>ODAK010005276.1_pt1 | contig 13137 bp, 13 predicted proteins | sample 1539591 | NCBI WGS metagenome assembly ODAK01 (sample SAMEA3539303, study PRJEB22396) | soil metagenome | biome: tundra; feature: field; material: soil | place: USA | collected 2010-05 | depth 0.15 m | reverse complement strand
CACCCCCATGCCCAGCCACGCCGTGGAGACCGCCGGCCTGATCGCCTTCTTCCTCCCCATGCACACCGCCACCAAGCTCTTCCTCCGCCTGGTGGACCGCATACGCACAGTCAACCCCCGCGCTCACCTCTGCGCCTACGGCCTCTACGCCCCCCTCAACGAGCGCCTCCTCCGCGGCGCCGGCGTCGGCACCATCCTCGGCGGCGAATTCGAATCCGGACTCCGCGACCTCGCCCGCCACCTCTCCGAAAACACCCCCGGTCCCACCGCCGCGCCCGTCCCGAGACTCCCCGTCATCTCCACCGATCGCCAGCAGTTCCTGGTCCCCGACCGCAAGGGACTGCCCCCGCTCGGCGCCTACGCCCAACTCGTCGTCAAGGACGGTACCCGCCGCGTCGGCTACACCGAAGCCTCCCGCGGCTGCAAGCACCTCTGCCGCCACTGCCCCGTGGTCCCCGTCTACCGTGGCCTCTTCCGCATCGTGCAATCCGAGATCGTCCTGGAGGACATCCGCCGCCAGGTCGCCGCCGGCGCCGCCCACATCACCTTCGGCGACCCCGATTTCTTCAACGGCCCCGGCCACGCCATCCCCATCGTCGAAGCCCTCCACCAGGAGTGGCCCTGGCTCAGCTACGACGTCACCATCAAGGTCGAGCACCTCCTCCAGCACCGCGACCTCCTCCCCATCCTCAAGCGCACCAACTGCGCCTTCGTCACCAGCGCCATCGAATCGCTCGACGACACGGTCCTCGCCAGGCTCGACAAAGGCCATACCCGCGCCGATTTCCTCGAAACCGTCGCCCTCACCCGCGCCATCGGCCTCCCGCTCGCCCCCACCTTCATCCCGTTCCACCCCTGGACGACGATCGAGAGCTATCGCGAATTCCTGCGCACCTTGGTGGAACTCGACCTGCACACGCAGATCACGCCCATCCAACTGGCCATCCGCCTGCTGATCCCGGAAGGCTCGCTGCTGCTGGAACTCCCGGAAATTCGCAAACTGGTGGGCCTGTTCGATCCGCGCGCGCTCTACTACCCCTGGCACAATCCCGACCCAGCCCTGGACGCCCTCGGTTCCACGATTCAGGAGACCATCAAGCGCGAAGAAAAGCGCCGCACCCCGCGCGCCGAAATCTTCCGCCAGATCTGGGACCTCGCGCAGACCGGCGAGTTCCCCGACCTCCCGCTCGCCGCGCGCGCCACCATCCCCTATCTGACCGAGCCCTGGTACTGTTGAGCGGAGCCCACCGAAGAGCAGTTAGCTCTTTTGTAAATGACTGTAACCTACTGATAATAAACACATTATGAAATGTCTTTAAATCTGTGGACACTTTAGTGTACACTTGGGGGTGTTATGTCCATGACCAAAGAAGCACAAGCCGTCCAAGCCGTTTTAGACCGTCTGGTATTCAGGAAGCGCCATACAGACGACTGCCAAACCATGAACAGCTTGTCCGAGTGGCAGCAACTAGGCGACAAGCGCAAACGTTGCGCCTGCCCGTACTGGAGTTGCGGTGTCCACGATCCAACCGAGGGATTCAAGCGTCGAAGTACTAGCGAGAACTCCGCAGAGCGGGCTAAGGCAGTCGTCAAACTGCGCCTGGAAACCGGCAACCGTCTCGCCACCCTGCCCACTGCCACCGGTACGCCCATCACAGATGCCGTGGCAGACTTCATGGCCTTCACCAAAGAAGGCGGGGCGCGCCCTTCCACCCTGTTGAAGTACCAGACCCTCATGGAGCAGCTACAAGCGTTCTCAGCGTGGAAGGGGTTCAAGTATGCTCACGAACTAGGCCAAGATGCCGTAATCGAGTTCCGGAAGTCTTGGGAAGATCCGAAGGCAGGCTACAAGGCAGCGAGAACCAGAAAAGACGGTAGCCCGCTGTGGCGTAAGCAGTGTATCGGCACCTGTCGCAGAAACGCGAAGACCTTGAGGTATTTCTTTAACCGTGGCGTCAGCCGCAAGTGGAAAGGGGTTAGTGAAGACCCTACAACTGTCATCCAGTTTCCAAAGCAGAAGACAAAGAAGACCAAAGCAGAAGTAAAGTACCTAACCCCCGCACAGTTTGCGGCGGTGCTGGCGCGGTGTGACGCCTTGAAACACATGACAGAATACAACAGGTGGAGGCTCAAGGCCCTGGTACTCGCTATGCGTTGGTTGGGGTTAAGGATCTCTGATGCCGTGGTTCTGAATACTGCCGATATCCAAGACGGTACGCTCCACAAGGTAACCAAGAAGGCCAGCACGCCGGTACAGATCCCGTTACACCCCGCCCTGGTAGCAGCTTTAGGGAAGCTGAAACCATACTCCGGTGGGTACTATTTCTGGAATCGGCAAACCGAAGAATCTAGCCCCGCAACACCAGAGGGCAACTTCGGTAAGCTGCTGTCAAAGTTGTTCCGCGATGTCGGTATCAAGTCCGATACCGCCGACGTTCATCACGTCTCCCACATGTTTCGAAACACCTTCGCCGTAGATTTGCTCGAAAGGGGTGTAGCGATGGCAGACGTTAGTCTTATGCTTGGGCACAAAAGCACAAAGACCACTGAACTCTACTATTCGGATTTTACCGAGAAATACATGGATATTGCTGCCGACAAGATTAGGAAAGTATGGGAGTCCTAGTTCACCGTGGCTGGTGAGTTACACATCCGACGCCATACACGTTCCTTCACCGTGGCCCGGTATCCGTAGGGTCTTCTTGGGTTGGCGGAGTGGCTTTAGTCGTGTGGCTGCAATCTCCCTTTGGGAAACCAGCACACCGGGTTCATTAACAAACCAACTTTGGATTGTGTCTCGTGAAAACTTCCATTCTATCGAGATCTCTGCGACTGTAAATATCTGGGTGTCGCTCACTCTGCCCGCCTAGCGTCAAAGGCCCGCTGCCGAGCAATCCAGCTTCGCCTTCGTTTCTCCGTCCGAATGAGGTTATTATTGGCGTAGTCAAGATAGCTGGCGCGGTGTGCTTCGTACAATTCTTGGGTGGATAGGTATTGAACGTTTGCGCCTTGATATTTTCCGGAACTCAGGATGGAGCTTCGAGGATCGTCTTGAAACATTGCGTTGGAAGTCCTTTACAGCTTCCGGGATACTTTACATGCTACTGCCCTAAGTGGGTGTAGTCTCTATACACTGCAACTAATATGGGATTAGTGGGGGGAAGTAGGGGGAAGTAGGGGGATAGGCCCAACTTCCGGGCTATAACTACGCTGCGATACAGAATACTTTCCGAGGTGCTGGAGATTGGTACGTTTCTGCGGTAATCACTTCGGACAGGGGTTTACCGCCGCGTACATGGCGGCAATGCATGCCGAGTGGTAACGCACCAATCAGACCCAAACCAAACCGTACAGCAGATTCCTCTATTTCGCAGGTGAAAGCGTAGTCACCTACTAGCCTTACCGATCCCGGAACCAAACCCGCCCGGTGCAACGACCGAATTGCGAACCTACGTTTGCAATCTGTCAACGGTGGATGACTAGCAAAGTCATGAAAGCTCAGAATGAGACGATAATCATGCATAAATAGACTGCCAGATCTGCCTACTAATGTGGTTCCCACAAGGCGTGCCCGGTTTATCTTATACTTTTGGCACAAGTCTTCAACGTAGGTATAAGTTTTCATGGTAACTCCTATGTAGTCGGAACCGGTAACGGAGGAAGCGGAACGTTACCGGTTCCACTTTGTCTCAATCACTCAGCGTGCCCGAACGCGGGTGAGAGTCAAACTGTCAGACATCAATTAGACCAGCGGCAAGCGCCCTCTGCCTCATAGCTCGATAAAGAGATTTATCACGCCGAGCCAGTTCCGAAGCCAAACGAGAATTTGACTTAGAACCAAAAAAATCTTCTAACTTTTCGTTACTATTAAGCGTCTGCCTTTGCGCTTGACTGGAATTAGCACCCCCGCGCAAAGTTGAGGCCACTAGGTAGGGCCTTTCCTCCGCGAACTGCTTAACAAACTGCTGAATCGATAACGGACTAAAGTCGGAATTCAAGCGGGGTGTGTTCTCTTCCGAGACCACTTTAAAATTACCGGCATCATCCACACGAATGAATCGAGATAGGAGGGTGCTGGTTAAGGAAACGTCAATGACGCCTTCCGCCGCCGCCGCCGATTCGAGCGCCTGGGTAATCCGAATGGAGCGGTTTGTCTTCTTGCTGGCTTCCAGAGCTTTGTGCGCGGTTTCTAACTCCGCTTGTAATGCTATCTCTGCTGGTGATGGTACGGGTGCTGCCACTGGTGCAGGCGGTGCTGCCTCTACTGGTGCAGCGGGTGTACCTGAACTAAGCCCGTGCTGGTTCATCTGGGACATTGCACCTTCTAAACTTCTGTCGATTGCCTGCTGATTTGGTTGGATCATACTTCCTCTTGGTTAAAATTGCTGGTTGAAATAAATTGAGGCTGCCATATAGACAGCCCCATGTCGGCCGATTCTGTTACTTCAAGGAGTATAGGGCCTCTAACGGAGCCCGTGTGCACAAGTACAGATTGGTCGAAAACTATGTTAGGGGCTTATGTCGGATGAGAACACAAGCCCCAAATCCTGCACTAGAAGCATTACAATGCAGGTTCTGGGAGGAGTCTACAAGTGTCGGTAACACTGTGACATCGAACTCCCAAGCTTGTGTAAAATCTATGCTCCGACTAGGCCAAGTGAAACAGCTTTGATCCGGAGCCTTTTCCATTCTGGCTTGTCCGTTTTTGCTAAAGTGTTGCTCTTGCCGCCGTCGCTGCCTTTGCCAAATATGGCCCTTGCTTTGGTCTCATCTGAAGGTATCTGGACAGGGACTCCGACACTACCTAGGCCATGGTCTGCCCTACCAGATCTCAGCATGTACGGACGTGTGGCTTTCAATCTCTCAATTGCAGCTTGGGCACTGGCCACGTTAATATTGCCCTGACTATCTATCTGGACCTCTGCCTCAATGAGGGCAGCTACATCTGATGGGCTAACAAGGTCACTAATCCCTCGACAATAAGTTAAGAGTGCTTTCTCTTTTCTCAACTGTAATAATTCTTCGTTTTCCGTCATAGTAACTCTTTCTTCTCTTCAAATTCTATTTGGGTTCAACATTACCTTGCGCGGGGACATGTAAAGATGTAAAGGCCATATTTGGCGCTTCTTCAGTTCAGCCCCAAGCTTATTTTCCAGGTCAAGAATAATTTTGGTGGTAACCAATCTTTCAACATTGAGAATGATTGGAAGGTATGAGTTTAGTTCAGCCTTAGTCATAACAAATTTGATAGCCAGCCAAACGTCCACGCAGAACTCCGTGACCACTGCACAATTGTTACTGCTGTTCTGAGCACCACGGCCACCGGTCCAGTTTTGGTAGTCCATACCAGGCGGCGAGCCCATACTACCGCGCGCTTCGTTGTAAGCGGCGAGGGTGCCGCGCGCCGCCCGTATATTGTCCTGCCTTAACTCTTGGAGGTGAGCGGTACGTGCGCTACGAGTCTTTACAAGCGCGCGGTGTTCTGCCTGATATACTGGATCATTCAATGGACCTCCTGGTACTTCTTAAAGTGGTTCTCCGAACTTACGCTTCCCTTCGGCTATAAAGTAGTTGCGCTTACACACAGTGCAATGAAGCCAAAAAGCATACCAATAATTCTTATGGTGGCAGTTAGCTTTTGGAACGGGTTTGCTGCGCTGGACTTTGACAACCGGAACATTGCACACTCTGCATAGTTCGCCTGCCTCAGTGATTGACCCTATTCTGTGAAAGATTTCAATTGGCTTAGTGGGAGTAGGATACCGGAATCTTTTCCCTTCTGCAATGTAGAGGGGTTGCACTTGTTTATTCATCATCGCCCCCGGTGTCATAGTAGTCCAAACTTGGGCGCCGGTTTGACACCGCGAATTCTTTATCTAGCCAATCTTCGCCTACCTCTTCGATCTCAACCTCTTCAATCTCGATATCCTCAATATCTTCGGTGATCACATAGCCCCCAGGTCTATCCTGCCTGTTGTTGGAGAGTATCGGACACGTCCTATTGAACTCAACCAACGTTCTCCATCGCTCAAGGTGTGGTGCGTGGCCTTGCAGTCTCTGCCGCAATGTTGGGGGATGGCTTGACGACACGTGGAGCTTATAGCAGGGACCGGGACGGATTCGACCGGGACCGGCTTAGACTGTTCTGACAGTTCTCTCCGCGTGCGGTAGTGTTCTTGATTATAGGCCGCTGTTTCCAGCTTATGTGACTGCCTATAGGCTGCCAAGTAGGCTGTTCTTGAATGTTCTTGACTGCTATCAGTGGTTGTTCTTGAATCGTTCTCGACTATGATGATGCTCATTCTTCTGTTTCTTCCTGTTGTTGTGGATTCCGATCCACGTTTACTCTTCCCAATAAAAAAGCTGGCTTCGGAGTTCTGCAACCCGGAGCCAGCTTGTCACTGCTAAACAGGAAGTGTAAGAAACGGAATCGGTTTAGACGTGTCTCTGCCAGTCAATATGCCTATGGACTGGTAGAAGACAGATCTAGATACTACTATGATAGCAAATCCAAACAGAGAAGTCAAGCTATTTCTTTTCGATAAGTACCTTAGAATCAATAACGGGTAAACTTCTTTCAAACTACTGTCGAATATTTAATGTGATTGGTGTGACGGGTGGGGATGGACAGGTGAGAGACTGGCTGGAGACTGGCTGGTACAGGGTGTGACTATGGGGGCTTCGCCCTCCCGGGCTCGCCCCGCCAAGCTTTTCACTCTTCTTCAATACATGTATCACCCTGTCAGACACTATGTTAATTACACCATATTTTCTATATTGATGTCAATAGTACTTTAGTACCGATTATATAGTACTTTAGTACTAGTGACTATGCTCGGTCCTTTAGAATCAACAAACCGATTGAACACTATCGCAAAAAAATAGGAGGAATCGGTCTAGCCGACTCCCCCAAGTCCTAAACGGAGGATAAATGAAATGTCTACAACCACAGCTTAGCACCCCCCACCAAATTCGCGTCTGCACTATGTGGACCTTCTTTGCCACCTGGGAGCCCCGGCTGCCCTAAGGTTGGTATGGCAGGGTGTCGGAGGGGCTAGCGCTGGCTACTATACCGGGCCTTTCCAAGCTGATAACGGCGAACGCTATCACCGTCGCGGCGTACGCGGCACCTCGGAACGCAGCCACGATGCAGATTATGAGGCTGGCCACGATCACAGCCGCATGGAGCGACCGGTACATCATTTCAGCCCCGCGCCACTGAAGAGCGCCACGGCGAAGGTGGCCAGCGTGGCCACGATCACTGCCGCATAGAAAAGGCCCATCACGTAAGCACGTGTGGCCTTGCGTTGGCCTTCCTGCCATTCTGTTTTGGTCATGGGGAGGATTGTACTCCTGTACTCCTGTACAAGTCAAGCACAATGTGACGTTGGTCTGGTATCCTACCCCCATGAAGAGGAAACGGCTGGTTATCGACCTTCGGGAAGAGGATCACACCCTGCTGGTAAAGAAGGCACGCCTTGCTGGTCTGACGATTGCAAACTACGTTAGGAAGGCTACAGGTCTGCCGTTAGAGCAGCAAGGGATCAAGACACCGGAAAAGCATTGACAAACCGGCGCTCTTGGTTCATGATTCCAGCATGAATATCCCAGTGACCGACGATCTAATCAAGATACTGATGGCACAGCCGTTTCCCTGTGACATATGCGGGACTATTCTCCCGTTAGACGAGCTCGGCGTTGACACCAGCACCGGAGAAAAAATTTGCGATGCCTGTGAAGACATCATCCCCACCGACAAGCAATAACCCTGCCTCAACCCACCTTTCCAGGTGGGAAGTTAAACCCTAGACAACCACTTCCCTTGTTTTGGTTACCACAGAAGCCAAAATAGGCGAGCCCCTTCTTTGGGCAGGGGGGTGTCCAAGTACCTCCCGCCCCCCGTCACCCTGCCAGATCGTATAACTACAAGGGTTCTGAGGGTGCTAACGTGGGTTCTACAGCAGCCTGCCTTGACCTTTTGGCGTGGAGACGTTCTCCGATGGCCTGACGCTGCTCTGGGGACAGAGAACGGCGCGAAGGTGGGCGAACCTTAATCCAGGACTTCGGCACTTCGAATCTCCCGTAATGATCGTTCGGATGTTGGTGGATGCCCTCATCCAGGACCTTAATCTCGGGACGGGATTTGAGGTCTGCTTGGAGCTTATGATCCCAAGTGAAGATTTCCGCCATGGTTTCACCGTTGTAGATGATTATCGTTTCACGTTCGTAACTGGTGAGCCGATTTGGCTTCGTCTTTGGTGCTGTCGTCATTTGGTTCCTTTCAAAAAAAAATTGACTTTTAAGTCAGGCTTCGTTTAAATTCAAAAAAAATCTGGGACTTAGTACCGTCGCCCGTGGCAAAGTCACTGCCCCAAGGCATCCTTCACTTAACCTGGTACTTCGCTGCCACCAGCCCCGGCAACTGTTCCATAAACGTTAGAACGGCGGACCGGTCCTGACACCCAAACAAAGCACTTAGCTAGCTAGGTACCTTTGTTCCATAATCAGGTGTTTTTGGGTTGACTTATGAGTTGATTGGTGGGATAGTAGAGACGGGCCTTACGTCAGTGTCATCTGATGCAAGGCCCTGAATCAACCACAAGGGGTAAGCTCATGATTGACCTAACGACTACGGTAACACAGAAGCGAGCGGTGTTGTACGCAAGGGTCTCAACCAGAGACGGCCGACAGGACACTGAGAACCAACTGACGCAACTGAGAACATTTTGCACTTCGCAGGGTTGGTCCGTCAGTAACGAATACGTTGACCACGCGTCAGGCAAGAACTCCGATGGGAGACCGGAGTTCCAACGTCTGTTCGAGGATGCTGCCCAGAGGAAATACGACATTGTGGTCTTCTGGGCATTGGACCGATTCAGCAGAGAAGGCGTACTGGCCACGCTGCAATACCTTGAAAGGTTATCGGGTTACGGTATCGCCTACAGATCCTTCTCCGAAGGGTATTTAGATTCGTGCGGGATCTTTAAAGACGCGGTATTAGGCATCTTGGCTGTGATTGCCAAGCAGGAAAGAGTCCGTCTCTCCGAACGTGTGACGGCTGGCTTGGTTCGCGCACGTGCTGCCGGGCGGGTTGGTGGAAGGCCGAAGGGCATATTCGATAGGGCGAAGGTTGTTAAACTGCGTCAGGATGGCTTGTCTATCGCAGAGATTGCCTCAGTGGTTGGTGTGCCGCGCACCAGCATACATCGTGCCCTGCACCAGCCCGCCATCGCAGTACAGACCGTCTCTGCGTCATTGACGCTGGTGCAATCCGAGGTTATCTCTGCATTGACCAACTTGGGAAGCACCCCTAAGGCCGCTGAGAGTCGGGTACCGGCGGTCTCTGGTGGTGGGGATATGGACCTGGATACCTTGCTGCGCTCTGCATTACAGGCGGTGGCGGCATGACCACGATGGACCTAGCAATATGGCAGGCTGGCCACGTGGCAGGGGTAGTGGGTCTCTCCCGTTGCCCCTATCGGACAGGGACACCGGAAGCGTGGTCTTGGCGGGCGGGGTTCATTGAAGGTGCTGCCTCAATTCTGCCCAAATACAGCATAAATTGACAGTTTTGTGTGGAAACGAAGGTGTTGACGTGGTTGCACGCCACGTTTCACCACGTTTCTAGCCCGGTTCAACTCTGTCACCACTGGCTCAACTCCGAAAAATCGGCTTGCAAATTAATTCAATCCGACTTCGCCGAGTACTCTGTCTCTCTCTCTACTTGCAGATGGGGGGGAGGGTAAAGCTGTGTACACTCCTGTGGACAGTCGTTACCCCTTACCACCCGGTATTCTCGGTATCCTCGGTATGTAGAATCAACAACTTGCCTGTTATCAATGTGGCACTGATGAACAGTTAGCTCTTGTATAAAGTTGTTAGGTCTGTTTGTTGAATCCGCGGCCCCTCTCGCACTGCGATTCTGTGCGGCGCGCCCCGCCAACTGAGATGCCCCCAGATGTAGCTACTGTTTGTCGAAAACGAAAGTTGAGGCGAACGCCGCGCCGGCGGCATTCGTACCTTTGGTGGTGGACGTCATCGTCTTACCGCCGCCCGAGATCACGATACGACTGGTCCCACGGTACGATCCGCCTGTTTTCTTACGCTCGTCGGTGAGCGTGTTGGCATTTACTTGCTTAATGGCGATGGTGTCATACGGTGAGTTGCCAGTGATCTGAACCTCCTTGCCATCATATTTCGCCGTGTAGCTGGCGTTGATCGCGGTACCGTCAGCCAGTTCGCCCGTAGTCGTCACCTTTGCCCCGCCATCCGATGCTTCCCTTACGATCATTAGACTCTTGACGGGCATTGGTGCTGGTGTGTACTTCGATTTTTCCACGTTGAGCTTCCAAGTGCCGATTGAATTGTCAGCGCCGAGTGCGCCGATTGTGGTGATTGCCAGAGCGATAAACGCCTTGGTGAGAAATGTTCGCATTTGACAGCCTCAATTGAATTTCTGTGGACACGGCCGTCCGGGGTCCAATGGCGCCCAAACACCGGCCCCGATCGGGCACCGCTGGTGGGAAACTCAACTTGCGCTGATCGCCCCAGACAGCATCCCCGCCGATCAGCTCCAGGGAAATGATGATACCACGGGCGGCAGTTGTTGGAAATGCTGCTCTCCTCAGAGTCCTCAGCCTGGCTCTGATTGTGGGATTCGGGAGCAGTCCAGGGTCCATCGAGGTACGCGCCTCGGTCTTTTCGGACGCCGTCCTGCATTTTTCTCTTGACATCATCTGCTTTTAGTACTAATTAATTAGTATGAGGCGCCGCAGCACCACCTTAACCGAGCAGGAACTGGAAATCATGAAAGTGGTCTGGGAACGCGATCACTCCACCGTTCGCGACGTCTACGAGACGTTGCTCGAACGGCGCAAGATCGCCTACACCACCGTCATGACCATGATGAAAATCCTGGAGCAGAAGAAGTACCTGAAAAAGACCCTGGCCGACCGCGCGTACGTCTACCGTCCCGCCCAACCCAAAGGGCAGGTCATCGGCGACATGGTGCGCGATTTCATCAACCGCGTTTTCAACGGCTCGGCCGAACCGCTCCTCGTCCACCTGGTCCAGGAGCACGACCTTTCCCCCGAAGAACTCGAAGAGATTGCGCGTCTGCGGAGGCCGTCATGAACCTGCAACTCGTTTGGGACAATCTGGTGGCCTACAGCATGCAAATCGGCCTGCTGGTGGGTCTGGCGGCGTTCGTTCCCGCCGCGCTGCGCCTCCGATTGCCCGCCAGCCGGCTCGCCTACTGGCACATCCTGCTGGCCGCCTGCCTGCTGCTGCCCGCCGTCCGCCCGTGGAAGCAGGCGGCCCTCACCCTATCCGCATACGTCCCCGTGGCCATCACCGCGCACGTCCCTCCGCGACCGGAGCCGGCGTTCACCCCGTCGCCCGCTGAAATCGCCCTCATCCTTCTCGCTGTGGGCATGATGGTCCGCCTGGCGTGGCTGGCCACGGGCTTCTGGCGTCTCGCCCGCCTGCGCCGCCACTCCCGCCCGCTCCGCCCCGTCTCCTCCTGGAGCGTGGAGGCCGATATCCGCGTCTCCGACGCCATCTCCAGCCCCGTGACCTTCGGCCTGTTGCGCCCGACCGTGCTGCTGCCCGCGAATTTCTCCGAACTCGACGAGTCCGTGCAGGAGGCCATCCTCTGCCATGAAATCCTGCACGTGCGCCGTCGCGACTGGCTCTTCACTTTGGTCGAAGAACTGGTCCGCAGTATCTTCTGGTTCCATCCCGCGATCTGGTGGCTGCTCGGCGAGATCGGTCTCGCCCGCGAGCAGGTGGTGGATCGCCAGGTGGTCGAGCTCACCCGCTCGCGCGACGAGTATCTCGATGCTCTGCTCGCGATCGCCGGCGCAAAACCCCGGCTCGACCTGGCCCCGGCGCCGCTTTTCTTGCGCAAGCGGCATTTGAAACAGCGAGTAGTTTCCATTATGAAAGAGGTTCGTATGTCCAAAACGAGATCTATTTCTTCGCTCGCCGCGGGGCTGGGAATCCTGGCCCTGGCGTGCTGGCTTGTTACCGCAACCTTCCCCCTGGCCGCCGCGCCTCAACTGGTTGCCGACGGTCCCGGAGTCACCGTGGATACCGGCGGCGCCGTCATGCACCGCGCCAGCATCGTCTATCCCGAGGCCGCGCGCGCCAAACGCATTCAGGGCGTGGTCACCCTGGAAGCCACCGTCGATAGCAGCGGCAACGTGGTCGATACGCGCGTCATCAGCGGCCCCATCGAACTGCGCCGCGCCGCCCAGCAATCGGTACTCAATTGGCACTTCGCTACGGACACTTCCATGAACACGCGCCAGGTGAAAGTGAACTTCGAGTTGCCCGCGCAATCCGCCGAGCCCCCCGTGGTTGTGCTACCAGTGGCGCCGACGGACGCCGCCAGCCGCGCAGCCTTTGAGGAAAAAATGAAGGAAGTGAGGGCCTCGGCCAACGGCAAACCGGTGACCGTCCGAATCGCTCCGCCTTCGCTGGAAGGCAAGCGCGTCAGCCAGATTAGTATCTTCGGGCTGAGCGACCAGGGCCGCAACGATCTGATGTCGCGGCTACCGGTTCATATGGGCGATACCCTCGCCGCCGATACGATGGACCGCGTGCGCGCCGTCGTGCGCGAGTTCGACGAGCACCTGAACGTCGGCACCGCCGCCAATTCGAGCGGGGAAGTCGCCCTGAACATCCAGATGCCGGGAAGTAGCGTGTCCGGCGGCGGCGTCCTCGGCGGCATCTTCGGCTCCGTGCCCGCCGGCGCTGCGCCACCCCTGCCCCCCCCGGCGGCCGACGGGACCAAACGCATCACCATTGGCGGCAACGTGCAGCAGGCTAAGCTGGTCGCGCAGCCGAAGCCGGTCTATCCTCCGCTGGCCAAGCAGGCGCGCATCTCCGGCGTGGTTCACTTGCAGGCCCTAATCGGCAAGGAAGGCAACGTGATAAACCTGGCCGTCATCAGCGGCCACCCGCTGCTCATCCCGTCCGCGCTCGAAGCCGTTCAGCAGTGGGTCTATCAGAAAACGCTGCTCAACGGCGAACCGGTGGAAGTCATGACCCAGATCGACGTCAACTACACCCTGTCCGATGGGCCCCCCATCCAGCAGTAATTGCCTTGCCCACTTGGGGCGGCCTCCCGGCCGC
>ODAK010005275.1_pt1 | contig 13140 bp, 11 predicted proteins | sample 1539591 | NCBI WGS metagenome assembly ODAK01 (sample SAMEA3539303, study PRJEB22396) | soil metagenome | biome: tundra; feature: field; material: soil | place: USA | collected 2010-05 | depth 0.15 m | reverse complement strand
AGAAGCTTCAAACACCGTGGCCTGAAGCGCCTCTTTGAACGCGACGACCGGAGTGGCATACGGCCTGATTTGCTGGACGAAGTAGAAGACATTGTGGGCCGTCTCAATCAGGCCACGACGCCGCAGGCGCTTAACCTTCCCGGCTATCGCCTGCATCCGCTCAAAGGGGAGTTGCGCGGTTTCTGGTCGGTGACGGTGCGGGCAAACTGGCGCATTATTTTTCGATTTGAGGGAGAAGACGCTTTCGATGTTGAACTGATCGACTACCACTAACGCACAGGAGAAGACACCCATGACCATGAAAAATCCGCCCCATCCCGGACGCAGCATTCGGAGCGCGTGCCTTGAGCCCTTAGGGCTATCGATTTCCGAAGGGGCAAAAATTCTGGGCATCACGCGACAGGCTCTCAACAACGTCATCTCCGGAAAGTCGGCCATCAGCCCGGAAATGGCTATCCGGCTAACCAAAGCATTCGGCAGCACAGAAGAAACATGGTTGCGGATGCAGCTTGCTTACGATCTTGCTGCGGCCCGGAAAAATGAGAGCAAAATTAAAGTCCGACGCCAGTATTTCCCGCAGGAAATGCACCCGTAGACACGGAACGTCCCGCAATGGGTAAGTGATGACACGTCGCCGGAAAGCCTGTAAACAGGCCACTTGACGCGTGTCAAATGTCAGGTTCACAATGAGGCGATGAAATACGGCGATGCCCGCGTCTCGACTGACGACCAGAACCCCGCCTTGCAACTCGCTGCATTGAAGAAGGCTGGATGCCAAACCGTTTTCAAGGATGCGGGATTATCCGGGGCTACTATAAAGCCCCCGGGCTCTGCTGCTTTGCCTGAAGAAGCCGGAACACGGCGACACGCGAATATTGTGGAAACTCGACCGGCTGGGCCGCAGCCTGCGCGATGCTCGACGACCTCCGCTTGGAATCCATATTGCGCATGCGCCATCATCGCGGCTTGATCCGAGTGCGCGCAAAGTTTGACGCAACGAGTGAAAATGAAGGGAAGAATGCCGCCGCTTAACTGGTCACCGGGTGCATTAGCTGCCCTTCGGAATAAGAGTCAACGGGAAAAGATGACACGCTTGTTCGACGCCTATTTCCGAGTTGCAGGAGAAAAAGATCTGACTGGCGCCATACTTCCGCTTGACCTGCCCACAGAAAGTAACCCGAAGTTTATCGCGCCACCACATGTCGATATCGCGCGGCTTTCAAACCCGGCGAGACCCGGCGCCCCGCTGCGTGAATCGCCACAGCCGCTCATAGGTGCGCCTCCGCTGGTGCGGTCCGAAATGACCAGGCATCACTTTTATGCGAAGTTTAGTAGCGATAAAGGATGGGTTGTAAGCGCAAAACTGAAACTCGAACACCAAATAATCAGTAAAGGGGCGGCCCTTCGTTAAGTGTTTCTTACTGATACCCGGCGACGAACATTTCGACAACTTCCCCAAACCCGTTCGCAGCAAAAACCGCTTTATCTTCCGAGACCCCTCAACAACTTAGCCGCCACCACCGCTTCAGCGACCGAAACCCCTGCTAGAAAGTAGGCATGAGAAAACATCTCAAAGCTCTCATCAACCAACAAAACGCCCTCCGTTCGACTGGTCCACGGACAGCCGAAGGCAAAAAGCGTTCGTCCCTGAACGCCATGAAGCACAACCTGTCAGGCAATCACATCGTGCTTCAGGTCCACGAACACGAAGAGCACCAGCGCATGACTGCGCGCATGCTGTCTGACCTCAAGCCCGTCACAGAACCCGAGCGCCAGATCGCACAGAAAATCATCGATCTCAACTTCCGCATCAACCGCATCAGCGCCATCGAAAACAACATGCTCAACTTCGACATGGGAGCCAACGAACCCGACTTCGAACCAGACGAAGGCATAGCCCGCATGATGGGACAGGCTCGCGCCTGGAAGAAAGACGCGCAGTCCTTTGAAATCCTCGGCCGCTACGAGTCGCGCCTCTCGAGGCAGTTACTCCAATATCAAAAGGAACTCGAACGCCTGCAGGCTGTCCGCGCTCTTCCGAACCACGACGGTAACGGAGTGGCTGGCGCCCAAACCACAGAAACCGCCCCACTTAACCCCGATTCGGCTTCGTTTGGCAAACCCGCCACAACGTACTTAAACTACGCAGCCGCAGCGGCCCTCGAACCACCTTCGATTGCCAGCATCGCCCCCGAAACCGCGCCCGAACCGCCATCGCTCCCGGTGGCCGCCTGAACTTACTGCGCCAGCGCCGGCTTATTAGTCCGCAAATGCCCAAGGTCCTTATTATTCTCCTCGCAGTTATATTCGAGAAGATCCGGCAGCCCCGGCGTCGTCTTCAGCGGCGTCAGCGGACGCGAATTCGTCCACGGCTTCGTGTACATCTTCGGATCGTCCACCGTAAACTCGTACTCCACCTTCGGGCTCCCCGGCGTACGCCAGAACTTCTCCGTCACATGCAGCGCATCGCTGTGCTGATGGCCAGCCGTATCGAGCCACGTCCACGGCGCATCCTTCAGATTCGTCGTATCGACAACCAGCGTGTCGCCCTCCCAATGCCCCACCGAATCGCCCATAAAACTCGGCTCCATATTGGCCGGATGCGCGCGCCCATCGAGCGGAATAATCCGGTGCATCGTCATATATTCGAACAGGATCAGCAGGTATTCGTGCGTCTGCACCAGCCTCGCAGGATACGGCGATTGCATAATACGCGGCACGCCGGGAAACCAGCAGTTGGCCGTCGGATCGTCCTTGGAATCGTGGTTCAGGTACGCCTGCCTGCCGCGTTCCGTGTAAGGCACTTCCGATTCCTTGCCACCCGCCGCCATGTTAGGCGTGTAGGGAATGTTGTAAAGTCCGGAGAAGTCCGGGTGTCCGTCGGGCAGGCGCGGAATGTCCGCCGCCGGCTTCTGCGCGTAAGCGCCAATCACAATAAGCAACGCAGCCAGGATTCTCATCGGCATCCAATATACTGCAACCACCCGTTGCCCGCCCGCTGCCTTTTCCGAACCGCGACGGACACGGAGCGGCTGGTCGCACCTACCTCATTTCCACCTGCACGAAAACACGATCGACCACCCAGAAGCGGCACTCTTGTTTTTTCCGAGCCGCGACCGCAAGGGAGTGGTCCTGCCGTTAAACTGAAACTTCACATGCAATTAGAAAAAGTGTATGAGCCCCGGCTCTTCGAGCCGCACTGGGCTCAATGGTGGGTCGAGAGCGGCATTTACCGCGCCAGTTGGGAGCCCGGCAGACCCGTATTTTCGCTGGTCATTCCGCCCCCCAACGTCACCGGCTCGCTCCACATGGGCCACATGCTGGAGCACACCGAGATCGATGTCACCGTGCGCTGGCACCGCATGCTCGGCGACATCACCCTCTGGCTCCCTGGCACCGACCACGCCGGCATCGCTACCCAAATGGTCGTCGAACGCCAACTCACAGCCGAAGGTGGCGATCGCCGCGCCATGGGCCGCGAAGCCTTCGAAGCGCGCGTCTGGAAATGGAAAGCCGAATCCGGCGGCACTATCAAACGCCAAATGATCCAGCTCGGCGCCTCCTGCGATTGGTCGCGCGAACGTTTCACTCTCGATCCCGGGCTCTCCCGCGCCGTCCGCGAAACCTTCGTCAGCCTACACGAAAAAGGCCTCATCTATCGCGGCGAATACATGGTCAACTGGTGCCCCGGCTGCCAGACCGCCATCTCCGATCTCGAAACCGCGCACGAAGAAACCGCCGGTCACCTCTGGCACATTCGCTACCCCGTAGTCGGGACAGACCGCTCCCTCGTCGTCGCCACCACCCGCCCCGAAACCATGCTCGGCGACACCGCCGTAGCCATCAACGCGAAAGACGAGCGCTACGCCGACCTCCACGGTCGCAGCGTGAAACTCCCGCTGATGGATCGCGAAATCCCCATCATTCTGGATGACATCGCCGATCCCCAGTTCGGCACCGGCGTCGTCAAGATCACCCCCGCGCACGACATGAACGACTTCGAGGCAGGGAAGCGCCACTCACTCCCTTCCATCAAGGTCATCGACGAAACTGCAGTGATTACAGCGGCGGGCGGAAAGTACGCCGGGCTGGATCGCTACGAAGCGCGCAAACGCGTAGTCGAAGATCTCGAAGCCCTCGGCCTCCTCGACAGCGTGCAGGATTACACCTTGAGCCTCGGCAAATGCCAGCGCTGCAAAACGGCCGTCGAGCCGCTCGTCTCGAAGCAGTGGTTCGTGAAAACGAAACCGCTCGCCGAGAAAGCCATCGCGGCGGTCGATGAGAAACGTATCGAAATCATCCCCGACAACTGGGTCAAGACCTGGAACGAGTGGATGCACAACATCCGCGACTGGTGCGTCTCCCGCCAGCTCTGGTGGGGCCATCGCATCCCCGCCTGGTATTGCGACGCCTGCGGCGAGACCATCGTGTCTCGCGAAGAACTCCCCGCCTGTCCGAAGTGCAAAGGTGCGCTGAGACAAGATCCCGACGTTCTCGACACCTGGTTCAGTTCCGGTCTGTGGCCATTCTCAACGCTCGGCTGGCCCGATCAAACCGAAGACCTGAAGCACTTCTACCCGACCACGCTCCTCATCACCGGCTTCGACATCCTGTTCTTCTGGGTCGCGCGCATGGCGATGCTCGGCATCGAGTTCATGGGCGACGTTCCCTTTCGGCAGGTCTATATTCACGGCCTCGTGCGCGACGCTGAGAAGCAGAAAATGTCGAAGACCAAAGGCAATGTGATTGACCCTCTTCTGGTCACCGAAGAGTACGGCACCGACGCCGTCCGCATGGCGCTCCTCAGCGGCGCCGCGCCCGGCACCGACATAGTCTTCACGGTCGACCGCATCGCCAGCTCTCGCGCCTTCGCCAACAAGATCTGGAACGCGGCCCGCTTCATCTTCATGAATGCCGGCGAGAACCTCTCGGAAACTTACACCGCGCCCACCCACCTCGAAGACCGCTGGATCTGGTCGCGCCTCAACCAGTGCGCGCGCGAGATGAATGAGGCCATCGCGAATTACCGCTACCACGCGGCTTCGCAAACCATCTGGCACTTCATCTACGACGATTTCTGCGACTGGTACATCGAGCTCAAGAAAATTTCCGGCAACTGGGGCAGCATCCTCAGCGTCTTCGACGAAACCCTCCGCCTGCTCCACCCGCTCATGCCGTTCCTTACCGAAGAGTTGTGGCATCGCAGCATGGGGAATGCAGACGGCTCTTCGATTTCGCTCTGTCCCTATCCGCAGTTCGATCCTTCTCGTGATGACGCCGCGGCCGAAACCGAAATCGGTCTGTTGCAAAGCGTCGTCACCGCCCTTCGTGGTCTGCGTGCCGATCTCAATCTCGATCCGAAAATGCCTCTCGAAGGCCGTATTACGCGCCCGGTCGATTTCCGCGTCGTGCAAAAATTGTCGGGGGTGAACCTGACAGTCGGCGAAGTACCGAAGTCCGGTGCCGTTCGCTGGACACCGGATTTCGGTCTCATGATCGATGTCCCGCATGGCCAGCTTGAGGCCCAAAGGAAACGTCTCGAAAAAGAACGCGACCAGTTGCTGAAGAACATCGCAAACTCGAAGCGGCAACTCTCCGACGACGTCTTCCTCGGCAAAGCCCCGGCCAGAGTCGTGGACTCCATCCGCGCTAAACTCGCCGAATACGAAGCTCAGCTGAAGAAAATCGAGGATAGCCTGAATGGCTGAAATAGCCGACATAGTAAACCTCGCGTTGGCCGAAGACATCGGCAGCGGAGACGTGACTTCCCAGGCCTGTGTGCCCGCGGATCGCCGCGCCTCCGGTGTCTTCCTCGCCCGCGCGCCTCTCATCCTCGCGGGTGTAAACTTGCTGCCCATGATCTACGAAGCCCGCGGCGGCGTGGAAGAACTCACGCTCCTGCATAAAGACGGCGACCGTCTCGAAGAGGGCATTCGCATCGCCACGGTGCGTGGTTCGGCGCGCACGCTGCTCGAATGTGAACGGGTTGCCCTGAACTTCCTGCAACGCTTGTCAGGCGTCGCGACTCTGGCTCACCAATTCGCGGCCGTAGTCGAGGGCACGAAGTGCAAAGTGCTGGATACCCGCAAGACCACGCCAGGTCTCCGCCGTCTCGAAAAAGCGGCGGCCGCGGCGGGCGGCATCACCAACCACCGCATGGGCCTGTTCGATGCCGTTCTCATCAAGAACAACCACATCGCCGCAGCCGGCGGCGTAAGGCAGGCCATCGAAAACGTGCGCGCATCCGGGCTGCCGATCGAGATCGAAGTGCGCGCCCTCGATGAACTCAACGACGCGCTCGCCAGCGGTGCGACCCATCTGCTGCTCGACAACCTCTCGCCGCAGCAGGCTGAAGAATGGATACGTATTGTCGACGGTCGCGCCACCGTCGAGCTGTCGGGCGGCATCGACCTCGATAGTGTCCGCTCCTACGCCGAAACCGGCGCCGACTTCGTTTCCGCGGGCGCCATCACGCATTCCGCGAAAGCCGTCGACATCAGCTTCCGGCTCGAATTGCTATGACGGTCTGGCTACGCTCTACTGCTTCCACGATGAGGGATGCGGCGGCACTGGCCGCGCGCGGCGAACCGCACGGTACTACCGTGGTCGCCGAAGAACAGACGGCGGGTATTGGAAGGCACGGCCATTCCTGGTATTCGGAATTCGGTGGCGGCCTCTACCTCTCGATCATTCTGCGCCCCGCGTTGCCTGCCGATACGCTGCCCTTACTGACGATGGCGCTGGGGATCGCAACGCAGTGTGCGGTTGATGGAGTCGCCGATGTCAGCTGCGATCTGCGCTGGCCGAACGACGTGATGCTCAACGAAAAAAAGGTCGCCGGAATCATGGTCCAGGCCGTCGAAGGCGCTCTGATCGCCGGCATCGGCATTAACGTGAACCAGACGGTCTTTCCGGATGATCTGCGCCAGATCGCCACCTCGCTCCGCATTGAGACAGGCAAACAGTATCAAAAGGAAGCCCTCCAGGAACGAGTAGTATCTGAAGCGCTGGCCTACACAGCCCTGCTGGGTGACCGTGGCAAGAGCCCGATCCTCCAACAATTCGAGGCGCGTTCCAGCTACGTGTCCGGTAAAGCAGTCGAAGTGGCGTTGGACGAACGCAGCATTACAGGCGTGACCGCGGGTTTGGACGAAAACGGCTACCTGCTGGTCCGTAAGGCGTCCGGGGAAATAGAAGCGGTCATAGCCGGCGGCGTCCGCGCCCGCCCCTGACGTGGCGCACGCACTCGTGCGTGCCGCGTCGACACTCGTGTCGACGCCCTCACGCGAACGCCAGAAAAAACGTCCGTGCGTAACCGGCATCGCCCGTCATGCCCGCGTCGCGCGCGTCCTGAAGCGTCACGTTCTTAAAGCCAGCCTTAAGCAATGCGCCCTGCGCCGCGCTCATCGAATGACAAGTCTGGCGCAGCGTGAAGTCCCGCCGATGCCAGCAGCCGTCCCCTGCATCGAAAGTAGTAACGTCGCAAGTCGCCACTTTCGTGTCCTCATCGAAGTTAGACCGAGTAATAAACGCATCATCCCGCTCGACAATGGCGTCGGTGGTGTTCCAGTAAAGCAGGTAAGCCTCTTCGCGGTTGAGGTCGAACAGGAACGGTGCGCCGCGCTTCAGGTGCCGCCGAATGCTCTTGAAGGCCCGCACCAGACCAGGCAGATCCGGTACGTGGTTCAGGCTTTCGTACACCGAATAAGCGGCGTCGAACCGCCGAGCCAGCGAAAATTCACGGACGTCCGCGACGGTGAATTTCACCCTGGGCGCGTTCTGCCGGGCGAAACGGATCATCTCGCGGGAAGCATCCAACCCTGCGACTTCGAAGCCGCGCTCGCGGATCAGTTGAGTGAACTGGCCGGTCCCGCAGCAGACATCGAGCACGGCGGAACCCGGCGGAACCCTGGCCAGCAGCAACCGCTCCACAATCGGCTGGGCTTCGACACGATAATCTGCCCCCCAGTGTCGGTTGTACAGCCGGGCAAAAGGATCGTACTCACGATTGCGTTCGATCCGCGCCATGGCATTAGTGTCCTATGGTCCCCTCAATGGCATACTGAATTTGTTCGCACAGCAGGCATGACAACCACCCTCACCAGCGGCGAAACAGTCACCAAACCCCGCGTCACCACGCCCCAGTTCGAGTCCACCGAAGACACCGCGAAGAACCCCCTGTACCGAGTGGTGTTGCTGGACGACGACGACCACACCTACGACTACGTGATAGAGATGCTCCAGAAGATCTTCATCTTCACCGTCGAACAGGCGCTGCAGCATGCGCAGGAAGTGGATGCCATGGGCCGGACGACCCTGATTACCTGCGAACTCCCGCAAGCCGAGTTTGCCCGCGACCAGGTGCACGGCTTCGGTCGCGACTGGCGGCTGCCCCGCTCGAAGGGCTCGATGTCAGCGATTGTGGAACCGACGGGCAGCACCGCCTGAAGTCCTGCAGGCTAAACTGAGAGGGTGAAAGTTTTGACAGCCATTCTGGCTTTATCCGCTACATCTCTGTTTGCTCAGGTGCCGGCTATGCCGACCGCCCCTGCAGCTCCCCCCGCAGCGCCCGCGAAGCCCGCTGAACCGAACAAGGTCGTTCTCACGATCGGGAATGAAAAGATCACCGAACAGCAGTACGACGACATGGTCAACGCGATTCCGGCGCAGTATCAGGCCTATGCGCGCGGCCCAGGCAAGCGTTCCTTCGCCGAGCAGATCGCACAGGTAAAAGTACTCGCCGCCGAGGCTGAGAAAAAGAAGCTGGACCAGGATCCGAAAATGAGAGACCAGCTCTCGTTTCAGCGGCAGAACCTGCTCGCCCAGGCGATGTTTCTGTCTCTGCAGGAGAACGTGAAAGTCGACAACGCTGCCGTCGAAAAGTATTACAACGAACACAAGCAGGATTACGAAGTTCTCAAAGGCAAGCACATCCTGATCCGGGAGAAGGGCGCGCCCATGCAGGCAATTCCCGGCAAGCCTGAATTGACCGATGAAGAAGCCCTGGCAAAGGCCAAAGACATCCGCCAGAAGCTTGTGGCCGGTGGAGACTTCGCCGCGATCGCCAAAGCTGAATCGGACGACCAGGGCTCGGGCGCCAATGGCGGCGAACTGGGCGAATTCAAGAAGGGTATGATGGTGCCCCCGTTTGAAGACGCAGCCTTTAAAGCCAAGGTCGGCGAAGTGACCGAGCCGGTGAAGACGCCGTTCGGCTATCATCTGATCCTCGTGGAATCGCATGTCACGAAGACCCTCGCGGATGCGAAGCCCGAGATCGAAAAGAAGCTGCGGCCCGAAATAGCACGCATTGAGGTGGAAAATCTGCGCAAGGGTGAGGCCGTGCAGATGGACGAAGGCTTCTTCGGACCGCCTGCTCCCGTCACTCCCGGGCTTGGTACCGTGCCGCCTGGGGCCCCGGCTCCCCAAAATAAATAAGTGAGACTGTTCGCGGGCACCTCAGGATTTTCATATCCGGCGTGGAAGCCGGATTTCTATCCCAAAGACGTGCCCGCGAAGAAGTTTCTCGAACACTACGCTTCGCGCCTGAACAGCGTCGAAGCGAACTACACATTCCGGCGGCTGGCTTCGGCCAGTGTCCTTGAAGGCTGGCTGAAGGCGACTCCGCCGGAGTTTCAGTTTGCCTGCAAGGCCCACCAGAATCTCACGCACATCATGAAGATGAAGGATGCGGAGAGCTTTACCGACGTCTTTCTGAAGTCGCTCGAACCACTCCGTGCGGCCCGCCGCCTGGGCCCGGTGCTGTTCCAGTTTGCCCCCACGTTTAAGTGCGATCTCGACCGGCTGGACGCCTACCTGCCTTTGTTGCCCTCGGACATGCGCTTCGCCTTCGAATTCCGGCATGCGTCCTGGCTGGCGGACGAAGTTTACGAACGGCTCGCCGCGCGCAATATTGCGCTGTGTCTCGCGGAGTCCGACAAGCTCGAAGTGCCCAAAGTCTTCACCGCCGATTTCGTCTACTTCCGGCTGCGCAAAGGCGACTACACGGATGAAGGCCGCACGGAGATTTCCGGGCGCGTCCGCGATCTAATGTCGGAACGCGACGTCTACGTTTACTTCAAACACGAAGAAGATCCGCGCGGCGCGATCTGGGCTGAGGCTCTTCAGGCCAGTACAGGCATGGGCTGAAAGGCGAGTTCATCTTTGGCCGCGTCGTAATCCACGACCACCTCTTCGCCATCATGGACCTTGCCGGCAATGATCAGCCGTCCGAGGCGGGTTTCCACCTGTTTCTGGATGGCTCGTTTGAGCGGGCGCGCGCCGTAGATCGGATCGTAGCCCGATTTCACCAGATGCGTCCTCGCAGCGTCGGTCAGTGTCAGTTGGATATGCCGGTCTGCCAGCCGTTGGCGTAAGCTCGCCAACTGGATTTCGACAATCTGCTTCAGATGCTTCTCGTCCAGGGCGTGGAAGACGATAATTTCGTCGATGCGGTTGAGGAACTCCGGCCGGAACCCGCCGCGAAGTTCGTTCAGCACCGCATTTTTCATGTCCTCGTAACCGCGCCCTTCGAAAGCTCCCTTGTACTCCAGGATGCGGTGGCTGCCCACGTTTGACGTCATGATCAGGATCGTGTTCTTGAAGTTCACGGTCCGGCCCTGACCGTCGGTCAGCCGGCCATCGTCCAGGATCTGCAGCATCACGTTGAAAATGTCCGGATGCGCCTTTTCGATTTCATCGAAAAGAATCACCGAGTAAGGTTTACGGCGAACGGCTTCCGTCAGCTGACCGCCTTCTTCAAAGCCCACATATCCCGGAGGCGCTCCCAGCAGCCGGGCCACCGTATGCTTCTCCTGATATTCGGACATATCGATGCGAACCATGTTGTGTTCGTCGTCGAAGAGGTATTCAGCCAGAGCGCGCGCGAGCTCGGTTTTCCCGACACCGGTGGGCCCCAGAAAGATGAAGCTTCCGATTGGACGGTTCGGATCTTTCAACCCGGCACGGGCGCGGATGACAGCCTCTGCGACTGCGGTCACAGCCTCATCCTGTCCAATCACACGCTGGTGCAGCTCATCTTCGAGATGCAGCAGTTTCTGCATTTCGCCTTCGAGCAGCCGCGATACCGGAACACCGGTCCAGCGGCTGACGACCGCCGCGATATCTTCGGCCCCTACCTCTTCCTTAAGGAGTTTCGTCGGGCTCGCGGCCACCGACTCAGCGGCGGCAAGTCTGGTGGTCAGGTCGCGCAAGTTGCCGTATTTCAGTTCAGCGGCGCGGTTCAGATCGTAGGCGCGCTCCGCCTGGTCGATTTCAGTTTTCACCTGATCGATCTGCTCGCGCAGCGTTCGCAGGGCCTGCACCGATTCTTTTTCGAGTTGCCAGCGAGCCTTCAGCGCATCGCCTTCCGCCCGCAGATTTGCCACCTCCGCTTCGATCTTGCCCAGGCGTTCACGCGACGCCGCGTCCTTCTCTTTTTTCAGCGCCTGACGCTCGATCTCGAGCTGCATGGTCCGCCGCAGGATTTCATCCAGTTCGGCAGGCACGGAGTCAATTTCGGTACGCAGTTTGGCGCCGGCTTCATCCACCAGATCGATGGCTTTGTCAGGCAGGAAGCGGTCTGAAATGTAGCGATCCGAAAGAATTGCGGCGCTCACCAGCGCGGAATCCTTGATGCGTACGCCGTGGTGCAGTTCGTAACGGTCTTTCAGGCCGCGCAAGATGGAAATCGTGTCCTCCACGGTCGGCTGATCCACCATCACAGGCTGAAAACGGCGTTCCAGCGCAGCATCTTTTTCGATGTACTTGCGGTATTCATCCAGCGTCGTGGCTCCGATGCAGTGCAGTTCACCGCGCGCCAGCATAGGCTTCAGCAGATTGCCCGCATCCATGGAACCCTCGGCTTTGCCCGCGCCCACCACCAGATGCAATTCATCGATGAAAAGGATGATCTCGCCGCTTGCATCCAGGACTTCTTTGAGAACGGCTTTCAGACGCTCTTCAAATTCGCCGCGGAATTTGGCACCTGCAATCAGCGCTCCCATATCGAGCGAGACGATCCGTTTGTCCTTCAATCCTTCCGTGACGTCGCCACGGACAATGCGCTGGGCCAGGCCTTCCACAATCGCGGTCTTCCCGACGCCGGGCTCACCGATCAGCACCGGATTGTTCTTGGTGCGGCGCGAAAGAACCTGGACGACGCGCCGGATCTCTCCGTCGCGGCCAATCACCGGGTCCAGCTTGCCTGCCGCAGCGCTCTTCGTCAGGTCGCGGCCATACTTCTCGAGGGCTTCATAGGTGGCCTCGGGATTCTTGCTGGTCACGCGCTGGCTGCCGCGGACTTCCCTCAGTGCCTGCATCAGACGGTCACGCGTGACGCCGAGATCCTTAAAAGCATTGGAATCCTCCACGGCAGCCAGGAGAAAATGCTCCACGGAAATGAAGTCGTCCTTGAGTTTTTTCGCTTCGTCCTCCGCCCTGAGGAAAAGCTTGTTCAGGCGCGCCGTTACATAGATCTGATCGGGGGATACGCTGCCCCCGCTCACCTTTGGCAGGCGGTCCAGATCCTGATTCAGGCGGGCTGCCAGCGTCTCAACATTGGCTCCAGCCCGTTTGAGAATGGACGCAGCCAAGCCGCCTTCCTGCGAGAGTAGGGCGGCGAGTAGATGCTCCACGTCCACTTGCTGATTGCCGCGGCGCAGAGCCTCGCTTTGCGCGGCGTGCAGCGCCTCCTGAGTCTTTTCGGTCAGGCGGTTGATATCCATAAACAATTCCCTTCTGTCTCCTCGCCAAGCTAGGCCGCGACCTGCATGCGACCCTGCGCGCGGAATCCTGGAATAGCGGCTCGCAGAACATCCTGCACGTGTTCCGCCAGGATGAACTCCATTTCGTCCCGTGCGTCAGCGGGCAAATCCCGCAGGTCTTTTTCATTCTGTTTGGGAATGATGACCCGGCGGATGCCCAGCCTGCGCGCCGCCAGCATCTTCTCCTTTATTCCGCCCACCGGCAGCACCAGGCCCGACAGCGTTACTTCCCCCGTCATCGCTGTATCGCTCCGCACCGGCAACCCGGTATAGAGAGATGTCAGCGCGGTGGTCATCGTGACACCCGCCGACGGACCATCTTTGGGAATCGCACCGGCCGGCACGTGAACGTGCACCCCGTAGCGGCGGAACATCGATT
>ODAK010005273.1_pt1 | contig 13142 bp, 9 predicted proteins | sample 1539591 | NCBI WGS metagenome assembly ODAK01 (sample SAMEA3539303, study PRJEB22396) | soil metagenome | biome: tundra; feature: field; material: soil | place: USA | collected 2010-05 | depth 0.15 m | reverse complement strand
GCTCGTCCGTCACGGACTTCGCGACCGGCCTCGGCGCAAGCGCGGTCGTCGAGCTCGACTTCGGGCCGTCTCCGGTCGGGACTTCGCTCTACTACACGACGTACGCCGCCGGCGGTCAGGTCCGCCGGGTCGATGCGCCCCGGTCGTCCGCCGCGACGTCCTTCACAACGATCACGCCCTGCCGCATCGTCGACACGCGCGGAGCCGTGGGCCCGGGCGGCGGCCCCGCGCTCCAACCAAACGGCTCGCGCGACTTTTCGCTCACGGGCTCGCCCTGCGGCGTGCCCGCCGACGCCGTCGCCGTGGCCGCGAACGTGGCCGTAACGGGCTCGAGCGTGGCGGGGACCGTGCGGATCGGGCCGGCCGGGACGACGCCGTCGCTCGACACAATTTCGTTCCGCGCGGGCGACACGCGCGCGAACAACGCCGTCCTCGACCTCTTCGGGACGCCCACCGGCAGCGTGACCGTCGTCTCGGGATTCGCCTCCGGCACCACGCATCTCGTCGTCGATGTGACGGGGTATTGGCAGTAAGGGGGCCCAGGTCGCGATCGGGACGACGATCCTTTTGCTCAGGCCGGGGCGCCACCCTGTGCCCACGCATGGTAGGCGTCGCAGACTTCGGCGGCGGGGCCGTCCTGCATGACATGCCCTTTGGCGATCCAAATGGCCCGTTGGCAGGAGTCCGTGATCTCCCCGAGGGAGTGGGAGACGAGAAGAAACGTCTTGCCGCGCTCGCGGAACCGGTTCATACGGTCGTGGCACTTATGCCGGAAGCGTTCGTCGCCCACGGCGAGGGTTTCGTCCACGAGAAGAATCTCCGGATCCACGTCCGTCGCGACGGCGAAGGCGAGGCGCGCCGCCATGCCGGTGGAGTACGTGCGAATCGGGGCGTCGAGGAAGACTTCCAGCTCGGCGAATTCCGCGATGGCCCTCATCCGGCCGAGCATGTCGCGGCGCGACAGGCCCATCAGCGCACCTTGCAGGATGATGTTTTCCCTCCCGGTCAGCTCGCCGTGAAAGCCGAGGCCCAGCTCGAGGAGGGGCGCGACGCGCCCGCGCACGACGAGGCGGCCTTCCGAGGGCCGGCGCACCCGGGCGATGAGCCGGAAGAGGCTGCTCTTGCCGGCTCCGTTCGCGCCGATCACGCCGACGCGCTCGCCTGGCGCGACGGTCAGGCTGATGTCGTGGAGGGCCACGAGCGTCTTGTGCTCCATGCGGCCCCGGAGCTTGCGTAGCGCGTATTCCTTGATCGAGGCGACGGACTCGTGCGGGACGCGGTAGCGCAGCGTGACGTGCTCGAGGAGAACCGCTGGGTCCGGCGCGGCCCGGGCGACGGCCTCAGTGGCGTGTGCCATAGTCCTCGATCTTCCACGAGTAGAAGAGCCATCCGAGCGTGAGGCTGAGAACGCCCGCAAGAAGGGAGAATGCCATCGTGTTCGACCCCGGCAGCCAGCCATCGTAGAGCGGCGCGCGGAACATCTCGACGAGGTAGGTCATCGGGTTGAAGCGGATGACGAGGCGGTATTTCGGCGCGAGGACCGTGGGCGTGTACACGATGGGTGTGAGAAAGAACCACGTCGAGAGAAGGACGAGGTAGGTCTCCTTCACGTCCACGAAGCGGGAGGCCAGCGTAAAGACGACGAGGCCAACGCCCGCCGTGAAGAGAACACCCGTGAGAATGGAGACCGGCAGAAACAGCCATGACAGATGGATGGGGTGGCCGGTGGCGAGGATGATGAGAAAAAGCGGCACGAGGCTGAAGAACAGGTTCACGAGCGCGACGCCCACAGCCGACGCGACAAACACCGAGCGGGGAACGTAGATGCGGCGCGCGATCTCCGAGGCGTCCGCGGTCAGCGACGCGGCGTGGGCCGTGGCCTGCGAGAAGAAAGTCCAGAAGACAGAGCCCGCCAGAAAGTACACCGGGTAGTTCGCGATCTGCTGCTTGAGGAGAGCCGAGAAGGCAATCGTGAGTGCGACCATCGAGAGGAGCGGACTGAGCATGCTCCAGAAGATGCCGAGGACGGAGCGCTTGTAGCGCACCTTAATGTCGCGCGCGACGAGCTCGCCCACGAGATGGCGGTATTCCCAGAGCGCTCGGGCTTCCTCGACGAAGAGGAGCCCGCGGCGCGCGGTGTCATAGACGGGGGGCTGGCGTAAGGACGTGGCGAACATGAAGGAACCGAGTGTAGCGGTCCCGGAGGTACACTGCCCACACCACTCACCGATGGGCCGGAGCTTCACGTCTCTCACGGCGGTCACATGAAGCGCGACACCGTCTTCCTCTTCGCGGTTCTCACGCTTCTCGTGTGGGGTCTCTTCGCCCCGGACCGCGGCCTCTTCCACGACGACGCGGCCCAGCTCTCGTGGGCGCAGGCTGCGGCGGCTCATCCCTTGCGCGGCCTTTTCGAGCCCCTTGGCGGCCCCACGCGCCGGCTCCTCGGCGTGCCCTGGCTCCTCGCATGGGCCTCGGGCACGCCGGCCCTCGTCCTGCAGGCGCTCTATGGCGCGTGCTGGTTCGCCACGGGCTGGATCTTGTTCGCACTCGTGCGCGCCCTCTTTCCCGCGCGGCGGGGGGTCGCCGTCGTGGCGGGAGCCCTCGCCCTCACGGCCACGAGTGACTTCCTCACGAACGCCCCCGAGGCGACCGGGTACAGCATCTCCGCATTCGCGTTCCTCGCGGCGCTGCTCGCCGCGACGCGGTGGCTGGCCGGCGGCCCGCCCCGGACGCTCGTCTTCGCGGCCGTTCTCGTCAACGTGGGCGTCTTCACGACCGACGGCCTCGCGCCGGCCGTCGCTCTGACGCCGCTCTTCTTCCTCGCGGTCCGCGGTCGGCTCGACCGGCGCGTCGCCGTGGCCGCCGCCGCGTGGGGACTCTCTCTTGTCCCGTGGGCCGTGACGTTCCTGCGTTTCCTCAATGATCCGACGAGCTACGCGGCTGTCGCGCTCCGGCCTCTCGGCGCCGCGGAGCGCGCGCGGAGCACGCTCGCGATCGTCGCGCACAACTTCTCGCCGTGGCGGTGGGTGTGGAGCCGTCCCACGTGGTTCGACTCGCCGCCTTCCCTCGTCCCGCCCTGGCTGTACGCCGGAGCGGCGCTCGCGGGGACGCTCCTCTTCGTGCGCGCGGCGTTCCGCGCGGACGCCGCCTCCGGCGACACGTGGTCAGCGGATGAGCGGGGCCGGGCCGTCCGCGTGGGCGCCGTCGCCCTCCTCTTCCTTGTCACCACGAACGGCGCGTTCGCCGGCGTCCAGTTTTCGGACGTGTTCTACCGCACGCACTTGATCTCGCGCGTCTTCGCGTCGCTTGCGCTCGCCCTCGCCACCGAGGAGCTTGCGCGCCGGGTCCCGCGCGCCCCGCGCCTCACGCTCCTCCTCCCGGCGGTCTTCGTGGGTCTCGGCGTCGCGGGCGGCGTCGAGCGCCAGGATTTCTACCTTTCGACGTGGCATCGGAACCGGAACGAGCTTTCCTCGATTCTGGAGGAGGCGCCGGGTCTCGCGCCGGGCACGTCGCTCGTTCTGATGATGGTCGAGAGCAGCCCGGCCCTGCAGGCCACGAGGGCGCCCTACCTCGCCCAGTCGTGGGCGGGCCTCCTCTACGGCGATGTGAGCCTCGCCTGGCGAACGTTCCTGTTCCTTCCCGAACATGGTTCGGCCTGCCGCACGGAGGACGCCGGGATGCGCTGCTGGAGATCGAACGCGGAGCGCGACGCGGTGTCGCGCGGCGTGTCGCCCGGCCTCCTCCTTCCGTGGGAGCGCCTCGTCGTCCTCGTGTACGACCCGGCGGCATGGCGCTACCGCCTCGTGCCCGCGACCCCGGACAGCCGGCCTCTCTACGACCCCGCCGCGCGCATCGTGGACGCACGACCGGCGCCGCGAACCCGCGAGCTCCTCGCGGGCGACCGGCTCCTGGCCCGGCTCCTTCCGGAACGGCCGCTCGACCGGCGCTGACCCTCTGCTCGCGCGTCGCGGCGGGTCTGCCCTGTCCGTGCACCCGTGGACGACCCAAGGGCGGCGCGCTTTGGCTAAACTCGCCTCCGCGTGAGCGATCCCGAACCAACAAGAGGCAGCGGCGCGCGCCCGTCCACGTCCGGGGCGCATCCCCGTGTCGTGGCTTGGTGGGACGAGACGGCAACTGCCCGCGCAATCGACCACCGGCAAGGCTGGCTCGATTCACCGCTCGTCTTCAGGGAGGTCTTCCAGGCGCGCGTCGCGGGCCTCGCTCGATCTCGCGCAGCGCGCCGCGGCAGAGGCCGGGGTCACGAACCTCTCGTTCGACACGATCGACAACAACCGCTTCTCGCTTCCGGCCGGAGCGTTCGACGGTACGTGCGGATGCCGGTCGAGCACTGGAACGTCGCCGACCCCTCCGGGGCGGTCCGATCGGATCTCATCCTGCCCGAGGTCGAGCGGCTCTTCGAGATCGTCGTGCGCGCCGACTACGGCGGGACGATCCTCAACCTCCTCCTCGAGCACCTCATCCACAACTTCGATCCGCTCGACGAGAAGGACGCCGCGCTCGTGAGGGTTCTCGCCGCGGCCGAGGCGCTCCTCATCGACTCCGGGGTCCTCTCGAACGACTTCACGGCGATCGCGGCACGGCCGCTCGACGCCGCGCGCGAGGTGGCCGCGAGAGGAATCGCGCCGCCTTCCCGGCTGCGCCCGCTCGCACTCTCGTCTCCGCTAGGCAACCCCGCAGACTTGCGAAAGATCGAAAAGCTGAGGACGAGCTCGCGGCCATGTACGCCTCGCGCGGCTGGAAGCTCCTGCAGGCCCTCCGTGGTCTCGTCGGCCGCCGCTGGTAACGGCGAGCGGCCTCTCCGCCCGCCGTGGGGGCTTTGGGTTCTCCTGACGCTGCTCGCCTGGGGTCTCTTCGCGGCGGACACCGGCCTTTACCAGGATGACGCGAACCAACTCGCGGTCGCGCAGGAGGCCTGGAAGGCGTCGGGACTCGCGGGACTCGTCGCGCCTGCCGGGACGCCGACCCGCCGCCTTCTCAATATCGTCTTCTTCCTCCCGTGGGCGACTGGAGAACCGGTCCTGAGCCTGCAGCTCCTCACGGGCCTACTCTGGCTCGGAACCGGGTGGGCCGGATGGGAAGTCGCACGCGCACTGTTTCCCGACGAGAGTCGCGCTGCGTGGCTCGCGGGGACTCTGACGGTCTGCGCAACCAGCGACTTCCTGAGCGTCAGCCCGGTTGCCGCTGGCTACCAGGCGAGCGTCTTGCTCGGCCTCTGCGGTCTGGCCGCCGCGCTTCGCTTCCTCGCGGGGTCGCCCGGCTGGACCCTCGCCGTCGCGTGCGCCGCCGCCTGCGCAAGCGTCTTCATCATCGACGGCGCCACGCTCGCGCTCGCGATGGCCCCGGTCCTGTTCCTCCTCTACCGAGGAATCAACCGCCGCTCTCTCGTCGCGTCGGCAGCCTGGAGCCTTTCGCTGGCGCCTTACGCACTCGTGTTTCAGGCCGCCCTCAACGACCCGGCCGGGTACCTCAGAACCGCGACGTACACCCTCGAATGGTCCGGCCGCTTCTGGCGCACGCTCCAGCTCACGGCCCGCGACGTCTCTCCGTGGGAGTGGCCCTGGGTGCGGCCCCTGTTCGGAGAGCTTCCGCCACGCGTGATTCCAGTCTGGCTCTGGGCCGCGGGAGCGATGATCTCCGCCGCCTTCGTCCTTGGCGCGCTGCGCGATCTACCCGTCCGGCCGCCCGTTTCCACTCGCCGGCGGGACTTCCTGCTCGCGGGGTGGTGCGCCGCGGCCGCGCTCGCGACCCACGCGGCCTGGGCTGGTGTCGCCGCTTCCTCGGAGTTCTACCGCACGCACGTGCTCACCCGCGTGCTCGTGTCGATCGTCCTCGGATTCCTCGCGAGCCGGCTGCTCGACCGGCCAGGAGCGCCGCGCGTGGCTGCTCTCGCCCTCTTGACGGTCTTCACGGGCCTCGGCGTCGCCGGCGGCCTTGGCCGACAGGATCATTTCCTGTCGACCTGGCGCCGGCACCGGCTCGAGCTTGGTTCGCTCGTGGAGGCCGTGCCCGGGGTGCGGCCGGACACGACGCTGGTTCTTTTCGTGCCTCACGAGCCCGCATACATGGCGACCGAGGTCCAGTACCTCGCCTGGCGCTGGAGCATGCTCCTCTGGCCGGATCCGGCCGCGCGGCCGCGGGTCTTCCTCTGGTCCGTCGACGCCCAGAGCGCGTGCCTCGCGCAGGACTGGGGCCTCCGGTGCCGCCTCCCCGAGGAGAAGGCGTGCTTCGAGTCCGGCGCGTGCCAAGGCCTTTCGCTGCGCTGGAGGGAATTCGTCCTCCTGACGTGGCGTAAGGACGAGGGTCGCTTCCGGCTCGAGGACGAAATCCCCGACGGCCTCCTCGGCGGCCACCCGCTTCCGCTCGGCCTCTACCGTCCGCGGGACCTTGTCTTGCCGGGGCCACCGGACCCGCGTGCGGCCCGTGTCCTGCACGGCGATGTCGGGCTCGCGCGGCTCCTGCCTTAGCTCGCGCGCCCGCCCGTCGCCGTCAACGCCGCCGCGCCTCGAAGATAACGAGGCCGCCGTTCGCGCTGAGCCAGGGCACTCTTGCCATCACGCGATCCACGGAGCTGAGAATCCGGAAACCCGTGGCTTCAGTCGTCCAGTTGATGACGTGAGGGGGAAGGAAGACGCTCGTCCGCGCTGAGACACGGAATCCGGCGGGCTTCAGCCAACCCGCCACCCGGTCGCTGGAAATGACGGCCTCCGGGCCCGCCTCCTCGTGCCAGATAGGCCACAGCTTCTGCACAAGATCGAAGACGACCCGGAAAGAGCTGGCGTTGTTCTCCTGCCCGAAGTACACACCTGTTGGCTTCAGGACGCGCCCGATCTCCTGGCAGGTGCTGCCCGGATCCGCGAGATGGTGCAGGACGCCGTAAACCAACACGTAGTCGACCGTCGCGTCCCGGAGAGGGAACGCCGACCCGTCTGCGATCAGAAAACTCGCCCTCGCCCTGAAATTCCCTTTCCTGTATCGCCGAGCAGCCTCCCGGATGCACTTCCTCGAGACGTCGAATCCGACGACGTTCAGGTCCAGGTCCATCATGTGAAATGTGCTCCGCCCCTGTGCGCAGCCGACGTCCAGGAGCCACTGGTCGGGGGGCGTGTTCTCGCGGATCTCCGCTTTCCAGGGTTCGAACGCAATTCGGTCGGCGGCCCGCCAGAACGGCGTGGTCTCGTAGTCAGAGTACCGCTGTTCCTCGTTGGAGGCGTACCAGTCGAAGTGCTTCTGCTGCTGAAGAGCTTGGGCGGCTCCTCCTCTTCCTGCCGACGCGCTCTTCACGTCGTCGGTTGGGGCATGCGAAAGGGCAAGCGCTGTCAGGTCGGCCTCCCGCCTCCTCCAGAAAAGGTTTCTCTCCTCTGTGTATGCCAACGGGCCGGTCAGGAGGTCCAGGAACCCATCCTCGACAGGGAACCACAACCGGCAGTCCTCGCACCACACCACACCACACCCTCCAGGAATTCGCCTCGCTCACAAAGGAACTCCCTGGAAGCAAGTCGGCTGGACCTGCAGGCGGGACAACGCAGCCTGGAGAGAACCTCGACCCTCATCGCTCAACGCCGCCGCGCGGACTTCATCTCGGCGCGGGCCTCGCGGTCGGCCTCGCGGCGGCGGATCGTCTCGCGCTTGTCGTGCAGCTTCTTACCGGTCACGAGCGCGATCTCGACCTTGACGCGCGGGCCCTTGAAGTAGAGATGGAGCGGCACGCACGTGGCGCCTGACCGTTGGATCTTCGACGCGAGGCGGACGATCTCGCGCTTGTGGAGAAGGAGCTTGCGATTCCGCTTCGCGTCGACGTTGTTGTAGCTGCCCGCCCCGTACGGCGGGATGTGAACGTTCCACAGCCAGGCCTCGCCGCCGGTCACCGCGACGTAGCCGTCCTGCAGGCTGGCCTTGCCCTCGCGCAGGGATTTCACCTCGGTACCCGTCAGCGCGACGCCGGCCTCGAGCTTCTCCTCGATGTTGTACTCGTGGAATGCGCGCCGGTTCGACGCGATGGGGCGGTTCCCCGCGTTCTTCTGGGCCGCACGCGTGGCCGCCTTCTCGCCTTGCCTCTCGATCCGGGATTTCACGTCGGCTCCCGGCTCAGTCCGACCCGTCCGCGACTATCCGCTTGAACTCCGGCGTGAGCTCGGGGTCGAACTGCGTGCCCGACTTCGAGTCGAGGATGTCGATGGCCTGGTAGTTCGACAGGACGGAACGGTACGAGGTCGAAGACGTCATGGCGTCGAACGCTTCGCACAGATGGATGATGCGTGAGCCGAGCGGAATCTTGTCGTGCTTCAAGCCGTCGGGATAACCGCCGCCGTCCCACTGCTCGTGGTGATGCCTGATGAGCGGAGCGACCGGGTACGGCCACGGGATGTCTTCGACGAGAAGCGCCCCGAGGCGCGGATGCAGGCGAAGCAAGGTCAATTCCTCGTCGCTCAGCGTGGGTTTGGTGTAGAGCGAGTCGTAGCTGAGCTCGCGCATGCCGACATCGTGGAGAATCCCGGCCACGGTGATCTGCTCGACCTCCATCGGCGTGACGCCGAGCCGGGCGGCGAGTTTGCGGGCCATCCGGCCGACGTTGAAGGAGTGCGTCTTCAAGACCGTGCGCCTCTGAAGTCCAGGCTCGAGCAGCTTGTTGATGAGCCCGCGGTACGCCTCGCGGAAGCGCCCCTCGCTGCGGGCGCCGGCGAGGACGTTGCGCAGGACCATGTGCGCCGAGCGCAGCGCCTCGCGGACCTCGGGGTTTTGGCCGTGGCGAAACAGAAGCGAGAACAGGACGACGCCCTCCGCCGAACTGTCGAGGACGCTCGACTGGATCGACGCGATCTCCGCCCGGCGCACCGCGGACGCCTCGGCATGCGCCGCCTCAAGCGGCCGCCAGGATGGCTCGGACGTGAACGGGAATGGGACGGCCGTCTTTGCGAAGATCTTCTCGAGGTTCTCGAGGAGCGCGGGAGCGATGTCGGGATCGAGCGGGCGCCGCCCCACGATCGTGACCGTCGCCGCTCCAGGCACGAAGGAGGACACCGCGGCCACCTCGACCTCCTCGTAGCTGAGGCAGGTGGGTAGGTAGAGGACGATGAAATCGGCTTCACGCGGGGTGAGCCCTCCGCCCACGGTCGCGGCGACTTTCGGGAGCGCTCTGCGCGCGAGGGTCTCCTCGATGAGACGGATCGCCCGCGCCATCGCGCTCGGGAGCTCGTTTGCGGTAAAGGCCTCGAACTCGACCGGCGGCGTCACGGATCTGCGCAGCGGACCCGCCGTTTTGAACTGCCCCGAGGCGAAACCCGATGTCCGATCGAACGAGGAGGGTGGCGCCGTCGCGGCGGCCACGTGGCCGAGCGGACGCTCGATCTCGGGTGCCGGCTCGGGGATACTCTCGCCGCCGCCTTTTGCTTCCTCGATGCGCCGCAGCTCGATCGCGAAGCGGCGCAGGAGGCCGGAGATCTCGGCGACGTCGTCCTGGGAAAAGGGCTGGCGGCCGGCCTTTTCGCGCACGTCGACAAGACCCATGATGCGCCCGTCGAAGTAGACCGGGGCGAGGAGCATGCGCGTGGACGTCGCTTGAACCATCGCGTCCGCCAGCCTCCCTGCCTGGTTTACGTTGTTGACGTAGGTCGGCTCACGGCGCTCGTAGATTTGGGTGACGAGCCCATCGTTGCGCCCGAGGCTATCCGCAAGCCGGTCCGTGCGAGAGAAGCCGAACTGCGCCTTCAGTCGAAACGTGGCGCTCGAAAGATCGAGCGTGTAGAAGGCAGCCTTCGCCGGCCGCCATTTCTGGTTGAGTACGGCGAGGAAGTCCTGATAGTACTTCTCCTCAGCGGGCGCGAGCACGGCAGCCTCCGGACAAGACGAGGATATCAAGCCGCCGTTCTGCATGATTGACCAGCAAGCCGGCCGTGTGGCCGAAAAGCCGCAGGTGAGGGGATTCCGCCACACATCGCGTCGCGGGCGGAGGCCTCGATCTCGCGAAAATGCACGTAAAGAGGCCGGTCCGCCATGGCATCCAGCGTGCAAATCGCGGATCGAATGCGCGCACAGAACACCCTTGCCCGTCGCGTCCGGCTCTCCGGAATCGGGCTGCACACGGGCCGCCATGTCCGCGTCGTCCTTCACCCGGCCGGCACGGACCACGGAATCGTCTTCTACCGATCCGATGTCGATGCGTTCGTCCCGGCTGTCGCCGAGGAGGCCGGACGCTTCGACCACGCGACTTCGCTCGGTGAACGCGGTCGCGAGGTGGCAACCGTGGAGCACCTCCTTTCCGCAGCGGTAGGCGCTGGCCTCGACAACATCCTCGTGGAGCTCGACGGCTCCGAAGTGCCCATCCTCGACGGCAGCGCGCTCCCCTGGCTCGACGCGTTCGAAACCGCGGGCCTCGCCGCTCAGAACGCGCTGGCCGTGCCGTTCGCTCCGTCGCGCGTCCTCGCCATTACCGATTCAGGCGGCAAGAAGCTCGAGATCCGCCCCGCGCGCGATCTGCGCGTGACCTACACGATCGATTTCCCGAACCCGGCCGTCGGACGGCAGTCGATCACCCTGGTCCTCACGCCCGAGTCGTATGCCGCGCACCTCGCGCCGGCCCGTACGTTCGGGTTCCTCGCCGAGTACGAGACCCTCAAAGCCCACGGCCTCGCCCGCGGCGCCCGGGAGGACAACTGCATCGTGGTGGGCGACGACCGCGTTGAAAACGGCGATCTGCGCTTCGCGGACGAGTTCGTGCGCCACAAGGCCCTCGACCTCGTCGGAGACCTCGCCCTCGTCGGACGCCCCGTGCTCGGTCACCTCGTTGCCCACAAGGCCGGTCACGCGATGCACGGGACGCTCGTACGGCTTCTGCGCGAGGAGAGCCGCGCGGCTTTAGCCTCCGCCGGCAACCCGACGCCGTCGCGCGCCGCTGCCCTTAGCGCGCGAATCTGACCGGAATCCCGCCAAACCGCTAAAGTCCGGGGGTGCAGACGCGCTCCTTCCTCGTAGCGGCAGCCCTTCTCGCAGGAGCGAACACCGCCTTGGGCCTCGTCGCCGACGACGGACCCGTGATCCGCGGCGTATCGACGTGGATCGTGGGACGCGACGTCCACGTCGACGCGCGCCTTTCACCGGCCCTCCCCGAGGACGTCCTGCAGCGGCTCGCCTCGGGGCTTTCCACGACGGTGACATGGGAGCTGCGCCTCTTCGTGTTCCGCAATCTCTGGTTCGACGGACTCAAGGACGAAAGGCGCTACGCGGTGACGGCCACGTACCGGCCCGACACGTCCGACTACGCCGTGGAACGCCGCCTCGACGCGCGCCTTCTCGACACGAAGGTCGTGCCGACGCGCGATGAAGCGGCCGCGGCGCTCGCGAGGGTGCCGGGACTGCCGACCTTCATGATGGGCGACCACCTGCTCGACAAGACACTGGTCGTCCGCGTGCGCTGCCTCTACGGGAGCGGCGTGGCCCTCGGGTTGGTGCCGACGAGCGCCGAGACTGCCTGGGTGCGGTCGGGAGTCTTCGAGTGGACGGCGAACGGCGCGCGCTGAACGACTCGTCTCCGCCCGTGGCGACGGGACGGGGCTGGGCGAGGGACAACCGGATTCTGGTCGCGATCGGTCTTGCCCTCGGCGGGGCGCTCGCGGGCGGCTACGCGCTCGTGCTGCGCACGCGCAACCTCACGCCCGTCGCCGCGACGAACCGCGTCCTTCTCTTCGTCCTCTTCTACATCGTCGTCGTCCTCATCCTCGCGCTCGTCTTCGTGCTCGTGAGGAGCATGGCGAAGCTCGTCCTCGAGTCGCGCCGCGGCGTCTTCGGCTCGCGCTTTCGCGTGCGCGTCGTCGCGTCGTACGTGGGCCTCGCCCTCCTCCCGATCGCACTGCTCGTCCTGCCCACGACCGGCCTCCTGCAGAAAAGCGTCGAGCGCTGGTTCGCACCGCCCGTCGAGGAGACGGTGCGCGCCGGGCGTGAGGTTGCCGATCTCGTCCGGGCGCGCGCGGCGGCCATCGAGCGCCGCACCGCCGAGCGCCTCGGGCAGCGACTCGCCACCGTCTCCGACAGCGGCCTGCTTCCGCTCCTCTCGGCCGCGCGCGAGGAATCGAGCGTGGACATCATCGAGTGGAGGCGCCCGGGCCGCCCGACCGTGGCCGTCAGCGCCGCCCGGTGGCCCCTCAGAGACGTAAACGAACCCGGTGCCGAATGGCTGGAGGACGCGAAGGCACGCGGTCTCTCGCGGCGCCTCGAGCCCACGCGCGACGGCGGCCAGGCCGGACGCACGGTCGCCGCCTTCCCCACCGGCCTCCTCGTCGTTGGCACCTTCGACCCGCCCGGCGAGGCCGAGCCGCTGCGCCAACTCTCCCGCGCGACCTCGGCCTATGCCATGTTGAAGGCCGAGCGTGCCCAGCTCGAGGCCGTGCAGGTTCTCTTCTTCCTCCTCCTCGCGTTCCTCGTCCTCCTCGCCGCCGTGTGGGTCGGCCTCCTCCTCGCGCGCCGCGTGACGCGCCCGATTGCGGCGCTCGCCGCCTCGGCGCGCCGCGTCGGGGCAGGCGACTTCGACGCGCTCGTCGAGGTGGAGGGCGGCGACGAGATCGCGGCGCTCTCGCGTGCCTTCAACGCCATGACGTCCGAGCTGCGCAAGAGCCGGACCGAGCTCGTCGCCGCAAACGCCGAAATGGTCGCGACGAACCAGCGCGTCGACGAGGAGCGCCGCCGCGTGCGCACCATCCTCGCCCGGCTCGACGCGGGCGTCGTCGCATTCGGCGAGACGCGGGACCTTCTCTTCCTGAACGAGACGGCCGGACGCCTCCTCGGCCGCGGGACCACACCGGCGCCCGCCACGCTCGACACGCTTCTCGCGCCCGAGCCTCTCGTGCCGCTTCGGGCGTTCCTCGAACGGGCCATGGAAGAGGCCGGTCCGCGCGAGGCGACGCTCAAGATCGGCCCGCGCGTGCTCGAGGCGCGCGTGACGCGCATCCACGCGGCCTCGGGTGAGGCGGCCTCGTGGGTCGTGACGCTCGAGGACACAACCGCCCTTGTCGCGGCCGAGCGCGCCGCAGCGTGGGAGGAGGCCGCACGCCGCATGGCGCACGAGATCAAGAACCCACTCACGCCGATCCGCCTCGCGGCCGAGCGCATGCGCCGGCGCGCCCTCGGCAAGG
>ODAK010005272.1_pt1 | contig 13144 bp, 14 predicted proteins | sample 1539591 | NCBI WGS metagenome assembly ODAK01 (sample SAMEA3539303, study PRJEB22396) | soil metagenome | biome: tundra; feature: field; material: soil | place: USA | collected 2010-05 | depth 0.15 m | reverse complement strand
CATTGGCTATAAACACTAACGTGTTTGCACAAGATACAATAAAAAAAAAACAGAATTCTGTTCATTATAACGGATTCATTAACATAATTCCGGACCATTATAACTCTATATTATTTGGTCAGGTTAATATAGCGAAAGGAAGTCATGAAGCAGCTCAAATCGGACTTTTTAACTGGAATCAAAATAACTTTGGCGCAGATCATTTACAATTAAGTTTTACATTCAATATAGTTGGAGGTTCTATTGATAATGGCACTCAAATAGGAATTATAAACATTTGTGCAGATTCATTAAGAGGAGAACAGATTGGTTTTATAAATTTCGCAAAAAAGCGAAAAGGAATTCAAATAGGATTTGTAAACTATTGCGACACGATGGCAAGTGGTTTTTCATTAGCTTTTATTTCGTTTGTTCGTAAAGGTTATCATGCTATTGAAATTGGTGTTTCAGAAATGTATCCTGTTAATATATCCTATAAAGTAGGAGGTTCCAAAAGTTTATATACCTCTGCAAATTTATCATGCAACTACAAAAATAATATTAACAATGCTATTAACGGTCCGGTTTTCGGGTTTGGATTTGGTTCAATAATACCTATCAGTAAGTCATTTTTCATAAATCCTGATTTTTCATTGCAAGATAAATTTTTAAAAGGTAAACAAGGTTATTTAAGTATAGTCACAAAGTTGAGTTACGCGATAACCAATAAAATTGACATTTCAGCAGGTCCGGCATTTGTATTTTCATGGGTTCGGGTTGATACTGATCCATCTGAACTGCATACACCAATGTATTCGTTATATCACAATCCGATTGATGGTACAAGTGTACATAGACAGCGCAACTATATTGGATTTAGATTCTCGCTAAGGTATATTATCAGAGGAATGTAAGGATTATTATTTTTCCTTATTTTTTTCAAAACTTCTCAAACACTCCTAATCCAAACAAAGCAAAATCGTATTTAACAGGATCTTTAGCATCCATTTTTTTTAAACTGTTGGTTAATTCTTCTACTGCTTTCCAATCATTTTGTGTACGTTTTAACAACCCTAATTTGCGGGCAACATTTCCTGAGTGAACATCTAAAGGACACATCAGGATGGAGGAAGAAACATTCCACAAACCAAAGTCAACATTTCGTTTATCATTACGCACCATCCAACGCAAATACATACACAAGCGTTTGGATGATGAGTTTTCGGAAGGATTAGAAATATGTTTTCCGGTACGTTGTGGATATGAAATAGAAAAAAATAGTTTTCTGAAATTAGTAATAGCGCTCATTGCACTTATTTCTTTTTTGTCAGCAAGAGTAGGGGAGAAGCCAAAAGCAGACTGCAAGCCTCCATGTTTTTTATAAATATTCTGTAATGATTTCATAAAAAAATTAGCATCAACACCATTAAAAGTGCGGTGTTTGAAATCAACAAAGCGTTTGAAATCTTTTTCTTTTGCATTCATAATAAAATCAAACGGACTATTGTCCATGAGTTTCATTAGCTTGTTTGCATTATTAATAATGGTAACACGTTGTCCCCAAGCAATAGTTGCAGCCAAAAATCCGGCAATTTCAATATCTTCTTTTTTGGTGAATTGGTGTGGAATAGAAATAGGATCGGAATCAATAAAATGGATTTGATTGTATTGATTATATTTCTCGTCAAGAAATTCTTTTAATTCAGATTGTTTCAATTATTTATTCATCATGTTAAACAATTCCTCTCTTTGGCTGCGTAATTCTTTTGCTTGTCCGATGGCTGCTTCATATACATCTCCTGCAATTGCTTCCATGGCTTCTTTTAAAAACTCGGCTACAGATATTCCTCCATGCGATTGAGATTTATTTTCACGTCTTTCATTACCCAATTGTGTATCAACAGAGGGCGGAGCAATTTCAAATACTTTTATAGAAGTATTTTTTAGATTATGACGTAATGATAAAGTTAAAGAGTGTAGAGCCGCTTTGGTAGCGCAATACACCGGTATAAAAGCCAGTGGCGCAAAAGCTAATCCCGATGTAATATTTATAATTGCCGACTCTTTTTTTGTTTCCAATAAGTTTACAAATAAAGAACTCAAATGAACAGGAGCAATGATATTCGTATCCATTTCTAAACCTATATTTTTTGAATTAAAAGAACGAGTAATATCAGTCCCCAATTGTATTCCGGCATTATTCATTAATATATTTACATCCGAATAATTTGCTTTTATCCATTCATAAAGTTTTTCTCTTTCTTTGGCAATTGATACATTACATACTTTAGTTATTATTTCGGGATGCTCTTGTTTGACCTTATTTAATCGCTCTTTGCTGCGTCCGCAAATAATAATTTTATTTCCCAAGCGTAAAAACTCTTTAGCAAATCCTAAACCGATTCCCGAAGAACCTCCTGTAATTAATATGGTGTTATGGGTTGTTTTCATTTATAAACAATTTGAAGATTTGAAAATTATGATGTTATCCATAATTATTACAAGAGTTTGTTAAATCAAAAGTACGATTTGTTATTGTTGTAGTATTTTTTTGCTGCTTTTTTTCTGTGCAAATTTTTCATACCTATGAACCGATAATTGCATTAGCACATTTTTGTCCGTCAATAGCTGCTGAAATAATGCCTCCTGCATAACCCGCACCTTCACCGCAAGGATATAATCCTTTAATTTGAGGATGTTGCAAGGTTTCATTATCACGAGGAATACGAACAGGTGACGAAGTGCGTGATTCTACGCCCACAATAATAGCTTCATTACTTAAATATCCTTTCATCTTTTTTCCAAATTCCTGAAATCCCAATTGCAAGCGTCTTCCAATAGCTTCAGGTAACAAAGTATGAAGCGGTGCAGATTTTATTCCCGGTTGATATGATGAATCGGGTAAGGTAGAAGATAGTTTATTATTTACAAAATCTATTAAGCGTTGTGCCGGCGCTGTTTGTGTTTCTCCGCCTGCTTTCCAAGCCATTTTTTCAAGTGCTTGTTGGTAGCGCAATCCGGCTAATGCTCCAAATTGTTGATAGTCTTTTAAATCAACTAATTCTGTTGTAATCACAATTCCTGAATTAGCAAAAGGGTTATTTCTTTTGGATGGAGACCAACCGTTTGTAACTACTTCACCAGGCGCTGTGGCGCAAGGAGCAATGATTCCACCCGGACACATACAAAATGAATAAACGCCCCTACCTAATGCCTGATGAACAAGGCTATATGATGCAGCAGGTAAATGCTCTCGTTTTTTTGCTACTTCATTTATGGTACAATGGTATTGAATTGAATCAATTAACTCCTGAGGATGTTCAATGCGAACGCCCATTGCAAAGGTTTTGCCTTCAATTAAAATATTTTTTGAATATAATAATTCAAAAATATCACGAGCACTGTGTCCTGTAGCAAGAATCACTGAATCAGCAATAAATTCAATAGTTATAGCCTTATCCAATTGGTTACAAACTATTCCTTTTATACTATTTTTTGAAATAATAAAATCAATGAGATGCGTATTAAAATGTACTTCTCCGCCATTATCAATAATGGTTTGACGCATTGCCTCTATAATTTTTGGTAATTTATTTGTTCCAATGTGAGGATGCGCTTCAATTAAAATATTAGGGTCGGCGCCGTGTGCAACAAATGTTTCGAGAATTTTATTGATGTCTCCTCGTTTTGTTGAACGTGTATAAAGTTTTCCATCAGAATAAGTTCCGGCGCCACCTTCACCGAAACAGTAATTGGAATGAGGGTTTATAATATGCTGTTTGTTGATTGCCGCTAAATCGCGTCTGCGACTTTTTACATCTTTTCCTCGTTCAATTACAATTGGTTTAAGTCCTTTTTCTATTAATTGTAACGCAGCAAATAATCCTGCCGGTCCTGAACCTACAATAATTACAGGCTTTTTGTCAGATACATCGGGATAATTAATTTTATAAGAATTGGATTCAGGTTTCGTTTCATTTACATACACCTCAATTTTAAGATTAATTTTTACATTGCGAGAGCGAGCGTCAATGTTACGTTTCAGGATTTTAATAAAAGTAATTTCGGAAGTAGTGATGCCGATTTGTTGTGCAGCATTTTTTTTAATGATGAGTTCATCATCAGCCTCTTCGGGCGAAAGGACAAGGTTTAGTTCGTATTTCATTTTGTTCAGGCGCGTTTTTATCGTGCAAAAAGTAGTTCAAACTCCTCTCTCTAATTGGAGAGGGGCTGTGGGGTGAGGTTTTACCCTTCAAAAGTTATGGATATCAAAAGTATTTTTGAATTAAGTGAATTGATCGAATTTGAAAAAATAGTATTTTCTTTTATCAACATATTTCTAATGCCCATACTTAATTTAGCTTCTATTGCAAATTTAAAATATGGAAAATAAAATTCGGCGCCACTACCTACTTCGTAAGAAAAATCATCGCGTTGTAATTTAACAATTTGTTCGTTTAGATTTGGATTCGAACCAAGGGGTATCTTTCTTTGGGAGGCTAAATCTAAGCTATAAGCGCCTCCGGCAAGCAGGTATGCTCCAAAATCTTTCACACGTTTCGACCGTAATTTTAAATCCAATGGGAAATTTAAAAAGGTAGATTGAATAGTTTTTGTTCGCACAATAGTATCAACTCCTTCAAAAGTATAATTCAAGCTACGTTCACAAAAAGAAAGGTTAGGGACAAATCTTAATGTAACATATTTAGTTAGACGTAAGTCCGACACAATACCTAAATTAAATCCAAACCCAGGGCTTACTTCTACTTTTTTAAGTGAGTCGAAACGTTCGAAATGTACTTTAGGGTCAATTGCGAAATTAGCTCGATTGATACCGAGGGCAAAGCCAAAATGCAATGCCTCATTATAATAATGTGTTAAATTACCTTTTTCGTTAGGATCCTGAGCCTTCAAACTAAAAGTAAAAAACACAATTATAAAAATGAATATGTATTTAATTGTCAATTTGTTTTAATTTTATTTTTCAAGATGCAAAGGTGGTAAATATATTTTATTTTTTCGCAATATAAATGGAGGCAATTCCAAAAGTAAGAAGATAAGCTTTCGTTTCTTTAAATCCTGTTTTTTGTAATATTTTTAAAAAATCTTCTCCGGCAGGGAAGGCGTTTACCGATTCAGGTAAATATGTATAAGCCGAATTATCCTTTGAAAATAGTTTACCAATAAGCGGAGTTATGTATCTGAAATAAAAATGATAGATTTGTTTTATTGGAAAGTTTTGAGGCTTTGAAAACTCAATAACAGCAAGCATTCCACCATTATTTAAAACGCGATAAATATCCGCAATTCCTTGTTCCAGATTTTCAAAATTACGCACACCAAAGCCAACAGTAATTGCATCAAAACTATTATCAGGAAATTGTAAATTTTCTGAATCGCCTAATTTCAATTCAATTTTATTTTGTAATCCAAGTTTGTTTATTTTTTCAATTCCCAGTTTCAACATTCCTTCCGAAATATCAACACCAATTATTTTATCGGGGTTTAGTTTCATTGCTTCAATGGCAAAATCGGCTGTTCCTGTGGCAATATCTAAAATAGTTTTCGGTTTTTGTTCTTGTAATAAATGAATGGCTTTTTTTCTCCAGCCTTTGTGAATACCCAATGATAGCAGTTGATTTAGGAAATCATATTTTGGCGCAATGTTGTTGAACATTTCAGCGACCTGTTCTTTTTTGCTAGTTGTTTGGTTTTTATAAGGAGTTACTATGGACATAAAAAATTCTAAATTCTTTTTATTGAGGCGAAAAGTTGTGTATCACTCCATCCTCTAATTTCACCTCTGCAATAGAAGGGTCTAAAGGATAGTATAGAATTTGAACTTCATCCCCTATATTTATTGTAGTATTAGTAAGATTTTCATAATCATTTACCATAGTATAGGTTGTGTACATTTTGTCATTAATCATAAATTCACATTTAACATATATTGTGGATTGTCTTCGATATTGTCTTTCTTTAACAATACCTATTGTCTTTTTTCCATATTTAACTAGTAAATATTTATGTTGATAAAACCCAATAGATAGCCCAATTGCAACAAGAATAATTCCAATGACACTTATTACAAATATTACTTTTAATTCCTTCGTCATTTTTTATACCATTCAAATTTCATATAAATAAATGATTCTATAAACACCAAACAACTAACCACTAATAACTAACCACTAATAACTATAATTTCAAACGTATTGCTTCTTCAAGCAATTGTTGTTTATCAATAGGAACAACACCCACTTTTTCACAAACCAAACCGCCTGCAAGGTTCGCCAATGTTGCGGAAAGCATGGGCGAAAGATTAAGAGCCAAACATAAAGCCGCAATACTTATAACAGTATCTCCGGCTCCAGAAACATCGGAAATATTACGAATATGAGCGGGTATCAATGCTTTTGCTTTGGAGTTATGTGTGTAAATTCCTTTTTCAGAAAGTGTGATTAAAACAGTATTTATGTTTTGTTTTTTTATAAAAAGTGTCGCAACTTTTTCAAGTTCTTTGATGTTGTTATGGTCAAAATCTAATTTTAATCCTTCTTTGAGTTCCTTCAAATTAGGCTTAAACAAAGTAACTCCGGAGTACGCTAAAAAATTTTTCTTTTTAGGATCAACCACTGTTGGTATATTTTTTTGTTTAGCGAAGGCGACAATATTTTTAATTAATTCAGGTGTGATGCAACCCTTATCATAGTCTTCAAAAATAATAACGTCAGCTTTTTCGCTTAACGCGAGCTTTTTAATTTGTTCTGTCAATGCCTCGGTTTCTTTGCTGTTTATTGGTGTTTCAACTTCATCATCCACACGAAGCATTTGATAACTTCCGCCTATTACGCGGGTTTTAACAGTGGTACTACGGTTTTTACTTTTGAAAATTCCTTTGGAAGTGAGTTTTTGTTTTTTTAATAGTTCGAAAAATAATTTACTACTCTCATCATCACCGATGATAGAACATAAAACAGGATTAGCTCCCATTATTTGCAAGTTCAAAGCCACGTTGGCTGCGCCTCCCAGACGATTTTCTTTTTTTGAAATAGATACAACAGGAACAGGAGCTTCGGGCGAAATGCGATTTACATTGCCCCACATATAAGTGTCAATCATCACATCGCCAATTATCAACACATTGATTTTGTTGAAGGATTGGAAGGTTTGTTTTATGGATGAACTGTTGTATTGTTTCATTACTCATTTATTTCAATTTTTCCAATGCCGCTTTCATTTGGTTTGCAGCTTGAATCAATTGGCTTTCCGCGGCAGCATAAGATAAACGTATGCAGTTGTCATCTCCGAAAGCAGAACCGGCTACTGTTGCTATATTGCCTTCTTCAAGCAAATACATACTTAAGTCGGTAGAATTTTTTATTGTTCTTCCATTGTATGATTTTCCAAAGTAGTAAGAAACATCAGGAAAAAGATAAAATGCACCTTCAGGAGTGTTTGTTTTTATTCCGGGAATTTCTTTTAATAAAGCAATAACTGCATCTCTGCGTTTTTTAAATGTATCGCGCATCTCAAAAGTAACGGATGGATCGGCTTTAACTGCCGCTATGGAAGCCATTTGCGCGATGGATGATGCGCCGGAAGTAAATTGCCCTTGCAATTTATCACACGCTTTTGCAATCCACACAGGCGCGCCTATGTAGCCAATGCGCCAGCCTGTCATCGCATAACCTTTCGACACGCCATTAACAGTAATAACCTGATTATAAATAGAATCAAATTGCGCTAAACTTTCGTGTTTGCCAACAAAATTAATATATTCATAAATTTCATCGGAGATTACAAATACATTGGGATGCTGAACAAGCACATCAGCAAGGGCTTTCAATTCATCCTTGCTATACATGGAACCGCTTGGATTGCAAGGCGTACTGAATATCATTAATTTGGTTTTTGGAGTAATCGCTTTTTTCAATTGCTCGGCAGTAATTTTAAAGTTAGATTCTATACCTGCCGGTATTATTACTGACTTACCTTCGGCAAGTTTAACGCTCTCCAAATAACTCACCCAGTAAGGAGCCGGAATTATTACTTCATCTCCCGGATTCACCAAACACAATACAACATTGATGATGGATTGTTTTGCTCCGGTTGAAACAACAATTTGATCGGGAGTATAATTCAGATTATTATCCCGTTTAAATTTTTCCGAAATAGCTTTACATAATTCAACAATACCCGGTACAGGCGTGTAGCGTGTGATATTATCATCTATCGCTTTTTTAGCGGCATCCTTTATAAAATCAGGTGTGTTAAAGTCGGGTTCACCAACGCTTAGATTAATAATTTTTTTGCCTTGAGCTTGTAATTCACGGCTTTTTTTAGACATTGCAATGGTTTGCGATTCCTCTAAATTGTTGATTCTGTCAGATAAATGGTTCATAAAAAGTTATGAGTTATAAATTATAAGTTATGAGTTATGAGTTATTCGTTTTTATCAATATTGAATCTTTGCATCAGCACATCTTCAAATCTATTTAACCCTTTCAGCATAAGATGAAGTGCGTGTATCCACTTTTATTTTTTCTCCTTCGTTGATGAATAAAGGAACTCTAACCACTGCGCCTGTTTCTAAGGTAGCCGCTTTTAAAGTATTGGTTGCCGTATTTCCCTTTTCGCCGGGTTCGGTATAGGTAATTAATAACTCAACAAACACAGGAGCTTCAGCTAATATAGGTTCATCACCTTCAAATGATATTTTTACTTCCATGCCTTCTTTTAAAAATATCACACTATCGCCAAACAAAAAAGAAGGTACAAATACTTGCTCAAATGTTACATTATCCATACAAACAACAAATTCATTTTCCATATATATAAATTGCATTTGCTTATATTCAACTCTTACCAATTCAACTGATTCTCCAACACGAAAGCGGTTTTCAACGATTTTTCCTGTTTTTAGATTACGCATTCGCGCTTGATAAAATGCGCGTAAGTTACCCGGTGTGCGGTGTATGTATTCTTCTACTTTGCAGAGTTCTCCGCCAAACCGGATTACCGAACCTACGTTTAAATCGCCTGAATTTGCCATTGTGATTATTTAGATATTAAAAATATGTGATTTTTAAATTGGATTGCAAAGATAAGATTAATGAGGATAGATGCTTTAAAATTTATAAGAAATTCCAATTTTGCCACTGCTAAAAAAATTCCCGCCACCTAACTCTAAGTTAATTCCAAAATTATCATTGATATAATATCGTCCTCCAATTTGGGCGCCGAGTCCTAAGCCTGAAACCCTGTTTCCATTATAGTTATCGGGATATGACCATGCATAAAATCCAATGTTTATTCCTGCATAAGCATCCCAATTTTTAGGAATTTTTAAAATAGTATTAAGGTGATAATTCCCGTTTCCGGAAATTCCAAAAATAGTATGGTGGTAATCGTTCTGGTTATTTCCATCGTAATAGGAACGAAAAGAAACTTCGCCACCAACAGAAATATCTTGATGAACGCCATAATCAAAACCAACGTAAATGGGAATCCCCCAGTTGGAAAAACCAAGACCTGCATTTACTTGTTTGTCGCCTTTTGCAAGCATATATTGGGCATTGGCATTGTTTGAAATAAAAACTATTGCCAACATGATGAAAACTTTTTTCATAAAAATGTGATAAATAATTAAATAGTTTTAAAATTAATTGTTTCAGTCTTTTGTTTGTAATCTTCAATGAGTAATTCTTTATTACAAAACGGATATTCATATTCTTGCTGATTGGAACAAACAATTATTAAACGATTGTTAGAATATTCGTTTATTAAATTCTGATACCAATCAATTGATTTTTTATCAAGATTAGAAGCAGGCTCATCAAGGAGTAGGAGAGGAGTGTCGCATAAAATAGCCAATGCCAAACGTACACGTTGTTTCATTCCTGAAGAATAATATTTTAATTGCTTGTTGCACTCTTTTTCAAGTTGAGTACATTCTAAGATTTGTTTTGTTGTCAAATTATTTAAAAATGGTTTGAACTGCGCTTGAAATTCAATAGATTCAATCAGTGTAAACTCATCAAACAATTCCAGATAAGGAGATGCAAAACTTAAATGATTAAAAATTTCATCATCAGGAATGATGCCCCCTTGCCCCCTAAAGGGGGAAGCTACTTCGCTTGCATCGCCTTGCTTTGCTTGTGTGAGGGAATTTCCCCCTTTAGGGGGCAAGGGGGCTTTGTATTCAATACTACCTTCAGACGGAATTAAGTTACCTGCAATCACCTGTAAAAGTGTTGATTTTCCTGAACCGTTGGCACCTAAAATAACATAATTATTGTCGCTTGTAAATTCATAATTTATATCGCGGAATATCCACTCGTAATTATAGCGTTTACCGATTTTATTTAATTTTATTTGCACTTGAAAAACAATTTGAAGATTAAACTAAAAACTAAAAACTAATAACTAACTAATCCCTCTCATAATTCCATCCTTCGATTCGCGAATAAAAGTAAGGATTTGATCTTTCTCTTTTGAAGCCGGCGCTTCCTGTTCCATTACCACTAAGGCATTGGTAACATTATGTCCTTTCACATACAGGGTGCGATACATATCTTCAATCTCTAAAATTGTTTCGTTGGAAAATCCGCGTCTGCGTAAGCCAACCGAATTAATACCGACATATTGAAGCGGTTCGCGTGCCGCTTTTGTAAATGGAGGAACATTTTTACGCACCAATGAACCGCCTGTGATGAATGCGTGTGCGCCGATTTTAACAAATTGCTGAACCGCCACAAGTCCTTCCAGAATAGTGTAATCTTCAATTTCAACGTGTCCTGCAAGGTTTACACTGTTGGCGATAATCACATTGTTACCGATAATACAATCGTGCGCCACGTGAACATAAGCCATCAAAAGGCAATTGCTGCCGATAGCTGTTTTCATTTTATCGGAAGTGCCGCGGTTAATAGTAACACACTCACGAATGGTAGTGTTATCGCCAATTTCAGCAGTTGTATCTTCACCTTTAAATTTCAAATCTTGTGGAATAGCGGCAATAACTGCCCCCGGAAATATGCGGCAATTTTTACCAATTCGCGCTCCTGAAAAAATAGTTACGTTAGGTCCAATCCAAGTGTTATCACCAATTTCAACATTATCATAGATAGTTGAAAACGGTTCAATGGTAACGTTTGTGCCTATTTTGGCCTTAGGATGCAGGTAGAATAGTTGGCTCATCTTTTTTCACTTTTACAATTTGTGCCATCATTTCGGCTTCCATCACGGGTTTATTGTTTACATACGCAATCCCTTTCATGTGGCAAATTCCTCTACGGACGGGTGTTAATAATTTCAAGTCGAATACAACAGTATCGCCAGGAATAACTTTTTGTTTGAACTTTACTCCATCTAATTTCATAAAGTAAGTTAAATAATTTTCAGGATCCGGAACTGTTTTCAACGCTAAGATGCCGCCTGTTTGTGCCATTGCTTCAACTAATAAAACTCCGGGCATTACAGGATTATCAGGGAAATGTCCTTTGAAAAATTCTTCGTTCATGGTAACATTTTTTACACCAACTACCGATTCGCTTGTTAGTTCCATAATTTTGTCAATCAATAAAAATGGTTGGCGATGAGGCAATATTTTTTGTATATCAAAGATATTAAGCACAGGCTCTTTAGTCAAATCAAATGTCGGACTTTCGGTTTTATTTTTCTTTTGATTTTTTATTAATTCTTTTATTTTTTTTGCAAACGCTACGTTTCCTGCATGACCGGGACGAGCAGCCAAGATGTGCATTTTTAAAGGCATTCCGACTAATGCAAGGTCTCCGACAATATCCAATAATTTGTGGCGGGCAGGTTCGTTGAAAAAATGCAGTTGAGTATTGTTTAACATTCTTTTGCCTTTTATTTCTACGTCTTCTTTATGAAATACTTTTCTTAAATGATTCAGTTGTTCTTCTGAAACTTCTTTGTCAATGAGTACAATCGCATTACTCAAATCACCGCCCTTAATTAAATTGTTTGCCAACAATGCTTCTAACTCATGCAAGAATACGAATGTTCGGCACATGGCAATATCGGTTTTAAATTCATTTACATTGTATATATGTGCGTGCTGCGTTCCCAGCACATCCGAGTTGTAATCAACCATCACGGTAAGCCTGAATGAATCTTGCGGAACAGCCAGCATCTCCACATTTTTAACTGTGTCTTCATAAGATAAAATTTCTTTTAATTCAAAATAAACTCGTTCGGCATTTTGATTTATTGCTCCTGCTTTTTCTAATATTTTTATGAAAGGCATGGAACTGCCATCCATTATTGGCATTTCCGGTCCGTCTAACTGAATCAACGCGTTATCAATTTCCATTCCTACCAATGCGGCAAGCACATGTTCTGTTGTATAAACACGAGCACCATTTTGCTCAAGCGTTGTTCCACGAGATGTATCCACTACATTGTCCACATCGGCATCAATAATCGGATTGCCGGGCAAATCAACACGTTGAAATTTATAACCATGATTTTCGGGAGCGGGAACAAACGTAAGGTTTACTTGTTTGCCTGTGTGTAAGCCGACACCCGATATGGATATTGAATCTTTTATGGTTCTTTGTTTTATGATCATTGTTTATTTTTAAAGAATTTTATTTAATTTTCTTATTTGAATTTAATTTAACATCTTCTTAGTGGCTGTGGCTGAATATCCTGTTTGTTATTAATCCTTCAAGTTTCTTTTGCACCAATCCTCAGATTTAATTCTAAAAAAATCTATTCTGTTTCCGAACTTCTGACATAAAATCCAATAAATTTTTGTTTGAACACGAAGTTCAATTTTATATTTATTGGTGGAACCAATTAACTTTTTCATCCGAAAAACATCCGAAATAGAATATGCCTTTCTTATCTTATGGGTAATGGTTTCTATTTCCTTATTCAAAAGACGGCTGCTAATATTTTTCCAGTCACGAAAAAAAGAATTTCTAATATGTAATTCCACGCTTTCTAAATTCTTTTTTTACAGTTTCTTCAGGAACCACTTCACTATCTTTAGCTTCTTCAATTAATGCAGCAAATTGGCTGTCACGATATTCTTCTTCAGTCAATACGCTAACTTTCTCTTTGAATACGCCAATCATCTGTCTCAACATTGGAATATTCTGCTCGTTTTTTACTTTAATCACTAATATAC
>ODAK010005270.1_pt1 | contig 13147 bp, 8 predicted proteins | sample 1539591 | NCBI WGS metagenome assembly ODAK01 (sample SAMEA3539303, study PRJEB22396) | soil metagenome | biome: tundra; feature: field; material: soil | place: USA | collected 2010-05 | depth 0.15 m | reverse complement strand
TTGAACTTCGGCACGCGCATCATCACCGATGACATCGTCAAGGTCGATTTCAAGCGTCATCCCTTCGTGCTCACTTCGCGTGAAGGCAACACCGTTGAAACGCAGGCGGTCATCATCGCCACGGGCGCGCGGGCCAACTACCTGGGGCTGCCGTCGGAAGACGCCTTCAAGAACAACGGCGTCTCCGCATGTGCCGTTTGCGACGGCGCGCTGCCGCGCTTTCGCAACAAGCCGCTCATCGTCATCGGCGGCGGCGACTCGGCCGTGGAGGAAGCGACCTATCTCACGAAGTTCGCGAGTACCGTGTATTTGGTGGTAAGGCGTGACGTGTTGCGAGCGAGCAAGATCATGCAGCGCCGTGCCCTCGACAACCCCAAGATCACGATGAAGTGGAATCGCGGCCTCGACGAGGTGCTCGGCACCGAAAAAGACGGCGTCACCGGGGCCCGTCTGAAGAGCACCACGGACGACAAGCGTGAACAACTCGATGTCGGCGGCGTCTTCCTGGCGATCGGGCACACGCCGAACACCGATTTCCTCGGCGGTCAAATACAGACCGATCCGAAGGGCTATGTCATCTGGACGAAGCCGCAGCGGACGTACACGAGCGTGGAAGGGGTTTTCGCCGCCGGCGACGTGGCCGACAGCTATTATCGCCAGGCGGTGACCGCTGCCGGCACCGGCTGCCAGGCCGCTTTGGATGCGGAACGCTGGCTCGCGGAGAAGGGGTTTCATTGACCGGTAGCGGCGGGTGCCATGCTTTCGGGGATATCGGGTTGGGCCTTAAACTGCCGACTAACACCCCGAAAGCATGTGGAACCCTCAAAGGACTCATGCTTTCGCGGTGAGATACGAAGGTTCTAACGCATTGCAAACGATCCGCGAAAGCATGGCACCCGGCGGAGAAGGGGTTTCATTGACCGGTCGGGACACCGCTGAGCCGCTCGCTGACCTGCGTTTTTGAAATCGGAGTAGCCGTTTCGGAATTCATTTCCGCCAACACGGATCGAAGCGCCAAGTTGAGCAAAACACTGGCAACCTGCCCTGTCGATGGAGCGCAGGTCTTCGTTGCGACCGCGGCGGCAATCGATTCGAGTTGTGTCCACTCCTTATCGCTGAGCGGAATCTTCACCCGCCGATCCGTCTCGGTCAGCGCCGGCCGTCCGCCGCTCGATTGCAGCCGGCGAAAAATCTCGGCCCGGACCGCGTAGAGCGCCAGTGGGTTGCCGGACTCCGGAGGCACTCGCGCGATCGGCTCGGCGCCGAGCGCGGCCGCGACCAACGCGGGATCGACGCGAGGCAGCGTTTTGCCGATATCGCGAATCTTTCTCATCGCCGGACCGATGTCTACAATTCTTTTGGTCATGATGCGGCTCTTTCATTCTGCGTCAAAAGTTCGTACTCGGTAGAACCGATCAATGAATTCAAAAACTACCTCGCCTTGATCGGTTTCGCGTCCCATGCGGTGCAAGAACGCCCGCAGCTTGGGAAGATTTGCAATGAACGGTTCGACTCGAATAAACGAATAAACAATAATAGGACTTTCCCAAATCGTCGTCCCGTCATCGTTCACCCATCCGCCTTCAATGGGAGGCATCACGCTTGCACCGCCGTTGATCTCGCTGAGTAATTTTCTTGCTTCCAAAACCCACCGGCGCTGGTCGCCGATTTCCTTCCCATTCTTGTCCTTGTTGGGTAGGTAGATTCTGAAACATTGCGTCGATACGCCGGCGTCCGCCCCTAAGGCCGAGGGAATGTCAATTGATTCGTCGGGAAAGATTTCTTCGCTCATCGGTAGCCTCCGACTTCTAATCCTACCATCTTTTGGCCCCACAAGTCAAGCGCGCCGCACGCTCCCTCGCAACCCGCATTCCCTTCCCAATCGGCAACAGTTCCCCGATACATACCACGTCCGCGGAAATTGTCGGAAAATCTCGTCAACAGGCTATTGCTGTCCGCGCGCGGGTGTGCTAAAAATCGAGATACGGGAATTGACGAAGTGCGCATGTCTCAGGACGAGATCCCGATCTCCCTTTCAACCAGCCATGGACGGTCCCTCCGCACTAGCGACATGATAATGCGCGCGGCAGTGTCGGGGATTGTTCTTACAGCTCCAAGCATCGTTTTTCCATTCACTTGAGGTTGTGCAACCATGGCGGCAAAGATTCACGTCGAACGCATGATGCACCGCAGTAGCATCGCCGTGGCCGGCGAGTCGGCGGCAAGCTATGCGCTTATCAAACTGATCCCCAGCGGCCTGGGCCAAGTCTCCAAGCCGATGGGCCTGAATCTGGCCCTCGTGCTGGATGTGTCCGGCTCCATGTACGAGGAGGACGGCACTGGCATCGCACGCCTCAAGCGCGTGCAAGACGCGGCCATCGCGGCCATCCAGAAACTCAAACCCGACGACACCATGACGGTCGTCGCTTTTGCCCATAACGCTCTCACCCTGTTGCCTCCCACCACCATCGCGGAAAAGGACAAGATCGAGGAAGTGATCCGCAAGGTCGATATGTATGACGTCGATCCGGGCGGCACGGCGATGAACGACGGCATGCGCCTCGCCTTGGATGAAGTCGAGAAACTCGCGGGCCCCGGCCGACTCTCGCAGGTGCTCGTCCTGACCGACGGCGAAACCTCCGGCGAACAAGACTGCCGACAACTCGCGCAGCGCGCCGCCGCCAGCAAGATTCACCTGACCATGATCGGCGTCGGCCTCGACTGGAAGGCCAACCTCATCAAGGACCTCGCCAAGATCAGCGAAGGCAAATGGCTCTACATCGACGTTAACGAGGCGGCCGAGGCGGAACGCATCTTCGTCGAGGAATTCGAGCAATTGGCAGCCACGGCGTTCATGAACGTCGAGATGCATTTGAAGCCTATGAAGGACATCAAGATCAAGCGCGTCCGCCAGGTCGTGCCGGAGATCAAGGAGATGGCGACGACGGAGCCGGAAGACCGCCACCTCATCGCGCCGCTGGGCACGCTGCAAAAGGACCAATCGTCCCGCTATGTGCTGGACCTGAGCTTGCCGAAACGGCCCGATGGCAAATACGTGATCGCGCAGATGGAAATTACCTATGACCTCGGCATGGGAGCTCGCGAGAGTACCGGACCGATTCCCCTGGAAATGACCTATACCTCCGCGGGACATGGTTACGTCAACGCCGAGGTGATGAAGCACATCGACGAGGTGCAGATCTTCGAGCTCAACAACAACCTGCAAAAGGCGATCGCCACCGACAATAAAGAGGAAGTGCAGAAGGTGGCCCAGCAGATTGAGGCGAAGGGCCAACTCATGGGGCCGCGCGCCGCAAAGAAGACGATGCTCGCCCGGCAAGTTCTGCAAGAGCTGAACACCGGGGGCCGGGTTTCCAAGAAGACACAGCTAGCGATGGAAGATTCGGCTCGCATGGCGGAAGAGATGCCGGTGGGACAGTAAGTTTAGCCGGCGAGCTTGCTCGCCGCGTGGCGTAAGGTCCACGGCGAGCGAGCTCGCCGGCTAAACGAGAAACGCAGGGAATACAAACATCAATGGGCGCAAGTCGCCTGGGGAATTGCTGAGCCGAATGGTCTAGCGCCGGGCGGCTCATCTATGCGGAGGTTTCGTTGTCATGGTGAAATGTCCGTTTTGTAGTTTTGCGAATGAGGATGGGGCATTGTTCTGCGAGCAATGCAAGTCGGACATCAGCAGCGTCGCGCCGACGCCGACTCATCCGTCGGCGCCGCCGCCGACCCCGATGCCGGAATCGCTGCCGATGGCGGAAGCCGCGCACGTCCCGATGGCGGAAGCGTTCCCGGAAGCCCCGGTGATGGCGGCGATCATCGAAGACGTGGAGGTGGTTGAAGCGACTCCGATCGCGCCGATGGAGATCGCCCCCATGGAGACACTGCCGCTGCCAAAGGAGCCGGCCGCGGTCGTCGAAGTGGCGAAGGCCGTGCCGATGGCGGAAGCGGTGCCGGCCGCGGTGGCCGAGTTGCCCGCACCTCCGCCGGGCCCTGCGATGGTGGCCGGGCTGGCCGCGGCTGAGGCCGTCATCGCCGCGCCCCCCGCTAAACCCACCGCAGGCGCCGGGACGCCGATTCCTCCGGGCGCTCAACCGAAGCTTGTGGTGCAGCGCGGTTTGAAGATCGGCGAAGAGTACGGAGTCTTCCCCGGCGAAAACTTCATCGGCCGAGCCGACGAAAAGCCGGTCGATGTCGATCTGACCTTCCAGGAACCCGAAGACCGCGTCTGGACCTCGCGCCAACACGCCTTGCTCGTATGGGACGACGTTGCGGGCGTTCTCACGGTTGAGGACTTGAACAGCTCGAACGGGACCTTTGTCAACCGCGAACGTGTCTACCCCGGCCAGCCACGCCAGCTCTATGTGGGCAACACGGTCCAGATCGGCACCGTGCACATGCGCGTGAAGGCGTAAGAGGCCCGGGTTTTTCACCAGCCCGAAGCGCAAGCGAGGTATACGAGCCATCCTCGCTTGCGCTTCGGGCTGGTTGCCAAAAATCTCTCATCCGGCAAGGATCACGCCTATGAGTCTGGTCTGTGCGCAATGTTCGCGCGTCAATCCGGCCGAGGCCGCCTACTGCTACTTTGACGGCGCGGCACTCGCAGGCCGCGCGGGCGGACCCATCAACGCCGGGTCGGCCCCGTTCCCCAATCAATTCGTCTTTCCAAGCGGGCTGGCGTGCCGAAACTTCGACCAGTTCGCCATGGCCTGCCAGCAACACTGGTCGGCCGCCATCGACCTTTTGAAACAGGGTTTCCTCGGTTCTTTCTTCGGCGGCATGGGGCGTGTCGATCTGGCCATGGCCGCGCAGGAGGCCGCCAAATTCCCCGATATCGATCGCGGCCTCGATCAACTGCTCGCCAAGCTGCCGACGCAATCCTTGCAAAACCCGAAATTGCAGGCAGAACCCAGCGACGTCAACCTGGGTCTGATGAAGATCGGCGAGAACCGCTCCACCGAACTGCACCTGACCAACCTCGGCATGAGGCTCTTGTACGGCACCGTAACGACCGACTGCAAATGGCTCACGCTCGGCGACGGCGCGGGGCATCCCGAAAAGCTTTTTCAGTTCGGCAGCGAGGCAATCATCCCCGTGCAAGTGCGCGGCCAACATTTGCGCGCCGGCTCGAAGCCGCTCGAGGGCCATCTCGTCATCGACTCCAACGGCGGCACGACGACGGTGACCTTCCGGACTGACGTGCCGATCACGGCATATTCGGGGGGCATGTTCGCGGGCGCTGTCACGCCGAGGCAGGTCGCCGAAAAGGCCAAGGCGACCCCGAAGGAAGCGGCGTCCTATTTCGAGAAAGGCGACGTCGCCGCCTGGTATGCCGCCAACGGCTGGGCCTACCCCGTGCAAGGTCCGATCATGCCGTCGGTCGGCGCCATTCAGCAGTTCTTCGAGGCGCTCGGCGTGGCCAAGGCCCCCAAGGTCGATTTTAATCCGAAAACGCTCGATTTAAGCGGCGCGGTCGGCACGGTCCTTGAAACCAAGATCGACATCACCACCCCCGACCGCAAAGTTGTTTATGGCTGGGCCACCAGCGATCAAACCTGGATCGAAGTCGGCGCGACGAAGCTCAGCGGCAAAAGCGCTTCGATCCCGATCACGATCAAGATCCCCAATCCAAGCCCGCCCACGCTGGAGACGACGCTGCATGTCGTCGGCAATGGCAACCAGAAACTGGCGGTGCCGCTCAAGGTCACCGTCGCCGGAGGTAAAGCCGGAGTCCCGTTGGATCGGCCCGAAGAGTTCGTGACACTCGAAGTCCTCGACGACGACGAGCCGGTGGTCCTGGAAGTGCTGGAGGACAAGCCGACCGCTGCGTTCGCCTTCGCGGGAGCGGCACCGGCAAGCCCGCCGATTACGCCGGCCGCCGGCGACTCGCCGTTCTCGATCACGGAAGCGCCGCCGCCCTCAAAACCGACAGCGACGATTGCTCCCGCCCCGGCCTCGGCGACTTCGCTTCCGAAATCATCCGGCGGCAGGGCGATGCCGATGCGCCTGGGCATGCATCTGCTTCCGGTCGTTCTGCTCGGTCTCTGCATGCTTGTCCTCATCGGGCGCGACATTTTCTTTTCCCCCGCCAAATCGAGCGCCAGCGGCGGCGGCGAGGATAAAGGGGCGGTCGATCCTCACCCCTATGTCATGGTGAAGTTCGACGAAGGCCGACTCGATAAGGATTACACCGACAGCATGAACTTCGGCGTTCATAAGATCAGCCCCGACGATAAGAACGCCGGCAGCGTCCGTCTCAACTGGTATCCGAACGGCGCGGGCAACAGCACGGTCGCCCTCATCGACGCCAAGGAAGCCGTTTTCGGCGCCATCCCCGGCTCCGGGAAATGGGCCAAGGGTTCTGAAAACGAAGGCAAACCCGCCGGCGAATATCCGGGCGGCAAGACCCGCACCTTCGATTTCACCTCCAGCGGCATCTACGTCACCCAGACCGTCACGATCGAGCCCGGCGAACCGATGCAAATCCACGGCGGCGGCGAGTACAAGCGCTTGCTCAACATGTGCCTCATCCGCTACAAGATCCACAACCGCGACTCCCGCGATCACAACGTCGGCCTGCGCGTCCTCATGGATACCTGCATCGGCGATAACGACGGCGTTCCCTTTACGCTCCCCGGCGTCAAGGAACTCGTCTCCACTTCCAAGGATTTCCGTGGCCCCGAAGTTCCCGACTTCGTGCAAGTCCTCGAAAAACCCGACCTGGCCAACCCCGGCATCGTTCTCCAAATGAACCTGCGCGTCAACGATAAGCTCGAAGCCCCGAGCCGATTCTTGCTCACGCACTATCCCGGCAAAGAAGAAAAACGCTACCTTAAATGGGAAATCCCGATCAAGAACTTCGAGATGGATTCCTGCGTCGTCATGTATTGGGAGCCCAGGACGCTGAAAAAGGGGCAAACGCGCGAAGTTGGCTATACCTACGGCGTCGGCAACATCTCGGCCGCGGGCAGTAAGCTCGGCGTCACCGTCGGCGGCGCCATGCAGGTTGGCGGCGAACTGACCGTCGTCGCTCTGGTCGCCGATCAAAAAGCCAAGACCGCGACTCTTACTCTCGCTTCTGGCCTGGAATTGATCGACGACAAAACCAAGACGCAACCCGTCCCCGCGACGCGCCCCGACGAGTCCGGACAGATCCGCCCCAGCCCCGTCACCTGGCGCATGCGCGCCACCAGCGCGGGCAAGCACGACATCACCGTCTCGACCGACTCGGGCCTCAGCCAGGGGCGGCGCGTTACGATCACGCTCAAATCGCTGTTTAATTAGTAATTTCTCTCGTGCCCAGGCTCTGCCTGGGCACGCGCTACCCGCGAGGCTCTGCCTCGCTGAACGCCAGAACAAAACTCAATGCTCGGCAAGCAGAGCCTGCAAGGAAGTGCGTGCCCAGGCGGAGCCTGGGCACGAGATCGGGAAGTCATTGGTCGGAACGTTCTAAACGAAAAGACGCACTTCTATTCCCGCCCCGCCAGCCGCAATTCCGCGCTCACGCGTTGATACTCGGCTTGCTCGATGGGGTGAAGTTGTTGCGGTGTCAGCCCCATCTCCGCCGCCTGTCGCAGCACGGATCGGGCCGCGGTCACGTTCTTCAGTCGCTCATGGGCGCGGGCTAAGTAGAACAGCCGCGTCGGCGTCGGGGCTTCGTTGACGGCTCGCTCCAGGTCGCGCAACGATTGCTCCACATGGCCCAGACTCAGATGCACAATGGCGCGTGTGCCGAGCAGTTCGGGGCGCGGCCCGTGTTTATCGATGGCGCGGTCGATCAGCATCAGGGCTTCCGCGCCTTTGTCCGAGCGCTGGCAGAGCAGCCAGGCGAGATTGTTCAGGGCGACGATGTGCGTGTCGTTCACTTTCAGCGATTCTCGGCACAACTTCTCGACCTCGCCATAGTTGGCTTGCAGGTCCATCAGGTCGGCCAGGTACATGCGTGCCGGCACGTCTTGAGGATCCTTGCGGGCAACGTCGCGCAGGAACGTCTCGACACGAAGGCGCTCAACCTGCCACTGCTCGTACTGCGTGGGCTGTGCCTCGGTCGGTTTGTGCATGCGCAGAAGGGCGACGGCAGCGGCGCTGGCGGTGTTGCCGAAGGGGGCGATTTGGCGGACCTCCTCGCATAGATCGATGGCGGCCCGGAAATGCCCGAGCCGGCCTTGCAAACTCGCCAAAAGCAATTTCCGAACCGGGGAGGCGTTCTCCTGCTCGGCGTAAGCGGTCAGGAGCGCCGTCGCCTGGGTCCCTAGTCCGCGCATCTCGAACATCTTGGCCCGCAACTCGATCGAGCCTAAGCCTCCCGGCATCGTCTTGCGTTCGCGTTCGATTTGCTCCACCTTCCCAATCATCGACTCGGCCTCGGCAAAGTCCTTCTGCTCAATGAGCTGCTTCGACGCATAGGCGAGATAACGCGCGTTCCGCGGGTTTTGCAGCGTGAGCTCTTTCAAGAGCGAGCGCGCCTTGGGCCAATGGGCCGCATCGGCGCCATTCTGCGCGTACAGGCGGACAAGGAAGAATTGGTCCTCGGCTTGGAGTGCGTTTCTTTGCTGCAAGGCCTCCAGAATCGCGATCGCTTTGCCGCGCAGGCGATGATGGTTGAGCGAACCGAGCACCTTGGCCTGGGCGATCTGTTCCGCGCGGGCCTCGGCAATGGCGTTGTCCGGGACCAGGCCTTTCTCATCGTAGCTCAGGCCGACGAGTTCGAGCGCCTCCTTGGTTTTTGGCGGTTGATGAAACCCGGTGAGAACATGGGCCAGGCCGCGGCGCGCCGCCGTCACGTCCTGATCGTTGGCAGGGAGCTTGCGTTCCATGACCTGTCGGTACAGCGTCTCGGCCTGTGCGTAACCCGCCAAGCGGCCATAGAAATCGCCGGCGGCGCGAAGCGTCTGCACGGAGACCGAGGGGCGCGCGACGGCAAGCTGGTAGTTTTCCGCGGCTTCACGCAAGAAGCCGAGCAGCTCATAGCAGAGCGCGAGCGTGAGTTCCTTTATGTCCGCAGGGAGCGCTTTGCCGGCGTTCTCGATCTCGGCCTTGGCCTGCAAATTTTGGCCCACGCTGATCAAATGGCGGACGAGGTTGATCCAGCCCTCCGGTTGCGCGGGCGCCAGCATCACTGCGCGGCGGAAGGCTTTTTCCGCCTCGTCCGGGCTTTGGCCGCTGGTGGACAGAATCTGCCCGAGCCAAAGATGATCGCGGTAGTTCGTTGAATTACTTACGACAACCTTCTTAATTAGATATTCGGCCTTGCGATATTCGCGCCGATTGAACGAATTGGCGACATAGTAGCGGACGAGCTCTTCGGTGGTGCCGTTCTGCTTCTGCATGCGCTGAAGGATTTGCTCGACCTCTTCATAGCGATTCGCTCGCGACAAAAGGACGATCAGTTGTTTCATGGCCTGCGGGTCGCGGCAGCCCAGTTCGATGGCGCGGCGATAGTTCGCGATGGCCTGATCGGGCCGGCCTTGCAGCTCGTCGAGTTCGGCGCGCGTCTGAATGATCGGATGCCAGTTCGGCCTCTGCGCCGCCGCGACCGTCAACCAATGCCGCGCTTTCTCCAGCGCGTCCTTCGCTCCCTTGCGGCCTTCGTGGATAAGCCGCAGCGCTTCGCCGAAGCTCCAGTCCATGCCGCCCGCGACGTCGCCTTCAATTTTTTTGATGTCATTCAAGATCGCACGCGTTTCAGCATCATCGTCTTGCAACAAGGTTAATTCCAGGAGCTGCATGCGGACACGGATGTCCTGGGCGTGCAGGGGCAACTGGGCCATGCGCCGCAAGGCCCGCGCGGAATCGGCATACTTGTTGGCGAAGTAGTGGGCTTCGGCGATCGCTTGCAGGATCGTCGATTGTTCGCGCGGCGCAAATTTCTCCAGCGTCTCCTCGATGCGCTTCAGGACCGTTTCCGCCTCCGCGTCATAGTGAGACGACCAGAAGCGGACTTGCGCGAGGCGGAAGCCCGCCTGATCCTTGAAGTGGCTCTCGGCCGTCTGTAGCAGTTGCTTGGCGAGGGCCAAGTCCTTTTGACTGGACGCGAACGAAATCAGTGCGAGCCACGGCTCGTGCCGATCCGGATGGCCCTTGATGGTTTCCTGCAACAGGCTCTCGGCCTTTTTCTTCTCCCCCTGGACGAAAAACAACTCCGCGCGCAAGAGAGCGACATCGAAGGATTTCGCGAGCGTCTTTTCAATCTCGTCCAGCGCCTGCTCGATTTTCTTCCAGTCCTTGGCATGCTGGCGTTGCCCGCTTTCAAACAACATGCGGACGTAGGCGATGCGGCGTTGGGCGGCTTCCTCGGGATCCTTGGCGCGGTCGGCCAATTCTTGGGAAATCCGCAGGGCCTCCTCGGTTTGGCCCAGGGCCCAGTGGGCGCTGGCCATGCCGCGGCGCGCCGTCAGCGAGGTCGGATCGACCTCCGCGGCACGCTGATAAGCGGTCAATTGCAGGACCGGTTCCTCCATTTGTTCATAACAGGTCCCCAGATACAGATCGACCTGGAATGCCAACTCCTTCATGCTCTTTAGGCCGGGACGAACCTTTTCGAACTGTTTGGCGGCGTCAAACCAACGTCCGCGCTGCATCCGCGCGCGCGCCTCGAGATAGTCCGCGGAGAGCCGGTTGATATCGCGGATATCCTGGATGGTCTTGCGTGCGTCATCGAGGCGATTGTCGTCGATGAGGTGATTGGCCAGGCTCCAGAGCAGATCGTAGTGCTGATCCTTGCGAACTTTTTTCAGGCCGAGTTGCAGCTTCTCAATTGCTGCCGCGCGCTTGCCGGCGTGGCGGTGAATCCGGGCCAGCGCCAGATACAAGTGCGGCTCGCCTGGATTGTACTGCAAACCGTCTTCGAGGTATTTCAGCGCGACGCGGGAGTCGCCCTTTTCCTGGGCTTGCTGAGCGGCGAGGCTGAGAACCCCGGCATCCTGAGGGGCCTTTTCGAGAACGGTGACAATCAGTTGCTCAATCTCTTCGACATGCGTGGGCTCTTGCCCGAAGTCCGCATGTTTCAGGAGCGCCACGAGGCGCACGTAAGCCTCGACCTTGGTCGGATCCGCTTTGATCGCCCGGCGATAGGCGTTCATGGCAAGCGGGGCTTGATTCTGGGCTTCGTGCCATTGGCCGAGGAGGTAAGGCAGGCCCGCCGAGTCGGATTGGTTATCTTCCAGGTAAGTCAGATGTTCCTTGGCGACGTCGAAAGATCGGCCCGCGATCATGATTTGGCACAAGCGCTGGCGCAGCACATGGCGCTGGGGATCTTTGGCCAACACCTGCTCGATGACGAAGCGGGCACGGGCACGGCGCTGCGGCGACGTCATCCATTGCGCGTTCGACAAGATCATGGCGAGATGCTCGCGCTCCGCGAGGTCCTCGCGCGCGAATTCGAGGTAGCGGCCAAGAAACTTGGCCGCCCGGTCGAGCTTGTCTTCCTTCTCCGCCTGGTCGGCTTGCCAGAGCAATGCTTCCGCGATGTTGCCCGCTTGCAAGCGATGCAGGCCGAATGCCGCGCCGGTCCCAAGGGCCAAGGTGATGACAAGGAACAGGAAAAATTTGGTGTTGATCTTGCGCATGGGTTCATCCCGTGAGTCGAGGTGAAGGTTCTTCGAAGCCGAATGAAACGGAAAGCGGGATGCCGAGCTGGAGGGCGCCGGCATCCCGCTTTTGTTGAGCCGCTTTCTGAGGGCGAGCGGTCGAATCCGCGTCCCACTTGTCTTTCGACAAGCGGGGACGCAGAAGATTGTTGACGGAGGAAGGGTTAGGCCTGGCCCTTGTTCATGCGGCGGCGCACGAGGACGACGAGCGGCAAGCCGAAGCCGGCGAGCAACAACGAAGTCGGTTCCGGTGCAACGGGCGGAGTCTCGCCGCTACCCAAGACATTTCCATCGAAAACCTGGGCGTCCACCGCGAACGAGCCGTCGCCGCCGACGGTGCCGTTGGACGGCGCCTGGGAGGACACAAAGCCGCTGATGTTGAAATCGTAGGTATGCTGGTCCGCACCCGATCCCAGGACAATGGCCGCCTCGGTCCCCGAGGCTGGTTTCCCGTCGAGACCAACGTTTCCCGCGACTGGGAGCCAGGTGATCGTCGGCTTGGAGAGGCTGTTCGCGGTTACATTGCTTGCGTCAAACTTGCCGTGGAACGTAACCAAAGCGCTGCCCGTGGGAGTTCCGAGCCCCTTGGTGTCCTGAACGGTGAAGGACGCCAAGAAATCGGTACCGGTACCATCGGGACCATGGAAATTAGCGGGATTAAGGGAGGTATCCTGGCTGAACGTCGTCATGTTGTAGACGATGATCCCGGAGTTCCCGTTCACATTGGCGCTGCTCGGGTTATACTGGATATACGTCACCGGGGAGGAAGACGGGAGCTTGCCACCGGGAAATACCGGCGATCCGATTTGAGTTGGATCCGCAATGGGGGTGGCCGCAAAGCTCCATTGAATTTGTTGCGCCCGCACAGTGGTGCCGGTCAACAACAGAACGCCCAACGCGGCGGCGCCCAAAGATACCAAAGACTTCTTCATTTCGAGATTCCTTTCCTGTTCACGGAGGGGGAAAAATACTCAAACATTGTTTGCTTGCCCAAATGATCGGGCCTTCCCTCAGGGCTGTCGCGGTGTCTATCGTGGAGGCTCATCCAAGCGTCATGCTTCCTGAGGCGTCACCACACGGGCGGCATGTTAGTAAAAGGCCATGACCGACGTCAAGGCCAACCATTCGTTGATAACTCGCCAAACGGTTCGTACAACTCGTCGGCTAGCGAACCCAGGAAGTCCTGGTAATCGTAAACCCCGACATCACCGGACGGCCCAACTTGTGCGCAGCCCAATCCATCCTTTACTTGGAGCGAGCAGAAACCAACGGGGCAAACAAGTCCTCGTCCAGCTTATCCAGCAAATGCGACGTCAAAATCGCCGCTCCCCCATAATTCAAATGATCCGGGTTAAATAGGTTTCCTGGGAAAACAAAATGGCGGTCATCGATACCCACCATCTCGTGTACGCTAAAATCAAAATAGGGAATGTCCAAACGTCCCGCGACTTCGTCGATCTGTGCGTCGAAACTGGAATGTAATTCAGGACTGACATTTTGGGAAAGCGTGGAAGTCGGCAACTTAATTAATACCATCTTTCCCTGGTGAGCCA
>ODAK010005269.1_pt1 | contig 13147 bp, 12 predicted proteins | sample 1539591 | NCBI WGS metagenome assembly ODAK01 (sample SAMEA3539303, study PRJEB22396) | soil metagenome | biome: tundra; feature: field; material: soil | place: USA | collected 2010-05 | depth 0.15 m | reverse complement strand
TCCGGCTGTTAACCGGAGGGTTGTAGGTTCGAGTCCTACCTGAGGAGCCATTCTTTTCAGCCATTTGCAAATACCCCACAAACGAACTTGGAACCGTTTGGAACCGTTGTGTTCCGAGGTTTGAAAGAATTGGGCTTCCGCTGGTGAGAAACCGGGTTCTCCAATTGACTCAAGTCACTCTTACGCTGGCTGAAAATCGCCCGCGTCCGTGAATTGATGGCCGAGCGCACGCTCGCCTGAATTTCCTGCATGTAAATCTCGGCTGTCGTCTTGATGCTGGCGTGCCGCAAGATCTGCTGCGCATCCTTCATCGTCCCGTGCCCCTGCATGTCGGTGCCCAGCGTGCGGCGCATCACTTGAAAGGTCACGAGTTTCCTTGGAATACCCAGCTTGTCGGCGATTGGGTGGATTTTCCATTTGAGGAAGTTCCTTCCCTGCCGAGGCACCACTTCTCCTTTCCGTATGCCACGGCCAAACGTCGGAAACATGAGCGCATCGGGTGAAGTGTTCTTCGACACGCTGCGCCAAGCCTCGATGATCGGTATCACGTCGTCTGGAATCGGGATAGCGTTTCCGCTTTCCCGCGTTTTGAGCCTGCCTTCGTAAAGACGTCCCTCGAACACCGTGTTGAGCGGAATGAGTTTGTCACCGGCGTACGATTTCCACGTCAATCCGAGGGTTTCACTGGTCCGAGTTGCGCAGAAAAGAGCGACGCTCATCAGACATAGATCGTGTACATCTTCGATCGAGTCGATAAGTTTTGCGATCTGTTCCGCTGTCATGGTCGGGCGCTTCACTTCTTTCGTCTGGGGCATCTTCAGCTCTTCGGCGTTATCGTCCTGGACGAACTTGAGCTTACGGGCCAGACGCATGATCGAACGGATGTTCACGAACGCGTGTCTCACAATCGATTCCGAATAGATCTCGGCCAGCTTATTCAGATGGACTTGCAGTTCGAAAAGGCCAAGCTGTCGGATCGGAACGTTCTTGAAGTTCTCGACCAGGTACTTGTCGATCTCAAACTCGGTTTTCTGTTGGGTCGCAGGCCGCCATCGCCCGCGACGCATGGGGATGTACTTCTCTGTGACGAACCAGCCGAAAGTCACGGAATCGTCGGCTTTCGCAACGAAACAGCTAATGCCCTTTCCGTTCTCCTCCTGCACGATGGTTTGGAGTTTTCCTTCGGCCTCCCACTTGCGGAGGTCTGACTTTTTTCCCAAAACCACTTTCCTGGTTCGTTCAACCTCCTCTCCGTTCCGGCCTTTCAAATACACACGGAACTTGCCATACCACTTCTTCTCCCGTGTCCCTTGCAGGTACACGGTGCCTTTCTGATAGACCATTGCCATTACTGCGTTCTCCTATCTGGCCCATCGTTGGTCGCGGAGAACAGTATTGTTCATACACTGTCCCGCACGATTTTGGAAGCTGTGGATGACAAGTGAGACATGAGGAAATGTTCGATGTCTTCTTGCCGGAATCGAAGCAAGGGCCCGAGCTTCACAACAGGGATTCTGGGATGGCGTCTGGTTGCATGGTCTCGCACCCAACGCTCGGAGACTCCCAGACGTTCCGCAACGTCAAGGGCGGTTAGCAGACGTTGCTCCGAGAAGGGAGCTTGGACCCGCGAATGGTGAATTAATCTAAGTGTCATCGACTATCCCCCTGGCTGGTGTGGGATTCGTGTACAACCTGAGAACTGCGCTTCAGCGCTGCTGAGTCCCAGTATGCTTACGGCGCTGAACCCAGGGCTTGATCTTGCCCCCCGTTGTGCGCGACTTCACACTTGACAATAGCGCATGTGTACACGTATTGTCAATATGTAACGGTACAATTTTATTTACCGTAACCGTCCAGAAAGGGACCGTATGACAGAAAAGACACCGACACCGCAACAGCCCGTGATCTCCATCCGCATCTCCGATGCCCTGCGCTCCCGGCTCGACAAGCTGAAAGAAATCATGGCTCTCAAGACGGGCGGCCCCGTGTCCACATCGGAGGCGGCAAAGCAACTGCTTGAGTCGGCCCGAGACGACCGTCTGGAGTTGGTCAACCTGCTCTTGGAGCCGACCGAATCCTTGCTGAGAATTCGCGGCAAGGCCGACGCCCGACTCTCGCTTTCGCAGGCGGAATGGACGATGGTGGCCCACTACTGCGCGTTGGGCGCGGAGTCGTTCGCGACTACCGCCCAAGGCCAGATTTCTTACGAGTCTCTGGCCGAAATACTGGAGGCATTCCTTGCGGCTTATGCCGTGGTTCACAGGTCGAAAAAGTCCCCACTGGACTTCCTGTACCTGATGACTCTACCGGGGGACAAACAGGCCGAAGCAAAGGCTGAGGACATTGAAAGTGAGGACGTACGCCGGGTGGTAACTAATACTATCCAAATGCTGCGGAGCCAAGCCCAAAGGCGACGCAAACCGATCCTCGCCGTGCGCAATCTCTATACCCTTCTTGACCAAGAGAAGTTCTCGAATATCGAGAAGCTGAACGAGGCGCTTTGGCCGCACTGGTCAGCCCTGTGGAAGGTGTGTGCGCGCGGCCACTATTTTCGTCATCGCAAGCCCCTGCGCGAGAAGCCGCCAGCGGAGATTGAGGACGAGGATTTTGAGCTGGCGGTGCAACTGGCATTGCCCTCGTTCGAAGAAGGCGGATACCGCCTCGATTTGGTGCGGGAAGAGGGGAACGATTTCTCCCCTCGTTTGCAGTTTCCGGGAGAGCTTGCACCGAGCTATCCGGTGGTGGGATGCCCGAGGATTGCGGAGTTTCGAAGGATGCTGGAAGAGCTGGATTTGGCGCGGGATCTGTGCCAATGGAAAGGCCACTATTTCTACGCGCACACGGCGATCTTAGACAACGAGGAACGGGGCGTGTACTTCTTTGCGCGGGAGAACGGAATCTCTTTCAGATTCCCGGTGCAACACTGGCAGTCGATCCGCAATCTGTTTCGACGCGCATGGCAGGCTCCCGAAGTGATCCATACGTGGGAGGCCCAGGTGCTGGAATATGGCGAGCTGTAAGAGAGGCGATGCTTTTGCGCCGGAATGTGGTCGCGAAGCGGAATTCTGAGCGCGCTACGCGGGTGTGGGGAGTGACAACGCTGCTTTGCAGCGGGAGAAATGGGGACACGACACCCCCAAACGGGAACTGCGGAGCGATAGATTGGCGGGTTTGATGTTTACGCAGGTTAACGTTCACGGTATCAGCAGATTGGATCAGTTAGTGAAAATGTTCGCGGTAGCGAGCGATAACTGTATTTTGCGACTAATTGCTTTTGGCGTCGATCAGGTAAACGCGTTGAAGCGCAAGAACTTTCGGTAAACCAGCATTTCGCCGCTTGACGGCGGCAGAGCAGGACGCGGCATGAGCAACAAGGCGGTTTCCCCAATGAGTATTCGCCGCATTCAGGCCGATCCACAGTCCAGTCTGCCATTTGGCGAAGAGGCGAAGCCCGGGTTCCGCACCAAGACCGCCGCCACGCGGCTGACTCCCGAGGAACTTTCCGAAATCGAAACTGCCGCCGAAGGCGCGGGACAAGCGCTCTCCGAATGGTTACGCTCGACTGCTTTGCACGCCGCGCGGCAGCGCCCCTCCGACCCTGCGGAACTAGTGTTGGCCGAGGTTTGGGCACTACGTTACGCGCTGCTGAATCTCTTCCATGTGGGCGCTCAAGCGGCATCGGAAGGCAGGCAAATGATGCCCGATTCCATCCTCAAAATCCGCGACGAAGCCGATGCGCGCAAGCTCCAACAGGCTCGTAAATTGCTCGACGATTTTCTCGCGCCGCAGGGCATGAAACGAGGACGGAAACCATGAATTACCTGCCCTTTCCGAGACGTTTTCCGTGGCTGCCTGCTATGGCAATACTGGCCTTTTCCGGGGCGTTGTTTCTGTGCAATTGGCTGGTCTGGACACCCATTCAACGCTACTACCTGGGAACTTATTTGAGATGCGCTTTGTTCGGAACTGACCCGGCTTCGAGTACCGAAGTCCGATGGTTGTACAAGACCGCACCGCACAAGCAACAGGAATTGGCTACGGATGCCGACGTGGTTCCGGCAACTGCGGGCGACGACCGTGGAATCCCGATGCAGCTTTCGCCAGCGGCGCGGCAGGCCGGATGGACTGGCCTGCTACGGGAGCCGGATGAATGGCTCCAAACAGTCAGACTCCAACCGTTTCTTGAAGCGCAGTTCTATACCGGAAAGAGCTTCTGGCGATTGCTATTGACGCCGCTGCTGTGGGGAGCCGCGATGTTCTTTTCTCTACTGGCGGGGGGAAACATATTGCGAAGCCTGAACGCCTATGACCAGTGGGATTTGGAGAGGATCGAATGGGGCGAACCTCCGACAAGTTGGCCGCAAAGATGGAGAAAAAAGATCGGCAGAACGCGATTCGGCCTGCCGGGATTTGCGAGGCGGAAGATACCAGAGATTGCGCGGAAGGCAACGCCACAAACACAGGCCAGCATTCAAGCCGAGTCGTCGAAGAAGCCGATCCAGCCGGTGCTTCCACTCTTCGGTTCGACCATCGCTGCCGACGATGACAGACCCAAAGAACGGTTTGCCTCGAAGGAGGCGAAGAGAATCGAATGACAGGCAAATTGCCGAGAACACGTTCTCACTGCATTCGCCATCGGCGCGATGACGGTTCCCCGCACAGTTGAGGAGCGCTCATGCTTACGATCTCGAAACCGCTGTCAGCCAGTCAGGCGCGTACATACCATGCGCGGGAGTTTGCCGCGCAGGAACAGAACTACTGGAGCCGCGATCAGCAGGGCCACAGCGAATGGCAAGGCAGGCTTGCCGAGCAGTGGGGGTTGCAAGGTGCCATTGGTCCCGAGCACTTCGCGCGGCTGAGTGAGGGCCAGCATCCGCACACCGAAGAGCAGCTTGTCCGGCATCAGGTTTCGAGAACCTACGAAGGCAAATTCGGCAAAGAGGTGACCAGCGCCGAGCACCGCGCCGGATGGGACGCCACGTTTTCCGCGCCGAAATCGGTTTCTCTGACTGCGCTTGTGGGCGGCGATGACCGAGTGCGGGAGGCGCACCGGGAGAGCGTCCGCGTTGCGCTCTCTGAGTTGGAGCGGTACACGCAGGCGCGGATCGGCAATGTCCACGCCCCGGAGACAACCGGAAAATTCATCGCCGCCACCTTTGAGCACGACACCGCGCGGCCCGTCGATGGCTACGCTGCCCCGCAGCTTCATACTCATGCGGTGATCTTCAATGTAACGGAGCGGGAGAACGGCGAAACACGCGCTTTGCAGCCGCACGAGATGTTTGTTTCACAGCGTTACACCACAGCGGTTTACCGATCAGAACTTGCGCTGCGTCTGGAAAGGCTGGGCTACGAATTAGAGCGCGGCAAACATGGGCAGCCGGAAATCCGGGGCTACACGAAGGAGTATTTGGAGGCTTCCAGCCCGCGCCGGGAACAGATCAAAGATCATCTGCGGGAGCAAGGCATCGACGGGGCAGCGGCAGCGCAGATCGCGGCTCTCCATACGCGCGACCGCAAGGAACTGCTTTCGCCTGAAGAAGTGTTAGGGCGGCACCGGGAGCTAGCCGCGCTGCATGGATATCAGGCTGACCACGTCGTCGCCCAAGCACGCGAACACGGGCAGTATCGGATTCAGGAGCCGGAGATACAGGCGCAGCGGGCCGTAACCTGGGCACGCGATCATGTTTTCGAGAGATCGGCTGTGCAGGATCGCCGCGCGATTCTTGAAACGGCGCTCGTGCGCGGTATGGGAGAAACCACGTATGCGCACGTCCGGCAGGAGTTCGAGCGCCGGGTGCAGGCGGGCGAGTTCCGCGCCGTCGAGCGCGTTGGGGCAGGCCCGCAGTACACGACCGCCGCGATGCTGCGCATGGAGCGCGAGACCATCGCCCACATGCAGGAAGGCAACCGGCGCGGCTACAGCGATCCGATGCTGGTTCCGGGAAGAATTCGTATCGAAACCGAAGAACGGCACCCGGAGCTGAATGCGGGGCAGCGCCAGGCGGTCGATCAGATATTTCTCTCCCGCGAGAAGATCGTCGGCCTTGATGGAGTTGCGGGCGCGGGCAAGACGACGACCCTGGCCGTCATCCGCGAGGGCGCGGAGTGGGACGGGTACAAGGTGGAAGGCTTTGCGCCCACGTCCCGCGCGGCGCAAACGCTGGGAGATGCCGGGATCGAGACCATGACCTTGCAGGCGCATCTTGCCCGAGGCCAGCGCGTGGATACGGGAGAGCACCGGCTTTATGTGGTGGACGAGAGTTCGCTTGCGTCCACCCGACAGATGCACGAGTTTGTCGGTCGCCTGCATTCGAACGACCGCGTTCTGTTGGTGGGCGACACCCGCCAGCATGAATCCGTTGAAGCCGGCCGCATTTTCGCGCAGCTCCAGGACGCTGGCATGAAGACGGTGAAGTTGGAAGAGATCGTCCGCCAGAAAGACCCGGAGCTGAAACAGACGGTCGAGCAGTTGGCGCGCGGCCAGGTAGGAGAGGCCGTCGCCGGGTTGGAACAGCAAGGCCGCATCCATGAGGTCAAAGGCCATGAAGAACGCATTGCGGCGATCGCAAAGGAGTATGCGAAGTCGCCCGAGAACACGCTAGTTGTCTCACCCGACAACCGTTCCCGCGCGGAGATCAATCAGGCGATCCACACTGAATTGCAGGCGAAGGGTCTTATCGGCAAGGAAGAGCATCGCACCCAGGTACTTGTGCCGCGTCAGGATCTCACCGGAGCGGAGCGCACCTGGGCCGAACGCTACAACGTCGGCGATGTGCTGCGCTACAGCCGCAGCTCGCAAGAGACCGGCATCGGAAAAGGCGAATACGCCCGCGTGAAGAGCGTCGATGCTTCCAGCAACCGGCTCACCGTGGAGCTGAAGGACGGCACGGAGAGGAGCTACGATCCACGGCGGCAGCAGGGCGTCTCCGTCTATCGGGACGAGGAGCGGGCGTTCTCCACCGGAGACCGGGTGCAGCTCACCGCGCCCTCGCGCGAACTGAAGGCGGCGAACCGCGAGCTGGGAACGGTGCAGGATATCGTCCAGGACGGGCGGCTCAGTCTGAAGATGGACGGAGGCCGCGAGCTGCAGCTCGATCCGCGTCTGCACCCGCATCTCGATCATGGCTATGCGGTGACCAGTCATTCCAGCCAAGGGCAGACGGCGGACCGCGTGTTGATCCACGTCGATACCGAGCTGGGTGCGAAAGACCTGCTCAACAACCGCATGGCCTATGTCGCCGTTTCGCGCGGCGCTTACGATGCGCAGTTCTTCACCAACGACCGCGAGAAGCTGGGCGCGGCGCTTGGGCATGATGTTTCCCACCAAAGCGCGCATGTGCCGGAGGTAAAGCAAGAGCAGGCCATCGCGCCCCAGCGGGAGATCGGGCCACGACAGGAACACGGGCAGGGCTTCGGAATTAGTATGTAGTCGCTCCCTGCCCCGAAGGATGCGAGCGTAGCCCAGCCTGTTCGTGTGTCAAGGCCGCAGCCGCTCGCGCGGTGCCTTCGGCAGCCTTGACACACGAACAGGCTGGGCAAAAAGCCTTCCACTATTCCGGGGCAGGGAGAAGTAACAAATAAATGCTAAAGGCGTCGCCGGAAGAAGGCCTTAACCTAGCGAAGGCCAACACAGCAGGCATATGATTGGAGTGTCGTGGCAGTCGCAATCAAGATTCTCGTGGGAAAAGCAAATGCCTGACAAGACAAATGGCGCAGAGGAATTAGAGAGACTGATGGATGCGCCCCGCAGCCGGGTTGCCAATAGCAACGAAGTCTATGTGCTCTTTTCAACCGACCCGACCAAGCCAGATGTGATCCGGGCAGAAGAGTTCTACGTCGGGTTAGTCGGGGAGCATGTTACCAAAATCGGCGTTGCCTCGGTTGCTCCCGGTGACCCCGAATCGCCTACTGAATCCGATTGCACGTATCTGGTGGGATGCGATGCTGAGAGAGTTTGGTCGGTTATTATTCCCGCAAACGGAGTTTGTTCCAAGGCAACATCCCTCGCGGCCGAGTTGAACTCGGAGAAGCGCTAGCAGCCCGTGGCGCAAGTACAATTTGTATCAATGAACTGGATCACCTGATACCTTCTCGGAGACAAAAGCAATGTGGTCGGATGACCTGTCAACCGACCAAACAGCCTCAAACGGAGACAACGATGCCGTTTCGGAAGAATGGCCGTGGTGGGAAATTCAGAGTGGGGAGATGTGTTACGAATCCTAGACCGATCCGAGTGTCAGTAGCCGCTTCGCTTCTACGCCGTGGGCTCCCGCTTGCATGCGTGGTGACCACATTTGTGCTTTGCTGCTGTGGTCAGGTGTCAGCCGAAAACAAAGCTCTAAAGGGCGACCTCGAACGCGCACTTCAGGGGAAGACCTTCGTGTCCACCGTCGTGTTCGGAGGGAAGGCTGTCCCTCGGGGCTACCAGACGGACTATCCCGTGAACACCGTAGTGTCCCCTGAAGGTCAGGTCATGTATCGCGTCGAATGGGGGCTGATGCGCACCGATGTTGGACTCAACGAAATGAGACAACGTTTTAATCGCGGGACCCCGTTCCGCATCGTTAGCATTGACCTAAAGGACGACAGGCTCGAATTGAAATTGGAAAGCGGCAGTGGCGGTTCCGCAAGGTTGAAGTTGATGCTCGGGGCTGGGTGGCAGTCGAAGGTAGATGCGGCTGCGGCGGTTCAGGCATTGTCGCAGGTGCTCGTGGATCAGCAGCAAGATGAGCACGCACAGCAGCACAGTCAACCTGGAGGCGCAAACGTGCCGGCAACATCCGCCCCCCCTTCGTTCAGGACCGACCAGGCTCGGGTGGCCGCCGTTCCGGTGACCGCCTTGTATTCCCGTCTGGCCGGTGCGGCGGTTATTCCAGGCCGCATTTCGGAGAACGATGTCCAAAATGTTCTCTTGGGTGTTGAGCGACAAAAGCAATTTGCCCAAGATGGCCTGCGTCGTTCGGCTTCCAGTTTTTCCCTGGCTTTCCAAGCCTTCAAGTCCGCGTATAGCCGAGAACGAGGTTCACAGCCCGTTGCAGAGATTGACCGGCTCCAGGGAGAACTGGGAAACGACCTGATTCCGCGCAGGCCCGAAGACATCGACGCACTGGACCAGGCTTTTGGAAGGTGCCTGTATGTCGCCCAGCTTCGTCGGACAGGGGACGAGTACGGCAGACAATACGGGCCTGGCGCTAATTCCCCCGCTTACCAGGAGGCTTTTCTGTCCCGAGACGCAGCTGGTGCCCGCGTTCGCGCAACACAAGATTTGCGAGCGGCATTTGCGAGAAAAGAGAGCATCGCAAGTGCAGAGACTGCAATCATCCATGTCGAACAGGCTTTAGACAAGGGCGATCTGCTGGTCGCAAACGGCGGTTTCGGCACCCTATCGGGCGGTACGACTTCGGGGTTACCCGAAATCGCCCAATACTTGGCGAAATCCACAAACCTCCGCAGCGACCTCGCAGCTTACTCGCAAGCAAATGCGACGCCCGCGCAAACGGCAACGTCGCCCGTCACTACGATTCATGCGGTGGCAAATGAAGAGGCACAACTAGCGGCGGCGGTCGGAAAACCGCTCACTTCTTCTTATCTTCAGCGCCGTCTGGATGCGGACAAGAGGTCGCTCCGGGAGCAGCTCAATGCACTCCCGGCATTCCATTTCGACCGGAACTTATATACCACAGCCACTGTGGATCGCTTGACTCAGCTTAAGGGCCTTCTGCTGTCTGCCACAGACCTCGCCGCCTTGATGGGCGATCAGACGGCCCTGGACCTAACACATTCATGGTACGGGGATGCAATGTATGCGTCGCTGAACGCAAAGGGGAAAGATATTGCTGAAGCGCAATTGCTCGAAACGAAACTGGAAAACCAGATTGCGACCGAACAAAGGCTACGGGACCAAGAGCAGGCGCGCAAGCAAGCCCTTGTCGACAAGCGGAATTCTTTGGCCAGCGAAATCGTGAACACGACCCTAATGATCACAATGCTTGAAGAGAAGTTTCAGCTGACCCAAGTGATCGGATACAGCATGGAAGCGAGCAAGCAAAAAACGAATCTGTCCAATCTTGTGCGAACCAACAGGCCCCTTCTGGACCATGCCGTTTGGAATGAAGTAGATCAGGCATTTCAACGGGTGCTGCCAGGTCTGACGCTTTGGCAAGCCAACCGGGCTGAATCGATACTTGCAGAACTCCGACGATGATTCCGCTTTCAGGGCGATGTTGATGTAGGAGAAATCGGGAGTCGGCGCTTCCGCGCTGGAGGTGAGTTAATGAGATGCGATCCGATAACGATCGTCAGATGTGAGTTCCCACAGCCTAATCCGGGCGAGGTAGTGATTACTCTAAACATCAAAGCCACCAAACTTAATTACTTGACGAGCAAGAAATATGGATACCAGTACTTCACCAAGGATGAAAAGGCACTCGCAGATTCACCCGAGGAACGGCATAAGACGTCCAAGTCGGAAGGTCCCTTGGACACATTGCTTGACGCTTGCGAGGAGGAGGAACTTGGTGAGGACGCCAAGCGGAACATTGCAATCCTTCTGAAGGGTGAAAACGTTGAGAAGAGCATCCGTGCCGCATACAAGATGGCGAAAACAAGGGTCCCCAAGCGGTTCACCTCGATGGCTGCACGGATTCACGGATTTCCCGTCAGCAACGCCGATTTGGCACCATATGGTGACGTGGTCGTCGTAGTTGACCCGAAGGAGGTCCGGGGCCATTTGGTTGTGTTCAGCGGGGACGTAAAGACGCTGGGAGACGCTCTTTTGAAGGGTGAGGGTAGTCAAGCGAAGGCTTGGCAAGTCATGAAATCAGTTGGTGCGCTGGCGAAGCAGCTAAGTGAGTATAGACAGGATCCGGAGGTTGCCAAACGCGCTATCGGCAGGTACTTCGAGGCTAGGCTCAGGAGAGCATTAAAGATAAAGGACATCAGCAAGATTTACGTTCCCGAGAGCGACGAAGTTGCTCGGAAAGCGGCTGACAAGATCAACAGGCTAAAGCTCCAAAAGGCTGGGAATCGACGCAGACGACTTTCGCCAAAAGGATCGGCTACGACGCAGAGGAGAGCCAGGCAGGTGAAGACATCTTCTGCCCCGAAGCGGTAGATATCGATGTCAGAAGGAAAAAAGGGGTACGGCAAGGTTCTAAAAGTCTTTCGATTGGAGACGGAAGCGTCCGTGTCCGTCAGCGACCTTGGTATACAGGTTCAGTCAGTACGCGCAGACATCATACCACTCAGCAGTGAAAGCCTATTGCGCTCGGCATTTGAGTCCGCCGGGCTGACGCCTGAGCAAGTAGAGGATACCTTGCAGAAGCTCACGCGAACAGCGAAGAACGAAGGTTTTTTGATTCCCATTGACCAGAACGGCCCCAACAAAACGACCGATGCACCGACCGTAGGCGAACTGTGTTCGCAAGCTGCTGTTTTTGTTTACAAGAACGATACTTCTGTTCGGTTTGCAGAGGCTGATATCAGAGCCATGAATAAATCCGAAGGCGGCATTAGTGGGGAGATTCATGGCGACAAACAGGCCTTTATAAGTGCCCTAAGAACATGGAATTCTGGAATTGATCCAACGAATGCGTTCCTATGTATCTATTCACATGCAGGCGCTCCAGGGATAACTCCGATTGACGAGTTGCCGGATAAGTCTCCCATTATTTCTTGGACAGAGCTGGCAGACGCCTTGCCCCAAGGCGTGCAATATCTATGGTTGCTTGGATGTGAAACGGAAAAATCCATAAAGGCATGGAAGCCGCTTGCGGGACCGGTGCGGCATCGCCTTCTCGCAACTGATAGTTCTATGTATTGGGAGCCGTTCCTTAAATTCTTTGCCCACGAAATCAGTATTGATCCAATCATCTGCGACGACGAGATCCGAGCGTTACTCATAGAAAAGTCCCCCGAGCTAGCCAGCCATACAAAATACTTCGGTCCCGACCTACGGCCCATTGACCAGAACCAGCCGACTCGCTGGAATCTTAAGAACGTTCTCGGGTGGATAGAGCAACTGGGAAAGTGCCCGGCGGGTGCTGTTGGTGAAGGGGTACATGAGTGGCTCGCATCGAAGTTGTCGCCCGACGACCTGAAAAAGGATATGCGCCGGTGACCTGTAAGGTCACTGCACTGGAGGAATTGTGGCCGATCTATCGAACGTAATTCGTGATTTGACCGTGGAGCAGAAGCGCGTACAAGCTGAAGTGAAGGCGCTCGACAAAGCCATCGCTACACTCGCCGCATTGGACGGCGGCGCACGCCCCGGCCCTCGCAAGAAGATGTCGGCTGTCGGTCGCGCCAAGATTGCGGCGGCGCAGAAGGCGAGATGGGCAAAGTGGAAGAAGAAACAGGGCAAGTAGGGGCTGGCACGCGCACCAAATAAAACCGGGTCTTCCCAACGTTTCAAATCTCCGTTTCAAATTCCAATCTTCTCGTACTCGTCGAGCGAGGTTTCGTCGTTGCGCCGGTCGTAGAGCTTGGTGGTGCGCGGCGAGGAATGGTTCGCCATCTGTTGCGCGTTTTCGAGCGTGCCCGCGTTTTTCAGATAATCGGTGATCCCGGTCGCGCGCAGGGAGTGATTGCCGATGTGGGTTTTAATTCCCGCTTGCCTTGCCCGCCGCTGAATCATGCGGAAGGCGTCGGGCTGGGTCATGCGGTGCGCCGTACCGGTCGAGCGGCCCGTGGTGCGGAACAGCGGCCCGTCTGGATCGTCCGCGATTCCCGCCGCCCGGATGTACTCATCGAGGAACGCTTCGAGCTTGTGGTGACAGGGGGCCTCGTGTTCCTTGCCGCCCTTTTCGTGGAAGCGCACCCAACCGCGCCGCCCTTGCGTGAAATAATCCCCGACGTTCATGGCGAGCACCGCGCCGACGTGGGCGAAGGTATAAATCATGGTTCCGATCAAGGCGCGGTCGCGCAGGCCGACGAGCGACCCGGTATCAATACCCAAAAGCAGCGCCCGCGCCTCTTCCCTATCGAGGACCGGCGTTCGGCCTTTCTTGACGACATGCTTAGGCCCGCGCACCGCATGGGCGGGATTGACCTCGACCACATGGCAGCCAGTTTAGAAGGCCAATCTTCGATGTTTTACCCAGCCCACTGCGGAGACGGGCTCGCACTCGCCTCTGGACGGCCAGCA
>ODAK010005268.1_pt1 | contig 13152 bp, 15 predicted proteins | sample 1539591 | NCBI WGS metagenome assembly ODAK01 (sample SAMEA3539303, study PRJEB22396) | soil metagenome | biome: tundra; feature: field; material: soil | place: USA | collected 2010-05 | depth 0.15 m | reverse complement strand
ATCCGATCAACATAGGCTCCACCTCGTCCGTGATCGCCCCCTCCACCAGGTCTCTCCCGAACACGCTGCTCACCGAGTCCCCAAACTCGCACAAGTACTCCTGCCGGAAGCATCGCTCGCCCATCACCTTCCGCTCTTCCTCCAAAAAACTCTGCTTAATCCGAGCGCACTCCGTCGCCGGCGCCAGGATCCGCTCCCATTCCGGTCCCCCGCGCGCCCACGTCTCGTGGAAGAATCCGCGCTTGCCGTTCGGGGTGCTCATCAGCCACAACGCACCATCGCTCGTCGCCAGCATCGGACGGATCGCCAGGTACACGTCGTCACTCACCCGCGACGCCTCGTCCACCAGCAACAGCCGCACCGCCGAGAATCCCCGGATCGTCGCCTCCGTCCCCGGCAGCCCCACGATGCGCGACCCGTTGGGCAGCGCCAGCGAAATCTCGTTGTCCCCGTCGCCCGTCGGACGGATCTTCAGCTTGCGCACGAATCCCGCGGCCTTCTTCAGAAACTCCCCGCTCTGTCTGGCGCTCGGACTCACCACCAGCGTCAGGCTCCCGCTTTCCGTGAACGCCTGGTGGACTGCCTTAGCCGCCGTGATCGTCGACTTCCCCCACTGCCGCGAGCAATTCAGGATTCCCCGTCTGCTCCGCGTTCCCAACACCCGGGCCTGCAAGGCATCCGCCCCCAGTCCCAGTTTCTCCCGGACCCATTCCACCGCCCCAACCGGCCGTGCTGGCTCCCCTCCGCCTGTTCGCCGGCTTCGTCCGCCGGTCTCTCGTGTATTCCACATCCCAATTCCAGCATAGCCCGAGCCCAATAATTTCAGACCTGAAACTACATATTCCGACACCCCGCCGCACCCCGTAACCCAAGCCCCCTCAGTCACTTCACCCCGATCCGCAAACTATTTCATATCCCTGTGACTGCCGTTTCTTACAAACTACTGGATATCCCTGTGCCCGTCTTTGCTTATCCGTGTTCATCCGTGTTCATCCGCGGCCATTCTCTTCTTTCCGTCCGTCTTTATCCCAGTTCATCCGCGGCCATTTCAAACCATTTTTCCAATAGAATCAGCATCTTACAAGCAATCTCTTGGTGCCCGCATGGTACAATGAGATCAAGATGTCCTCACTCAGTCGAATCAATGCTTCTCGTGCCAACGGACGCCTCTCGAAGGGTCCCGTCACTGCCGTAGGCAAACTACGCTCCTCCCAAAACGCCGTGCGCCACGGCCTCCTGGCCCGCTGCCTGGTTCTTGAAGACGAATCTCCCGAAGCGTTTCAGTCCCTCCTCGCGGCGTACATCGACCGCCTACAGCCCGCCGACGCCCTCGAGCTCGACGTGGTCGAAGAAATGGTCGCGGCCATCTGGCGCCTGCGCCGCTCCTGGGCCATCGAAACCCACATGATGGACACCGTCCCCGCCGAACCTGGCGCCGATCCCGATACCGGATCCATCGGTCGTATCACCGCCGCCTTCAAAACCCTCGCAACAACCCCGGTGCTCCCTCTGATGCATCGTTACGAAACCCGCCTCCACATGATCTACCAGCGAGCCCTGCACAACCTGGTGCTGCTGCGCGCCGCTATACCAAACGAACCTAGTCCCATTTCCGAACACTCCGGGGAGGCCGCATAACTTGTCTCCTGCCCCTCCGTCTTTATCCGCGTTTATCCGCGTTCATCCGCGGCTATTCTCTCGGTTCTTGGATCTGATTTCCGGACACTTCGGGGAGGCCGCATAACTTGTCTCCTGCCCGTCCGTCTTTATCCCAGTCTTTATCCGCGTTTATCCGCGTTCATCCGCGGCCATTCTCTCGGTTCTTGGATCTGATTTGCCTTGCCACCCTGTGCGTTGTTCTGACCCTTGGCCTGTGGCCCTTTCATTCGCCCAAGAACGAAGTCACCTGGCTAGAGAATCAAAACGGCCTTCGCTTCGGCACCTACGGCACGGTGAGTAGCTCCGGCGCGTTCCAGATTGCCGGTGCGGAGAGCACCGCCGCCGGCAGTGTCGAGCTCTGGTTGCAGCCTCGCCGAATCTGGGACTCGTGCACTCTCCTGTCGTTTTACACTCCTGGGAATCTGTCCCACTTCTCGCTCCGCCAATCGCTAACTGACCTTGAGCTTCAATCCAGGATTCGGGACGATCCACAGTCTACGAACTCAGCCCGCCTCTACGTAAATAACCTCTTTCGCAGATCTGGTCCCGTGTTCGTAACCATCACTTCAGGTACCCACGGGACGGCGGCTTACGCTAACGGTGTTCTGGCCAGGCGAGCACCGCGGTTCCAGCTTCCCCCACAGGGGTTCACTGGGAGCCTGATTCTCGGCGATTCGCCGGGGCAACCCGATAATTGGTCGGGGCAGTTGCTGGGCCTTGCGATTTACCGCCGGGAACTCACCGCGGCGCAGGTCCTGCGGCATTACGAGACCTGGACGCGGCTGGAGCGGCCCGAAATCTCCGGAGAGGAGCGCAATGTTGCCCTATACTTGTTCAACGAGCGCGCCGGAAATGTCGTCCATGATCAAGCCGGCTCAGGCGTGAATCTGGAGATTCCGAAGCAGTACGTGGTTTTGGACAAGATCTTTCTCGAACCGTTCTGGAAAGAATTCAACCTGTCCCGGAGCTACTGGGAATCCGCCGTCAAGAACATTGTCGGGTTCATTCCCTTCGGTTTCTGCTTTTGCGCCTGCTTATCGGCACACAAAACCAGGCGTACAGCACTGGTCACCGTCATTTTGGGAACTCTGACCAGCCTCACCATTGAAATCCTGCAGGCCTATCTTCCCACGCGCGACTCGGGCACGACGGACCTCTTTACAAATACGTTCGGCACCTATCTCGGCGTTGTAGCATGCAGAACCGTCAGTCCGATCCTTGCCGCAAGGTTTCCGTGGTTGCCCTTTGTCGCCTCGCCGCCGGGGGCTTTACGGTGATCTCTGCCGATGCCAGCAGGCAGCGTCTGCCCGCGGCGAGCGGAAGCTGTCCGCCAAGTCCCTGCCCCTGTAGCTTGCGATCCACGGCCAAACACGCCAACCGGAAACCCGGCACGGCATGGCGAGCCAGCCCTCGCCGCACGATCTACGGCGTGCGGGCATCATCGAACAGCAACCCACGGTGTGAGTTGAGTCAATCCTTTCGCCCGGGCGGTACCGGGGATGCTAATATTGGTGCATGGAGGTTGCATCGTAATGCATAAGACTCTCGCCGCATTGGTAGCCAGCCTCTCGCTACTTTCCCCAATAGCCATTCATGCCCAGGCTCTGAACGCCTGCGATCTGAATGGCGACGGAGTGGTCAACGTTCTCGACGTGCAGTTGGCCGCCAACATGGTTCTGTCGTTGGCTCCTTGCACCGCCAATGTGATCGGCGCCGGAGTGTGCAATATTGTCGTGATTCAGCGGGTAGTCAACGCTGCCGTGAGCGGGACCTGCCTCGCTGGGCTTGCGCACAGCGCGTCATTGAACTGGACGGCCAGCACTTCCTCCGGTGTGGCGGGCTACAACGTGTACCGCGGCACCGTATCCAACGGTCCGTACACCAAACTGACCTCCGCTCTGGTGGTCGGGACCGGTTACACGGATGTTACGGTACAGGCTGGCCAAACCTACTACTACGTGATCACCGCGGTGGATAGTACTAGCAACGAGAGTGCCTATTCCAATGAGGCCCCCGCCGCTATTCCTTCTCCTTAACCCAGCCCCTCGAGTGCGTGCCGGATTGCACAACCAGGGGCCTCGGCGTGCAGCAGCACCTCACTCGGGGCGGACCTTCTCCTTAACGCCCACGTTCCGCCGCTCGAGCCGCCTGGCTGCTCCCGTACGCCTTCTCACCCGAATAGTAGTAGTCGGATCCGACGTATCTTGCGGGTGACCAGTCCGGAACACAATTCAGCAGCACGCCTAGAAACTTGGCCTTTGGCACGAATTCCAACGCGCTCTGGCACAGGTGACGATTGGTGAAATCGGGGCGCAACACCAGGATTACCCCATCGCAGGCCGCCTGGATCAATTCGTAGTCGGCGACGGCACCCACCGGCGGCGAATCGATAATCACGTACCGGAACATGCCGCGGAGCTTCGCACACAGATCCCTCCATCGCGTACTATCCAGCAGTTCCACGGGATTCGCTGGAGGCGTACCGCAAGACATCACGTGGAGATTCGGGAATTCCTGGGTGTGCACCAGGGCCTCCTCCGCGGTGCAGGCGCCCGCCAGCACGTCGGCAAGCCCCGGCGATTCCGGAAGCCCCAACAGGGTGTGGAGCGCCGATCTGCGTAGATCCGCGTCCATAAGCAGCACCTGGCCCTCGCTCTTCAGCGCCAGCGCCCCGGCGGTGTTGATCGCGGTAACGCTTTTCCCGTCACCCGAATCCGGACTCGAAATCACGATCAGGTGCGGTTGCGTGGGATGATGGCCGATCTTCGTACGCAGCGTGCGATATTGCTCGCTCGGCCGCCATTGGCCTTCCACAAACGGCAACAGTGGAGAGGGCGCCGGGACATGCAAACTTAGCGTGCGGATCTGCGAGGGACAGGGCGCTTCGGCCGGCTGTGCTCCCTGTGCGGCTGGAACGCCTGCCGCCGCTAAGGGCGCACCTTCACTCTTGAATCCCCGACTGACTTGGGGAGAAGGGCCGGTTTGGGCGTCAATCAAGGGCCGGACCACATCCGCGATCTCTCCCTTACTCTTGTGCAACAGCTCGAATAGCTTGCTCACGCGGTTTCAATCCTCGGCGTCGATTTGAGTTTGCCTCGCAGCCTGCCCAGCAGGGATCCCCGCTGCGATGCTGCGGTGTTGTAACGCTCCAGTGTCTTCATTGGGTAAGCGTCCATGGCCAGTAGGGGGGCGATCGCCTGCGGCAGCGCCGCGGGTTGCGCAATAGGCGCCGATAAGTGTGGAATCGGCACGGATAGGTGCAGGTCCTGGCAAACCCTAAGTATGTGACGTACTTCGACCATGGCCGACTCGTCCGCAAACGCGTCGATCAAAGCGTTGTCGCAGGTGACGTTGATCAGACGCGGAATCCCCTGCGTGGCCTGACCGATGCTGGCCACGGCCTCGGCGGAAAAAGGCGCATCTTTCCCGCCCGCTATCGCCCATCGATGCTGAATGTACGGCCCTACTTCTTCTGCTCCCAGAGAGGAAATCGCCATGCGCCGCGCGATCCGCTGCTTAAACTGGCACAAGGGCTGGCTGTTCAGCATGTCGTCGAGCTCGCATTGCCCCACCAGCGCGACTTGCAGAAGTTTCTCGTTGGGGGACTCGAAATTCCCAAGCAGGCGAATTTCCTCAAGCACATCGAGACTCAGCTTATGGGCCTCATCGACGATCAGCGCCGATATCTTGCCCGTCCGGTGGGCCTCCCAAAGGAAGTTCTGCAGTTGCGAGATGCGTTGCGCCTTGCTGGCGGGAATGTCCTTGAACCCAAAATCCATCAAGACGGCCTCCAGGAACTCCGAAGGCGACAATGTCGGGTTCAGAATGACGCTGTATTGCACGCTGGCGACAGGCAGATGCTGCATGATCCGCGTCAGCAGCGTCGTCTTGCCAGTGCCGGCGCTCCCGGTCAGGACGACGAACCCCTTGCGCGCCAGGATAGCGTAGGAAAGCCCGGCCAGCGCCTCCCGGTGTTGCGGAGTCAGGTACAGGAAATCCGGATCGGGCGTCAGATTGAACGGCGCTCTCTGTATTCCAAAAAAGTGGTTGTACATATCTAGAGCCGATCGAGGAAATAGTACAGGCCCGCCGCCTTCGCCAGCATCAGCGAGGTCGCTGTAGCGCCCGCAAGCTCTTTTCGGCGGCTGAACCAGCCCTTCGGTTTCGCTTTCGCCGGACCGGGAGCGAGTGTCACCTCGATATACGGCAGGCGCGCCAGAACCGGAGTGCCGGGAGGCAATTCCCATTCGCCGAGAAAGACGTTCTGCCGCAACTCGGCGACGAACCCCAGCATCAGCGCGAGCACCAGCGCCGCAACCGATCCCCCCGCGTAAAGCTGAGGCCGTTTCGGCTTGATCGGCATTTCCGGCAGTTGCGCCCGGTCCAGGACGACGAAGCGTTCGGATTGCTGCCTGCGCTCCATGTTTAACGACATATCCGCGGCCATTTTCTTGTCCAGCAGAGATTTGTAGTTCTCCTTCGACATCTCGTAGTCGCGCGTGATCTGGGCCATCTCCTGTTCGCGGACCGGGAGGCGCTCGATGCGGCGCTGGTAGGAAGCGATGTCGCGCAGAATCCGCTCTTGCTCGGCTTTGCGGTTTTCCAACTCCGAATTCGAGTTCGTGATTTGCGCTTTCAAGCTGGCGTACTGTTCGCGCGTGTGGGCGAATTCCGGGGGCTCCCGCAATATTGGCGCCGGCGGCCGCTTGAGAGCGGCTCCATCGGCGGCCTGTGCATTCTCCGCCGCGGCATTCGCCTCCTGGCGTTTTTCCTGGGAGCGCTTCAGGCCCTCCAACGCGCCGCGCAGGCGGACCACGTCCGGATGCGTCTCCGTGCTACGCGCGCGAAGTAGGGCGAGTTGGACCTCCATGGCTTCCGCCGTTTTGTCGAGAGTTGCCGGGCTTGGCTGGCCCCCCAGCAGGGGAGATCCGGTCGCATCGCCCGCACGCTGCGCCGCCTGTTCCAACGCGCGCGTTTGCGCCGCGATGTTCAGTTCCATGGCATTCGCGCTGCTTTCGAAGATCAGCTTGGTCTGCTGGGCGCGGTTGATGGCATCGCGATTGGCTTCCAGTTCGATCTGAAGCCTGGTAAGCGTCCCGGATATCGTATTCTCCTGCTGCGGCAGTTCGCCATTGTGCTCGAGCTTGTAGACGCTGACCGCCGCCTCCATTTCGTCGAGGCGTTTCTTGGCTTCGCGAAGCTGCGTGTCGAGGAATTCCGAAGTGCCCGCCGCCTGCCCCTCCCGGTCCCTCAGGTTCTTTTCGACGTAGAGATCCGTCAGCCGGTTCGCAACCTGCATTACCATCGCAGGATTGCTTCCTTGATAACCGATACGGAAGGCTCCCGGCCGCTTTGTTTTGCCGCTGCTGCTGCCGGGCATGGCGGATTCCAGGGAGATGGTGATGTCTTTCCGCATCATCTCCAGGATCTCTTCCTCAAAGTGCGTTTTTCGTTCTTCCCGATACAGCCCGAACTCCTCGATTACCTTCTTGAGCTCGGCGCCGCTAAGAAGCATCTGCCGGATGGAAGCGATTCGTTCCTCCAGGTCGTCGCCGACCGTCGCCGAAACGAACTTCTCCGGGATCTTCTGCGAGTCGATCAGTACCACCGTCTCCGCCAGGTACACGGTAGGCAGCAAGCGCACCACTGCGACCGCAACGAGGGCGAAGAGAATCCACGCCACCGTGATCCGAATCTTTCTTTTCCAGATTGTCCTGAGAATGGAGAGGCGGGAGAATGCCGGGTGGCTTGATTCCGGCTCCTCTTCTACGCTCGCTTGTCCGTTGTTGACCATGGTCTTTCCTACTACTATTATCTAGTATTATCTAGCAATATGTGTACCAAAAGTCGCTGTCTTTTGTTTGCAATGGATTAGACACCGCCGGGGGCATCGATCCTACCACCGGTCAGGACTGGCAGTCGCGGTTTCCCAAGTTTTGGCACACCGAACGCAGTTGTCCGAAAACTGGGCATCTCTATTGGGTTTCGCTGGGGTGTAAGGCTAAGAGGCTAAAATCGATGACGTCCAGGACCGGCGGAAGGAAGGGGATGGACAAGGATGCCGTTTTGAAGGCTCTCTGGAACTGTTCCGCGAAATGGCACGAAATCTGCTCTGCTCTCACTGGAGAGGATTTCGAATGAAATTAAGACGATCCGTCGTGCAAGGCTTGATGATGTTCTGTTTGTTGGGAGCTGGTTTGTTAAAGGCAGACATTCTTCTGGTCTCCACAGCGAGTCTCCCGGTCTGTTTGTACAATGCCGACGCGACCCAGTGCACGGCAGTCGCCGGCGGTTCGGTGGCCACCAACCCGCACCCATTGTGGGAGCCTAACCACCCCGTCAACCCGGGTCAGGCAACGGACACCTCCGCAGTCTGGATCTCGTATGCGGACACCGGTTACCAAGGTTCCTATTTCCAGACCGAAAAAGGTACAATTCCGGTCTTTAATTGGACCGAATACTTTTCCACAGTCGGAAATGCAACCCTGTACTTGAAGGTCTGGGCCGACGATACGGCGCGGATTGTTCTCGACGGCAAGGTAATCAAAGAACCGGTGTTTACCCAGTCTATTTGCTCCGGTCAGCCGATTGGGTGCCAACCGAATGACTTCCAATACTTCAATTATTCCTTGGTTGCGGGCGCGCATACTCTGGGTATTGACACGTATCAGGTAGGCTCCGGAACCGACACCGGTAGCAATCCGATGGGGCTGCTCTTTACCGGATCCGTGAATGGCCAGGTCACTGTACCTGAGCCCACGGCGCTTTTGTTAACGGTGCTGATGGCTTCGTTGGTGTTCGCGGGGACGAGTATTCTGCGGAAGCGGGCGTAGTCCCGTTTCGTTCCAGAGAATCGGATTCAAGATCCAAGTACTCCAGTCCCAAGAAGACCGGGTCTCTCCCAAATGCCGAGACTCCGGTCTTCACTGTTTTGATGTCCTTTCTCCCCGGCACCAATTGTGATGGATGCCCTCGGTGATCACCCAAAATCGGCACTGATGATCATCTTCGTCTTGAGCGCCGCAGGCACCTGGACGTGGACCGCGAGGAGGAGGAAGTGGTCCCGCTGCCCCCAGTGAGCCGCCAGGGGCTGACGATGCTGCGCATCGATCAGACTGGCCAAAGCCCGCGCATAGCACTCCTCGCGCACGTGCCAATCGGGCCACGCAGTTCCGCCAGTGCGCACAATTCGTAGAAGCGCCGGTCCACTCCGTTGGATGGAAACACATGGGCCTCCAGCGCGGTTTGAAAGATTACGGCGGCCGCGCTGGAGCTTGGTGTCGGCCGGGCAGACGCTTTATGAGTTGATGGAGAAGCTCGGGATCGCAAAGGATGCGTGATAGATGTTGGGCGTGGATCGTCGGATCCTCTTACGTCTCAAGCGGATCGAGATGGCTGCCGGCCAACCCTAAGCGAATGAATGGCTTGCCGCGAAAGCTGCGAAGAAGCGCAAATGTTGACTGTCGGGATCGTTTACGAAAACAACGGGAGTATCATTCATCTGGAAGCCGCCATGATCGGTTGCGATCTGGCGTGATTTCAATAATTTGCCGCCGGGTGTTTGACCGGTAGGCTTGATGGCCACTCAGTTGCAGGCTAGGAGACACGACCGCGCCCGGGCGGAATACGCTGTATTTTAACCAGGACGCCGAGTTGTCTTCCCGGCACCAGGGTTAGTGTCCGGAAGACGCAGGCACGAAAGGACGCAAAAATGAACAAGTGTTTTTACATCTGTGTTGTAGTCGCTTGCCTTATGCTGCCAGGCATGGCATGGGCAGACTTAGTGCAGAACGGTGGATTTGAAACGGGCGACTTCTCGGGGTGGGCCATCACTGGCGCCTGTGCTGGCGTGGGTGCCACTACTCCGGGAGGTTGCTACGGAGTGGACATCAACCCGGGGCCCCACACCGGAAATTATGCTGCCTACCTCGGTGGGACCCCCAACACCCTGATCGCTCAGACGCTGATGACCACTGTAGGGCAAGAGTATACGCTGAATTTCTTTCTGGCGGCCCCGCCGTTTGCAGCTTTGGGTGGCTACGATCCCAACTCGTTCAGCGTCTCATGGAATGGTACTGCGCTGGACACGCTTACGAATCTGCACGCCGACACATATGGCGGGCACACGTATTCCGCTATTGGCACAGGATCTGATATCCTGCAATTCACGACCTCCAGTGGACCATCATACTTTTTGCTCGACGACGTTAGCGTATCGTCGGTTCCGGACGGTGGTGTGACGTTCATGCTGCTGGGAGGTGCTCTGGTTGGTTTCGAGACTCTGCGCCGGAAGTTCCGCGCGTAAGCGGTTTTCTATCTATCTCGAACACAAGGAAAGGGCCGGAGCGATCCGGCCCTTTTTGTCGTTTATGCGCCCAAGTGTGGCGCTCACCCGGGGCCCCGCAGCAAACTTCCGCGTCTCGCCTGCGCCCTCGAAATTCGATTTGGGCTTGGCCTCGTGCTCCACCTCCCGCCGCTTCGGCGTGCAAGCGCACCGATCCGGCGTGGTCACCCGCGTTCCCGCCCTCGCCAGTAAGACTCGATCCTCCCCCGTTGACCGTCCGCGAAGATCGGGTAGGCCCGAAAGATCACCGTATGCGCGGCGGAACCACGCGGGTAGAAAATGTCGCTGTGAGGTGGTTTGATTAGCCCCCAACGTCTGAAATGCGGCCCCTTCCGCTTCGCGGCCCCACACCATGGCGATCTCGCAGCCGTTGTAGTTCGTCAAGTCGGACGGTCTAACGATCGCGACCAGGATGCGCATCTGCGGCGTGATCTGAATCACGCCGACTCCCACAACACCCGGCTGAGTTCGGCCAGGTCCGGCGCTGTGGCCCCTTTCCACTGGACGCGCATCTTGCCGCGTGGCCCTTCCAACTCAATCACGCACTCAGCGAGACCCACAGCCGGGGGCGGCACCAGTTCCAAAAACGTTGCCGGCGCCATCGTCTGCCGCACCGGCGCGGGGCCGGTTTCCGTCATTCGTTTGAGCTTGCCGTATTCCAGTCGCAGGGCCTTGGCCGTGCGGAACACCCCGTGCTCCCGGGCCGTTCCGCAGCTGCCGACCACAACGCCTCCGGGATCGGCAAGCGGGCCTTGGGTCCTGCTCGCCAGCGCTCGAAACGCCGGCAGACCTTGCGCATGCCGACTGGAATCTCAAACGTATCTTTGGCAGTCATCGCCGGTCCTCCTCGCCCCTGCCGGGCATAAGACCGACCTTACCAGTTACCGGTGGCCCGAGTCATGCAGGCTTGCCGGAACCTCACGTTTGAGTGTAGCCGTACGGTACCCAGGCAATTGGACTACCAGGGAGCGTGCCAAGCTTCCACTCAACTGTAACTCATTGAAATACAAGATGATTCACGCCTGCAGTCGCGGCTTCCGGGTCCTGCTCGAGGGAAGATATTTAGGAATTTTGTTTACAAGAATTAGCTAAACGGTGTGTTTTGCAAGATTTACAGGCCAAAGAAGACGCCAAAAATGCCATCTCCAATCATCCCCCTGTTGGTGGACGGCCAGGCGAAACACAAGTGATAGAAGTAATAGACGCTGCTCGAACTCGAGTTGGGTTTCAAAGGCCAGAGCAGGAGGGAGGTTGCTGAAGTTCTTTCGGGTGGGCAACGTACCAGGACCAAAAAAAGAAAGGGCCGGATCGCTCCGGCCCTTTCCTTGTTCCCGCAAGAAAAAACGACTACACGCGCAGCTTACGACGGAGAGTCTCAAGACCAACTAGAGCACCGCCGAGCAGCATGAGCGTCACACCACCGTCAGGAACGCTACCGACCAACGCCTGAAATGGTTCGGTCCCGGTCCTACATGACGCCGAAGGAAAGCCGCACGGGTGGGTATCGCTCGGGCTGAACCACAAGTACTGACTGGCAGCGGAACTCTTTGGGGAGCCGCCTCGCGTGAAGGTATCGCCGCTGCCGGCCACATACCCGAGGTTAGTTAGATCAAACGCTCGCGCCGCATCAGCCCCGGGAAGCTCAGTCCCGTAACCCGTGAATGTGCTGCCATAGACCACGGTCCAGATGGCTTCCTGGAGGCCTTCTGCAGCAACACCCTGCCCCCCGGTGCCATACGTATTCAACAGCCATGCGATTTGTCCGGCCACAGGGGTGCCATAAACGTCAACGAGAGCAAAATCCTCTTGGAAAGGCGGCCCGGCTGTGGCACTTGGGTTCGGAACGCTCATTGTGACTGTGCCGTTATCGGTCGCACTGGTGTTCGCATACGTGTTCGGGAGAGAAACGTGATCGGGAATATCGAGACAGTACACGAACGCGAGACTTTGTAACGGACCAACACCGTAGGGTTGCCAAAACGAAGGGTCGAACGACCCACCTTGGTTGCCTGAACCCAAAGCACCGAGGTAGAGCGTGCCGGGGGTGAGGTTCGCACGTGCCGGACTCACGCCCAGCACGATTGCCAAGGCTATTGTCCAGACTACTAGACTAAATCCGCTTCTTCTGGTCATCAATGTCTCCTTCTTTTCTTCACCTTCCGCTCGTCCTGCGGGATGTTAGGCAGCTACATACAATGCACTTGTGGTGCCACCAATTCCCGGAACGTCATGGAATCTCCACAGCTGCTGCCTAACTCTATGCTTTCCATCCACTTATGGTGCCGAGGCGGATTGCTGTCTCCTGGCATCAACCCGCGGGTGCCGAATCCTTCCCCGTTGTATTTGTAAAGGATTCCGACATAGCCATTCGCTCCTCCTTTTGAGGTTTGGCGGCAAACCGCTCTGCGCCTGTGGTTTACAGGTAGCGATCTCGTCTCGTTGTGGTCGTAAGACGATCCGACAAAAACCGAGGAGCCACGCGGGACGTTTGAAGCTTCCATCACGAATCCCAGGCGATTTGCGAGCTTCTCCATCAGCTCGTACAGCGTCGGCCGGCTGATGCCAAGTTTCAGGGCGGCGGAAGTGATCTTCCCTCGGTGACGCCGCCGGGCGTCCTGCACCATCTCCCGTTCCACACTTTCCCGCGCCTCTTTGAGCGTCTGCGGGCAAGGCGCTCAGGGTATCGGTCAATTCCAGGTCCCTGGCGGTGACGCGCTTCCCATCCGCCATGATGACCAACCCGGTTCTGCAACCCGCGGACGTTGCCCGGCCAGCGGTGAAGACTCAGTTTAGTTCAACGGGTCCTGATCGAAAGAAAGTATTTTAGGACTTTGCTTTACAAAAATGAGCTAAACGGTGTGTTTTTCATTGATTACGGCCAAAAAGGATCCCAAAAATGTCACGTCCAACACCCCAGCCCTGTTGGGGGACGGCTCGAACTCGAGTTGGGTTTCGAAGGCCGGAAACAGGAGGGAGGTTGCTGAAGTTCTCTCGGGTAGGCGCCGTACCAGGGCCCAAAAAGAAAAAGGGCCGGATCGCTCCGGCCCTTTCCGTAATGTATCGCGGCTGAAACAATTCGGGTTAGGCGCGGAATCTCCGGCGCAGCGTCTCAAGACCAACCAGAGCACCGCCGAGCAGCATGAGCGTCA
>ODAK010005266.1_pt1 | contig 13155 bp, 16 predicted proteins | sample 1539591 | NCBI WGS metagenome assembly ODAK01 (sample SAMEA3539303, study PRJEB22396) | soil metagenome | biome: tundra; feature: field; material: soil | place: USA | collected 2010-05 | depth 0.15 m | reverse complement strand
GAGATCGGTTCCGGTCGACCCCACCCGCCGCAACTCCACCTCCGCCAGGCGCCCGGCGGCATAGTTGCGCATCGGATCGACGAAGCCGGCCGGCTCGGCGATCGGCCACCGCTTCGCGAAGGCGGCAAGACTGCGATCGCAAGCCTCGCGATCCCAGCGTCGCCGATAGAAGTCGATGTCCATCAACGGCCGCGGCGCAAAGGCGACGTAGGTCACCCGCGCGGCCGGCTCGAACAGCACGTCCATCCCCTGCTCGCGCGCGAACAGGGCCAGGTCCAGGTGCTCGTGCACCAGCAGCACCTCGTCGGAAATGGCGCCGGGACGGCTCAACAGGTCCATCCGGCCCAGCACACAGTGGTACTCGGTATAGTCGACCTTTTCGCGCGCCATGGCGGCCGCCCGCTCGGGGGGGTCACCCGCCATTCGATGGGCCTCGGCGACAAGCCGCCGGTCTGGCGGCTCCGACCAGAAGAATTGGCCGCCGGCCATATGGATGGTCTCCGGCCGCTGGTCGCCAGCCTGAATATAGAGCGGACAGACCAGGCCGGCGCCGGTCTCCTCGGCGCAAGCCACCAGCTTTTCGATGCAGCCCCGCACCACCAGGGTGTCGTTGTCGATGAAGACGACGTATTTGGTCCCGACCTCGCCCAGCACGGATTTGCGGGCCGCCGAGGGCGCCATCCACTCTTCGCGCCGCACCAGCTTGAAGTTTCGCGCCGCCGCCTGCGCCCGGATCGCCGCCTCGGTCCTGGGCGGCGCGGCGAAATCGACATAGATCAGATCGTAGGGAATGCAGTCGTCAGCGAGCACGCTGAGCAGCGATCGCTCGGCCATGAAATGCCCCTCGCGGGGTGAGATCACGACGGTGACCATGGGCTCGGACATGAGCGCGGCTCTCCCTCAACAGCAATCCTACACCACGGGACCGGCGCAGCGACAAGGCGGGCGCGCCGAGAGGCCCTTGACCGCGGCGCGCGGCTCCCCGATGCACGGGCATGGCCGTCTATACCGATATCACCGACGCGGAGCTGGAGGCCTTCCTGGCCGGCTACGACCTGGGCCAGCCTTTGGTGTTCAAGGGCATCGCCGAGGGGGTGGAGAATTCCAACTTCCTGCTCGAGACGACCAAGGGCCGCTATTTCCTCACCGTTTATGAGCGGCGGGTGCAGGCGGAGGACCTGCCGTTTTTCCTGGGGCTGATGGCCTGGCTGGGCCCGCACGGGTTTCCATCCGCGGCGCCGATCGCCGACCGCGCGGGGCGGCTGCTGAACCCGATGTGCGGCAAGCCCGCGGCCATTGTCGAGTTCATGCCCGGCCTTTCGGTGCGGCGGCCGAGCGCCAGTCACTGCCGCGAGGCCGGCGGCGGCCTGGCCTGGCTGCACCTAGCCGGCCAGGGCTATGGCGGTCACCGCGCCAACGACCTCGGCGAGCGGTCCTGGAGCGCTCTCTTCCTCGGTCTTGGCGATGCGGCCGAGGCGCTGAAGCCGGGTCTCAGACAGACCATCGCCGCCGACCTGGCGACCATCGAGCGCGCCTGGCCGAAGGGGCTCCCGGCCGCGGTGATCCACGCCGACTTCTTTCCTGACAATGTCTTCTTCCGAGACGGGAAATTCGCCGCGGCCATCGACTTCTATTTCGCCTGCGACGACTTGCTGGCCTACGACCTTGCCATCGGGCTGAACGCCTGGTGCTTCGAGGCCGACGGAACCTTCAACGTCACCAGCGCCCAGGCCTTCGTGGCCGGCTACGAACAGAGGCGGCCGCTGTCGGCGGACGAGCGCGCCGCCTTGCCGATTCTGGCCTGGGGCGCGGCCATGCGCTTCTTCCTGACCCGGCTGCACGACTGGGGCGCAACCCCGGAAGGCGCGCTGGTGAAGCGGAAGGACCCGATGGAATATGAGCGCAAGCTCGCCGTGCACCGCGCCGCCCAGGCCGGCGGCGGGCTTTTGCTGTTTGGCGAGGCGAGATGACCCCGAACGTGGTCATCTATACCGACGGGGCCTGCCGCGGGAATCCCGGGCCGGGCGGCTGGGGCGCGGTGCTGATCTTCGGCGACCGCGAGAAGGACCTTTGGGGCGGCGAACTGGCCACCACCAACAACCGCATGGAGCTGACCGCGGCGATCGAGGCGCTGAACGCCCTGAACCGCCCTTGCAAGGTCGAGCTGCACACCGACAGTCAGTACGTGCGGCGGGGCATTTCCGAATGGCTGTCGATCTGGAAGGGCCGCGGCTGGCGCACCATGACCAAGGGGGCGGTGAAGAACGAGGACCTGTGGCGCAGGCTGGACGAGGCGCGCCTGCGTCACGAGGTCGATTGGCGCTGGGTCAAGGGGCATAGTGGTCATGCGTTGAACGACCGGGCCGACGCCCTCGCCCGCCTTGGCATGCTGGAGATGCTGGGTGAGGCTTGATTAGTTCAATATTAAACTATATAAAATGGCGATCCACTCTGGAGCATCGCCATGCCGTTGCCGCGTCGACACTTCATTCGCCTGATTGGCGGCGGCGCCATCGCGGCCGCGGCCTTGCCGGCCATCGGCTGCGCCGAGGAACCCGACCCTCGCGCGGCCTGGATCAGTCCCGGCGCCAGCGAGACCGATCCGCGCCGCCGCGCCCTTGCTTACGCTCTGCTCGCGCCCAATCCGCACAACATGCAGCCCTGGATGGCCGATCTGCGCCAGCCGGACGCCATCATCCTCTATGCCGATCCGACGCGGTTGCTGCCGGCCTCGGATCCGTTCAATCGCCAGATCGTCGTCGGGTGTGGCGCCTTCCTCGAACTGCTGAGCATGGCGGCGGCCGAAGACGGGCTCGACGCCAGAATCACACCCTTCCCGAACGGCGAGGCCGAACCCCTGTTGGGCGCGCGGCCCTTCGCGCGTGTGGATTTTCGCAAAGGTGGCGCGCGCGACCCGCTGTTCACCCATGCCCTGCAGCGCCGCACCAGCCGCGTTCCCTTCGATGGGCGCATCGTGCCGTTGGATATCGTCCAGCGCACCGCCTCCGCCGTCCACCCAGATGTCGCCGCCGCCTTCACCCTCGATCCCACCCAGGTCGCCAGCCTGCGCGCCCTGGTGTTCGAGGCCGCCAGGGTCGAGGCCTATACGCCCGCCGCCCAGCGCGAGACCTGCGAGCGCACCTTCATCGGCGCGGCCGAGATCGCCGCCCATCCATACGGCATCGCACTCGAAGGGCCGGCCATTGAGGCGGCGCACGCGGTCGGCCTGCTGACCCAGGCCGCCATGGACAAGCCAGGCAGTTGGGCGTTCAACCAATCGCTCGACTTCTTGAAGTCGCTCGCCGCCACCGCCGCCGGTTTCGTCTGGTTGGCCACACCGGCCAACAGCCGCGCCGAACAGATCGCCGCCGGCCGAAGCTATTTCCGCCTCAACACCCAGGCCGCGGCCGAGGGTCTGGCCGTGCACCCCTGGAGCCAGTCGCTGCAGGAATACGCCTCGATGGCCCCGCTGTTCGGACAGGTTCACAAGAGGCTCGCCCCGGGCGGCGAACGGCTGCAGATGTTGGTCAGGATCGGCTACGCTAAGCCGGTCAAACCCGCGCCGCGCCGCGGCCTCGCTGCTCAGATCAGGACCGCATGAGTCGCCCGCCGAAAGATCGCCCCGACGTCAGGCTGTTCACCGAGATCGGCATCATCAGCCAACTCGTGCGCACGACGCTGGAGCGCGCCCTGCCCGAAGGGTTGAGCTATGCCCAGTTCGGCGTCCTGACGCATTTCGCCCGGCGCGGCGGCGAGGAGAGCCCCGTGCAGCTCGCCAGGGCCTTTCAGGTCACCAAGGGCGCCATGACCAATACCCTGCAACGCCTGGAGGCACAGGGCTTCGTCGCCATCGCCGGCGACGCGGACGACGGCCGCCGCAAGCGCGTCTCGATCACCCCCGCCGGCCTGGCCGCCCACGACCTGGGTGTAAAAGCCGCCCGCCCGGCGATGGACGCCCTGCGCGCACGGTTCAGCGACGCGGACTTCGCAACCGCGCTGCCCTTCCTGAGCGCGCTCAGGCAATGGCTGGACGAGAACCGCTAGGCCGCAGGACCAGGACTCATCGTTTCGGCCGGGCGCGCCAGCGCCGCGAAGGCGGCATAGAAGACCTCGTCCGGGACCAGGTCCGGCGTCATCAGGCGCTGGAACACCAGCCCCTCGGTCATGGCGTGAATGACCACGACCAGGGTTTCCGCCGGCATTGGCAGCTGGCCGTCGTCGGCCACGCTGCGCAACCAGCCGGCGCCCCAGCCGTAACTGGCGGCCGTCGCCTCGCGCACCTGGGCGCGCAGGGCTTCGTGACTGAGCGCGTAGGCCATGCCGGTCAGGCGACCCACCACCCCCACGCGCCTTTCCGGAATGGCCGCGATGGTCGCCTCGGCCATGGCGCGCATCTTGTCGGCGAAGCTCGATCCGGGCCTGATCTTGGGCTTGATCGGCGCCCAGTAGGTCTGTCCCAGCGCGATGAAGAGCTCATCGCGGTTCTTGAAGTTCCCATAGAGCGCACCGCCGGTCATGCCCGCCCGCCGCGCCACCTCCTCCATCGTCGTGCGGTCGTAGCCCTTTTCCCGGATGAGGGCCCTGGCGGCCTCCACCAGCGCGGCCCGCGTGCGCGCCCGCTTGTCGCCCTTGGGACGCCGGCGGGCATTGTTGGTCGCGGCCACGGTGGTCATCGCCAGAAGCTAACGGGATTGCTATTTAATAGGAAGACTATTTTATATGGCGACGATTTTATGTGATCTGCGGAGTTCGAAATGACTGGAGACGATCCGATCGCCGCCGCCATCGGCGCAATCGTCGATGCCGGCGAGTTGGCCGGCGCGGTGACGCTGGTCTGGCGGGGAGGCAAGGTGGTGCAGAGCGCCTGCGTCGGCTGGCGCGATATCGAGGCGGCCCTGCCCATCGAGCGTGACACTATTTTCCGCATCGCCTCGATGTCGAAGCCGATCACCTCCGCGGCGGCATTGATGCTGTTCGATGAGGGCCGCTTCGCCCTGGACGATTCTATCGCTCGCTGGGCGCCGGAGTTTTCGAGCATGCGCGTCCTGCGCGCGCCGACGGCCCCCCTCGACCAGACCGACCCGGCGGGACGACCGATCACGTTCGAGGACCTGCTGACCCATCGCTCGGGACTGACCTATGGCGGCGTCTATGCCGGCCCGATCGCCAGGGCCTATGCCGACGCACTGGGCGGCGATATCGACAGCGAGGTCGCGCCGGACGACTGGATCGCCGGTCTGGCCGCCCTGCCCTTGATCGACCAGCCTGGCGCCGACTTTCACTACGGCTGCTCGACCGACCTTCTCGGGCTGATTCTGGCCCGGATCGAAGATGCGCCGCTTGGCGAGGTACTGGCGCGTCGGATCTTCACGCCCTTGGGGATGCGGGACACCGGCTTCACGGTCGCCAAGCACAAACACGGCCGGCGGGCCACGATGTACGGCTTCGACGAGGCCGAGCGTCTGACCCCGCGCCCCACCCCGCCGAGCGGCGCCTTCATGGCCGAACGCCCGGAGGCCCTGAGCTATGTCTCCGGCGGTCAAGGCCTGTGGTCGACGGTCGATGACTACCTGGCCTTCGCGCGGATGTTCATCGGTGATGGCGCGGTGGATGGCGTTCGGCTGTTGCGGCCTGAGACGCTGGCCCTGATGACGACCAACCGCCTGACCGAGAGCCAGAGGGCCAAGGCGGAAACCTTGGGCATGCCGGTGTTCACCGCGCACGGCTTCGGTCTGGGCGTCGCGGTGGTGCTGGACCCCGAAAAGGCCGCGCCGACGCGATGCCGCGGCGGCGTCGGGACAGTCGGGTGGCCGGGCGCCTACGGTGGCTGGTGGCAGGCCGATCCCACCGATGGCTCGGTGATGGTCTTCCTGGCGCACAACAGTTTCGAACTCGATCAGCTGGCGAACGGTATCGGGCTGGGCGTCTACAGCGCCATCACCGAGTTCCACGCCCTGGCGTCAGCCTTGCCAGGCTAGGCCCCCCGCACCACCAGCCGACCGCCCCCTTGGACGGCGACGACTTCGACGCGGGCGCCGGGTTCGGGGGGGGTCTGGCCGGTTTCGAGCTCGGCCATCCATTCGGCGCCGTCGACGAAGCCCCGGCCCTGGCCTGCGTCGAAGGGCGCGGTGGTCTTACCGAAGCGGCCAGCCAGCCGCGAGCCGCGGTTCGAGATGTCCGGCCCCTCGTTCGGCGCGCGGCGCGGCATCAGGCGCCGCCCGACGATGGTGCTGACGATGGTCAGGGCGGCGAAGACGATCAGTTGATAGGGCCAGGCGATATTCAGCCACAGGGTCAGGACCGCCACGGCCCCGGCAGAGGCCGCCGGCCAGAGCAGATAGCCCGAGGCGGTGGGAACCTCCGCGGCCAGAAAGATCGCGCCGACCGCCAGCCAGACCCAGAACGGGTGGGTCAGATAGAGGGTGTCGAGGGTCTGCAGCATGGCTAGCTTCCTGCCGGCGGCCGGGCGGCGGGCGGAGGCGGGGTCGCCGGCCGCGCCGGCGGCTGATCCTGGCCGGCGCGGATCAGGGCCCCGATCCCGGCCAGGGAGCCGACCAGATTGGCCATGTCGGCCGGCACGATCACCGTCCGCTGCTGGTTGGACTGGGCGAGCTGGCCGAAGGCTTCGACGTATTTCTGGGCGATGAAGTAGTTCAGCGCATTGACGCTGCCGGCCTCGATGGCGTCGGAGACCATCTTGGTCGCCGTGGCCTCGGCCTGGGCGGAGCGTTCGCGGCCCTCCGCGGCCCGGAAGGCGGCTTCGCGACCGCCCTCGGCCTGCAGCACGGTGGATTGCTTGGCGCCCTCGGCGCGGGTGATGGCGGCCTGTTTCTCGCCCTCGGCCTCGGTGATCACCGCGCGGCGCTCGCGCTCGGCCTTCATCTGCCGGGTCATGGCGTTGGTGATGTCGGGCGGCGGGAACAGGTCCTTGATCTCGATCCGCGTCGCCTTGACGCCCCAGGGCTCGGTCGCCTGGTCGATGGCGGTGAGCAGGCGGGTATTGATCGACTCGCGCTGCGACAGCACGTCGTCCAGGTCCATGGAGCCGACCACGGTGCGCAGGTTGGTCTGGGCCAACTGGCCGATGGCGTACATCAGGTTGTCGACCCGATAGACCGCGTTGGCGGCGTCGATGATCTGGATGAAGACGATGGCGTCGACCTGGACCGAGACATTGTCCTTGGTGATCACCTCCTGCTGGGCCACCGCCAGCACCTGCTCCATCATGTTGACCTTGCGGCCGATGGCCTCGACGAACGGGGTGAGCAGGGTCATGCCCGGCTTCAGCGTACGGGTGTAGCGGCCGAAGCGTTCGACCGTGAACTCGCGCCCCTGCGGCACGATCTTGATTGCGCTGAAGACCACGAAGAGGGCCAGCAGCAGAAAGACCGCGGGTATGATCACCGACATGAGCGTTTGCCTATGCTTTTGGGGATTGAGCCTAGCGCGTCGGCTCGTCCTCCGCCACAGCCCCGCTGTTCAGGTCCATGGCCAGGTCGCCGCCCTTGGCCGCTATACGTTCCGCCTCGGCCTTCGAGGCGGCGTTGCAGGTCGGGAAGGCCTGGCGGCTGGCGACGAACCCATCATTGAAGGAATCGGCCAGCCGGCGGTTGAACGGCCCGTCCGGCTGTTCGGCGGCCACCAGCTGTTGCATGCGCCGGCGCCAATAGTAGTCGCTGGCGCCGGTGCAGACCTGGCGCAGGGCGTGGCTCTGGCCTAGCGCATAGGCGAGTGCGACCAGGGTTTGTCGGTCGGCCGGGCTGCGCTCCTGCGCCGCCACGGGCGCCGCGCAGGCGAGCAACAGGCCCGCGACGACAAAGAGTTTCAGCGCCTTTCGCATCCGACTTGCCCTCATGGCTTCAACCGGCATAGCTTTGTCGCACATCAGGCTGGGGGAAAAGGCGATGATGAGACAGCTTCTTATTGGGGTTTCAATGGCGGTGGCGACCTTGTCGGTCGCGGGCGGCGCCTGGGCCTTCGACGCCAGCGATCCGGGCGACGTGCTTTCGGTGCTGAATTCGAACGGCGCCAGCGGCACGATCAAGATCGACGACAAGGGCAATCCGTGGATCGACGCCAAGGCCGGCAAGCTGGGCTTCGAGGTCGACTTCACCCATTGCAACAACGCCAAGTCCAAGTGCAAGACCGTGCTCTACGCCATGGGCTTCGACATGACCTCGGTGACCCTGGATCAGATCAACGGCTGGAACCGTTGGACGGTGCTCTGCCCGTCCTATCTGACCACCGAGAACCATCCGCGCTCCTGGTTCGGCGTCAAACCTTCGCCGAACGACAGCCCGACCGACGTGAAGGTCCAACTGGACGCCTGGCTGGATTGCATGAGCGACTTCGACAAGTTCACCGACAATCCCGACGCCTTCCTGAAGGCACTCTAGGCGCGTTCAGCCGGCCACGGTCGCACTGGTTCGCGCGCCCTGCGTCCGCAGGGCCGCGATACGGTCGATGGCGGCTTCCGCCTCGGCCATGATCCGCCGGACGATCTCGCCGGCGGGCGGGACGTCGCGCACGCCGCCGGCCGACTGGCCCATGGCGAAACAGGACTTGTCGGGATCGAGATTGTCGATCTGGCCGCCGATGCCGCCCATGGCGCCGGCGCGCGACGAGATGCCGGCCTGCATCGGGAAGGCCTGGATGTCCTGCGGCCGGCTCTCCCAGTCCTCGACCCAGGCATTCTTCTTCACCCGCATCGGCTTGCCGGAATAGGAGCGGGTGCGGATGGTGGACTCGTCGGTCGCCTCCAGAATGGTCTCTTGATAGAGACCGCCCGCGTGCGCCTCCTGGGACGCGATGAAGCGCGTGCCCATCCAGACGCCGGTGGCGCCCAGGGCCAGCACCGCGGCCAGGCCGCGCCCGTCATAGAGGCCGCCGGCGCCGACCACCGGGATCTTCACCGCCTCGACCACCTGGGCCACCAGCGGCATGGTCCCGACCAAGCCGGTATGGCCGCCGCCCTCGCCGCCCTGGCAGATGACCGCATCGCAGCCGGCCTGCTCGGCCTTGACCGCATGCTTCACCGCGCCGCAGACCACCATGACCTTCACGCCGCCGGCCTTGAGCTTTTCCATGATCGGCATCGGCACGCCCAGACCGGCCACGAAGCTCGATGCCCCCTCCTCGATGATGATCTCCACCGAGGCGGTCAGGCTTTCCGGACTGGCGGCCAGCAGATCGACACCGAAGGGCTTGTCGGTCAGCTTGCGCACCTTGCGCATTTCCTCGCGGATGAAGTCAGGCCCGCGCCCGGCCATGCCCAGCACGCCATAGCCGCCGGCGTTCGATACGGCCGCCGCCAGCTCGGCATAGGAGACCCCGCCCATGCCGGCCAGCATGATCGGATATTCAACCTCAAGCAGGTCGCAGAGCGGCGTGTGCAGTGACATGGGAATACCTTTGGGTTTCGCGGCAACATGAACGCAAACGGCCAGTTCCGACAACGGTGTCGCGGCGTCAGGCCTGTCAAACAAACGCGGCTCCTTCTCCCCTTGCGGGAGAAGGATTTAGAAAATCGCGTAGCCGCCGTCGATGACGAAGCTGTCGCCGGAATGGTATTTCGACGCATCCGAGGCCAGATAGACCGCGACGCCGCCGAAGTCGGAGGGCTCGCCCCAGCGCCGCGCCGGCACGCGGCTGATCACCCGGTCGGTGAAGGTCTGGTTGGTCTGCGCGCCCTGGGTCATGTCGGTGGCGATCCAGCCGGGCAGGATGGCGTTGGCGCGCACGCCGTAGCGGGCATGCTCGACGGCGATGGCGCGGATCATCGAGATCACCGCCCCCTTGGTGGCCGCATAGGCCTCGTTGCGCGCCGCCCCGTCGATGGCCGAGAGTGACGAGATGGCGATCAGCGAGCCGCCCGGATCGCCGGCGCCGGCCCGCGCCACGATGTGCTTGCAGGCCTCGCGGAAGGTGAAGAAGACCCCGTCCAGATTGACCGACAGAACACGCCGGTAGGTGTCGGTTTCGAACTCGGAAAACGAGCGCGCCCCGCCGCCGATGCCGGCATTGGCGATCACGGTGTCGATGCGGCCCATCTGCGCCACGGCCTCGAGCATCCCGGCCGCGACCGCGGCCTCGTCGGCGACATTGACCACCTGGGTCAGGACGTTGACGCCGGTGGCCTTGAGCTTCGCCTCGGCGGCGGCGTTCTTGCCGCCGTTCGAGCCCCAGATCACCACGTCGGCGCCGGCCTGGGCCAGGGCCTCGACCATGCCGAAGCCGATGCCGCCGTTGCCGCCGGTGACCAGGGCCACCTTCCCCTTCAGATCGAACGGCGCATAGGCCATGACATGTTCCTTCCCGGCTCAAACGATTGTTTGAGCCGACAAACCGGTTGGTCGCGGCGGCGTCAAGCCAAAGGCGCGAAACGCTCGAAGGCCAGGGCGATCACGCGGCGGGTTTCATCCCAACCAACCAGGCCCATCGCCTCGGCGAAGGCGACGAAGCGGGCTTCGGTCGCGTCGTCGCCGGCCACGGGCTCGCCGCCGGTCCAGCGCGCCGCATAGTCGATCAGCACCGTCTGGCCGCCGGCATGGAAATGGTCGACCACGTCGATCAGGCCCAGCAGCTCGGCCTCGACGCCGGTCTCCTCCTTCAGCTCGCGCAGCGCGGCTTGCGCCGCCCCCTCCCCCAGCTCCATCCGGCCGCCGGGGAGGCTCCACTCGCCCTTCAGCGGCGCCTTGCCGCGGCGGATCAGCAACACCTGGCCGCCGCGCACGCAGACCACCCCGGCGCAAGGGACCGGGCGTCCGACCTCGGCTTCGGCGCTCACAACGCCGGCGGCTCGCCGCGATGGGCGTCGTCGCTGGGGCTCATCAGGCCGACCGGGTTGCCGTCGGGATCCTCGACAATGGCGTAGCGCGCGCCCCAGAAGGCGTCGTAGGGCGGCTGCAGGGCCTGGTGCTCGTGAGTGACCAACTCGTCGAACAGTTCGTCGACCGCCTCGCGGCTGGGCAGGCCAAAGCCCAGCAGGACCCGGCCGCGCTCGGCCTCGTAGCCGCGGTTATAGCGCCGGGCCAGAGCATGGCTGTCGAACGACATGTCGACCCCGCCGGCGCCGCCGATGGAGACGTGATGGATGCCGCTGGGCGTTTTCCAAACACCGCTCTCCGGAATCTCCACCCCAAGGCGCCGGTAAAAGGCCAGCGTCCTGGCCATATCCTTCACCACCAGATTGACTTGATCGAAGACCGCCTGGGCCATGTTCACTCGCCTGTCGTTGTGCGGACAGGATCGCCCATGACTATTGCGCCGTCCAGCCGCCGTCGATGGGAAGCGCCGCACCGTTAACCGAGGCGCCGGCGTCGCTGGCCAGATAGAGCATCAGCCCGGCCAGCTGGTCGAACTCGACGAAGCGCTTGGTCGGCTGGGCGGCGAGGATGACGTCGCTCATCACCTGCTCCGGCGTCATGTGGCGCGCCTTGGCCTGGTCGGCGATCTGCGCCTCGACCAGGGGCGTCTTTACGTAGCCCGGACAGATGGCGTTGCAGGTGATCCCGGCTTGCGCGACCTCCAGCGCCACGGTCTTGGTCAGGCCGAGTATGCCGTGCTTGGCCGCCACATAGGCGCTCTTGAACGGCGAGGCGACCAGGGCGTGGGCCGAGGCGATGTTGACGATCCGCCCATGGCCGGCGGCCTTCATGATCGGGACCGCGGCGCGGATGGTGTGGAAGGCCGAGGTGAGGTTGATGGCGATGATCTGGTCCCACTTCTCGATCGGGAAGTCCTCGATCGGCGAGACGAACTGGACCCCGGCATTGTTGACCAGGATGTCGAGCCGGCCGAACTCGCGATGCGCGGTCGCGACCATATCGGCGATCTCTGCGCGTCTGGTCATGTCGGCGGGGTGGTAGAGCACGCGCACGCCATGGGTCTTGGCCATCGCCGCCCGTTCACGCTCGATCATGGCCGGGTCGCCGAAGCCGTTCAGCAGGATGTCGACTCCGGCCGAGGCGAGGGCATCGGCCAGGGCTTGGCCAATGCCGCTGGTCGAGCCGGTGACGACCGCCGCGCGGCCTTTGAGCCCATGATCGACAGCCATGTCCTCAACCTCTCACTCTTGTTCTGACGAGGCCGGGAACCTAGGCCAGGGCGGGCTGAAAGTCCTGCCTCGGATCAGGTCGCGCGCGGGTTTTTTGGCGGCGGCTGCAGCCGGGTGAAAACCCAGTCGGTCGTGCTCGAAAGGGCGGCATTGAAGCCATAGCCGGCGGTGTCGAACGCCTTCAGCCCCTCGGCGCGATCGATGCGGTGGTCGATGGCGAAACGGGCCATCAGGCCGCGCGCGGTCTTGGCGTAGAGCATCAGCGCGCGGGGCGCCTCGCCCGGGCGCACCTCCTTGAAATGGCAGGTCACGTGCGGAACGCTGAGCGCCTCGGTCCTGACCGAGCCGAAATATTCCTGGCTGGCCAGGTTGACCAGGGTGGGATCGGCCTGGCCCTCGGCGGCGCGGTTCAACGCCTCGGGAATTTGCTTGCGCCAGAAGTCGTAGAGGCTGGCGCCGCGCCTGGTCTTCAGCCGCGTGCCCATTTCCAGCCGATAGGGCTGCAGCGCATCCAGCGGCCGCAGAACGCCGTAGAGGCCGGAGAGGATGCGGACATGGTCCTGCGCCCAGGCCAGGGCCTTCCTGTCCAGGGTGCGCGCGGCAAGACCGGTATAGACGTCGCCGTCGAAGGCGAGCACCGCCTGCAGGCCGTCCTCGCTCTCCGGATCGAAGGCCTGGAAACGCTGGTAGTTCAGCTCGGCCAGGGTGTCGGAGATCGACATCAGCCGCTTCAGATCGGTGCGTTTCAGCCGCCGCGTGGTCCGGGCCAGCTCGGCTGTGTCCGCCGTCAGCTCCGGCATGGTCAGCGGCGTGGTCACCGCCGGCGGGGCGAAGTTCAGCTTCTTGGCGGGCGACAGCACGATCAGCATGGCTCGGCCATTAAGACCGATCGCGCGCCCTAGCCAAGGGCCTGCGTCCCTCGCCGAAGGCTGCGGGAGCATCCTTGAAGATTCGACCACCAAGCACACCAAGAAGAACGCTAGTCGGCGCGGGCCCCTTGGTGATCTTGGTGTGCTTGGTGGTCCAATCGGGCCTAGGTGGCGCGGACGCGCCTCAAGGATTCAAATCTTCCTTGGCCTGAGCTGCAGACACAAAGAAGC
>ODAK010005265.1_pt1 | contig 13156 bp, 9 predicted proteins | sample 1539591 | NCBI WGS metagenome assembly ODAK01 (sample SAMEA3539303, study PRJEB22396) | soil metagenome | biome: tundra; feature: field; material: soil | place: USA | collected 2010-05 | depth 0.15 m | reverse complement strand
CGGATGCACGCGGCATCGTCGTGCGGATGCACGCGGCGTCGTCGTGCGGATGCACGCGGCGTCGTCGTGCGGAATTTTGGTGGGACGACCGACGGGGGAACCAGTTATGCGGGAGACCGGGCCGGATTGGGGGTCAGCTTCATACAGACAGGTCCCATTTCCAGGGCTGCCGCAACAAGCGGCATCGTTGGCATCTCGTCTGGCGTCAACATGCTCCAGTCCTGGGGCGGCAGTTCTCTGACGGGCGCTGGCGCCGCAGGCTACGCGACCGCCGTTAATCCATATCTCGTTATGGGCGGCACATTCACCAATGGCGGAGGCGGGTCGGGCGAGGAGATCGACATCTCCGGCCGCGCAGGCGCGACGTTTCTCGACAAGTACGGGCTACTGATAGTGCTCGACAATTTTGATGTCAGGCAGGGGGCGCGCTCCGATGCGGCCCTGGTGTTCGCGAACCAGGCCATACAGGGCGCCAGCCGCGGGTGGAAATCCCTTATCTCCGTTGGCGCTCCCGCGGGCTATTTCGCGCCGGCGACCGACGGCGCGTTTTGGACCCTTACCCCAAATGCGACCGGCGACACCATGGTCGTCAACAAAGGCTTGTCGTTGGCCAACGGCACATTCACCACGAGCGCGATCGAGACGCCTGGATTCACGGTGGATGGCAGCGGCAACCTGACGTCGCCGAAGATTGACAATGGTTCATCAGGCCTGACCGTCGCCGCCGCCTCATCAAAGCTCGGTTTCTATGGTGCGACCACCATCGTCAAAGCAACGCCCGTGGGCGCGTGCGCGGGCAATACGGGATGCCAGGCACTTCGCGACGCGCTTGGGAATCTCGGTTTGATCAATACGGGATCGATATCGAATTAGATCGCGATCAGGTCATAGAGCGTTGGGCCGCTCGGAAGCCATGGTTTGATCTGGCCACTTGCGGCTGCGTCCTCGAACGTGTCCAGAAACCGCTCTGGGTCATCGTATCCGAAGTTCTTGAAATCCGGCTCGAAGTAATTCCACCACCGCAGCGCCTGGAACCGTGCGATCAGCCGTTCGTCGAAGCGGTAGCGGATCAGTTTCGCCGGCACGCCGCCAACGATGGCGTAAGGCGGCACATCTTTTGTCACCAGTGAACAGGCGCCAATGACCGCGCCGTCATTGATCGTCACGCCACGCTTCAGCCGGACGTCCTGTCCGATCCATACGTCATTGCCGATGACGGGCATCCGGCCACCCGCATCATGTGAGCACGGAGAGTCTGTCGCGATCTTCGCGTCGGTTCGCGCCATTCGCGCGATATCGCTGGGCTGATAGGCGATGTCTGATGTCATCGCCCAGGTCGTCGCGTGTTCGGGTCCAAGGACCGTGACGCCGGAAGCGATCGAGCAGTACCGTCCGATCTTCATGCCGTGTTCAAGTGTGGCCGAGTATGAGTAACTGAATGATCCAATGTCCGGAACTTCGCGTCCCGCATAAAGCGCGACGTAAGCCTGGACCCGGTAATACCGCGGCGCAATCCATTCTTCGTCGGCGGGGACGCCTCCAAGAAGAACCCGCGAACCGCGCAATCGCGCATCGGTTTCGGCCGTTCGCCGGAATCGGAACCACGCCGGACATTCTTCGACGATCATGTGTTGGGACATTTCTTCGCTCCCTTCTCCGCCGCGCGCAATAATATGAGCCGAGCCCAGTCCGAGACCGTGCGGCTGTCGCGTTCCGCCGCCGCCTGTATCGCGGCCTTCTCTTCAGGACTGATCTGGATATCCAGGTTTTCGGTGCGGGACATGTCCGACAATGTAGGGACAATTCGATCCTGAAACAACCTCAATGTTCCATAACCCGGAGGAAACACGAATGCGTTACACGATCGCGTCGGCGCTGCTTGGCGTCGCGCTGCTTTCTTCCGCCTCTCAGGCGCAAAACATTCAGCAGGCCGTTGACAGCGTGACCGCCAACATCACGGGCGGAGTTTCTCAGTTGCGCGGTCAGATTCTCGGCGATCAGGATGCGCTACGCCAAGCCCCACGCTTCGTGTCCGTCGCGATGATGACGGCAAGCCGTGCCGCCATGCCTTCGAGCGCCTCGCGCACGACGAACAACTCCGACAACACCTCCGTCGATGGCGTGACAATCCGCGGTCCCTGATTGGCGGAACGCGTGATCAGCTTGCGTTCCTGCAAGCGGTGCAACGCCTCGCGTAGCGGGCCGCGGCTCACCCCGTAGTGGCGCGCCAGCGCGTGTTCGCTGATCTTCGAACCCGGCGCCAGTTCGCCCGCCAGGATCGCGGCGCTGAGGCGGCGGTAGCCCTGCTCCGCAAGGGTGCCACCGTCGTTCGTGGACGCGGACTGATCGGCAATCTGTTGACACTCTTCACCAATATCGGCCATTTCGCCGCGTGTGGCATGTCTGGCGTGCCGGCGACCCAGGATGGAAACGATGGACCTAATCCATACGAGATCTCCAGGCGCCAGAATGCGCGCTTTGCTCGCCGAGCCAGGCATCATGATCGCGCCGGGCGTCTATTACGGGTTCAGCCTGCGCCTCGTGGAGCAGATGGGTTACAAGACCGCCGCTATCTCCGGCGCCGCGCTCAGTGAGAGCGATCTCGGGTGGGCCGATGTCGGCATCATGGGCTGTCGCTCCCGCGTGACGCCATTGTGACCCACCCCCGACAGAGGCAAAATCGTCGCACGAACCGCGGGAGTGGAACATGAACGGTAGTCAGCCGCGGACGCACGCCGCCGAGGTCGCGATGGCCGAACTCCCGGACATCCGAGCCGCCACGCCCTCACTGATCAGGCGGTTCGAGAGCGGCCTGGGACGCGGCCTTGAAATCATCACCGCTTTGTTGGTCGCGACCGAGGTCGTCATCCTCTTCGTCGGCATCGTCGCCCGCTACGTCTTCCATTCCCCGCTGATCTGGTCGGATGAGCTTGCCTCCGCGCTGTTCCTCTGGCTCGCCATGCTGGGCTCGGTCGTCGCCTTGCGTCTGGGCGGCCACATGCGCATGACCGCCTTCGTCAACAAAGCCTCGCCGTCCCAGAAACCGTTTTTCGAGATGCTGGGGCTGCTCGCCGCCATCGGCTTCTTCGTCGCGATCATGCCCGCCGCGATCGACTACGTGCGAAACGAGGCGATGGTATCCATCATGTCGCTCGATATCTCGCTGGCATGGCGCGCGGCGGCGATGCCGGTCGGCGTGGCGCTGCTGATCCTCATCGCGTTGCTCAGACTGGGTGGGCAGCCGATCGCACGACTTCTGCCGGCGCTGCTGGTGACCGTGGTCGTGATCGCCGGATTTTACGCGCTGCGTCCGTTGCTGCCCGCGTTGGGCCGGATCAACCTGCTGATCTTCTTCGTCGGTGTCGTTTCAGCCGCGGTGTTCGCCGGCATCCCGATCGCCATTTCCTTCGGCCTCGCCACTCTGGGCTACCTGGCGCTGTCCACCAGGGTGCCGATTTCCGTTCTGGTGGCACGCATGGACACCGGCATGTCGCATCCGGTGCTGTTGTCGGTCCCCTTGTTCGTCTTCCTCGGACTGCTGATCGAGATGACCGGCATGGCCGCGGTCATGGTGCGTTTCCTGGCCAATCTGCTCGGCCATTTACGCGGCGGCATGTCGTTCGTTTTGATCGGCGCGATGTATCTGGTGTCCGGCATCTCCGGTTCCAAAGCCGCCGACATGGCGGCGGTCGCGCCGGTGCTGTTCCCGGAGATGGAGGCACGCGGCGCCCAACGCGGCGATCTGGTCGCCCTGCTCGCCGCCACCGGAGCGCAGACCGAAACGATCCCGCCCAGTTTGATATTGATCACGATTGGGTCGGTAACGAGTATTTCGATCGCGGCGCTGTTCACCGGCGGGTTGCTGCCTGGTCTGGTGGTCGGATTGATCCTGTGCGCCGTGGTGTGGACTCGCGCGCGCCGCGACGAACAGCGCGGGCAGCGCGCCTCCGCCCGAGTGATCGGCCGCAGCCTGGTGATCGCCATTCCGGCACTCACACTGCCCTTCGTGATCCGCGGCGCCGTCGTCGGCGGTATCGCGACCGCCACCGAGGTGTCGACCATCGGTATCGTGTATTCCGCGATCGCCGGATTGTGCATTTATCGACAGTTCGACTGGCGGCGGCTGCTGCCGATGCTGGTGCAGACCGCGTCACTCTCCGGCGCCATCCTCCTCATCATCGGAGCCGCCACCGCCATGGCCTGGGCGATCACGCAATCCGGCTTTTCCCGTGTCGTCGCCGGCTGGATCGTCGGCATGCCGGGCGGCGCCATCGTGTTCATGGCGATCTCCATTCTGCTGTTCACCGTGTTGGGCAGTATCCTGGAAGGCATCCCGGTGATCGTGCTGTTCGGACCGTTGCTGTTTCCGATGGCGCATCAGGTCGGCATCCATGAGGTGCACTATGCCATGGTCGCCATCCTGGCGATGGGCGTCGGCTTGTTCGCGCCTCCGTTTGGCGTCGGCTATTACGTCGCCTGCGCGATCGGGCGTTGCGATCCCGACGACGCGATGCGCCACATCTGGCGTTATCTGGCCGCGTTGATGGTTGGTCTGGCGATCGTCGCCGCGATTCCATGGATTTCCATCGGCTTCCTCTGAGCAGAAGCCAGCAAACAAGGAGACAACGTTCATGCGTGCGACAAGACGTTCATTGATCCAGGCCGCGTTGGCGGCGCCTCTGCGGCCGCGCTTCGCGAAGGCGGCGGAGTTCTCGTTGCGTGTCGCCCATACCGCGCCACTGAGATTTCCGTTGCATATCCGTCTGGTCGAAGCGGCGGAGCAGATCGTCAAGGAGTCGAACGGCCAGGTGGAGCTGCAGATTTTCCCTGACTCGCAGTTGGGCGGTGACAACGACCTGTTGTCGCAGGCCCGCAGCGGCGCGGTTGATTTCTGTCAACCGACCGGGCAGATCCTGGCGAGCATTTTGCCGGTGACCGCGATCAGCGCTTTGGGTTTCGCGTGGCCGGGCTATGACAAATTATGGCCGGCGATGGATGGCGAACTGGGCGCCTATGTCCGCGAGCAGATCACCGCCAAGGCCGGCCTGGTACCGATGGAGCGGATGTGGGATCTGGGATTCCGCCACATCACCACCAGCACGAAACCGATCCGCACCGCTGATGATCTGGTTGGCCTGAAAATTCGTACCCCGGTGGCGCCGAGCCTCGTCACCTTGTTCCGGACGTTGAAGGCCGCGCCTCTGGCGATGCAGTTCACCGAGCTGTACTCGGCGCTGCAAACGCATATCGCGGACGCCGAGGAAAATCCGCTGACACTGATTCAGGCGACGAAATTGTATGAGGTGCAGAAGTATTGCTCTTTGACTGGTCACGTCTGGGATGGCCATTGGTGGGTGTGCAATGCCGCCACCTGGAACGGATTGCCGGACCCGGTAAAACAAGTGGTGGCCAAGGGCTTCAACGACGCCGCCTTGCGGGAGCGCGCGGATATCGCCGCCGGGGATGCCTCGGTGCGAGGCGACCTGGAGGCGAAGGGACTGATCTTCAATACCGCCGATACGACAAGTTTCCGCGAAGGTCTGCGCACCGGCGGTTTCTACAAGGAATGGCGCGACAAACTGGGCTCTGAGCCATTCGCGATATTGGAGAAATTCGCTGGCAAGTTGGGGTAGCGCGCCGCGTCATGAATTCATGCGACCACTAAATGCGACAACGCCGGGACGCGGACGAAATTCACCACGAATACGGTTCAGCGTCCTGGCGCCTCATGGCTGACCCACGTTCCCATCGTCATCCTCGGGCTCGACCCGAGGATCGCTCTCGACACGTATGAGCAGGTTCCCGTCGTGCGTGCCGCCACCGCGATGCCCGGATCGGTGCCAGTTCTGTCCTGTTGGGTTTCGTCCACACGACCCATCACGGATGAAGCTCAGTCCAGACGGCATCCAATCGTTCAATCTGAAACGCTCTTATCGCGAACTCTGTTGGCGGGAAGCCAGGCAGAAGAATTATTCAACCACAGATGCACACAAATGCACAGATGAACCGTGCCGCTTCAAAGTTTCCATCCAACTTCGCACAACGGAGTGTGCCGCCAGCAGCTATTTTCTGTTGATGCTGTCGCGCATCGGGCTCGGTGCGACCGAGGCCCCGTGCTTTCCCTCGGCGACGCGTTCGGTCAGTGACTGGTTCGACGTCAAGGATCGCGGCATACCGAGTGGAGTCTACACGTCGGGGGCCTATACCGGACCGACCATCGCACCGCCGGTCCTGACCGTGGTCATGCTCGCGTTTGACTGGCGGGTGATGTTCATCGTCATGGGCCTCGCCGGAGTGGTGGCCGCCGGCCTGTGGTTCCTGATCTACCGCGAACCGAGGACCCAGGTGCTGCAACCTCAGGACGAAGAATATTTGCGATCGAACCGGGAGGCACAGTCTTCCGTTACGATAAAACAATGGACGTCGCTGTTCCGCTTTCGGGCGATGTGGGCGCTCATGCTCGGCGCGTTTTGCACCGGCTACATCACCTGGATGTACCAGACCTGGCTGCCGGCCTATCTGGAAATGCAGCAGCACATCAGCATCGCCAAGGCCGGGTTTCTGGCCTCGGTGCCGTTGATCTGCGCCTTCTTCGGCGCGCTGTGCGGAGGCTACGTGTCGGACTGGCTGGTCAAACGCGGCGTGGAGCTGGTCGCCAGCCGCCGCCGGCCGTTGATCCTTGGCCTGCTCGCATCGGCCGCGTTCACCGGCCTGGCCGCGAACGCCTCCACCGCCGGTGGAGCGATCGCCTGCATCGCGCTGGCGATGTTCTTCATGCAGTTCGGAATCACCTGCAAATGGATCCTGGTGACCGCCGTGACGCCTCAGGCCTACACCGCTTCCGCCGCCAGCAACCAGAATTTCGCCGGTTTCCTGGGCGGCACGCTGTCGCCGATCCTGACCGGATTTATCGTCGACGTGACCGGCTCGTTCGTGCTGGCCCTGGCGATCGGCGCGCTCATAACCCTGATCGGCGCGGCGATCTTTCAGTTCATGATGACGTCGGTGATCGACGAGGGCGAACTGGAGAAGTACGCCGCCGCGCCGGCACCCGCCTGATCGACCTGGCCGCCAGTCCGAACTCCCACCCTGAAATTGACTTTCAGGGTGTCGGAACGGACCATGGTTCATGCCGTACTTTAAGAACCTGGATTCTGTCCTTCGGCATATCCAGCCCGGAACGCCCGTGGCCTACCTGTTGGCGACGGCGCTGGCCGCCATCGGCACCGCGCTGAGCGTGACGCTGGCGCCCGGCCTTCAGGGTGTCCCGCTGTTTCTGGCCGTGATCGCGACGGCGATAATTTGTGGCACCGGGGCCGGCCTCTTCTCACTCGTCATCGGTTCGCCAATCGCCTGGTATTTCATAACGCCGCCATTGAACGTCGCCGCTTTGCTGTTCTGCATGATCGCCGCGAGCCCGATTGTCATCGTCATCGGTTCCATGCGCACCGCGATCGAGCGAGCCCGCCATGCCGCGCTCGAAGCGCACCGCCCACACGATGCCGAGGAAATGCGCGTCTGGGCTGACGCGTTCACCCACGCCGCCGTTGGATTGACGATCACCGACCCAAACACCCGTTCATTGAGGTTCGTTAACAAAGCCTGGGCTCAAATGCACGGCTGGTCCGCCGATGAAGTGCCCGGCATGCCGACTTCAATGTTCTTTCCGGAAGACGAACTGCCGCGATTGCCCTCGCTGTACGCCGAAGCCGACCGGACCGGACACGTGACGTTCGAGGTGCGCCGGCTCCGCAAGGACGGATCGACGTTTCTCGCGGCCTTCGATGTCGTGACGGTGCACGACGCAGATGGCGCGCTGCTTTATCGTGTCGCTTCCTCCCGTGACATAACCGAAAGCAAACGCGCCGAGGAATTGCTGCGGCACGCGACTCGGATGGAGGCGATCGGGGCCCTGACGGGTGGCATGGCGCACGATTTCAACAATCTGTTGGGTGCCATCATTTTGAGCCTGGATTTCGTTCAATCGGAAATGTCCGACACGGATCCAATGAAATCGTTCGTCGCCGAGGCCAGAAGCGCGGCCGAGAGCGGCGCGGAACTGATCCGCAATCTTCTCGCGTTCGCGCGGCGTCAGTCGCTGCATCCCACGCGGATCGAGGTCAACGATCAGGTGCGCGGCATGCACCGCCTGCTGTCCCGCGTGCTGGGTGAGGAAATCGAAATCGTGCTGAATTGCGCTCCGGATATCTGGCACGTGGTCGCCGATCCCTCGCAGCTCGAGGCGTGCATCATGAACCTCGGCACGAACGCGCGCGACGCCATGCCGAACGGCGGGCGTTTGACAATCACCACGAGCAACCAGCGCCTCGACGCCGATTACGCGAAATTGAACCCTTCGGTGACGCCGGGGGACTACGCGATAATCGCGGTGTCGGACACCGGCACCGGCATGGCGCCGGACGTGGTGGCAAAGGTTTTCGAGCCGTTCTTCAGCACCAAGGAAGTCGGCAAAGGCACCGGGTTGGGGTTGAGCATGGTGCTCGGTTTCGCGACCCAGTCCGGCGGTCATGTCAGTGTTTACAGCGAACCCGGCGTCGGTACGACGATCCGTCTGTTCCTGCCTCGGACATCGCGATCCACCGATCCGGCTCAGCCGGGGACTGAAGTCATCGCGGCGGTGCGCGTGCGAGGCAATGGTGAGACCGTGCTGGTGGTCGAGGACAACGCGGCGATGCGGCGGGTGGTGGCGCGGCAACTGTCGGAACTCAATTACGTGGTCATCGAGGCGGACAGCGCCTCGGCCGCGTTGGCGAAGCTTGAAACCGAAACGATTGACCTGCTGTTCAGCGATGTCGTGATGCCGGGTGGCATGGATGGCTTCGCACTGGCGGAGCAGGTGCGGGCGCGGTGGCCATCGATCAGAGTGCTCCTGACCTCCGGCTTCTCGGGTGACCGGGTCAACGTGCGACTGGGCGGGTTGCAGTCGCCGCCTCGGCTTCTCGGCAAGCCGTATGATCTGGAGGAACTGGCGCGGGCGGTGCGCGAAGCACTGGATGCGGGACATATTTAGTCGCAAAGCGTTGCTCCCGGGGGAAGACAACCTCACGCCGGTACAATTTTAATGTGGCGCGCTTCCGCGCATCCAAGCCATGACCCCGTTGCGGATTCACGATCCTTCCCGACTGTATCTGGCACTTTCGAGCATTCAGCCGTGCTCTTCATGCGAAATACCACCCTCTTTACCTCAACCGCATCCCCCGATAAAGTCGCGACGCGAGGATGCCGGCGCGGACACGCCGCTGGCCCTCGGTTCGGTTGACCAATATTCCAGGTGATTTTCGACAGAACGTTACGCTGACCGGCCCACCGTCGTCGCACCGGTGCGCACTGGAAGTAACAAGGGGGAGAGCAACCATGGCGAAGACCTACACCTGGATTGGCCCGGCAGGCACCGCGGCCGCATCGATCGCGGCGGCGGACTGGTCTCCCGCGGGCGGCCCGCCCACCACCGGAGACACCGGGATCATCGGGAGCAACGGCACGGTCCTGGCGGGCGACGGTGGGTTGAACTCCAACACCGCCATCCTGACTGGCGGCCGGTTGACCTTTTTCGGTGATTCCCTTGTCACCGCCTCCAGACCGTCCGTCGATGCCGCGAGCCTGATCACGACCGCGGCAACGCCCAACGGCGTGTCCGCCTCCACGGTCGATGCACTGGGCAATTTCGTGAACCAGGGCACGATCCTGGCGGCCGGCGCCGCGGGAAGTTCGCTGACGATCAATGTCGGAACCACGATATTCAACGGAGTCACGGCGGCTGGCTATGCCTACAATTCCAATGTGATCCAGGCCAATGCCGGGAACACACTGACAATCGCCATCGGTGCGTCATCCGAGCTGCTGAATACCGGCTCGATCGTCGCCAACGGCGGCACCATCAGGATCACCGCCAGCCCGTCGCCGATCGCCGGCGGCCAGGCACCGGTGCGCGGCGAGGTGATCATCCAAGGCGGCGGCACGGTGGAAACCGCGGCCGCCTACGCGTCCACTGTCACGGGCACCGACCAGATCTATTACTTTGGCGACGCCACCGCCGGCAACACGCTGAAGATCGACAATATTGGCAATTTCGGCGGCCGGATCACCGGGTTCTCCGTCAACGACACCATCGATCTCGGCTCCTCGCTCGCGGTCGGGACACTGGCTTACAGCACCACGACGAACATCCTGAACCTGGAGAGTAACGGCGGCACCATCCTCGCCTCCCTGTTGATCCCCACCGGAGCGTTCGGGAACGGCACCTTCGCCGTGAACAACGGCACGGCGGATGGTTTCACCCTCGGCAAGGTCGTCGCCAACGGTACGACCGATACGGTCCTGACCACCAGCCTGGTGACGCCAATCGCGACCGGCGCATCGGGAGCGTGGCAAACCACCGGAATCTGGGCCAACGGCGTGGTGCCTGGAACCGCGGATACGCCGTTGATCGGCCAGGGCACGTCTTCGAACTTCACCCTGACGACGGGGGCCAACCCGGTAACGGTGGCGGGTTTCACGATTACCGACCCTCAGGCGACGGTGCACATCACCAGCAACGTTACCGCCACGGTCGATGGGATTGCCAACAAGTCGGGCACGCTGGAGGTGACCGCCGGCAATACGGTCACGGCGGCCTCGCTGTCGCAGACCGAACCGTCGGCGACGACCACGATCGATAACGGCGCGACCATGGCCCTCACGGGTCACGTGAACACCAGTCTCGCCGCGACCGCCGGTACCTTGGCGGCCACTCCAGGCAACAGCTATGCCGACAATGTCAGTGCGGGCAATCTGATCATCAACGGCGTGCTGCTCTCTGGGCCCGCGCCCACCGGAGGCGGCGGCGGGGGCACCACGATCGGCTACGACAGCAACGGCCAGCCAGCCAGTGTGACGGTCAACGCCGGGGCGAAGGTCACCGACACAAGGTCCCTCCTGGGCTCCGATCCGACTTCGTTCGGGTCACTGACGCTGACCGGCGCCGGGGCGAGTTGGACCGATACGATCGACGTCACCGATACCGCGCATTCCACCGGCTATATTGACGTCGGCTCCAACGACATCTCGTCGAATACGCCTCCTGGGCTCGCCCCGCCTGGGCCCCTCGCCACCGCCCAACTGCTGATCACGAACAACGCGACATTGACCGATCAGGAGGCCGGCTTCATCGGCGCGTCCGCGAACAGTGCCGGCAGCGTGACGGTCACCACCGGTGGGTTCTGGAACATCGCCAACAACGGCATCGGATTCCTCAACATCGGGCAGGCCGGCGCCGGCATCCTTTCGGTGCTGAACGGCGGCAGTGTCGCGGTCGGCAACGTGGGCACCTTCTTCAACAACGGCACGACGTTCACCGGCGGAGGCATCTCGATCGGGAACTCGATCGGTGCCACCGGCACGGTGACCGTCAGCGGCGCGGGTTCCCAGATCTCGACGACGGACGGCATGTCGGTCGGCAGGTCCGCCCAGGGAGTGCTGAACATTCAGAACGGCGGCACCGTGGCGGTGACGGGCGGCGGTGTCGGCGTCGGCCAGACCGCGGCGGCCGGATCGTCCGGCACCATCACCGTCGGTGGCACGGGCGCCGCCGCGTTGCTGAGTTTCGGCAGCCTGAGCACCGGTATGACCGTGGGCAACGCCGCTCCGGGCACGATGGTGGTAGCGGCGGGCGGCACCGTCAGCGTGAATGGCACCGGTGGTATCGGCATTGGTCGGACGGCGGGGGCGACCGGCCTGGTGACGGTCTCTGGCGGCGTGGTCACCGAAGGTCCGACGGCCAACGGGATCGGCGTGGGACAGGCGGCCGGCGCGTCAGCCACGTTGCAGGTCCTGAACGGCGGCACGGTCTCGATCAACAGCGGGGGTATCGGCGTGGGCGTAACCGCCGCGGGTGCCAGCGGCACCGTCACGGTCCAAGGGGCCGGTTCGCTGATTCGAACCATCGGTACAGCCACGGGGATTGGCGTGGGTTCCACGGGCAGCGGCCTGCTGTCGGTCACCAACGGCGGGTCGGTGACCGACGCCGGCGGGTTGGCCATCGGCTCATCCGCCGGTGGGGCGGGCACGGTCACGGTCAGCGGCGCGACGATCACCGCCTTGTCGCTGACGATCGACAGCGCCGCCAGCCAGGCCGCCACCGGGGCGCTGAACATTGGCGCCGGCGGTGCCGTTATTCTGGGCTCCGCCGCGACCGTCAATCAAAACGGTTCCGTGGCCCTCAGTGGAGGCGTGCTGAACATCCCGGCGGGCGCGGCCCTGAACCTTACAGCCGGCGCGCAACTGAGCGGGTTTGGTCAGGTCGTGAACCCCGGCGGTCTGAGCAACGCGGGAACGATCGTTGCCTCCGGTGGGACGTTGGAACTCAGTGCCGGCGCCGGTGCCATGTCGATCGCACCGGGTGGCGCGCTGAACCTCGACGCCGGCCTGCCATTTGGCGCCGCGGTCAATTTCAGAGCGGCCGGGCTGCTGGCACTCGGCAACCCAACGGTAACCGGCGGCACGATCAGCGGATTTGGCGCCGGTGACACGATTTCGTTGGCCGGGATCAGCGTGACCGGGTCGAGCTACGCGAACGGTGTGCTGACGCTGACCGAGCCCTCCGGCGCGGTAACCCTCAACGTGACGGGAAATTTCGCGATCGCCAATCTCGGGGTGACGAACGGTGCCGGCGGTGCGCAAATCAGCCTGCCCGGCACTGGACTTTTGGGCAGCCTGAATGTCAGTCAGCAGCTTGAACTGATTTACGTCGCCTATTTCAACCGCGCCGCCGACGGCGGAGGCTTCGGCTTCTGGGGCGGCCAAAACACGCAGGCGCAGAACGGCGGCCAGAGCGCGGCGCTCGCGCTGACCAACATCGCCAACTCGTTCACGCCGCAGTCGGAAACCCTCGCGCTGTATCCGTTTCTTGGGACGCCCAATCTCGATCTGACCACGCCGACAGCGCAGGCCGGCCTGACGACTTTCATCAACAGCCTGTACGGAAACCTGTTCGGTCATGCGCCGGACACGCCAGGTCTGACTTATTGGATGGGCCAACTCACGAGCGGGCTGGTGGGACTGGGCGCGGCGGCACTGGCGATCGCCAATGGCGCTACTGGGACTGACGCGATCGAGGTGCAGAACAAGATCGCCGTGGCGCTCGATTTCACGACCAGGA
>ODAK010005264.1_pt1 | contig 13159 bp, 11 predicted proteins | sample 1539591 | NCBI WGS metagenome assembly ODAK01 (sample SAMEA3539303, study PRJEB22396) | soil metagenome | biome: tundra; feature: field; material: soil | place: USA | collected 2010-05 | depth 0.15 m | reverse complement strand
AGAGTATTTGTGGTTTGTCGCGGCTTTCATGATCTAGATCAAGCCGGGTCCATTCGAGTTGGGTAAGTAAAATACCCATGGTTTGGATCGAGGGGCGTGTTGCTGGCCGGTGGAGTTGCGTGTGAGTGAGGTAGTTTGAACGGAGACAATCAGCCTCGCTCGAATCAATTCGGTTTGGGTGTATGTCGAAGGGCCGATAGAACGGGCCAAAGCGAGGATCCACCGGGAATTCTGAGCGGATCCTGCGGTCGGCTTGATCTACCTCAAGGTCGAGGGCCCGGCCGGCTGGCACGATGCCGACATGGTTCAGATTGCACCGACTACGGGCCTTTCGTTCGACGCGGATCTCATCCGCAAGTACGATCACTTCGGTCCGCGCTACACCTCCTATCCGACCGCAGATCGCTTTACCGCAACATTTACCGCAGAACATCTGGTTAACGCGCTTTTCAGCCGTGAGGCGGAGGGCGCTCCGCAGCCGCTGTCGCTGTATGTGCACTTACCGTTCTGCAACACCGTCTGCTACTACTGCGCGTGCAACAAAGTTGTCACCAAAGACCATGGTCGATCGGCGAAGTACATCCGCTACCTTGGAAAGGAGGTTGCCATACTGTCCGCTCTGGTGAATCCCCAGGCGCCAGTCAAGCAACTGCACTGGGGCGGAGGCACGCCGACGTTTTTGTCGGCGGATGAAATGACGCAGTTGATGCGTATCCTGCGCGACAACTTCAATTTCGCTCACGATGCCGAACTGTCGATCGAAATCGACCCGCGCAAGGTAAGCGGCGCAGACATCGCGTTGCTGGCCCAACTGGGCTTCAACAGGATGAGCCTGGGTGTCCAGGATTTCGACCCGGACGTCCAGAAGGCTGTGAACCGGATCCAAAGCGAAACAGAGACGCGTGCCGTGCTGGACGCGGCTCGTGCGTATGGTTTCCGCTCGCTAAACGTCGACTTGATCTATGGGCTTCCCCGGCAGACCTTGAGCGGCTTCGACGTGACATTGGACAAAGTGCTCCGGGACGCACCGGACAGGATCGCGCTATACAGTTATGCGCATGTGCCCCACTTGTTCAAGCCGCAGCGGCGCATCAGCGATGCCGATTTGCCGTCGCCCGACATCAAGCTCGCGATCCTCGGGCGGGCCATCGAAAAACTGACGGGTGCCGGTTACGTCTATATTGGGATGGATCATTTCGCACGGCCCGATGACGAGCTTGCGGTCGCGCAGCGCGACGGAAGGCTGCAGCGCAACTTCCAAGGCTACGCGACCGACGCCGATTGCGATCTCCTTTCGTTCGGCATTTCGGCGATCGGAAAGGTTGGCACAACTTACAGTCAGAACGTGCGCACCCTCGATGAGTATTACGACCGACTCGACGCCGATGCCCTGCCGACTTTTCGCGGCTGGCAGCTATCCGCCGACGACCGGTTGCGGCGCGATGTGATCCAGGCGCTTATGTGCCAATTCAATGTTTCGTTCGAACGCGTGGGAGACGCGCATGCCATCGCGTTTCAGGAATACTTCGCGACCGAGCTCGAGGCACTCAAACCGCTGGTCAAGGACGGATTGATCGAAGTCGCGTCGGATGCGATCACTGTCACACGACGCGGCCGGCTTCTGGTTCGCACCGTGGCCATGGTGTTCGACCGCTACTTGCGCGAGCAGCGCGAGCAGGCTCGTTACTCGCGCGTAATCTGATTGAGCTCGACCTCCAAGCCATGGCGAGCCGGGATATCGGCTCGACGTGAATGCGGTCGCAACCCGGTATCGGGTCAGTCGTCCAGCGCAACGAAGCCGCATCGCTTTCCGCAAGGTTGCGCTTGCTCGAGATCCTCAATCCATCAGGCAACCGCGCGGACCGATTCAACCAGGTTTCAGCGGATGACCAATACCGGGATCGAGCTATGGGTCAGGACCTTGTGCGTTTCGCTGCCCAGAACGACAGCCGACAAGCCGCGGCGGCCGTGGGAAGCCATGCAAATGAGATCGCATTTCTTCTTTCTTGCGACCGCGATGATCTGCCGGTAGACATCGTCACTCTCGACAAGTGCGCAATCCAGCTCGACGCCGGCGGCACTTGCGAGTTTCTTGGTTGCCGCGAAAAGCTTCTCGGCTTCCGACTCGTGGTGCCGAATGTGCGCTTCGGCGATGACGTCTTTCGCGGGGCCGAATGTGCCATAAGGGCTGCCCGAAAACTTGGGATAGACGTGCAGTGCGACGAGGCTCGCCCCGTTCACCATCGCGAGCTGCATTGCTGCCTGCACCGCCTTCTGCGATAGCTTGGAACCGTCGGTGGGCACCAGGATGTTGTTGAACATGAAGATTCTCCTCGTCGATGTGAACAGCTTGCACGGTCACGCCGCGGACCTTGACACCGGGAGGCATTTTGGCTCAACGCCGGCCAGCCTTCCTTGATTTAGGCCAAGGCTGATGCACGAATGCCAAGTGAGCCGGGCTTGATTAAGGTCAAGGCGTCCTGGCGCCGCAGCATTAACATGCATTGGAATCGTTCCAGCACAATCAGAGTGGTATGACAAAATCGGTCGTACGCGACCGCTTTCACTATGCAAGCGCTCCGCGTCATTAATGACGAGCACCGCGGGCTGGCCGCCGTCCTGCACGGGATGCTTTATCTGGTGCACGAGATCCGCGACCGTAGAGGCAAGCCGAATTTCGAGTTGCTCGGCGCGATGATTTACTACATCGATGCGTTCCCCGAGCGCTTCCACCACCCCAAGGAGGACGAGTACCTGTTTCGGCTCTTGCGCCTGCGTCACCCGGAGGCCGCTCCGCTGCTCGACCGACTGAAAACGGAGCACCGGGCGGGCGCCGAGAAGATTCGCACGCTCGAGCAGGCGCTTGCGCGTTACCAGCAGGGCGGCGACCGCGAGTTCTCCAACTTTCTGGCGGCAGTAGAGGAGTATGTGGCATTCCATTGGGACCACATGCGGGCCGAGGAAAAGGAGGTCTTGCCGCTGGCCGAGAAATATCTTTCCGCCGGCGATTGGGAAGTCATTGACGCTGCATTTCTCGGTCACGCCGATCCGTTGCTTGGTGCGGAGGCGGGAGCCAAATATGACGCGCTGTTTACCCGCATCGTCAATCTGGCACCGCCGCCCATCGGCCTGGGGCCTGAGCGTCAGCCGGCATGACCCCACAAGGCGTGGCGCAATCGCTGCCCGTGAGGCAGGCGGTGGTTATCGATGACGAAGAGGAATCGCGTGCAAGCGAAACGCATTATCGAGGAGGAGCATCGATCCTTGGCGGCGATGCTGCATGGCATGCTTTACGTCGTCCGCGAAATACGCTACGTGGGCATCAAGCCGGATTTCGTGCTGCTCGGCGCAATGGTCGACTACATCGATGCGTTTCTGGAGCGGTTCCACCATCCGAAGGAAGATGCCTATTTGTTCACCGCGCTCGGGTCTCGTTACCCAGGCGCGGCGCCGTTGCTCGATCGCCTGAAACAAGAGCACGAACGGGGCGCGGTGAAGATGCGTGAGCTGCAACAGGCGCTGACGCATTACCAACATGGCGGGTCCGCCGATTTTCCAAAGTTTGCGGCGCTGGTTGCCGACTACGCGGCATTTCACTGGCAGCACATGCGGGTCGAAGAGAACGATCTGCTGCCACTTGCCGAGCGGCACCTGGCCGCCTCGGATTGGGAGGCAATCGACGCGGCGTTTCTCGGGCACACCAATCCGATGCTCGGTGCGGAGCAAGGCGACGAGTACCGTGAACTTTTTCGTCGCATCGTCAACCTGGCGCCGTCCCCTATCGGTGTGGCGCCGCTGCCTCAGCCGGCATATCACGATCGAAAGTTGACCTAGATCAGCGTTTTCAGGCGACGATGGGCACAAGATGTAGGGGATGGAATCACGGCGACCGGGCGGGGGCGGGGTGATTTGCCGCAGGCGAGGCTCTGGTGAACGTCTTCATCACTTTGACGCCGGCACTTATTGCGTCTCATCCAGGGGTGAAGTCATGCGCGTGAAGTTTTCTGACTGCAGCAAGTTGACTTTTTGTCATAGGGTCTGCGTTAATAGTCGGTCGTAGGCCCAAACCTATGTCCGCTACCGTGCATACCGCATCAAATGCGCGGCGCATACTCGCTGGCGCTGCCACGCGGTCCGCAATAGCGCGTATCAGGGGTAATAGCAATCAAGCAGTAGCTCGAACAGGGAGAGACAAACGATGAACGCGCAACAGATCATCGGTTTGGGCACATGGGTCGCGTGTTTACTCGCAGCTTCGGTTGCGGCAGCGGAAGATCCAGCGCCACAAGAGACAATGGCGCAGAAGGCGCTGGCACGAGACAAGGTTTGCACCGTCTGTCATAACGAAAGCTGGCGCGTACCCGTGCTTTCGCTCTACCAGACGCGCCATGGCAACAGGACGGACCCGCGCGCGCCAAACTGTCAATCCTGCCATGGACCAAGTGACGGCCACCAGAAAGATCCGGGCGGCGTGCATCCGGACGTCGTTTTTGGATCCAAGTCGAAGAACGTGTCATCGGCGGACGATCGAAGCGGGGCCTGCCTCACCTGTCACGATTCAAAAGTCCTGCCGCGCGCTCACTGGGCCGGGAGCGAGCACCAAAGCCACGATGTGACCTGCAGCAACTGCCACACGATCCATACGCCTCGCGACCCGGTGCTGACAAAAGTCACTCAGGCGGATGTGTGTTTCGTCTGCCACCAGACTCAGCGCGCGCAGATTCACCGCATTTCGACGCATCCGATACTTGCCGGCAAGGTGGCGTGCTCGGATTGCCATAACCCGCATGGCTCGACGGGGCCGAAGCTGCTCGTCAAGAACTCGGTCAACGAGACCTGCTACACCTGTCATGCCGAGAAACGCGGTCCGTTCCTCTGGGAACACAGCTCCGTTGTCGATGATTGCACCAACTGCCACACGCCTCACGGGTCCACCAACACGCCATTGTTGAAAGCGCGGGTGCCCTGGCTGTGTCAGGAATGCCACACCGGAGATCACGGTGCCGCAATCAACAGCGGCGCGAACCTGGTGAACGGAAATGCGACGACGGTCAATGGCATGCAGCCGCTGGCGAACCAGAGCCCGCGTGCCCAGACCAACGCCCGGGCCTGCCTGAATTGCCACGTCATGATCCATGGCTCGAACCATCCGGCAGGCGCCAAATTCCAGCGCTGATCGATCTCGACTCGGGGAGCACGTCATGAAAACAAATAACCGTTGTTTCGCCGTCCGGGCGTCGGTTGTTGCGGTGCAGGGCGCGCTGGTTGCCATAAGCGCCATGTCCACGGGGCAGGCGGCCGAAGGCGACAGTGCGGTTCGCCAACTGACTCAGCCCACCAACCAAGTTGAGGTCGGTGCCGGTTATGTCAGCCAGGACTCATTCAAGTTCGGCCAGTACAACGGGCTTTTCAACCAAGGCTTTTACGGCACCCTGAATTTCGACGTGCGCAGCGCTGACGCCTACGACAGCGACAGTGCGTTGCGCTGGCGCATTGTTGGTTCCGATCTTGGCCTCGATACGCGCAAGCTGACTGCCGAGGTCGGGCAGCAGGGGAAGTTTCGCGTCACTGCGGGCTTCGATGAATTGCGCAGCAACCGCTCCGACACTTACCAGACTCCGTACCTGGGTGCAGGGTCGAACAACCTGACGTTGCCCTCGACCTGGCTGGTTCCCGTGGTTCCGCAAGTCAATGCAACCAGCGGCAACTTCCGGGGCTTGGATCCGACGACGGGACTGGCGCCTTCGTTGGTGAGCGGCGTCGTGACCCCGCCCACAGCGGCGCAGCAGGCTACGGTAAACAAGATCATCGCCGCCGATCTTCCTGCCTTCCATAACGTCGATATCGACACCATTCGGAAGAAGTATGACGGTGGATTCAGTTATCAGTTCGATCCGCAGTGGGAGTTCAAGGTCGGCGCCCGTCGTGAGGACAAGACCGGCACCAAGCTAATGAACATGCTGAGCACGGCCAGCGGGACCTCCGCAGTCACGCTCCCCGATCTGATCGACCAGACCACCGATCAATACAACGTGGGCTTGAATTACACGGGGGAAAACGCCTTCCTGCAGGCAGCGTATTACGGCTCGATCTTCAGGAACCACGTCGACTCGATGAGCTGGCAGAACCCGTTTCTGCCGACGACCGTTGCGAACATGAGCAGCGCGCCGAGCAACGAATTTCACCAGTTCTCTCTGACGGGGGGTTATCACTTCTCACCCACTACCAAGCTCGTGATGTTCGCTTCATATGCGCGCAATACGCAGAACGATACTTTCACCAGCGATCCTGGCAACTCACCGCTGGGCTTTCCGGTGTCGTCACTGAACGGGCTGGTTATAACCAAAGCATTCAACGCCAAACTTACAGCGAAGCCGGCGACCGGACTGAACCTCGCCGCAGCCTACAAGTACGATGACCACGATAATCGCACTCCGGTCAACACGTATGAGTTCTATGACGCCGGAGAGCCCAAGACGGGCGCATCGCCCTTCAATTCGGCCCTCGGTCTGCCTGCGGGCACCCTTGGAAGCAATATCAACATCTACGCCAATCGGCCGTACAGCAAGAAGCTCAACCAGTTCAATCTGGATGCCGACTATGCGGTAGCGAAAGGACAGGCGCTCAAGTTCGGCTACGACTACCAAAAGATCGACCGCTCCTGCCCCGGCTCGTGGATCAATTGCGCCGATGCCACAGAGACCCGAGAAAGCACGGGGCGTGCCGAATGGCGCATGAACGTGATCGAGGACTTTAGCGGCAGGTTGAGCTATGCCTATTCGCAGCGAAAAGTAGACTACGACGAGAACGGCTGGCTGGCGTTGGTCCCAATGGCGAATGTCATTCCGTCGGGCGGCGCAACGCTAAGCGTTCTCGACTTCCTGACGCAGAGCGGCCTCGGTGGCTTCGGTCCGATTGCTCCATGGGTTCCGCTGCAGCCGGGAAATCTGGGCATTTTCTTTCCCAACAACAGCTCGCTGATACAAACGCTGTACGGCAGCCGCAACGACATCCACGAAATTATCGGCATGAGACGGTTCAACATGGCCGATCGAAATCGCAACAAGGGACGCGCGTCGCTCAACTGGCAGGCAAGCGACAAGCTTTCGTTGCAGGGTGGGCTCGATTACAACAAGGACGATTACACGCACTCGGTGTTCGGTTTGAAGAGCGCCGAGAGCTGGGCCTTGAATCTCGATGGCACGTTTTCGGTAAGCGAAGCTTTCACCGCCAATGCGTTTTACACCTATGAGGACATGCGGTCGAGGACTGCCGGTGCATCGTACGGCTCCGGCGCCATTACCAACACGGCAACGGTTGGAGGCGTGGCGGGCAACACTGTCGTTTCCGGTGGCTGCTTCACCACGGTGCTCGACAAAAATGAGAACGCCAAGATCGACCCATGCCTCAACTGGGCTACCGACATGCACGACAAGGTCGATACGGTGGGCGTGGGCGCCAGGTACAAAGGGGCGATGGACGGCAAGGTCGATTTGGGAGGCGATCTCGTCTTCACGAGAGCGCGGACCAATAACGGCATGACCGGCGGGACGTATGCGAACAGTCCCTTCGCGGTCGCCGGTCGACCGGCGGTCTCGCCTGCGGCGTTTTTCATTCCCGCAGCCGATCTGCCGACCGTCACGACCAAGACCGTCGAGTTGCGGCTGACGGGCCAGTACCCGATCGACGTTGCATCCTCCGTGCGGCTGCTCTATTGGTTCCAGCGCCTGCGAGCGACCGACTACGCCTACGACGGCATGCAGTTTGGGACCATCACCAGCGTCATTCCAACCAACGAGCAGGCACCCAATTACAAGGTGCATGTAATCGCGATTTCCTACATCTACCACTGGCAGTGAGACCGTGGCGAAGAGACAAATCGGGCGAGATTCCGATCGTGTGAGAGAACAACGCATGGTCTATTCTCGCCAGCAGAGTCGGCGCGGAATTTCGAGGTCGTCGATCGGAAGATGGGGGATAATCAGCATCCGATGAGACGGTCGCAGTAACTTTGATGAAGCTAGGTGCGCGAACTTTGCTGCTTGCGGCTCTCGTATTGGCTGCGGGTTCGATGAGCGTGGGCTATGGCCCAAGCGCGGCGGCTCAACTCGCGGCGGGCAGGCCCGTGGCAGGTGACGATCTCCGCGCGGCGTACGCGAACGCCGCAGACGTTGCAGAAGGCAAGCGCGTTGCAGATGCCTCGTGCGCTGGGTGCCACGGCGCGAACGGCATCGGCAGCATCAAGGACGTGCCTCACCTTGCGGGACAGCGGCCGGGATATCTTTATCTCGAATTGCGGGCGTACCAATCGGGCGCGCGCGGGGATAGCACGATGGGCGCGGTCGTCAGGAATCTCAACGATAACGCGCTGGTCAAAGCGGCTGCCTACTACGCAAGCCTGGACCCCGCACAACCGAGTTCGACAAGCGGCGCACGGCCAGCGCCTCCCCGAGTCGATCCTGCGCAAGCGGGCAAGGCTGCTGCGGCCGCCTGTTCTGGCTGTCACGGCGATGCCGGCATCAGCAAGACACCCGGCACGCCGAGCCTCGCCGGACTGGATCCGAAATATGTTGTCGCAGCCATGAAAGCCTACAAGAGCGGGCAACGCAAGAACGATGTCATGAAGTCAATGATCTCCACAGTCGCGGATGCCGATTTGAGCAACATTGCGCTTTACTACGCGCTGCAAAAGCCTGGCGTGGCGCAAACGCCGGCAGCCGGCGAGCAAGCCGCGGGAAAGGCCGCAGCTGCCGCCTGTGCGGGATGTCATGGCGACAAGGGCGTCAGCGGGAATCCCCTCATTCCGAGTCTCGCCGGTCAGGACGCGCAATACGTGGCGGCGGCACTTCGGTCCTACAAGGACGGAGCACGAAGCGATGAAACGATGAAGGGCATAGCGGCGAGCCTTGGCGAGGTCGCCGTCAAGAATCTGGCGGCCTTTTACGTCAATCAACAGCCGCAGCCGACCAACGTCCGCAAGCCGCTTTCGACAGTCGAGTGGGCGCAGCGATGCGACCGCTGTCACGGCGTCAACGGCAACAGTACGGACCCGCGCCTGCCGGCGCTGGCCGCGCAGCGTGTGGAGTATCTGGAAAAAACGTTGCATGCGTATCGGACCGGTGAGCGCAAGAGCCCTCAGATGGCGGCAATGTCGGAGGTGCTGACGGAGGCAGACGTCGAGAACTTGGCGGCTTACTACGCTCGGCAAAAGGCGCGCGCCGTCGTGTACATCGCGTTGCCGGCGAAGTGAGCAGTCGGTGCCCTTGGCAAGGACTCACGGTCTGCTTATAGTATCGGCGGATGTCGAAAAGTGGGTCTTATATGCAGCATTGCCCGACCAGGGACGTGCGGCTACACAGTACAGTTCTTGTGGTCGTGCACAAGAAAATCTGGGCGAATCGATGTGGCGCTGACTCACTCGTGATTCGGCTGATTGCACTTCAATCAAGGAGCTTGAGAATGAAACGGATGCTGATAACCGCAGGGGCTTGCGCATTGATCGGTTTTGTTGTGGCCGCGCAAGCGGCTGGGGACGTGCAGGCGGGCAAAGCCAAGGCCGGCGCGTGTGCCGGGTGCCACGGAGCAAACGGTCAGGGGATCGCGCCAAACCCGGCGTTGGCGGGCAAGTCGGAGGCTGACATTGTACAAGCGCTGAACGACTACAAATCCGGGAAGCGCGTCAATCCTATTATGAAGACGTTCGCAGGCCAGCTCAGCGATCAGGACATGGCGAACGTAGCTGCTTACTTTTCATCGCTCAAGGCAAAGTGAACCCAAGTCGCACGTCTACGAATGCAGCCATGATGAGGCGAGCGTTCGTGAATGGGTTCGCCCCATGACGCGAGGAACCGATGATGAGTGACGTCCCGCTGCACCGCCTTTACCGTCATTATTCGGAGCTGCCGTATAGCCAGCGCGTGTTGTATACGGCGACGCTGCTCGTGCTCGGGCTGGGTTACCTGTTCGCGTTGATCAACCTGTTTCACACCTATGCCGGGCGTGCGGGCGGTAACCCCATGATGTTGTCGTACAACGATATCCTCACCGCCTACACCGGCAGCGGCAAGGGCTCGCGCCTTGAATCGGCGCTGCGTGGACCGATGTCGACGATGCTGCCTCGCGATGAAGCGAACGGGCTCGTAACGTGGGTGCATGACGGTAGCGATCGCGCGAAATATGAAACGGACATCAAGCCACTTCTGGACCAGCGCTGCATGAGTTGTCATGACGGCAGCAACCCGCACATTCCAAACTTGAATGGATACGATAATCTGAAGAAAGTGACGGAGCAGGATACCGGCGCCGATGTCTTTACGCTGGTACGCGTTTCCCACATTCATCTATTCGGACTCACCTTTATCTTTTTCATCATGGGGCTGATGTACAGCCACGCGTATGTGCGGCCGGTCTGGTTCAAATGCACTATCGTTGCGCTTCCATTCTTCTCCGTGATCCTGGACATCAGCTCGTGGTACCTGACCAAGCTGTATCATCCATTTGCTTGGTTAGTTTTGTTGTCGGGCGGGCTAATGGGCCTGTGTTTCGCTTTCATGTGGGTAGTGACTATGTATCAACTCTGGTTCTCGCCGACGCCTCCGCAGGTTATGCGCAGAGAGGACGGCGATATTCCCAATGTCGGCTGAAAACGATCAAGCGGGTAAGATGATGGGCGCAGAGACTCTATTTGATGCGGGACTAAGGCGCCACCTGGCGCTGGTTGTCTCGGTTCTGTTGATCTCGGTCACCGCGCAAGACGCCATGGCTCAGAAAGCAGAGCGTAATGGCAAGGAAGTCGTCGAGTCACTGTGCGTTTCCTGCCACGCGTCCGGCGCGCGCGGCGCACCGAAGATCGGCGACAAGAAAGCATGGGCGAAGCTCGCGTCACGCGGGCTCAGCGGCCTCAGCAAGAGCGCACTGACCGGCATTCGGGACATGCCGTCGCATGGCGGCAATCTCAATCTGACCGATACCGAGATCGAGCGCGCCATCACCTACATGGTCAATCGGTCGGGTGGTCATTGGGCCGAGCCGGTCAGCCGAACAACTCGAGCAACAGAGCGTACAGGCGAGCAGATCGTCAGTATTCGGTGCTCGCATTGCCACCAAACGGGCGTGAACGGCGCGCCTAAAATCGGCGACAAGGCGGACTGGATACCGCGACTCAAACCAGGGATCGATGTTGTGGTTCGCTCGGCGATTAATGGCCACGGCGGCATGCCTCCGCGCGGCGGCATGGCCGATCTCAGCGATTCCGAAATACGCAATGCGATCATCTTCATGTTCAACGGCGGCACGCCTCTGACGAAGGCGCCTTAGCCGCCGACGCGGAAACTCCAAACTCAATTGGTGTGCCCGCAGCGAAGCTGCTGCAGATACGATCGTCCCAAGCCAAGCACTGAATATACCGGATCAGGAATCCCTGGCCTCCGGGCTGCAGCTTCTCGCGTATACGATGTCGCATCCGCGCAGCGGGCGCGACACCCGCCTGACGTCAAGCCGGCTCCGATCCTGGCTCCGGACGGCGCTCCGGAACCCGCACGACGTGGATGCTGCAGTGTGCGTTGGCGGTGACGTTCGAGGCAACCGAGCGCCACCACGCAAGGGCGCGCTGGGACGTTCCCGGTGCGCCGAGGATGATGAGATCGACGTTATTAACGCGCGCGAGATCGAGAAGCGTGCTGCCGGCATTGGCGCCCTCGATGACGTGCAGCGAAATCTGCGACGGTGGAAAACCGAGCGGTTCCACCCAGTGGCGCAGACGCATTTTATGTTCGAGATGTCGCCCGGTCGTGGTATCCAGGTCGTTGGCGCCTTCACGCGGCGGCGCCGCTTTCACGACCGATATGCACATCAAGCGTAGTTCGGGATAGAGCGATACCAACTGTCGGGTCGCTGCCTGTAGCGCCGGGTGACGCTGGTCGTCGGGGTGTTCGGTATCCACAGCCACCATGATCACGGGGACGCGCCTGCCTGCGGCCTTCGCGGACGTCGCGAGCGCGCCCGCTCGGCGTTGCGCGCGCCACCACCGTCTGGCTTGAGCCACCACGCCCAGACCTTGCGTTTCGCGCGCGCGTTCGCTTAGCGCAACCTGTTCGGGATGACGCAGATCGAATGCGATATGCGCTGCCGATTGATAGCGTGCGCCCGCCGCGGGTTCGAGGCAGCGCAGAATGACCTCCTGCAGCCAGGGCGGCACGTCCGGATTGAGCCCGCGCGGCGGCGTTGGACGGCGCCATAGGCGGTCGCGCATGCCGGCTGCAGTCTCGGGTTGACCGAACGGCTGCGCGCCGGTTGCGAGCTCGTAGAGCAGGACACCGAGCGCGAAAAGATCGCTGCGCGGATCGCTCCGGTCATGCTGCAACTGTTCCGGCGAAACGTAGGGCGCCGAGCCCGCGGCGAATTCCTTTTCTTCGGCAAGCAGATCGGGGTAGCGTGCGTGGCGCGCAAAGCCAAAATCGAGCAGCACGGCCTCCCCCGTCGGCCGCAGCAGGAAGTTCTCCGGCTTGATGTCGAAGTGAATGACATCCTGAAGATGAATGCTGTGGATCGCGTCGGCGAGCGCGGCGCCTACGCGCGCGACATCTTCCGGCGGCAGCGGCGCACGTTCGATGATCTCCGAGAGGTCCTCGCCATCGATCCATTCCATCACGACGTAGGGCGAAGCTCTGACATCGCCGGTTGCAACGAAGCGCGGAACATGGGGGCCGTTGAGCTTCGCCAGGATCATCTGCTCCATCTCCAGCCCGATGATGCCGATCGCCGATTCGCCGCGTCCGAGAAACGGGGCCTTCAGCACGATCGGAAAGCCGGGATCCTGTTGCGCGGAGGCCGTCGTGCGATAAATGACGCCTGTTCCGCCCTTGTGGACGCAATCGCCAAGCCGGTACCCATCGATGATGCCACCCGGATGTAATTGTTCGCGCATTACGGAAATATCGGGTTGGCAGAGGAGGTGGTCCTCGACAGGGAGAAGCTAGATGCCCAGTTCCACGCGATACGCCAGCGAGCTGGGCAAGCCACAGTGTCGGATCTTGTCTGCGGCCGCCATTGCATCGTAGGGAACACGGAAAAACGTAAGCTTTTGTCCGGCAAGATCGAACAGCGTATAGGCGGCTGCTGGATTACGGTCACGTGGCTGGCCCACGGACCCGACGATAAC
>ODAK010005263.1_pt1 | contig 13159 bp, 6 predicted proteins | sample 1539591 | NCBI WGS metagenome assembly ODAK01 (sample SAMEA3539303, study PRJEB22396) | soil metagenome | biome: tundra; feature: field; material: soil | place: USA | collected 2010-05 | depth 0.15 m | reverse complement strand
CCCCAGCCGCACTGCTCGGCCAGCTCCTCCCCCTCATCCGCGCCGCCGACCTCACAGGCAGCCAGGACACGCCCGTGCTGTATACGTCCCCCTACGCAGCACTCGACGGGATCCTCAGCCGCGCCCGTTACCTTATCTTCGAGTTCGACGGGCCCATCGCCGACCTGACCGCCGCCATGCCTGCCACCACCGCCGAGCAACTCCGCGCCACCCTTCGCACCGAAAGCGCGGATCTCCCACCGGCCATCGCGGAGACCAGCGACCTATTCGAGATCCTCGCGTACGCCGCAGCAATCAGCTCCAACCTGGGCAAACGCAGCGACGCCCAGCTCACCTCCATCGAAGTCGCCGCAGCCGCCACAGCCAGACCCGCCGCATACGTCCACGAGACGCTTGCCGCCTGCCGGGATTCCGGTCGCACACCCGCCATAGTCAGCCGCCACTCAGCCGACGCCGTCAGCTCCTACCTCGCCCGGCACGGCCTCGCCGAGCAAGTCCAGCACATCACCGCCGCTCCGAGCTATCCACCTGGCCACCTCCAGACAGCCCCCCACCTTGTCGAGGACATCATCCGGGGGCTCGGCGCATCCCCCGCGGAGTGCGCGCTCATCACCGCATCCGCCACCGGCATCAGCATCGCCCAGAACGCAGGCACCGAATCCATCGGCTACGCGACCGAACCAAGCACCAGCGAACGCCTCACCGACGCAGGAGCCGAATGCGTCATCCCGAGCCTCGCCGACCTCACGCTCAGACTCCGAGCGCGCCCACTGCCGAATTAAGCCGTACCTAGATCAAGGCGGCAACGCTCCGCGCCGCCGCGCCCGACCCCGCCCGCGCCGGGCTGCGGCCTGACGGCCGACCCGGCTCGGCGGTCCGGGCAAGGCACCCAATGACGGCCTTGCTATGTAACCAGCCCCGGCCGTCGTAGCGTCGGTTGTGCGAGGCGTTCGGCCAGAGCAAGGCTTGCGGAGCAGCTCAGGTGATCGACGAAACGGGAATTTGCGAAACGGGCTCTATCTACGCTCAGACGTGCAGCATGTGCCAAACTCGACGCGTGACAGCGCGATGGACACGACGGTATCGGCGACGGCCAAGTGGCCGCCTCGTCGCCTGGTTGGTCTCGCCCGAGGCGATGAGAGAGGCACTTCAATACCTGCTAGCAGATACCGAACGTTATGTCATCACAATCAGAAGGTCACGCTTTAATTGGGACTCAGGTCAAAGTCAGACCGTGGATTTCGTGCTATTTGAAAACGACTCGATAGATCTCTCCGACTCACTTGATTTGCGCCTTTTGCGATCACGACGCGTCATCATTTTACTGGCAGATAAAGAGAAGGGCGTCGTAAGCGTCAATCTCACAGGTCGCTCATGGGCAATATGGAAAGATTCGCCGAAGCTCCGCGAGAAACTGATTTCATTCAACTACATGCTCACAGCTGGCGCGCGTCGCCGCTTCATTAGGCCGTCATATATATTCGCAGTACTCACGGCGCCATTCTGGTCCTCATTCGCATTGTTTGTGCTTTGGTCAGTTTCCGGTGCTAGAAGCCGCTATCTGACTTATAACTATCGAGCAAGCGGGGCCGCTCTCACGGCCGCTATTCCACCTTGGCTAGAAGGATATGTGCGGATAACTATCGCACTATGGCCTGCGTTCATTGCTCTATCTTTTGCGATGCTTTCTATTATAGTGATGGGCGGAGGGTTGCAAATATGGCCAGAATCATTGACCTTCAAAACGATAGCCGGAGCACTGTATAGGATTCGGGGTAGCACGGTCACTCCATCTACCGCCACCGCCATCGTCGTCGGAGCAGTAACGGCGGTCATATCAGCCGCGCTCACCTTCTGGTTCACTCATTAAGACCTAGGTGAACCCGATCGCCTCCGGCGGGGCGCTCCGGCTCCGGGATGATCGCCAGGACGGCACATGCGTCATCGGCCCGCAGGTGGCTGATGTGGGAACTGATCATCCCGTCTGCCGTCGGCCCACCCGCCAGGCACCCCCACCGGCACAACGAGCTGGGTCTCCGCACAGGCTTGAGATGTGTCCGCACAGCGGATCACGTTGAAGATGCATCACCCTTACTTCCATAAGTGTCATAAGGGCCAAATGTCAATGCGTTGGACAGTGCTCGATCCAGCTCATACCGCGCCGTACGTACTTTATTGGCCAATTCATCGGTTCCAGCTGAACCTAAAATTGTATTCCATGTATAGATCGTATCAATAAATTCCTCGCCACGGCGCACGACTGAGTTGCTACCCGATCTATACATGCACATCCGCAACTGATAGATGAAATCTACATATTGGTCCCAAAACGCATAACGCTTTTCGATTACACTGTAAGATTCCTTGAACGTCCTAGCCGTTTTCTCGCTCTCTTCCGTCATCGCTTCGGCGCAACCCATGATCTCTCGTATGTATTCCGTGCGTTGCCGTTTGGATAGCTTCTCAGGCTCTTGCAACTCGATATTTTTCCATGCAGCGATACGCGCATTAACTCCTTCGTATGCGTTCCGTAGTGGGTTCTTGTCGAAGTACTGATAGTCTCCGTCTACTTCTCGGCGCGTTTTTTCCTTAAAGAACGCATCGTAACAGTCCCTGGCTAGCTCCTGCATTTTAAGCATGGCATCGCGATGCATTTCAAAGTTAGCAACCCGAAAGCTTTCGCGGCGAGCAAGTTTTTCATTCTTGGCCAGGCGGCGATCTCGCAGGGTTTGGCCAGCTATAGTAAGCAGTGATCCCAGGACAAGAGTTCCTATCGGGAGAAGCGTGTTCGTCCAATCCGTCACCTGCGACTCATCTCTTATCTGCTGCCACCACAGCAACTTTCCGATGTCAGTCCTGCCCGTTGATCCGACGATATGCGGTAGCGCAGATTCATGCACCCAGGAGCAACGAGCGAGGGCGGCGGGCGCGTATTGAGCTGACCCTAGGGGTAGCCCTACGTTAGCCCTAGGGCGGCCAGGACAATGAGGGCAAATGCGGGGGATTCGCTAGGGCCAGCCCCACTTAGACCTCAGGTCACGGGGCCGATAGCGCTACCTGGGCGGCCTGGCGACACCTTGACACGGTAGGGATCGCCGGTAGCCAGGAAGCCGAGAGCCCCACCACACCCACAGCGCCCCACCCGAACGGCGAACCGGACCCCCAGGCAGACATGAACACGCACGGGGCCTCCGACTCCGAGACGAAGGCCCCGCACGGCTCGATGCACTCCCCCCGCGCCACACACCAGCGGGTGAACGCCCAAACGGTCTAGCGGCAGGTAGATGCCCCATGGCACTACGCAGCTAATTTGGCGGATCGGCAAGGTCAAGGAGTATCGCCTCGTCCTGCATGCCGCGTTGGTCGTATTCTCGTCGAAGTGCGCCGAGTTGCTGCCGGTATTGGCTCTGATAGAGATCCGGGTTTCTTGACGCCAGCTCGCGATAGATGCGAACTGATTCGGTTCTGGAGGCTAGCGACTCGCTATTCTCACCGACCTGATCGAGCCAGCCGCCGAGGTTGTTCAGCGCCAGGGCGAGGTCTGCCTGGTGGGCGGCGGGGTTGTCGGCGGCCAGGGCGCGGTAGAGGGCGACGGATTCCTGGGCGGCGGCCAGCGCGTCCTGGTAGCGGCCGACCGCATCGAGCCGGCCGCCGAGGTTGGTCAGCGCCCCGGCGAGGTCTGCCTGGTGGGCGGCGGGGTTCTCGGCGGCCAGGGCGCGGTAGAGGGCGACGGATTCCTGGGCGGCGGCCAGCGCGTCCTGGTAGCGGCCGACCGCATCGAGCCGGCCGCCGAGGTTGGTCAGCGCCCCGGCGAGGTCTGCCTGGTGGGCGGCGGGGTTCTCGGCGGCCAGGGCGCGGTAGAGGGCGACGGATTCCTGGGCGGCGGCCAGCGCGTCCTGGTAGCGGCCGACCGCATCGAGCCGGCCGCCGAGGTTGGTCAGCGCATTGGCGAGGTCTGCCTGGTGGGCGGCCGGGTCGTCGGCAGCCAGGCCACGATACATAGTAACGGTGAGGTCAGCGATTGCGGTATGTGCCAGCAGCAAGACATTCTCTGGAATCAGACGCTCAAGTTCGGTGAGCTGATCAACATTCCATCCGTCAGCCGATCGAATCTGCTCGGCGATGACAGCATCCAGCAGATGGCGACCCGCTTCACCCGTCATCACAGCCTGTGCCGCCGCGAGAACCCTACGCCGGATGCTACCGGACGCGAATTCGCCGAAAAGGTCGCTGGCCAACTCGATACGGTCCGCTGCGCGGGCCAGGAAGCCGAGCGCTCTCGCGGCCTGGGCATCGGTGAGCCCGGTCCGCAGGCCCTGGGCAAGCGCAGGGTGGGCTGTGAGCTGGCTGACAACGAACCACTCGCCGATCATGTCCGGGCGGATTTGAGGTGTATTGCCCGGGCCAGGGGGATACAAGGCCGATATCCATGACGTGATAGCAGACAGCCGTTCAGCGATCGCGTCACGCAGTTCCGGGACCCGCCGCAAGATCTCCTCAGCCTCGGGGTCGCTGGCCGCACCGAGCAGGGCTAGCGCGGCGATGCTGCGTTCTTGCAAAGGCTCCGCCAGCGGGCCGCCGTTACCCCAGTCCCAGGTTGCCGCCGTAGCGCGCCACCGGCGTTTCTCATGCTTCATCAGCGCTTCGGCCAGCCGGTCGGACGACAAATTGCGCGGATCGGAGGCACCGCCATCAGCGCCGAGCACCGCCAGCAGCGCCTGCGCCTGCAACACCACCATCGGCTGGACCGCATCGGCCCGGCCGGGCCGGAACTGCTGCGATAGAGCGGGTATTGCCACCTTTAGTGCGGTAGCGAATGCAGCGACGGCCTCCCTAAACCAGCGCTCCTGATCCTCGTGGCCGCCCTCTGGCTGGAGATCCAGTTCTACCGCGCTGGTGGCAATCCACTCGTGCCGTTCCTCCAGCCGCAGCGCCAGCGCGGTCCGAAGGCCAACGGCCGAGCGAGTCACTATGACCACCCGGATAGCCGGATTCTTGTGCTCCTCAGCCAGGAAATCCAGCAATGCGACCAGATCGCCACGCCCGTCAGCGTCATCCACCAGGATGACCGCCGGGTCCCCGCAGGCTCGCACGGCACTGACTGCTTTTCCGCCCGCGCCAGCCCGCAACCAGCCAGCAGCCCATCCTTCCGGGAGACTTAAACCGAATTCCAATACCAACCGGGACTTCCCTACGCCCGCCGGGCCGCTGACCATCAAGACCGGGCACGCCAGCTCATCCGCACACCAGTCCGTAAGTTGACGAAGCTCGCGCCTCCGGCCCCGCAAAGACATCGGAGACCTATCCGCCCGCAACAACCCCAGCACGTCCCCCCGGTCTCCAGAAACCGCATCTCTCAAGGCATCCAGCACCTCGCGTCGGCGGCCTCTGGCGGCCGCACGTTCGTCGCGTGCATGAAAAACGCGATCTACTACCGTCCCCGCGATCAAAGCTGAGACCGCTGCGACTGCCCCAGCCAGCCACACAGGCGCACCAAGCCCGATGGCGCTGCCCCCCGCAGCGGCCAACGCCACCGCGACTGCCCCCAGAACAGAGCCAATCCGCGGTCGTCCATGCTTGCCCATCACCCGGCCCCCCCAGGCAACTCACTTAGCTAGAGCTTCAGCAGCGCGGCGTTACGAATGAAGTGTCCACCCAGTCACCAGGTATGCGTCACCCACTCATGGGATGCACAAGCGTGTCACTACGGAGCAGAGGCGGCCTCCGGAGCCGTGAGCGTGCCCGTGGCGTGCCCGATCGGACGGTGATCAGTGGTCATTCTCGGTCATTCACGGACACGCCACATCGGCCTTGACCTGCGCTGCGCCAGGTCAGGGCGGTGTCGTCCGAGACCTTCTAAGCAGCGGGTCGCAGGTTCGAGTCCTGCCAGGCGCACGCAATCGTCTACCGGGTCCCCGCCCAGGTGGTGCGGTGTTTCGCGAGGTTGCGCTGTTGATCTTCACGAGGCTTGTTGGCCGTCCCGTGCGGCTTTCGTGCCCGATGCCACATCGATGGCGGCCAGTCACCCCGGAACCAACCCTGCGCAACCTCGCCATCCGGATCTTGAAACTAGCCGGGCACCAAAGCATCGTAGCCGCCTACCGCCACCATGCCCGTGACGCCACCCGGACCCTGGAAACCCTCGGACTTAGCCCGACATGACTGAAAACGGACATCACACCACTATGCCGAGGCCCTGGGGCGGACTCGCCGTCGATGACTAGCCGGAAAACCCGTCCGCAGTCCCGGAGTTCGCAGCTATCGAGAGCGGGGAAGGTATGGGCTAAAACAGTGTAAAACGGTTCAAACGCACGCAGGTAAACCGAAGTTGCCCGGCTGGCGTCTATACGACGGGCAACTCGTTCACAGCCGAGGTGAGGTCGCCGAGTAAGGGGGGCGTGCCATGACATTCATAATTAGATATTGGTCAACGCTAATCAGCTTAATTTTCGTCTTGTGTGCAACTCTAATTACAGCCGCACTAGCCCTTCTCTCAACGATAATCCTGTTCGTATGCGCACTTATAGTTACCCCTTTCTTCTTTTTTTCTTCAGCCGCTCCGGCACTGCTTGAAAAAGTAACGGACATCGTCGTTTCGCCACTTAGAATCGCTGGTTCGACAATCACGGTACTGTGGACGCAACTGTGGGAAATAGCTACAGGGCGCAAATCAGGCAGTGAGTCAGACAGTACAACTACTCTTATTGCGGCCACCGCGATAAGAGTAGCATTCTCAGCCGTATGCCTCGCCGCGATCTCAATAGCACCGATCTCCGGTTTCTGGCCGGCCTTGGCCTACATCTTGAGCATTGCTGGCCTAATTGTTATCTGGACCATCTTCATTATACAATCTATGAGTGAACCAAAAGATGATGCCATACAAGTAGGAGCGATTGTCATCCTCCTGGCTATCTCGGCTTCGTCGCTGTCCTCTTTGGCTGAAGTATCGATAGCTGGCCAATGGCGCTTCTGGTCATTCGTATTGGCTGGTATCACACTATTGTTAATATGGCTAATTGTTATTGCAGTTGTGTGGGGTGATACTAAGCCGCAGCCGCAGCCACGGCGAACGCGCATCTGAGTCCATTACGAAAGCCCAAATGATGGCGCAGCACTCGTGGGCACCGCGTGACCGCGCGACGCTATGAGAAGGCTGAGAATGTGCAAGAAGCAGCACGTCAGGACGAATGTCCGTAAACGGATTTGTAAACGGGACACGCCTGAACGGGCCGGGACAGGGAAACCGCAGACCTGAGGAGATGCCCGGCCTGTGCACGCTGAGGTTGAGCGCCGTCGGCTGAGATCAGTCGGTACGGCGGGAGACGAGCGTCACGCGGCTCATAACCCAGCGACGACCGGATGGTCCATTCGTTCGAGAGGAGCCAGCGCCGTCCGTCGCTACTGAGTCCGGGCAACGGCAGCGCTGGCTTCGCAACCGCTGGATGATCAGCACGGGTGCTGTGGTGGTTGCGGTGGTTCTAGCGCTCGGCGGGATCGGTCTGGCGCTCCGGCACCCGAAGGCCGCCCGTGGGTCTTCGGGTGCAGCGGTAAGCGTTCGGGATGGCACTGATCCCAAGGTCACTGGTTGTGCCGCTGGTGCGACCACCGCCGACAGCGTGGACGTGTACGACCCATCAGAGCATCTGGTGGGGACGCTACAACTGCGTACCTCGGCTCGGTGCGGAGCCGATCAGGGCGGTTTGTGCCCACCGCGGCGCTATCCACGAAGCCTCCGCTGGCGCTGGAGATTGACGTCCACCGTCCAGCAGATGGATCCGTTGCCAAGTTCCGCGTTACCTACGACGGCCTGGATGCGTACGGCAACATGCTGGTGAGTAGGTACGAGTGCGTGTACGCGCCCCTCACGCTCACGCGCCAGTGACAGGCTGTTCCGGCATCGGTTCAGACGCACTGCGTCAAATCACCCAGCGGTTGACTGACGTAGCGGTCGAACCCAGGGTGAGTCTGACTGACATGTAGGGCTTGGCGCGGTTGAGCGGCGATCCCCGTGCAGGAACAACCAACCATTTTCGTTGCTGACCTTGTAGCGGCTTTCTTGGCGGCGCTCGCTGCCCTCCCGGCATCTCCAAGCCAGGCCGTCCAGGTTGAGGAGTTCGCCGCTAGACGCCTCCGAGCGCAGGGTTGCGAGGTGATGTTCTGCGAGAGTCGGCCCTTCCAGGCCCTCTATGGCAGTCTCATGTGGTTGTGGGTCCAGTCCGCGAGTGATCCACGCCTCCGGGTCTGCATGTTCGGGGGACGCGACGGCGTGGAAGCTGACGAACGTGGCCTCATCTGGACCCAGCTGCCGCATGACTTTGGCAGCCCAGCCCACACCCAGCGCCGAGGAGAGGCTCTGGAGGCTCACTTCGACATACTTCCGAACGACACGGCCGAGATGCTAGGGGCCTACGACTATTGGCAAGAGCCGTCCCGCCCGCTACGGCAGTACTTGTGGGCATACACCGAGGAAGATCAACAACGCGGTCGAATCCTGGTAGAGGTTCTCGGCGCTCTGCGCGTGAAGATGATCTTGCGATACGTGGCGGAAGCCTACTGGAAGCGCTACCTCGGCTGGCCCGATCTCGTGTCCTGGCGCGAGACGCCCGAAGGCCCACGAGCCGTGCAGTTCATCGAGGTTAAGTCAAGCAGCGACAAGTTGAGCGATGACCAGCGGACGTGGATTCAAGGCAACCATGATCATCTCCATCTAGATTTCCGGATCATGAAGTCCACCGGACCCGGCGACTTGAGCTACCGGTGCACTAGCCCGGCAAGGCGACGTCTTGCCTGATGAGTGTTTGTGAGTTATGCCGACTATGGATAAGCCCACCTGAAACGTTTGGCCTAACTACCTACGGTGAGGTGCATTAGAATAAGAAGCATGAACGCCCCGAACCTCGTCAATCGTCATGATCTTCTGCAGTGGGCCGATACGATTTCAGCAAGTAGTGAACTCCCACGGCTAGTGCGTCGGCTGATTCTGGAAACCGGCCGCGGCGTCGTCCAGTTGGGCTTCCCTGCTGGTGAAGGTGTGAGGGCAGGCAGTTGGGACGGCACCCTCCGCGCCACTGAGGAGGCTCCTTACATCCCGCTTGGTCTCTCGGTCTGGGAGCTTAGTGTTGAGAAGTCTGCTGGCAGGAAAGCCGACAGGGACTACACCAATCGTGATACAGCCCCCGATGGCTCACCCACTAATAGTTGCACATACGTTGAAGTCATACTGAGGCCATGGACCAAGCGACAGACGTGGGCGCGCGAGCATACGGCGGGAGGCAAATGGAGGGAGGTGCGAGCCCTCGGCGTCGATGAGATTGAGACATGGCTAGAGAACGCTCCGGTTACACATGCCTGGATCTCGCAGGTCTTGGGGCGCAATCCCTATGGCCTCAGGCCGGTGGACCTCTGGTGGAACGCCTGGGCCTCCGCAACTACTCCGGCTTTGGAGCCCTCCTTTATTCTTGCGGGCAGCGCGAAGGAGCAGGAACAGCTACTCGCACGCCTCAAGGGACCGGCTCAGGTCACCACGATCAAAGGTGGCAGCCCTGAGGAAATGCAATCCTTCATTTCAGCAGTTATGCTGCAAGCTGAGGTCAGCGGCGATGACCAGCTAAAGGCACGCGCTGCCTTTGTTGATGAACTGACTACGTGGCGAGAACTCCTCGCTCGGCCAAATTCCCTCATCATGATCGCGGCCAGCGAGCAGACACGTGCGGAACCCCTTCCAGCGATGTCTGCGCATCACATAATTATTCCGCTTGTCGACGCAGCAACCGCTGACATCGAGATACCTGCACTCGATCCCGCTGAAGCCGCAGCCGTATTGAAGCAGGCTGGCGTCGATGACCAGAAGGCCGACAGGCTTGCACGACTCGCTCGTCACAGCCTGCTGGCTATGCGCCGGGAGATAGCCAATAAGCCGGAGCTCCACCAGCCACCGTGGGCTCGGCCACCCATCAATCGATCCATGCGCAGTCTGCTGCTAGCCGGCCGCTGGCATGAGGGCCAGGACGGCGACAAAGACGTGCTCGCAACTCTGTCCGGCAGCCCATTTGACGATGTCCGCGAGAGCGCCTCGGAGCTGGCATCGCAGGATGACCCCTTCCTCGGGCGGGTAGATGCTGTCTGGGCGCTGGTTTCGGCCCATGATGCCTGGAGTCTGCTCGCCAGGCAGTTGCGGGCTGACGATCTTGAACGTCTCGGTCCGGTTGTCCAAGAGGTAGTGGGCGAGGTGGATCCAGCCCTTAAGCTTCCTAGGGATGAGCGCTGGTGGCGCGCATCCATGGAAGGAAGAATCCACAAATATTCGCCGCCGCTACGCAACGGGCTCGTCTCGACCTTGGCCCTACTTGGTGTCTATGGCGACAGCGTGGACGCAGGCTCGGGTGCGAACGGAGCCGATTGGGCTTCGTGGGCCGTGCGACAGTTGCTCGATCGGGCAAATGCCGATTCAAGTTGCAACCTCTGGATTTCGCTGTCTGGCCTCTTGCCACTTCTCGCTGAGGCCGCACCTGATGAGTTTCTGGCTTGTGTAGAAAAGGGCCTGGAGGGCCAGTCTCCACTACTCTTCGGGCTCTTCGAGGCAGAAGTAGATGGTTCGATCGGAGGTTCCGCTCCTCACACCGGCCTGCTCTGGGCACTGGAGACCACTGCTTGGTCGGACCCGCACTTCGGCCGGTCAGTAGATCTCCTGGCGCGCCTCGCTGAGATTGATCCTGGCGGGAGGTTGAGTAATCGCCCAGCCGCGAGCCTAGCCACCATCTTCAACCCGTGGCATCCAGATAACTCCGTCGAGGTATCCCGGCGGCTCATCGTTCTTGACACGCTACGCAGGCGTCATGCAGATGTGGCATGGGCATTGATGCTGACCATGCTCCCCGCGACACATGGCGTGCACTTCCCCTCTCATGAGCCCGCCTTCCGTAGCTGGAAGCCCGCTAAGATCACAGTTACCTATGGCGAGTACTACGAGGTAGTCACAGAAGTCGTCACGCGACTCGTCGAGGACGCTGGCAGTGACGTTGCCCGCTGGGTCGAGTTGTTCGAGCAAATGTCGAACTTCACCCCACCTGACCGTGAAGCAGTTCTCAGCGCACTGCAGCAGCATGTCACTGATGATGATTTCTCCGATGATGATAAGTCTAAGCTTTGGGAATCGCTTCGGTCTGTGACCGCACAGCACCGGGAGTATTCCGACGCACCGTGGGCGCTGCCCGCAGGAGAGCTTGAGAAGATCGATCGACTTCAAGCTGGCCTGCAGCCCGGCGACCCTTTAGAGCGCCATGCTTGGCTTTTCCATGACTACACTCCACCGTTGCCCGGCCACTCAATTAGTACTGATTTCCAAGCTTATGAGGCCGCACTCGAAGATTCTCGAAAGAACGCTGTCGTCGAGATCGATGAGAGCGAGGGTTATGACGCCCTCCGGCGGCTAGCGCGCGAGTCTACCCATGCCTGGTGGGTTGGCGTAGCTATCGCTGACGCTACCGAGACAAAATACGAAGACGATCTGCTCGCGCTCATCGGATCGGATGACGCCGTCGATGCCGAACTCGGCGCGAGCTACGTGGCTCGTAGGTTCGCCCAGGCCGGGTGGCCATGGCTTGAGGAACTCCTGGAACGTGAATCATCCTTTACGTCCACGCAGCGAGCCATCTTGCTGCTACAGACGCGTGACTACCCTAAGTCTTGGCAGCGCGCTGATGAATTGGGGGAAGAGGTAGCGCAACAATTCTGGAGGCAGTTCCGGATATATGGCCTGGGAGATTTTCCCTACACTACTGATGCGACAGCGCGCCTTATGGAGGTGGGTCGAAATGCCGGCGCTCTGGGGCTTATCCAAATATACATCAAGCGTGAAGGTGCCGACGTCGAACGCCTTGTTGAACTAGCTTCCTCGGCTCTTGAGGCACTTCTGCAAACTGATGATGCAGAAATCGGGATACTTCGGCAGTACGACTTCGAACAGCTCTTCAACCTATTCTATGAATATGAAGCAGTTCTGGGCTGGGAACGCATCGCCCGGCTGGAGTGGCAGTACCTTCCCGCTCTTGGCTATGACGCGAACCCAAGGATGCTTGGTCGGCTGCTTGCCCGCGATCCGAATTTTTTTGTCGAGCTGGTCTCGGTGGTGTTCCGGCCAGCTTCAAGCGAAGAGGCAAAGCAGCTCCCGACAGATGAGCAGCGAAGGGCAACAAACGCTTACCGGCTGCTAGACGACTGGTCAATAACACCCGGTACGCAAGAAGACGGACATGTTGACGGTACTGAGCTCTCGGAGTGGGTATCCCGGGCACTACGTGGACTCAAGGAAGCAGACCGATTTGAGGTAGGCGCCCAGGCGATCGGTCGCGTACTGGCCAAGGCGCCGAGTGATCCGGATGGGGGCTGGCCAAGCAGGGCGATTCGGGACCTTTTCCAGGAGCAGCGTTCCGACCAGTTGGAGAAAGGCTTCTACATAGCAGTGCTCAACAATCGCGGGGTAACCAGTCGTTCTCTGGAAGCTGGCGGCGACCAAGAGCGTTCTCTGGCCGCAAAGTATCGACAGGACGCAGAACAGTGCGCCGACGAATGGCCTCGTACCGCAGCACTCTTGCGATCTCTGGCTGATTATTATGAACGTGACGCCCGAGGAGAGGACAACTCTGCCGAACGCTTTCGTCGCGGCATCGAAGAGTAAGAGACCGCAAGAAGCTATTCTAGGAACAAATGTTAGCCAAGTTGCTTCTTGAGCAATCGCTTGACCGTAGTCAGGGCTACGCCGTAGTCCCGAGCAAGTTGGCGCCCAGATACTCCATGGCGGAATTGTGCAATTAGTTCCTTGACGTCGTCCAGTGGTATATCGCGCGAGCGATTGTAATGCTCTTGGTTGACGAACTTGCGACCAGTGACCACGGCCTGTCCGCAGCCACAGCGGCAGAGCATTGAATGCTCACGCACGGGGAGCGATTGATTGCTAACCGTGATCAAGTCGTTTATCATGATCAAGAACTTGCGGTTTGAAAGCTGTCCAATCAGGGGCACAAGATCGCCAACCAGCCCCGGCCCAGGTGAGAGAGCGTTTCTCCACCCTGGGCTGTTGATCTTCACGAGGCTCGCTTCCGGTTTCGTGCCACTTTCGTGCCAGATGCCTTGCCGCCGTCCGCCTTTTTCGCCTGGCGCA
>ODAK010005262.1_pt1 | contig 13159 bp, 17 predicted proteins | sample 1539591 | NCBI WGS metagenome assembly ODAK01 (sample SAMEA3539303, study PRJEB22396) | soil metagenome | biome: tundra; feature: field; material: soil | place: USA | collected 2010-05 | depth 0.15 m | reverse complement strand
TGGTGGCCGACCGCGCGGGCCATGCCATGCATACCGCGCTGGTGTCGCGCATTTTACGCGACCCGTCGTATTGGGAAGAAACGGTGCTGGAAGATGAGACTGCGGTGCCGGTGCTTGCGTCGGCGGTTGGCCTTAGCGTCTAAGGGCCATGTCCCCGTAAGTCCCCGCATCAAGAGCTTCCCCGGTGCTGTGGCTAAGAATTCCGGCGAGCTGCGCGCTACGAGCCAACAGAAGCTGGGGTTGGCTAGCAGCTCGTGACCCGTAGCTCCAAGCTTCTGTCTTCAGTCGGCGGGTTGGGGCAAGCTCCACTCGTAGGGCGCAGCGCGTTCTGCCAGCAAGCGCTGCAGTTCGGCTTCGGCTTCGGCGCGCACGCGGTCGGCGAAAGCATTCGCGCTCTGCCGGTGCTCGGCGCCGAGCGCGGACAAGCGCACATGCAAGTAGGGCTGGTCCTCTTCCAAACGGCGCAGCAAGCGCTGGGTTTTGGCGATTCTTTCTTCCAAGGTGATCATGCTTGAGTCTCGAATGCAGCCGACTCTCTACAGTGCCACAGCCGAGGCCGGGCGCAAGTCACAAGCTGGATGCCGGGTGCGCTGGAGGTTTCGGGAAAGGGGGATCAGTTAGGAAAGTGCGGCGTAGCCCTGGAGTCGCGCCGGCAGTTCGCTTTGCATGCAGTCAGTCAGCCATTTTTCCAGTTGATACTGCGAACTCTGCGGAACCTCAACGAAGCGGATGCCGGCGTGGCCGGTTCCGTCGGCCCAGGCGACTTGGCCTTTCAGTTCGAGCGAAATGTTGGCACCAGGAAGGGTGAACCGAAACTGCGCCTGCGCTTCCTTGGGCAACTTGCCGAGGACGCGGATGGCCATGCCGCCCTCGCTCAGGTTGGTCGCCGTGGCCGTCATTTCCTGATCGGATGGAAGGCTGATTCGCAACGGCATGTCCAACGGTTGGCGGAAGTACCGGCGCCGTTCCCGCACCATAAAATTGAGTGCCGCATTAAAACAGCGCGAGGCGTGCAGCGGAGTGAGCGGCTTCTGCAGTACGAAGTTGGCTCCCGACAGAAAAGCCTCCTGGGTGGTCGTCTTCCCGTTCACCACCGCAAAGGCTACGGATTTGGCATTGCTTTGAGTCTGGCGGAGCGTCTTCAGGAGATCGCCGCCGCTGAGCAAGTCGTCGCAGTCGATGATGACCGCGTCGAACTTGCGCTTCGCCAGCAAATCATTGCCGGGTTGAGATCCAACGCAGACGTGGACATCGACCGAGATCTTCTCAAGCGACGAACGCAGCACGCCGAGCAAGGCGGCGTCCTGGCTGATGAGAAGAGCTTCCAGATTCATGACCCTTCGATACTATCGCGCAGTCCGCAAGTTAAGGAAGTGACCTAGGTACCGGGTGAAGGGGTTTCCACCGTCACAGCGGGCGCTGGCGGTATTCCCAATCCAGTCTCATTACCAGGTGCGGAAAAACCAAGAAAAATTCTTTTCCGGTCAGTTTTTTCTGGATTCTCGCGCCCTTCACCACGAAACTGATCTGGTGGGCGTGACTGCCTATTTGTCGCTGGGGTCGAACCTGGGAGATCGCGAGGCCAACCTGCGTGCGGCGATTGCACAGCTGGAAGTAGATGCCCGCATGCTGGCTTTATCTTCATTCTATGAGACCCAACCCGTTAGCGTCATGGACCAGCCGTGGTTTTTGAACTGCGTGGCGGCAGTTGCAACGGATAAGACGCCAAGAGAACTGCTCCAGCTCGCGCTCGATATCGAAACGGCGATGGGACGTCTCCGCCAGCGCGAGAAGGGTGCGCGCAACATTGATATCGATGTCGTGCTGTTTGGAGATTGGGTGGTGGATGAGCCGGGTTTGAAGATTCCGCATCCGGCAATGCAGCAGCGGCGGTTTGTTCTGGAACCGCTGGTCGAGATTGCTCCCGAGGCGCGCCATCCTGTACTCGGGAAAACGGCGCGAGAACTCCTGGCGGTCTTAGCTGAGGGGCAGACCGTCCGCCGGTTCCCGTAGGGGGTGCGCTCGGCCGTCCTGTGGCGCGCGGAAACTCAGTGGCAATCTGTTGAGAAGGCCGTCGAATCGAGAAGCGGTTGCTGGAGAGAAACTAAAGATTGAGAAATGATTGAGAAACTCGTGATCCTCGGCGTGATCTCCGACACCCACGGCCTGCTGCGGTCCGAGGCGGTCGAAGCCCTGCGCGGCTCCGACCGCATCCTCCACGCCGGCGACGTTGGTGCTTCCGAGATTCTCGAAGCGCTCGCGCAAATCGCACCCTTAACCGCGGTCCGCGGCAACGTTGATAGCGAGCCATGGGCGCGCGCTCTGCCTGAAACCGAAGTCGTCGAAGCCGGCGGCGTTTGCGTTTACATCCTGCACAGTCTCGGCCCACTCGATCTGAAGCCGGAAGCTGCCGGATTCCGCGTGGTCGTATACGGCCACAGTCATCAGCCGAAAATAGAAGAGAAAAACGGCGTCCTCTATTTCAATCCAGGCAGCGCCGGCCCACGCCGTTTCAACCTGCCAGTGAGCGTGGGGAGGCTGGTGATCGAAGCAGGAAGAGTTCGGGCAGAGTTGGTGGAGTTGAAGACGTAGTTGTGAAAACAGAAAGGCCGGCTCGACTGGCCGGCCTTTTTCTTGCTTCCAACTTTTCGCGGACAGGAGTGTCCGCGCCACACTACGGCTTCTTCGGAGCGATCGCGTCCTTCGCGGCCTTCGCCACGCGGAACTTTACCACCGTCTTCGCTTTGATCTGAATCGGTTCGCCGGTCTGCGGGTTGCGTCCCATGCGGGCCTTGCGATGCGCCTTCACCAGGCGGCCGAGGCCGGGCACAACGAACACACCGTTCTTCTTCGTCTCTTTAATCGCAACGTCTGCCAGGTGCTCCAGAAAAGTCGCGGCAGTCTTGTTGTTGGAGCCGAGCTTCTCGGCCAGGTGGCGGGTGAGTTGAGTCTTGGTCATACCAGAAGCCATGAATTCCTCCTTCAGGAACTTACAAATTTGCGTGTATCCACCGCATACTAACGCACTGCGCTGTGGAAAAGTAGTATTTTGTGCAGATTTTATGCGGTTCCCAGTAAGGTACCCCCAGGAAAATCGGCATAAAATGCGGCTCCGGAAGCTGAAGAGCGCCTAAAGCGCCGAGTTCGAGGGTCCCTGACATCGGATGGCTGACCGCTGATAGCTGCCAGCTCGTGGCTTTTTCTTGCCCTCCAGTCACTTGCTAGAAAAAAGTAGGGTTCCGGCTGGCCTCACGCGCCGTTCGTTCGTTACACTGAAAACCATTTTCAAAATGTCTGAAAAAGTGTTAAAGGAGGATTCACAAATGGCAGATGCCGCTCTCAGTGGCACCGAGTTCAAGAAGCAATTACGCGCGGGAACCCCGAAGATGGGCTTGTTCCTCAACGCGCACAGCCCGACTGTCGCCGAACAACTCGCGCACAGCGGCTACGACTGGCTACTCGTCGATGCCCAGCACGGCCCCATGAATTACGAGAAGCTCTCCGCCATGCTCAGTGGCATTGCGAACGGGGGCGCAAAATCGCTGGTGCGCGTGGGCGGATACGACGACCGTCCCGGCATCCAGCAGGCTCTCGATCTGGGCGCCGACGGCGTTCTCGTCCCCTACATCAACACCGCCGAAGAGGCGCGCCAGGCCATCAGTTGTACCAAGTATCCGACCGTCGGTACGCGCTCCGTTTACTTTCCGCAGCGCAGCATGAACAAGGCCGGACTGCTCGGCTATGCGGGCAACTGGAACAGCGAAGGCATTATCGCGCTTCAGGTCGAGACTGCCTCGTGCATCGAAAACATTGCCGAGATCGCGGCTGTCCCCGGCGTTGACATTCTTTTTCTGGGGCAAAACGATCTCTGCATGTCGATGGGTCTCTACAATAAGTACGAGTTCCCGCACATGTACACCTCGCCCGAACTGAACGCCGCCACGCAAAAGCTGATCGAGCACGCGCGCAAGAACAACATCATTCTCGGCATCTTCCTGTTCGGGACCTCCCGCGTCGGCGAGTTCCTGGAGAAGGGTTTCACCTTCATCAGCGTTGGCAACGACCTGCACCACGTGCTGACGCAAACCGGCGCGTACGTCAACGACATCGAAAACATCGCGAAAGAGAAAGGCAAAGTGTGGAAGAGAAGGCCGACCGCGCTGTTCTAGCGTGTGGTTGACTTGAGGCAAGTGGCCAATCCAAGATTCCGGGTTGGCCCTTTTGTTTATCTATGAAACGCGGCTGAATGACAGGCAACTAACGCATGCCAGGTTCTCATTCCAAACTCGGACAGCTTGCGATCGTAGTGCTGTGTGCGATGGTCGTATGGCTGGCGTACAAGACGCCTTCGCCGACTCCAAAAAGCGAGCCGCTGCCCACGCCTGAACTGCTTCCGATCTCGGAGATCACGCCAACCTGGGACGGCGCCTATCCGTTTCTTGTCATCCGGGTCGTCAATGCTGATCCGAACAACCCCAGATTTGAGATTGCAATTTCAAGTATCAAGCCAACCGTCCGTCACGAAACCGCGGTGAACGAGTTTCAGGTTGATCTCCACTCGGGAGCATTTGTGCTGCGGCAGACCGACCTGTTTGTTCCTGATGTGATGCCCCTCGTCCTCACGCGAACCTACCGTCCGTGGTTTCTTTATGTTCGGGCTTTTGGCGTGGGAGCGAATCACCCCTACGATATTTGTCCCACGGGGACGAGGTTCCCATATACCTATCAGGATCTGAACCTTGAAGACGAACGTCAGATTCACTTCCCGCGAATCTCCAAGGGCACGAGCTATGCGGACGCGGTATTCCGGCACAGCGAAACGTCATCGGAATTTTTTGGCGCGCAGGACGCCTGGAACGGCAATGGCTGGACGCTCGATTTCCCCGACGGCCGCAAGTTTCTTTTCCCGGAAGCCTACCAGGCCAGAAGTTACGCGCAGGGCGCGCCCACCGACATGGGCGACAGCGCCGGCCACCACATTCGTTTGAACCGGGACGAGGTCCGCAACCTCAAGCAGCTTGTCTCTCCTTCCGGGCATGTCATTGATTTCAAGTACGACCTGGCGAACCGGATTGTGGAAGCTTCCGACGATTCGGGCGACGTTCGAGATTACGATTACGACGCCGCCGGGCATTTGGAGACGGTCACCGACAAGGCAAAAGTGCTGTATCACTTCCGGTACGAACGCCTTCTAAACGAGCGCGGGTACGATCCATACTTGATGACGCGCGTTGAGGACGGCAACGGCAAGGTGCTGCTGCGAAACGAATTTGCGGATGGTTCCAGAGTTTCAGCGCAGACGCTCGCTGACGGAAAGCTTGTGCGGTATCGGTATCTATTCAACCGCCGCTACGAGATTGTGGAGACCACGGTGACGCTGCCGGATGGCAAGCAGCAGCGCTTTTCTTTCAAGGACAGGAAGCCAGCGAAAAGACAGCCGGCGAAAGAACCATGATCGTCGGCGACTCTCCGCACAGCTTAGCTGGGTGGGAGACGGGAAGCGCGGGAGATGTGGTGGCGGTTCCGCGCAAAACACCGATAGCCCTCGTGGATCAACCGGTTGAACCCGGGCAACCGGAAAATGGCATAGAAGGGCCACGCCCACCAGATCCGTCGCGTCACGTATAAATAAACATCGGCTCCGGAAATCAGCCCATTATCTGCCGTGAGTAGCCGAATGTCGGTGAGAAGTTCTTCGCGCGGCATCTTGAGCCTCTGCGCAACCCAAGGCTCATCCAGTGAGGCAATCTCGAATCCGCGCCGCCCAAGCGTCCCCGCCCAAAACTTGACCCAACGCGAGCAGAATCCGCACTGCCCGTCATAAAGAACCACGCCCAGAACCGCACCCTGGGCCAGACGCTCAGCCGCCGGTCGGGTTTCAGCGCTCGCCGGAACAATCACAGTCTTCGCCCCCGCATCACAGTAACCGGTGATCCTTCCGCGAGGAAAGCGGAGTGAGGCTTACCGCGGAGCACTGCCGCCATATCCTCTCCGTACAACGTTTTCGCGTCGCCCTCAAATGCCGACTGCCGCACCTGCCAGACTCTCCACGATGGATGCGTCACGCGATATTCCACGCAACCGCCGTCAGGCTGCGCCGCATATCCCCAGTAGTGCTCGGTAATAAACTGCTCAACCGAACCTTCGCCCGGCAGTTCAGGATTGCCCAAGGTTTCAAGGTTGATCTCGTTCCAGCCCTTGCCGCGCCATCGGTACGCCACCCTGAGGCTATTATCGCCAACCGGGCGAATCTCATGCGCCATGCGCAGCGCCACATAATTCTCGTTGTAGAACGTGCGGGCAACGAACGCAATCGCCCGGCGCGGAACCACCTCCCGGATGAACACCACCCCTCTCCGCATTTCGCTCCCCGCTTGCCGTCGCACGTAGAACCGCAGGTTCACTTCATCGAAATTTGAATGCATGGGAATCGGCAGGAGCCCGAACAATTTTGTTTTCAGAAAACGAAATCCGACGAGGCTGACGAAGATTTTTCCCTCAAAGCGATCGAGTTCGGTTCCGACAGGGACGAAGGGAAGAAGCAGACTGGCTTCTACCTCGTAGTTCAGCATAGACATGTGCTGCCATTCCGCGGTAAGGAAAACTCGCTCAGGGCCCACATGTTTAGGATGGCCGGGCCGGGCGGTCCGATTCATTTGAAAATCCGAGCAGGGAGCGTGTTGTCTGCCTAGAGCCGACGGTTAGAGGAGTAACTGACAGCTGCGAGCTGAAAGCTCTACGGATCGCATACCGCGCTGCCCATGCCGGCCTGTCGTGCGGATTCCTGCATCGCGGCGAGATTTCTTTTTTGCTCTTCGAGTTGCTGCTGCATCTGCGCCACGTCCTCCTGCTTCTTCACCTGATGCTCGTTGTACTGCACGCCGTTGGAGTATTCGTTCGCCACGACGAAATGAATGGAATCGTTGAGTTTAGTGATTTGTGCCTGCAGGTGTGCAATCGCACTCTTCTGCGCCAGAATCCGGCTCTTCCATTGTTCTGCGGACTGGCCGCCCGAAGGAATCTTGGGAGACGCCGCCGTCATCTTTCCTTCGCTTTCGCGCGGCCCCGCGTCTGCGTCCGGATTCTTTGGGAGGTTCTCGTTCGTGATCATCTTTGGCTTCGCCGGGGATGATGCATCCTTGGCCGTCTGCTTCTTCCGATTCTCTCTCGCGACGTCGCCGAGTGACTGGCCATACACGACCGCGCTCATCAGCAGTGCGACGGGCAAAATCTTCAGGGCAATTTGGCGCATTGACCGGCTCCCACGCGGAATAGTTCTCCCGCCAACAATTTCAATTCCAATGCTAGGCTCCGCTCGCTGCGATCTGTAATTACCCTTGTAACTCGTGTACAAAACGAAGGTGTCAGAGCCTGAGGCGCGCTACGGATCGTACACCGCTGTATGCATGCCGGCATGTCGCGCCGCTTCCTGCATCTCATCGAGCTTCTTCTTCTGTTCATCGAGTTGCAGCTGGATTCGCGCCACGCGCTCCAGTTGCCGCGCTTGGTACCGGTTGTACGGTCCCTCGTACTGCACGTTTCCATTCACGGAACGAATCGACTCGTTGAGCAGGTCGATCCGCGCCTGCAGAGTCGCCATCTTATTTTCTTGAGCCAGGATCAGCCTCTTCCATCGGTCGGCGGCACGTTGTTCCGCCAGTCGTTGCTGTACGGAACGATAATCCGCGGCCTGACTACTCGGCGCCGCGCCGCTGTCTGACAGTGCCTCGCGCGGCTCCTGGTTCGTGTCGGGATCTTTCGGAAGGTCCTTGTTAGTGATCACCCTCGGCTTCGCCGCGGTCGATGCATCGTTGGCGTTCTGCTTCTCCCGGTTCTCTCTCGCGACGTCACCCAGCGACTGCCCATAGGCGGTCGAATTCATCACGAGCGCGATTGCCAGTATCTTGAAAAACACTCGCTGCATAACACTCTCCCCCTGGCTCGTGCTGAACTGTTCTTCGATGCTAACTATCAATGCTAACCCCGCCCGCTGTGATATGTTGCTAACCGTATGAGGCGCGCGCCGAACGAAAGTGCCGCGCCATCATGGCCAACCGGCCATCTTCAGAACCTCCTCCGCCGTCATTCCGCACTCCCGCAAATGCCGGATGCTCAGCGCATCGTGGCGTTTCGCCAGCCGTACTCCGGCAGAGTCTCGCACCAGTTCGCAATGAAAGTAATCCGGTGCGACGTGCCCAAGCGCACGCATCAACAGCAGTTGCCGCGCGGTCGACTTCAGCAAATCCGCGCCGCGCACGACTTCCGTGATTCGCATGGCCGCGTCGTCGACCACAACCGCGAGTTGGTAAGCGGGTACATCATCGCGCCGCCAGACCAGGAAATCGCCGAAATCGTTGCCGGCGACGTAGCGCTGCTGGCCCAGATTCAAATCCGCAAACTCAACCTGCTCGCCCTCGGGAATGCGAAACCGCCAGTTCACGCCCGCAGGCTCGGTGAACTCGGCTGCATCCTTCCGCGCGCGGCAGGTTCCGGGATATAGCGGTTCATCGTCCGTGTCATTTGGGGCGCTCGCCGAATGCGCCAGATCTTTGCGCGAACAATGGCATGGATAGATAAAGCCGCCGTCCCGCAGCCGCCGCCAAGCCTCCAGATAGCGCGCCCGGCGCTCACTCTGCGAGTACGATCCGGACGCGCCGCCACAATCCGGTCCCTCGCTCCAACAAATCCCGAGCCAGCGCAGGTCTTCCATCATGGCGCGAGCAAATTCCGCCCGCGAGCGTTGCGAATCCAGATCCTCATTCCGCAAAATCAAAGTTCCCTGACTCTCGATCGCCCGTTGCGCCGCGATCCAGAAGGTCCGCGCATGACCGATGTGCAGCAGCCCCGTTGGCGAAGGCGCCAGGCGGCCACGATAAACTCCACGAGAAACAGGAGAGAAGCTGGGCGGGACCTTACTCACGAAAACATTCTAGCGGGAAGCGCTGTACCCACGGGCGCGTGTTGGCCACCACACGGCGTGTATGGCGGCGCACACGGTCCCACGCTAGGTTCGCCGATAAGTCGCGTCGCATCAACACCCACCGAGTTGGCCTCTCTCTTGCCATGTCACTTCCGACTGCGCCAGCCGCAGAGGGGGTGACAAAATGACAACCACTTGGAAATCCGGCGACAAGAAATCCAATAACCAGGCAACTAACAACCCAATCACCGGGACGGCGCTTTCGTCCTGGTCGCGCCAGCAGAAACTCGCAATGGTCGCGGGCTTTGCAATTCTCGGACTGTTGCTCGCGCTGAGCGCGTGCTCGAAGCAATCTCCAAAACCGGCGCTGGTCGGCGTCTCCAGCCCAGCGCCAAGCTCGACAACGCCCGCAGTCGCGGCGACACCTGCAACCGCGGCAGTTGCCGCGGGCGCACCTGCGCCTGCAAAGAAGACGCCTAAGAAGCGTCCCGCGAACGTCACTTATAGCGACCCCAACTACGGGGTTTCGTTCCTGTATCCACGGAAGTTCGCGCTGAGCACCGGCGACAAAGCGTTGCCCCCGTTTGCACCCCTGGGTGATGCGTCGATGAACTTCGTACAGCCTGGCGGAGTTGCGGTCGCAACCGTCGAACTGCCCAGCGGTTCCTATCCTGGCACTGACTTTGCGTCCGCCTTCTTCAACGTGAACGTCAATCGCAGCGTCTCCGAGCAGGAGTGCGAGCACTTCGCCTTCGTCGATTCGCACAATGTCAACGGCGGCTCCGTGAACGCCGAAAAAGTTAAAATTGGCCCGACCGACATGAAGACCACTTCCAATTTTTCCGCGAGCGCCATGACGCAAACCGAAACGCAGTACTACCACAGCTACGAAAACGGAGCCTGCTACGAATACGTCCTAAGCGTGGGCACCGCCGGATATGGCGCCAAGGACGGCGTTGAGCCGGTCAACCGCGACAAAGTCTTTGCCAAACTGGAGAAGATCCTGGCGACGGTGAAGGTCAATCCAGCCGAACCGGAACAGGCAGCCGAACCAACGGTCACCAGCATCGCCAGCGGCAAGGAATAAACTCGAAGCACGCAGATAACGCCAAGGCCACGCGGAACGCTTGCGTGGCCTTCGTGTTTTAGTGCATCTTTGTCGAATGCGGCTACATCTGAAACATATCCTGACTTTCGGAGAGCTCGGAACCTTTAGCCGAGGTGTGAAACTCCTAAGCCTCCAGGAAAACTCACTTACTAAGGATATGGAATGGTTACGCTGAAAATAGTTCAACGAGTTTTTACAGTTTCGGCGATTGTGCTGCTCGCAAGTCTGTCGGCGCTCGCGCAGACCTCAACCTGGAACATTGACCCCGCACATTCGACCGCGCAGTTCACGGTCCGTCATCTGGCGATCTCGAATGTCACCGGGAGTTTCACGAAAGTGGCGGGAAGCGTCGTTCTAAACGAGAAAGATATTGCGCAGTCGCAGGTCTCGGCCAGCATCGACGTCAGCTCGGTCGATACACGGGTCGAGGCGCGGGACAAAGATCTTAGAAGCCCTAATTTTTTTGACGTTGAAAAGTATCCGACCATCGAATTCAAATCCAAACGCATTGTAAACAGCGGCGGCAAGCTGCAGATGATTGGCGATCTTACCATTCACGGAACCACGCACGAAGTTACGCTCGACGTGGATGGACCTACGCCTGAATTGACCGACCCGTGGGGCAATTCGCGACGCGGAATTTCCGCGACGACGACCATCAACCGCAAGGATTTCAATCTCGTCTACAACAATCTTCTCAAGACCGGTGAAGCGGTGATTGGAGATAACGTAAAGATCCAGATCGACGCGGAAATTGTAAAGAAGAAATAAGTCACACTCCGAGTTCTGAAGTCTCGTTCCGAAGCATCGTTTCCGAAACGTGAACCGGCGATCCTGATGCGCGCCGGTTCGCGGGTACCCGCGTTCTCTCGCGAGAGGGGACCAAATGGAGAGCCTATGGATCCAAGCCCTCGCATGACATACATCGGCGGTCCGACTGCTTTGATCGAGATTTTCGGACTTCGTTTTCCGACAGATCCCACTTTCGATCCTCCGGGGAATGATTATAAGAATGGCCCAGTGACACTGAGTAAGATTGAGGGCCCAGCCATATCCCAAAACTCGCTGGGGCGCATCGACGCCGTACTGCTTAGCCATGACTATTTACATTTCCGGGGATACGGTCTGGTATGAGGGCATTGCCGATGTCGCGCGGCGTTACCGTGTCGCCATAGCAGTTCTGTTTCTCGGTGCTGCGCAAGTTGAGCAGGTTGGTCCATGGCCTCTCACCATGACCGCAACCGACGCTGTCCACGCCGCTAAGGCATTCTCCAGCGCAACGATTGTTCCGCTGCACTACTCCGGCTGGAAGCATTTGCGTGAATCCCGCAAAGATGTAGACGCGGCCTTCGCGGCAGCGGGACTAAGCCATCGCCTACAGTGGCTTCAACCGGGAGTCCCCGTTCACATTCCGTCTCGAGAAATCTAAGGAAATTCTGGGCCATCGGGTTCTTGATCGTCCGATGACCCGATCGTCAGGCCCCCCGCTTCCGGTATTATCGAACCGTGGTGATCCAGAGCGTCGTACAGAACAAACTACAACTTTTGCGTTCCGAGAAGCTGGGCCGGATGGCTTGGCTGATGCATGCCTTCTCGACGCGGCGTGGCGGAGTGTCGCGCGTCTACGGGGGAAATGCGCTGAATCTTGGGTTCACCAAGCACGACTCTCGCACGGCCGTCGAGCGCAACCGCGATCTTTTCCTCAAGGGACTGGGCGCGGCGAACGGACGCAGAATCTGGCCGCTGGTTTCGCTACGACAGATTCATTCTGATTTGATCCATCGCGTTGACCGGATGCCAGAACATCCGCTGGCTGGAGATGGACTCATCACAGACACGCCGAGGCTCCTGGTGGCGGTGCAGACGGCCGATTGCCTTCCCATCATTCTGGCGGATCGGAAGCGGCGGGCTGTCGGAGTTTTTCACGCAGGCTGGCGCGGCACGGTGAAGCGCATCGTCGAGAAGGGGGTTGGCGAGATGCGGAAGCACTTCGGGAGTGATCCGCGGAATCTGGTAGCGGCGATTGGGCCGGGCGTGCAGGGGTGCTGCTACGACGTGGGCGAAGAAGTGCGCACTAAGTTTGAAATGCAGTTTGCATATGCTGGGAGCTTGTTCCGTGAAGTGAAAGAGTCGGATCCCGTGCGGGAGAAGTATCCGATGCTGTTCCTGACGGCGCGCGCGCCGGGACACAGCGAATTGCCGGTGAAGCTTTTTCTTGATCTGGTGGAAGCGAACCGGCGGCAACTGCTCGATGCAGGTGTGCTGGCGAAGAACATTGACACGGCGGCACCGTGCACGGCTTGCCATACGGAGCTGCTATTCAGCTTTCGCGCAGAGAAGGGCGTGACGGGGAGAATGATGGGGGCGGCCGGGATCAGGCTGGAATGAAAACCGTCGCCCTTCGCGCGATAGGCGGACGAGGGCGGCCGCCCCTGCGCGATCTGCTTACGCCAAGTCGAACAGTAGAACTTCCGCTTCTTCCGTTGCTTTGATCGTCAGCTTTTTCTCTTCGCTTATGGCCGCACCGTCTCCCTGCCGCAACTTCTGGCCGTTCAGTTCGACTTCGCCCTTCGCGACCTGGAGCCACGCGTGACGCTTATCGCCTAGCGACTGCGTGACCTCCTCTCCGGGGGCAAGCAGAGTCACGAACAACTTCGCGTCCTGATTGATCTTTACCGAACCGTCGGCGCCGTCGCTCGAAGCGATCAGGCGAACCTTACCGCGCTTCTCGACTTCGGGGAAGCTCTTCTGTTCGTAGCCGGGTTCGTGCCCCGGCTTGTCGGGGAGAATCCATATCTGCAGCAGGTGCACGGTTTCGGTCGCGGACGGGTTCGCTTCACTGTGGCGGATGCCACGCCCGGCGCTCATGCGCTGCCCGTCGCCCGGAAGGATCACCGAGCCCGTGCCCAGGCTGTCTTTGTGCTCGAGCTGGCCGGACAGGACATAGGTAATGATCTCCATGTCGCGATGGGGATGAGTGGGGAAGCCGCCGCTCGGCGCGACCCAATCTTCGTTGATCACGCGCAGCGAGCTGAAGCCCACCCACTGGGGATCGTGGTAGTCGTTGAAACTGAACGTATGGCGCGTCTTCAGCCAGCCGTAGTCGCCGCCGCCACGCTCATTGCTCGGTC
>ODAK010005260.1_pt1 | contig 13167 bp, 11 predicted proteins | sample 1539591 | NCBI WGS metagenome assembly ODAK01 (sample SAMEA3539303, study PRJEB22396) | soil metagenome | biome: tundra; feature: field; material: soil | place: USA | collected 2010-05 | depth 0.15 m | reverse complement strand
GGACAGGTATTTCTTGGCCACCGCCACCGCCTCGGCCTCGTCCTCGACGACGATGTCCAGGACGCCGTTCGGCTCCTGCACGCTGACCGGGCCGACCTCCTCGGGCCGATAGACGCCAAGGCCGCCGCCCTCGATCATCGCCGGGCCGCCCATGCCGATGGTGGTGTCGCGCGTGGCGATGATCACGTCGCACACCCCGGCCACCGCCGCGTTGCCGGCGAAGCAGCGGCCCGAGACGATGCCGATCATCGGCGCCACGCCGCTCATCTGGGCCCAGTACTCGAAGCCCCGGGTGAAGCCGCCGCCCTCGGTGTCGCCGGGCCGGCCGCCGCCGCCTTCGCAGAAGAAGATGGTCGGCAGCCTGAATCGCTCGGCGATCTCGCACAGGCGATCCATCTTGTGGTGGTTGTAGGCGCCCTGAGTGCCGGCCAGCACCGTGTAGTCATAGGCCATGACCGCGCAGCGGGCGGCCTCGTCGGCGAAATGCTCGCCATTGACCCGGCCCAGCCCCATGACCATGCCGTCGGCGGGGGTCTGCTCGATCAGTTCCTCAATGGTGTTTCGTCGCCGGCGCGCCGCCACCGTCAGCGGCCCGTATTCGGTGAAGGAGCCGGGATCGAGCAGGTCGTCGACATTCTCCCGCGCCGTGCGCTGGCCGGTCTTGCGCCGCCGCTCGACGGCCGTCGGGCGTGCGGCGTCCAGTGTCAGGCGATGACGCTCCAGCACCTCGGCCAGGTCGGGACGGACGGCGTCGAGGTCGATGGCCGCGGCCTGGGTCGCGCCCGCCGCGCCGAGGTCGGCCTCCTCGATGAAGATCAGGGCGTGGCCTTCGAACACCGCATCGCCAACGTTCGCGGCCACCTCGCGGACATAGCCGCTGACCGGCGCCTCGATCACGTGCTCCATCTTCATGGATTCCATGATCAGGGCCGGCTGGCCGGCGCGGATGGCCTGGCCGGGCTCGACGGCGAGGCTGACCACCGTACCTTGCAGCGGCGCGCGCAGGGCCGTGGTCCCGGCCGGGCCTTCGACGTCTTCGAGCATCGGCGGCGTGGCCACCCGGGCGGCCGGCGCGTCGCCGCCGCTCTTGCCGTGGGCCAGCACGGCCAGGGGATCGACCGTGTCGATCCTGGCGCCAGCGGTCCGCTGCGCCGGCGCGGCGGCTGACGCCGGAGACTCGGCGGCGGCGCCGGCGACCAGTTCGGCCATGTGGGTCTCGACGAAGCTGGTGTCGATCTGGCCGGCGGCGAAGGCCGGATGGCCGAGCAGGGCGCGCAGGAAGGGGATGTTGGTCGCCGCGCCGGCGATATTGAACTCGGCCAGCGCCCGGCGGGCCTTTCGGGCGGCTTCAGCGACGCCGCCGGCGCTCGCATGCACGATCAGCTTGGCCAGCAGGCTGTCAAAACGCAAGCTGGTGCGATAGCCGGTATAGCCGAAGCCGTCGACGCGCACGCCGGGACCGGACGGCGTCTCGTAAGCCGTGAGCATTCCGCCGGCCGGCCGCGCGGTTCCGTCGGCGGCCATGGTCTCCAGATTGACCCGCGCCTGGATGGCGACGCCTCGCGGCGTCGGCACGTCGGCCTGACGCAGGTTCAGCTCGGCCAGGCTGGCGCCGGCGGCGATCCGCAGCTGCAGGCGGACCAGATCCAGGCCGGTGACCGCCTCGGTGACCGTATGCTCCACCTGCAGGCGCGGATTGGCCTCGATGAAGACGAATTCCGCCCCCTCGCGCCGGCGCGAATCGACCAGGAACTCGATCGTACCCAGGCCGCGATATTGCGCCGCCTGGCCCAGGCGGACGGCGGCGTCGAGCACGGCGGCCCTCACCTCGGCGTCGAGGGCGGTCACCGGCGCGACCTCGATCAGCTTCTGCCGCTGGCGCTGCAGGCTGCACTCGCGATCCCACAGATGCACCACCTCGGCCCCGTCGCCGAGGATCTGCACCTCGATATGGCGCGCGTGAGGCAGGAGGCGCTCGACATAGACCTCGCCGCGGCCGAAGGCCTTCAGCGCCTCGGAGCTGCACCGCTCATAGGCTTCGGCCATGTCCTCGATCCGGGCGACCGGTCGCATGCCGCGCCCGCCGCCGCCGGCCAGCGCCTTCAGCATCACCGCGCCGCCCTCGCCCAGGCTGGCGAGGAAGGCCTCGGCCTCTTCTCGCGTAACCGAGCCGGCCGAGCCTTCGAGCACCGGCACGCCGCACCGGGTCGCCAGCGTGCGGGCCTTGGTCTTGTCGCCGAACAGGGCGAGCGTCTCCGGCGTCGGTCCGACGAAGACCATGTCCATCTCGGCGCAGAGGGTGGCAAAACCCGCATTCTCGCTCAGGAAGCCATAGCCGGGATGCACGGCGTCGCAGCCCATCTCCCTGGCCGCCGCGCAGATCTGCGCCCCGTCCAGATAGGCGGCCGCGCCCACGCCACGCAGGGCGAAGAGCTCGTCAGCGGCCTTCAGATGCAGGGATTGGGCGTCGTCCTCGGAGAAGACCGCGACCGTGGCGATGCCCATCTCGGCGGCGGTGCGCGCGATGCGGATAGCGATCTCGCCTCGGTTGGCGATCAGCAATTTTTTGAACATTGAGTTTGTACCGGCCCTACGAACGAGCCTTTTTCGAGGGTCTAGAGCAGGGACGCAACCTCGCTCATCGCCGGCCCGATCTCGTCGTGCAGCACAAGGTCGGCCCGGCTGTCCTGGTCGGTCGGCTCACGGTTAACGATGGCCAGCGCCGCCCCGTTCTGCTTGGCGATCAGCGGAAAGGCCGAGGCCGGATAGACCACCAGCGACGAACCCAGCACCAGGAAGAGGTCGCAGGCCAGGGTCTCGGCCTCGGCCCGGGCCAGAACCTCCTCGGGCAGGGACTGGCCGAAGGAGATAGTGGCGGTCTTGACGACGCCGCCGCAGGCGCGGCAGGAGGGCAGGGCATCGGTCGTGAGGAACGCCGCCTTCAGGTCCGCCAGTTCGTGGCGCAGGCCGCATTCGAGGCAGGTCGCATAGCCGGCATTGCCGTGGAGCTCGATCACCTTCTCCGGTGGCAGGCCGGAGGCCTGGTGCAGGTTGTCGACATTCTGGGTGATCACCGCGGCCACCTTGCCCAGGCCGGCCAGTTCAGTGACGGCGCGGTGGCCGGCGTTGGGGCTCCTGCCCACCCAGCCGGCGACGCCGGAAAAGGCGCGGGTCCAGGCCTCGCGGCGCTTGGCCTCGCTGGCGACGAAGTCCTGGAAATAGATCGGGCTCATCCGGCTCCAGACCCCGCCGGGACTGCGGAAGTCGGGAATGCCGGACTCGGTCGAAATACCGGCGCCGGTAAAGACCACCACCCGCTCGGCGCGCGCGATCATCCGCGCCAAGGCTTGGCGCGCCGCGGTCACGGGCGCGAGGTCCTGAACAGCACGCTCGGTCTGGCTGGTCTCATGGCTTCGATAGTGCCTCAAACCGTGCCCGAGGGGAGAAGGAAACCGATTGTGCAAGGCCCTTGCATGGGAGAAGTCTGACGGCCTGGACTTGAAGGAGGCTCGCCTGCCAACGCCCGACCAAGCCGATTGGTGGAAGCACGCGGTCTTCTACCAGATCTATCCGCGCAGCTTTCTTGATTCCAACGGCGACGGGATCGGCGACCTGGCGGGCATCGAGGCCAGGCTGGACTATATCGCCGGGCTGGGGGTCGACGCGATCTGGCTTTCGCCGGTCTTCACCTCGCCGATGAAGGACTTCGGCTACGATGTCTCCGACTATCGCGGCATCGACCCGATCTTCGGGACCCTGGGGGATTTCGACGCCTTGCTGGCCGGCGCCCACGCGCGGGGCCTGAAGCTGATCGTCGACCAGGTCTGGTCGCACACCTCCGACAAGCATGCCTGGTTCATCGAAAGCGCCTCGTCGGCGGACAATGAAAAGGCCGACTGGTACGTCTGGGCGGACGCCAAGCCGGACGGGACCGCGCCCAACAACTGGATGGCGGTGTTCGGCGGCCCCTCCTGGACCTGGCATCCCAGGCGCCGGCAATACTACTTGCACAACTTTCTGGTCGAGCAGCCAGACCTGAACTTCTGGAACCCGGCCGTGCAGGACGCTATCCTCGACACCGCCAAGTTCTGGCTCGATCGCGGCGTCGACGGCTTTCGCCTCGACGTCATCAACTTCCTCTTTCACGACCGGGCGCTGACCGACAATCCGCCCGCCGGGCTGGCCAGGCCGCCGGGCCAGGCGACCGAGTTTCAGCGCCATATCCACGACCGCTCGCAGCCGCAGACCCTGGCCTTTATCGCCCGCATGCGCGCGCTTCTGGATAGCTACGGCGACCGCATGACCATCGGCGAGGTCGGCGACGCCGACATGCTGGGCCGCCAGATCGAATACACGGCGACGCCCGAGCGGCTGCACACGGCCTACAGCTTCTTCCTTCTGACCGCGCGCGACCCGACGCCGGCCCTGTTCGCCGACGCCATGACCGCCTGGGCCGGAGTGGCAGGGTGGCCGTCCTGGTCGCTGAGCAACCACGATTTCGTCCGTTTCCCGACCCGGATGGCCCATTCCGGCGATCCGCGGCAGGTGAAGGGCCTGCTGGCGCTTCTGCTCGCCTTGCGCGGCACGCCCTTCCTCTATCAGGGCGACGAGCTGGGCCTGCCCCACGCCGAGGTGCCGTTCGAGCGCCTGCGGGACCCCTTCGCCATCGCCATCTATACCGGCGAGTCCGGCCGCGACGGCGCGCGCACGCCGATGCCCTGGACCAAGGACGCGCCCAATGGCGGCTTTTCCAGCGCGGTGGAAACCTGGCTGCCCTTCGATCCGCGCCACCTGCCGCTGGCGGCGGCCGAGCAGGAGGGCGACGCCCACTCCATGCTCAACTTCACCCGCACGGTGCTGGCGCTGCGCAAACGTTCGCCGGCGCTGCAGGCCGGCGCGGTCCGGCTGCTCGACGCCGGCCCCGGCGTGCTGGCCTTTGAGCGCAGCCTGGGCGGCGAGCGCGTTCTTTGCGCCTTTGAACTGGCGGGCCAGCCCGGCCAGCTGCACCATCCTGAAATGGCCAATTCGGAAGCCTTCGCCCTGATCGGCGGCGCGGTGGTGGCGGAGACCGGCATCGAACTCGCGCCCTTTTCCTTCGCCTGGGTCCGGCTGGGCGGGCGAGAATGACCGGCGAGCCTGAATCTCTCGCTGCCACCGAGCCGCTGGCGGTCCGACGCGCGCGGCACAATTTCGATCGACTGATCATGCTGTCCGACGGCGTCTTCGCCATCGCCATGACGCTTCTGGCGCTGGATGTCCGCGTGCCGGCCGGCTCGGAGGCCCATCTGGCCAGCCTTTGGGTCGCCCTCAAGCCGGTGCTGTCGGCCTATGCGTTGAGCTTCCTGGTCATCAGCGCCTATTGGCTGCTGCACCGGCGGTCCATGGCCGTGATCCTGCGCGTCGACGCTATCGCCGCCGTCCTCAATCTGCTCGTCCTGGGTCTGGTGTCGCTGCTGCCGGCGGGCACCCGGCTGGCCTCGTCCGGCCAGGCGATGTCGCCCGGTCTGGGCCTCTATGCCGGCCTGGTGATCGCCATCGGCGCCGCGATGGCCTGTTTCTGGGGCTATGCCGCCCTGATCGGCCGCCTGGTCTCGGCGGAGGTTGGACGGCGCGAACGCTGGGTGACGTTCCTGGGCGTTTTGCTCTCGGCGCCGCTCTTCCTGCTGCTGACCATCGGCGGCCACGTGCCGCCTGGCGTGGTTCCGGCCGTCCTGCTGGTGCTGTTCGTGGTGGGCTGGCTGATCCTGCAGCGCCTGTCGCGCGAGCCGCCGGCAAAGCCCCGCCCGGTCCCCGACGCCGGTGCGGCCAAGCCTTGAGAAGCGAAGCCGCGTGTTGATCTGCGCGCCGTCTCGCGCGAGGCTCCGCACGCGACAACGATAAAACCGGGGTGGAAAACGATGAGCATCAGCTTTGGCGACGTCTTCGATGCGACAGCGGCAGCCGTCCAGCCCGATGACCGGGCCATCTATTGCGACGACCAGATCGTCAGCTGGGGCGAGTTCGACCGCGCTTCCAACGCCGTCGCCCGGGCTTTGCGGGCCGCCGGGCTCGAACCCGACGCCAAGCTCGCCCAGTACATGCGCAACAGCCCGGAATATCTCATCGGCTTCGTGGCGGGGTTCAAGGCCAGGCTGGCGCCGGTGAACGTCAACTATCGCTACGGCACCGACGAACTCGAATATCTGATCGACAATTCCGACGCCGAGGCGGTTTTTTTCGACGCCGAGTTCGCGGGCAATGTCGCGGCCATCCGCCCCAAGCTGCCGAAGGTGAAGGTCTGGGCCTCGGTCGGCGGACGCGTCGCCGGTTATGACAGCTTCGACGACCTGGCCGCCGGCGATGGCGCGCCGCTGGGGATCGAGCGCTCCGGCGACGACATGTTCCTCATGTACACCGGCGGCACCACCGGCCTGCCCAAGGGGGTGATGTGGCCGAGCGCGACCTGGTGGCCGGTGCTGGCCGGCTTCCGCGCGCCCTCTTTCGGCACGGAGGCCCCGACGACGATCGAGGCGCTGCAGGCCCAGATCCGCTCCGGCGTTGGCCGCGAGCCGCTCTATGTGGCGACGCCGCTGATGCACGGCACGGGCCTGTTCACCAGCATCTCGGCCATGTCCAAGGCCGCGCCCGTGGTGATCACCCGCCACCGGTCGTTCGATCCGGCGGCGGCGATGGATGCGGTCACCCGGTTGCGCTGCGCCGGCTTCGTCATCGTCGGCGACGCCTTTGCGCGGCCGATCCTGGACGCGCTGCGCGCCGACCCCGCGCGGTACGACGTGACCTGCCTGCGCACCATGGTCTCCAGCGGCATGATGTGGAGCCCGGAGGTGAAGACCGGCCTGTTGGAGTTCATGCCCGAGGCCATGCTGGTCGACAGTTTCGGCGCTTCCGAGGGCGCCGGCATCGGCCTCTCGATCACCAGCCGCGACCTGCCGCCGACCGAGGCGCGCTTCGATGGACCCGACACCATCGTGGTCCGCGGCGAAGACTTCACGCCGGTGGTCCCCGGTTCAGGCGAGGTGGGGCTGGTGGCCAAGACCGGCGACCTGCCGCTGGGCTACTACAAGGACCCGGAGAAGTCGGCGCGCACCTGGGTGGTGATCGACGGCAAGCGGCGGCTGATCAGCGGCGACCACGCCACCGTCGAGGCGGACGGCACGATCCGGCTGCTCGGCCGCGGCAGCCACTGCATCAATTCCGGCGGCGAGAAAATCTATCCCGAAGAGGTCGAGGAGGCGCTGAAGACCCACCCGGCGGTGCTGGACGCCCTGGTCTTCGGCATGCCCGACGAGCGGTTCGGCCAAGTGGTCAGCGCGGTGGTCGGCCTGGTCGATGGCGAGGCGGCGGACGAGGCCGAGCTGGTCGCCCATGTCCGCGCCCACCTCTCGCCCTTCAAGGCGCCCCGCCGCATCGCCTTCGTGCCCACGGCCCCCCGCGCCCCCAACGGCAAGGCCGACTACGCCACCGCCAAGGCCATGTTCGAGGGGGTCGGGGTTTAGCTCAACACGAAATCGTCCGGGTTGGGTTTGAGGGTCGCGGTCCAGTAGTCGACCAAGGGGAAGGGCCAGTTCTGGCTGACGCGGCCCTTGGCGTTCTTGTACCAGCTGGTCACCTGCGGCGCGCCCCAGGCCATCCAGCGGTTGGCCTCGTCGACCTTGACGTTGAAGGCGTCGTGGACGTCCTTCTTCGCCTCCATGGTCTTGGCCCCGGTCTCGGCCAGCATCTGCAGCGCGCCGACGATGTAGCGGACGCTGCATTCGGAGAAGAAGATGATCGAGCCGTTGACCACGATGTTGGTGTTGGGCCCGTAGATCACGAACAGGTTCGGGAAGTTGGGGATAGTCATGCCCAGATAGGCGCGCGCGTCGCCGTCCCATTGCTCGTGCAGTTCGGTCCCGCCCTTGCCATAGACCTTCAGGGTCTTGAGAAAGTCGGAGGCGGTGAAGCCGGTGCCATAGATGATGACGTCGACCTCGTGCAGGACGCCGTCTGCGGTGACGATGCCCTTCTCCGTGATCTCCTTGATCGGCTCGGTGACTAGTTCGACGTTCGGCCTGCGCAGCGCCGCGATCCAGACGCCGTTGTCGCGCACCGAGCGTTTGCCGCCGATCGGATAGTTGGGGATGATCTTTTCGAGCAGGCCCGGCGCGCCTTCGGTCTGCGGCCGGATCGCCTCGATCAGCATGGCGCGCATGCCGGCGTTGAAGTCGCTGACGGCGTTGTCGGGGCCCTTATAGTTCGGGTCGGCCTTGACGCCTTCATAGAGGCCGTCGGTCAGCATCCAGAACAGCCAGAACCGGTACCATTTCTCGTAATAGGGGACGTGCTCCAGCAGCCAACGTTCGCCGCTGGTGACCTTGAAATGGTAGTCGGGCGTCGGCCCCAGCCAGGGCGGCGTGCGCTGGAAGACGGTGAGTTTTTCGACGTCCGGCGCGATGGCTGGCACGAACTGGAAGGCGCTGGCGCCGGTGCCGATACAGGCGACGCGCTTGCCCTTCAGATCCACGTCATGACGCCAGCGCGCTGAGTGGAATGCCTCGCCGGCGAAGCTGTCGCGGCCGGGGATGTCGGGCAGGCGGGGCTGGTTGAGCTGGCCGACGGCGCTGATCACCGCATTGGCCACCAGGGTCTCCTCGGTTCCGTCGGATTTGCGGATCTTAACCCGCCAGAGCTTGGCCGCCTCGTCGAACCGGGCCTCGACCACCTGGGTGTTGAAGCGGATGTGCGGGCGCAGATTGTGCTTGTCCGCGCAGCCCTTGAAATAGTCACGCAAGACCGGTTGGGTCGAAAAGTGCATCGGCCATTCGTGGTTCGGCTCGAACGAATAGGAATAGAGGTGGCTGGGATTGTCGACCCGGCAGCCAGGATAGGTGTTTTCCAGCCAGGTGCCGCCGACATCGGCGTTCTTCTCGATCACCTCAAATCCGACGCCCGCCTGCTGCAGGCGGATGGCCGAGAGCAGGCCCGACATGCCGGCGCCGATGATCAGCACCTTCAGCTTGGCCGCGGCCGATTTCAGGGTCGGGCTTTCCCAGTGGGGACGCTTCTGGTCGACGCCGTCGACCGCCAGCTCCTCCATCATCATGCCCATGTAGCGTTCGGGCACCTCGCCGCCGACGATGAAGTCCATCATCCGGCGCACGGTCTTGGGCGCGGGCGGCGGCGGCAGTTTTCCGTCGCCGGCGCGGTAGGCCTTGATCGCCGCCCTGGCCAGGCCGCGGACGCGATCCTGCTTATCGGGCGTCAGCCCGCCCAGACGGCCATCGGCAAAGAAGTCGTAGGCTGGCTTCATGTCGTCGGAGAGCAGGCTGGCGTCACCGGTCAGATGCACCAGCGACATCATCAGCGACGGCAGATGCGCATCGGCCAGCGCCTCGTCGATCTGTGCGTCCGACTGGGGTTTGGTGGTTTCGCTGAGCATGGTTTCCGCCGTTCCTGACCGCTGTCGACTGCGGGATTTGGTGATCGGCGATCACCTTGGCGCCGCGCTCCTCACCCGTCAATTTCGTGAAGTCTTGCGCCGCTCGCCGTTTGGCGGGAAGGGTTTGCGCAATCAAGATTTCAAGAGGAGGAGATTTCCATGAGCGAAGCCAAGATCAATCCGAATGGCCCATTGAAGGGCCGCACCGCCATCGTCACCGGCGCCAGTCGCGGCATCGGCGAGGCCGTCGCCGCCCGCCTGGCCATGGAGGGCGCGCGCGTTGTCGCCTCGGCCCGCACCGCCGAGGATGGCGAGAGCCGCCTGCCCGGCACCCTGACCGAGACGGTCGCGCGCATCAAAAAGGCCGGCGGCGAAGCCCGCTTCATCAAGGCGGACCTGGCGCAGGGCTCCGAGCGCGAACGATTGATCGAGGAAACCGTCGCGGCCTATGGGCCGGTCGATATTCTGGTCAACAATGCCGCCATCACCTATTTCATCCCGGTCGAGGATTTCCCGGAAAAGCGCTTCAAGCTGATGATGGAGGTGCAGGTCTATGCGCCCTTCCATCTGTCGCAGTTGGTGCTGCCATCGATGCGCGAGCGCCGTCAGGGCTGGATCGTCAACATCTCCTCGGGGGCGGCCTTCCATCCGAAACAGCCCTATGGCCCCGGCCGCGGCGGCACGGTCTATGGCATGTGCAAGGCGGCGCTGGAGCGGTTCACCACCGGCCTCGCCTCGGAGGTGTACGGTGACAACATCGCCGTCAACGTCGTCTCGCCGGGCCTGGTGGCGACCCCGGGCGTAGCCGTGCACGGCCTGATCAACGAGCAGACCAAGGACCGCGTGCAGCCGATCGAATACATCGCCGAAGCCGTCTATCGCCTCGCCTCGGGCGATCCGAAGACGATGACCGGCCGCATCGACCACGCCGCGCCCTTCCTCAAGGAAATGAACCTCGAGCCCTCGGCTCTGGTCTAGAGGCCGCGATGAAGTTCTTAAGCTACAGCACAGGCGGCGAGGCCAGTTTCGGCCTCGCCGCCATCGACGGGGTCATCGATCTGAAGTCGCGCCTGGGCGCGGCCTCGCTGAAGGCCTTGATCGCCGCCGATGGGCTGTCGCGGGCGCAGGCCGTGGCGGGCGAGGCGGCGGACCATGCGTGGGGCGCCATCGCGTTTGCGCCGGTCATTCCCGATCCGGACAAGATCATCTGCATCGGCATCAATTACGAGGAACACCGCGCCGAGACCGGCCGGCCGGTGGTGGCGCACCCGACGGTGTTCACGCGCTTCTTCAACACCCAGGTCGGCCATGAACAGCCGGTCGTGCGGCCCAAGGTCTCCGTGACCTTCGATTTCGAGGGCGAGCTGGCGGTGATCATCGGCAAGCCCGGCCGCGCCATCCCAGAGGATCGCAGCCTCGATCACGTGGCCGGCTATGCCTGCTACAACGATGTCTCGGTGCGCGATTTCCAATCGCACACCTCGCAGTTCACCCCGGGCAAGAACTTTCCGGCGACGGGGCCGTTCGGCCCCTTCCTGGTGACGCCGGACGAGGTCGGGCCCTTGGGGCCACAGCGCATCCAGACCCGACTGAACGGCCAGGTGGTGCAGGACGCGCGGCTGGATCAGATGATCTTCAATGTGCCGAAGCTGATCGCCTATTGCTCGCTCTGGACCGAGCTTCGCCCCGGCGACGTGATCGTCACCGGCACCCCCGGCGGCGTCGGCGCCCGCCGCGATCCGCCGCTCTGGATGAAGTCGGGCGATGAGATCGTCGTGGAGATCGAAAACGTCGGCCAACTGACCAACCGCGTCGTGGACGAGGCGCCCTGAACCTCTCCCTCTGGGAGAGGTCTTGAAGGGCCAACCGCGTCGTGGATTAGGCGGCCGCGCAACCCTCCGCCTTGAGCACGCGCTTGGTCGATTGCGGCGCCTTGGCCAGCAGGGCCGCCGGCCGGATCGGGCGGGGGCTGAAATTGCCGCCGCAGTTGGGGCAGCGGCCGGCAAGCGCGCCGTCGGCGCAGGCGCGGCAGAAGGTGCATTCGAACGAGCAGATCATCGCCTGATCGCTCTCCGGCGGCAGGTCGGTGTCGCAGCATTCGCAGTTGGGGCGCAGCTCAAGCATCGGCGGGCTCCTTTCAGGCCACGGGCAGTCTGGCGCCTTCGTGCTCGAGCAGCCAGCGTTTGCGCGGCAGGCCGCCGCCATAGCCGGTCAAGGCGCCGTTGGCGCCGATGACGCGGTGGCAGGGCACCACGACGCCGATCGGGTTGGCGCCATTGGCGAGGCCGACGGCGCGGACCGCCTTGGGCTTGCCGATCTCGGTCGCCAGCGCGCCATAGCTCAGGGTTCGCCCGGCCGGAATACGCCGTAAGGCCGCCCAGACCGCGCGCTGGAACGGCGTGCCGGCCGTCTCGACCTCAAGGCCGTCCAGGGCGGCGAGATCGCCGGCGAAATAGGCTTCCAGCGCCCGCCGCGCTGACGACGGACCGCCGGCGTCGCTCAGCGTCACGCCATCGCGGCCATAATGCAGGCGCAGCAAGCGTTGCATTCGCGCCTCGTAATCGTCCCAGTCCAGGGCGCGGATACGGCCGCGCGCGTCGGTCAGCAGTACGATCACGCCGATGGGCGTCGGGATCAGTTCACGGTTCAGGGCATGCGCTGGCATCGAATTCACCGCGTTGCGAATTCATTGATCCTATGGGATCGGCCGGGACCCGCGCGCTGTTTTCGGACCCCTATGTCGCTTCAGGCCGGACCGGCGCGGCGCGATTCGGCGACCAGGTCGTTGGCCGCGCGCACGGGCCGGGTGCGCCAGCGCGCGAGAATGACGCTTAGCTGAAGGCGCGCCGGCTTGTCGTCCAGGCCCAACTCGCCAAGGTCGGCCTCGGCGAGCATGATCGCCAGCCCCTCGAACAGCAAAAGGTCGACCGCCAAGTCGGCATCGCTGGCGTGGGGTTGGCCCAACCATAGCTTCAAGCTTGCCAGCCGCTCGAGCCGGCTTAAGGCCAGCGCCTGGCGAACCCGGACGTCCTCGTGGCCCAGCCGGCGCAGGCTGCGGCGAAAGAGGGTGTGGGCGCGGTGGTGGTCGACGCAGGCCTCGACCAGGGCGGCGAGCGAGCCGCTCCTGGCCATCAGCCGCCGCATCGCCTGCTGCTCCTCGTCCTCCCAGCGCCGATAGACGGCGACGAAGACGTCGGTCTTGTCCTTGAACCAGCGATAGAAGCTGCTCGGCGCCATCCCGGATCGCCGCGCGATCCGGTTGACGTCGGTTCCGTCGAAGCCATAACGCAGGAATTCCGCCCGCGCCGTGGCCAGCAGGGCTTCCAGGGACTGGTCGCGGGTCAACCCGGACCCCCGGCGCTGGCCATCGCCTCGTCGTGGCCGCGATAGAGGGCGTCGACCAGCGGCGCGCGCACCTGGTCGACGGCGGCGTCCAGGCTGGCGTGGATACAGGCGTTGAAGGCCTGCACGCTGGCCAGATCGAGCCGCGTCTCCGGCGGACCGCCGCAGGCGACGGTCGCCGCGTGGCGGAGTCGACCCAACACGGCCTTGGCGCCATCGGGCGTCGACAGGTTCAGGTCGGAGATGGGCACGGCGACGCTGATCACACCCGACTCCGACATTTGCGCCGGCGCGGCCTGGGAAGCCGGCGCGGCCTTGGCGGCGACGCCGATAGCCACGCTAAGGGTCAGACCCAGCAATATTCGGGTATTCATAGACGTCTCCCGTGCATTCGGCCTCGGTCACCC
>ODAK010005259.1_pt1 | contig 13167 bp, 7 predicted proteins | sample 1539591 | NCBI WGS metagenome assembly ODAK01 (sample SAMEA3539303, study PRJEB22396) | soil metagenome | biome: tundra; feature: field; material: soil | place: USA | collected 2010-05 | depth 0.15 m | reverse complement strand
AAAGGTCCCTGACACTTTTCCAACATCATTCTTTCGCTGCTGGTTTCTGACGAGAAAATAATTAAGCCTTGTTTCTCAGGAATGTTTTGCATTATGGCGAAGGACAAGATGCTGCACGCGCTCCACTGGTCTGAGAGTGAGACCCGTCGCCGGATCGGAGATCGCTGCTGCGAAACTGTCTACGCCAAGTTGCATTTTTTGCGACCTCAGAAATGTCGTATGCGATTTGATGACCCGAATGTGTTTTTGGTGACAATCCCATAGATAGGCTTTTTCTAGCGGGCTGACGCGCCGGCTGGGTAACGGCGCGCATTGACTTGCGCTTCCCCTACGCTCTAAGCTGACGCCGAAAAGCAGAATCGTCCGTCTGTGCGGTGTTCGAGGTCAAAAATGAAATTCCCGATGAAACGGTGGGTGTTTGCCATCGTCCTTTTCATTTTCAGTCTTGTGATAATACCGGGAGCCGCTGCGCAGCTCCGGCCGCCTTCTACCCCTCTCATCGTGCACGATCCATATTTCAGTGTGTGGTCCGCGACGGATAATTTGACGGATTCAGAGACGAAACACTGGACTGGCGCTTCGCAGCCGATGGCTGGACTGGTGCGCGTGGATGGAAGCACCTTTCGGTTTATGGGGAACGCACCTGCGAGTGTGCCGGCGATGCAACAGGTTTCCAAAGTTCTGACTCCGACGCGCACAATTTATGAATTCGAGAATGGTTCGATACACCTTACGCTGACTTTTTTTACTCCAGCGCTTGCCTCCGATCTGACGGTACTTTCCCGACCGATTACATACATTTCGTGGGACGTGAGGAGCGTAGACTCGGGCGCGCATGCTGTTTCTGTTTATTTGGATTGCAGCAGTCTGATGGCGGTGAATACGGGTTACGAGTCGGTGGTTTGGTCGCGTGCGAAGGTTGCGGATACCGAGTTGCTAAGTGTTGGTTCATCGGAGCAAAAAGTTCTGGGCGTCTCAGGCGACGACCTGCGGATTAATTGGGGACATTTCTACCTGGCTGTTCCGGATTCAGCGAACGAGCGGTTGGCGGCGGTAAATGGCAGAGAAGCGCGCAACAAGTTTTTTAGCGGCGGAGGACTTCCCGACGCGGATCTTCTGGAGATGCCGGCGACGCCTCGTAGTGGTGCCCCGGTGCTGGCGGCTGCGGTTGATTTCGGAAATGTGGGCCCGAACGCCGTTTCGCGGCACGTGCTCGTCGCATATGACGACGTGTTCTCGATTGAATATCTGAACCGCAAGCTGCATCCATACTGGCGCAAAGACGGCGCTAACTTTGCGGACCTGTTGCGTAAGGCTGTGGGTGAATATGAATCACTTTTGCAGCGGGCCATTGCGTTTGATGAAGAGCTGACGGCGGATCTGACGGCGGCGGGAGGGCGCGAATATGCGGAGTTGTCCGTACTGGCTTACCGGCAAGCGATTGGCGCGCACAAACTTGTGGCGGATACAGATGGAACACCGCTGTTTTTCGCGAAAGAAAATTTCAGCAATGGATGCGTCGACACGGTGGACGTTTTCTACCCGTCGGCTCCGCTGTTTCTTCTGTTGAATCCGAAATTGGTGGAAGGTCAGATGAAGCCGATTCTCGACTACGCGTCGCTGCCGCGCTGGCGCTGGCCGTTCGCTCCGCATGATCTTGGAACTTACCCGCTGGCAAACGGTCAAGTGTACGGAGGAGGCGAGCGAACGGAAGAAAATCAAATGCCCGTGGAAGAAACGGGGAACATGCTGATTCTTGCGCTGGCGGTTGCCAGAGCCGAGGGGAATGTGAATCTTGCGCGTAGCTATTGGCCGCTGCTGACCAAATGGGCGGATTATCTTCGCGCCAAGGGACTCGATCCGGAGAATCAACTGAGCACGGACGATTTTGCGGGGCACTTGGCGCACAACTCAAATCTTTCGATTAAAGCGATTGAAGCTGTTGCAAGCTATGCAGAGTTGGCCAGATTGCTGGGAGATTCCTCGCGGGCCACGGATTATCGCATTACCGCGAAACAAATGGCAGAACAGTGGGAGCGCATGGCGGCCGATGGCGATCACTACCGGCTGGCGTTTGATAAAACAGGAACCTGGAGCCAGAAATATAATCTGGTGTGGGACAAAGTGCTGAGGCTGAATTTATTTGACCACAACATTGCACGCAAAGAGATGGCGTTCTATCTGCTGCATCAAAATGAATTCGGCCTGCCGTTGGACAATCGGAAGATATACACAAAGCTGGACTGGATCGTGTGGACGGCGACGCTCGCAGAGAACTCGAAAGATTTTCAGGCACTGATCGGGCCGCTGCACAAATATGCGGACCAAACACCTTCACGAGTGCCGCTTTCGGATTGGTACGACACGATGGATGCGAAACAGCAGGGATTCCAGGCGCGGTCAGTGGTGGGCGGAGTGTTTATTAAAATGCTGGCTGATCCGGCGCGCTGGCACAAGTGGAGTTCGCAGGCGAACGCGGCGAGCGCGGTTGCAGGAGCCGGCAATTAGTCAGCCAACTATTCGCAGCGCAATGTTACGGCGGGATCTACCCGCGTAGCGCGCCGCGCCGGAACCCAGCACGCTATCAGCGCCACAATCAAAAACAAGAACGCAACGCCGGCGAACGTGACCGTGTCGGTTGCACTCACGTCGTAAAGCAAACTCTTCATCAGGTGTGTGAGAGCCAACGAAAATGCGAGTCCGATTGCCAACCCGATCAGGGCGAGCCGCAGCCCATTTCCAAGCACGAAGCGCATGACGTCGCCGGTTTGCGCGCCGAGCGCCATGCGAACGCCGAGATCCTGCGTTTGGCGGGCGACGTTGTAAGCGAGCACGCCATAAATTCCAATGGCGGCCAGAATTAGCGCGCCAGCCGCAAACACTGCGAGAAGGAATGTGTTGAACCGGCGCGGTCCGAGTGACTTCGAGATGAGGTCATTCATCAAGACGACCTCTCCCACAGGCAGATCCGAATCCAGATGCTGAGCGATTCCGCGAACCGCCGCAATCAATGTCGTGGGTGGAATTGCCGCTCGAATGAAAAGGCTTCGCCCGCCACACCTTGCTGCGCCCTGGCAGATTTGCTCGAACGGTTCGTAGGTATGCGGCGAAGTCGCCTCATCCAGAGGACCCTGCTTCACATTTCCAACGACGCCGACGATTGTCAGCCAAATATTGTCGGAGCCCGAGCCGCCCCACTTTATACGCTTCCCGACGGGATCTTCGCCCGGCCAGAAGCGCTGCGCCATACCGTCACTGATCATAATTACGTGAGACTTTCCGTGCGTCTCATCATCATTGAAAAAACGCCCGCGAATCAACGGGATTCCGAGAACCGTAAAATAATTTTCGTCCACGAGTGTGTGCGCGTCAGGATTTCCACCAGCGCCATTTTCCGCTTCGTGGCCTTCGGCAACGAAAAGATGCGTCCAGGTCGAGTTCAACGGAAGGTCGCTGGCAAATCCGACGGAAATTACACCGGGCAGCGCCCGAGTCTGCGCTGCTAGCGTATTGAAAAATGATTGAACGTCCGACGGATGCAAATACTGAGCGCGAGGCAATGACATTGAAGCGGCGACTACATTTTCTGAGCGGAATCCCGGGTCAGTTTCGCGGGCGCGCACGAAACTACGTATCAACAAGCCTGACCCTGTCACAAGAAGCAGAGCCAGCGCCATCTGCAGGACTACAAAAGCGTTGCGCAGCCGACGATGGCCGCGAGTGGAGGAAGCGTTTCGGCCACCCTCTTTGAGGGTCTCGCTCAAGGATGTTTTTGATGCGGCCAAAGCTGGGGCAGTTCCGAAAATCAGGCTGCACAAGACTGAAATTGCCAAAGCGAATAGGAGGACGCGCGCGTCCAGCGACACTTCGTTTGTGCGCGGCAGCGTCTGCGCGGCGAATGATAAAAGAGTCTTTAGGAAAGCGTAGGCGATCGCTATTCCAATCACGCCTCCGAATATTCCCAGGAGGCCACTTTCTACGAGCAATTGGCGCACCAGCCGGGCGCGACCCGCACCCATCGCGATTCGCACGGCAATTTCTTTTTGACGTTCGGCTCCGCGGGCCAGCAAAAGGTTTGCCACATTGGCGCAAGCAATCAGGAGCAGTAATCCCACTGCGCCTAGAAGCAACGACAGTAGCGGCTTTGTGGGCCCGACGACGAAATCACGCAGCTGCCTGGTACTAGCTTCGAGGGTAATTGTGCTGCGAAATTCCACCGGGTAAGACTGTTGTTGAATCTGGTGGGCAACAACCAGGGCATCTGCATTTGCAGCGCGCACGGATACGCCGGGCTTCAGCTTGGCAATTACGCCGTAGTTGAAATTATCTCCGCGCTGGCCAAGTTCATTCGGATTGAATGCGATTGGAATCCACAACTGCGTTGTTCGGTAGTTCGTCATGCCCTGAACGGGAAACTCGAACGACGGCTGCATCACGCCAATCACGGTAAACAGACGGCGATCCAACAGAAGTGTGCGGCCCAGAATATTGGCGTCGCCGCCGTACCGGCTTTGCCATAGTGCGTATCCCAGAATTGCGACATTGTGACCAGTCGAGTCTTCGTCGTCGGAGAATGTTCGACCGAGCAGCGGAGATGCGCCGACGATACGGAATATTGCGGCGGACGCGCGAGTGGCGAATAGTCGAGTGGGCGCGTTGTTACCGGAAAGATCGGTAGACGTCGTCGTGTACGCGCCAAGGTCTTCAAATGCGTGATTCATCCGGCGGAAGTCCACAACGTCGGGCGCGGAAACAGGCATGTAGCCGGGTACAAGTTTGGGAATGGATTCCTGAACCAACACAATGCGATCGGAATCCGCAAAGGGAAGCGGGGTCAGCAGCAAAGTGTTCACCACGCTGAAGATCGCAGTGGTCGCGCCGATTCCGAGCGCCAGCGTGAGCACCGCGATGACGGTAAATCCGGGATTTTTACGTAGCATCCGCGCCCCGTAGCGCAGGTCTTGCAGAAAGGTCTCCAGCATGGGCAACCCCCTTCGATCTCGACAGGTTTCTTTGATTTGTTCGATGGCGCCGAATTCTCGGCGTGCGGCGTACTGAGCTTCTTCGCGCGGCATTCCACGGCGAACGTTTTCTTCGGCTAGCAGATCGAGATGCGCGGCCATTTCATCGTCGAGATCGGCGTCACGGTGGTGTTTGGCGGATAGGCCGCGGATGCGGGCGGCGATTTCGCGCAGATTGGTGATGATTTGCCACATCGAACTCAAGCTCCCTGAGTCTGGCCCAGCATTCGCGCGATGATTCCGGAGACGCGCTCCCAGTTTTCTGTTTCGGCGGCGAGTTGCCGCTGTCCGGCGCGTGTGATTGAGTAAAATTTCGCGCGGCGATTGTTTTCCGAAAGGCCCCACGTGGAACTGATCCACCCGCGTTGTTCAAGCCTCAGGACGGCGGGGTAGAGCGTTCCCTGATTCATACGGAGTAAGTCGTTGGAAAGCTGCTCGATGCGGCGCGCGATGCCGTAGCCGTGTTGTGCGCCCATGGAGTCGAGCGTTTTCAGGATCATCAGGTCGAGAGTGCCTTGCAGGACTTCGGTGCGTGGGTCGGAAATGGCGGGCCTCCTTGCGAAATTCAACACCTGTTGAAATTCAACAGGAGAGTACGGCTTGCTCTGTTGAATGTCAACAGGAAAGAGATGTGGATCGGATCGGTCAGCGGCAGATGCTCATCGGCTGAAGCTTGGATCTACTTCGCATTCACGGCACGAGTAAACCCGGGCCCTGCTACGAACCATTCTTGAATTAATTGGTTGGAAAAAGCAGAGAGCCCGCTCGTTAGAGCAGGCTCTCGGGAGGGGAGAATCGTTCCGGGCCTATGCGCGGAAGGCACAGAACCAATTTCCTCGAGGCGAGTGTAAGAGAGCACTCGCTGGAGCGTCAAGGAAATAACGCATTGAAACTAATGGACTTAAACCCATTTATTTTCAATGGTTTAAGCGGAAATCCACAGAAATGCTGGGTTTTTGCACCGGTTATGCAGGGCGATAGAATCGGCGAACTAGTAGAAATCCTTCATGTTAACCGGACGGTCCGACAGGCCGAGTTGGATGACTTCCATGGACCGATGACGGTCGAAAACTTTGCCGGGAAAAAACTTTTTCACGGCAAGGCGAACGAGAGCGAAGCCGAGCCCACTGGCAATTGCAATCAGCATAATGGCGCCGGTGCCCATGAAAGCGCCAACGACGTAAACGTTCATGCTGGGTTGCGTGGCCTTGAAGGCGCCCTCATTCGATGTGACATTGTGGCCGAAGGCGACCTGCTTTAAGAGGCTCTCTGGATATTCGCCGGAACGCGGAGCAAATGCGAGGACGATTAAGTCGGCTTCACGGAGCGAAGCAGCGACTCGAGTTGCGCCGGCAGCAGGCTGCGGATCCGGATGGATAATCGGCGTCATCGCGTCAAAGCGCTTCGCAGCAATTTGCTGGGTGGGATATTCCGCGATGAGCATCGTAACTTCCTGTCCGCCCTTGCGAAAGCGCGCGAGAATTGCTTCGGCGCCCTGAGAGAAGCCGATCCAATCGCCGCTGCCGACTGGCAAGTACTTCTGCAATGCTAGCGGACCGAGCGCGTAACGCTGGGAACCCGGAATGATTCCTTCGATGGGGAGATGCTCGGCGATTTCTGGATAGGGGCGTAGGTCTGCTTTCGGTTTTATGGTGGCGACCAGGGTTTGGAGCGCTTCTGTTAATTGCGGAAGGCGCTGGCCTGATACGTCCAGCAGGAAATTGCCGACTACGATCAGGCTACGAGTCAGCGAGACGGCCGCGTATTGCGTCAGTTTCGAGGATGGCATGTTAGCCGGGCGCAAATATGTGAAGGCGCCGTAGGCGGCGGTGGGGTCCACCATTTGATAGAGAGTGATGGTCAGTTTCTCTTTGCCGCGCGCGTATTCCTGACGCTCGGCGGACTTGAAGCCGAATTCCTGCATGACCGGAGCGTCGGCGCCGGTTGCTTGATCCAACGTAATTGATGGTGCGGATGCCGGCTGACTGACAGACCAGTCACCGATGGCCGGAGGAAGTACGCCTTGAGCCGCTGTGCTCTGTAAGGGAACAAGCGATGCTGCGGCAAGTAAACACACTCGGACGGTTCTGCGCACGGTAACCTCTCTCTACATTAGACACACTAATCTTATCTTTGGTTCCCGGATTGTGCCAGTGCGGAAGACCGACTGTTGGGAGCGGGCTTAGTTAGATTTGCGGCCAGGCTGTTCGTGCTTTGGAGGTAGGCTTCGATGCCTTTGTAGAGGCCTTCGGCGACGCGATCGCGTCCGTCAGGTTTTGCGAGGGCAACTTCGTCCGCCGGATTGCTAATGAAGGAGATTTCGGCGAGGACCGACGGCATGTTCGCGCCAATCAGCACGACGAAGGGAGCTTTGCGTACGCCACGGTTGCGGATGCTCTTGCTGTTGCGCTGGAGGCGCTTGGCAAGAGAATCTTGAATGTCGGCCGCAAGTTCGCGGGATTCTTCGATTTTTTCGTTGCGCGCAATCCGCTGGATGAGGCTTTCCAGATCGTGGACGCTATTTTGGGCGGTGGCATTTTCGCGGGCCGCTACATCCATGGCCTCAGGAGAAGGTGAAAAATTCAGATAGTAGGTTTCGACTCCGCGGGCGCTCGGATCCGGGCTGGAATTGGCGTGAATGGAAATAAATAGATCGGCTTTCGCTTGATTTGCGATGTTGGTGCGTTCTTCAAGAGGGATGAAGGTGTCGTCGCTGCGCGTATAGACAACTTCGGCGCCGGGCAGACCGTCTTCGATCAGTTTGCCGAGGCGCAGGGCAACGTCGAGGCACAAATCTTTCTCCATCAGGCCGTTAGGGCCGATTGTGCCGGTGTCATGTCCACCGTGGCCGGCGTCGATCACGATGCGTCCGACTTTTAATCCAAGTGCGCGGCTGAGTGATTGCTGGCCGTCGCGCGGCATTGAGGGCATCGGCAGCGGGGCGAGTTTGGGGCCGGCGGTATGGCTGGATTTCAGGTAATTTGCTTTGCTTGGAGTAGGCACAACTTTTGAATCAGCCGGAGCCGGCGCGGCAGGGCCATACGCAAAAGAACCCGAGGGAATTTTTGCGTTGCTCGCGATAGTGCCGACGGCGCCCGGTTGCGCGGAGTTCGAGTCACGCTTGGCGATGTCTGCTGCCAGTGCTTCGTCCGCTGCTTGTTCCTGGGCCGATTCGCGGCGAGATGACGGTTGCGCCGAAGGCGGAGTATTTACCGCCGGTTCTTTCGGCGCAGGAATCTTGGCTGCGGACTCTTTTACGTTCGTGTTTTTCTTGGACCAATCCTGCTGTCTGGCATTTTGCTGCGGCGCAGAATTTTTCGCGGTAGTCGTAGCGGCGAATGGATCCGGCTGGGCGTAAACGTCTACGACCATGCGGTACGGATCGCGCAAAAGAAAAACGGAATAATCTTTGATGTGGCCGACTTCCAGGACGACGCGAACTGTTGAATCCTTATTCTGCGCAGCGCGGATACCTTTGAGCAGATCGCCGTGAACCTGACCGAGTGAGCCGGAGGCCGCGCGGCCGAGATGCGCTTGATTTACGTCAAAATAAATTCGCTCGGGATTGCCGATGCGAGCGGCTTGATATTTCACCGGACCGTCAAGGCTCATCACAATGCGCGTGTAGTCGGGCGTGGTCCACGTTTTGATGTCGCGAAGCTCCGCGATTTTGCCCGGCGTCGGCGGTTCCATGACCTGCGTCAGCGTCTGATTGGAAATCAATTGCGTGGGGGGCGCTGAATCATGCGCAGAAGTTGCATTTCGTGCGGGCTTCTGCGTGCCGGATTGCGTCGACGAAGAAGATGTTGATGCGGATGCTGGCGGGGCAGGCATGATTGATGGCGGCGCAACAATTCCCATGGCGGAGTGAGTGGCCGAATTAATCTGCGCTAGCGCCACGCGAGCTACAGCCGCATGAATTGAACGCGGATGAAGCTGCAAAAATTGCTCAAAAGTTTCCTGGGCAAGCGATGCGTCGCGGAGATTGTCTTTTTGGATCTGAGCGATTGCGAAAAGCGCGCTTTCCCGGTAACGGCTGGTCGGATATTCGTGCTGCAAATACTGGTATGCGTCGATCGCGGACTTATAAAACTTTGGATCGAAAAGATCGCCCATCTTTCGATTTAGATCGCCAACCGCCATGATTGCGAGCGGCACATCTTTTGCGCTGGCCGAAAGCAAATAAACTCGGCGGAAGGATTTAACGAGATCCTGATATTGCAACAGGGCGCGGTGCGATTCTGGAATTGCTTCGAGTGCGACGCGCTGAGATTGCGCGCGATCGAATTGCGCTTCGGCGGCGTCACGCGCACTTGGCGGGGTATTGGTGTTTGTCGTAGCGAGCGCGGGCAGGGAGGCAAGAAGCAGCGCGGCCACTACTGCGCAGGCGAGCCAGCGATTCGTAGGAAGAGCGACTTTGTCTTCAGTTTTCACTGTGACTGGGCAACGCACTTGTTCAACGTCCTTCGTGGAGTGCGGTGATTGGCGCCGCTACAGTAGTCCACGCTCCCCCGAAAAACTTAACACCCGTTTACACCGATTCCCAGGACTATCAATTCGCCCAAACTGTATGCCCTGAGGCATCCGTCGTCTTGTAAATTTTGTTCGGCGGCGCAACGATTACTTGCGCTGGCGCTTTCGCCGCTGCCGGCAGCTGAATCTTAAGCGGCGTGCTTGTTGTGCCGCTTAAGCCGGAATGCGGCGCGCTCGTAATGCTCGATGGTTTACTCGCGTCAGCCGCAGAATAACTGTTCGTGACTTTCCGAACGTAATCGCGAGTCTCGCGATACTTCGGAACCCCTCCGGCGCGATCCACAGCGCCTGCTCCAGCATTGTACGCCGCAAGAGCCCTATCCAGATCACCGTTGTACCGATCAAGCAACGTGTGCAGGTAGCGGACGCCCGCCTCCAGGTTTTCCGCCGCGCTATACATATTCCTAACTCCCAGCTCCAATGCCGTTGTCGGCATAAGCTGCATTAATCCCACCGCGCCTTTCCGCGAAACAGCGCTCGGGTTGCCGCCGGATTCGGTTTGAATAACGGCGCGCACCAGGTTCGGATCAACTCCGTGACGGTTTGCGGTGGTCTGCACAAGTTCCTCAAGGCGCGCTAACGTTAACCCGTGCGAACCGTTACTCGCCGCGGCTTGGCTCGGTGCAGCCGCTGACGCTGATGGAGCTGCACCATTTAATCCAGACGCTGTTTGAGTGGCTTTGGTTGCGTTTGGACCTTGCGCTGCGTTCTTGGACGAAACCGTCGCGCGCACTGGTGGTGGCGCCGCATTGATGTAAACGTGCTGGCCGCGCTCGTCCTGAACAGAAACGATCTGCGCGCGTACCGGTACGCAGCCCAACACCAATACGAAGGCCAACACCAGTCCTGTCAGTAAGATAGCCATCAGCGATTTGGCGCGCACGTTCATCATATTTGGGGGAGTCGACCGACCTAAGGACAGAGTCGCATACGTTTAGCCATTCACGACGCTTGCATGCCGCTACAATTGGCCTGACGGATGAGGACACCCGGCAAGGCCGTTTCTGGACGCAGGGGAACTATAGCATTTGGTCGATGATGGCTGGAACGGTGTCGAGGGCCATATTTAGGGCAGCTGTGTCTTTTCCGCCAGCCTCGGCCAGATCGGGTCTGCCACCGCCGGAACCGCCTACCTTCTTGGCGATGGCCTGTATGATCTTGCCGGCATTGCACTTAGCGATGAGGTCCTTGGTGACGCCTACGATGAGGGCGACTTTCTCGTCTTCGACCATTCCCAAGGCGATTACGCCGGAGCCGAGCTTCTGCTTTAGGGTGTCCACGAGACCCCGGAGGGCTTCGCGGCTCATGTCTGGCACTCTGGCGGCGATTATGCGGATGCCCTTCACTTCGCGCGCCTGGGCGATCAATTCATCGGCACTTCCTTGGGCGGATTTCTTCTGAACGGTGCTGAGCTGCTTTTCAAGTTCGCGGCGGCCTTCGATTAATTTTTGGGCGGCGGATTCGAGTTCTTCGGGTCCGGCGTTGAGTGTGGCGGCTATAGAGCGCAGCGAGTCGGCGGCACGTTGATATTCTTCCAGAGCGCGGACGCCCGAGATGGCTTCGATTCGGCGGACACCCGCGGCGACGGAACTTTCCCCGATAATTTTTAAAATGCCGATATCGCCGGAACGATTTACGTGTGTGCCGCCGCAAAGTTCCTTGCTGAAAAATCCGCGCGGAGAGTTTGCGTCTGGAATTGTGACCACGCGGACGTTGCTTTCCGGGTAGCGATCGCCGAAGAAAGCGAGCGCGCCGGAAGCGAGCGCTTCATCAATCGCCATAATATTGGTTACAATTTCATTGTTCAGCAGGATTTCTTCGTTTACTTGTTGTTCGATGTCGCGCAGTTCGGCGGCGTCTACGGGCGCGAAGTGAGAGAAATCGAAACGCAAACGGCCCGGTTCAACGAGCGAACCGGCTTGTTTTACGTGCGTGCCTAAAATGTTGCGCAGCGCGGCGTTCATCAAATGTGTAGCGGTGTGATTGCGCTTGATGTGTTCGCGGCGAGCGCCATCGGCTACGGTGGCTACGCGATCGCCGACGCGAATTGTGTCAATGGCGACGACGCGGTGCGCAATGAGTCCCGCGACGGGATAATATGCGCCGCGCACGGTGGCCAGCTCGATGCTTTCAGCGTTGTCGTAGAGCTTGCCGATGTCGGCGACTTGTCCGCCGGATTCGGAATAGATTGAAGAGCGGTCGAGAACGATTTCGGCTTCTGTGCCTGCGGTGATTTCATTTACGGAGACATTTTTGGTGATGATGGCTTCGACGCGGCAATCGCGGGTGCCAGCGCCGAAATAAAAATCGGTTTGCGTTTTGTAGGTTTCTGCGAGCTTCGCGAAGATGGGATTGGCGGCGTCTTTGTGCGCGCCCTTCCAGGATGCGCGGGCGCGGGTGCGCTGCTCTTTCATGGCGCTATCGAAGCTGGGCCAGTCAACAGCGATTCCAGCGTCGCGGCAGACATCCTCAATGAAATCGCGCGGCAGGCCGAAAGTGTCGTACAGCCGAAAGGCTCTTTCGCCGGCATAGACCGGAGCGGGCTCGCCGGGCTTTGGCTTGCCGAGCGGCGCGAGTTCGTCCAGCAGATGCTTCAACCCGACTTGCACGGTGTGCGAGAAGCGGCTTTCTTCGGCGTCGAGTACGGCGTTCACGCGGCGGGCGGATTCTTCGAGTTCTGGATAGGCGTTGTGCATTGCGCTGCGAACTTCGCTGGCCATAAATGAAAGAAATGGGCGCGGCGATTCAGGATTCAGTTTTTCGACGTGACGAAGCGCGCGGCGGATAATTTTGCGCAACACGTAGCCGCGGCCTTCGTTGGATGGCGTGACGCCATCGGAAATCAGAAACGTGGCGGCGCGCGAATGATCGGCGACGATTCGTAATGACGGCTGGATTTCAGTTTTAGTGGACGAAACTCCGGCGCGCTTTGCGGCGGCTTGCATGAGCGGCTGAAATAAATCCGTGTCGTAATTGGAAAACTTAGTTGCGTCCTGAAGATTCAGCAGCACGGCGGTGATGCGCTCAAGCCCCATGCCCGTATCCACGGATGGTTTGGGCAGAGGATTCAATTCGCCGCTGGAATCGCGGTTAAATTGCATGAAAACGAGGTTCCAGATTTCGACGTAACGGCCGCAATCACACGGGAATTTGCAGTCGGCGTGGCCAACATCGCTGGCTGCTGGCCCCATGTCATAGTGAATCTCGTTGCACGGACCGCAGGGACCGGTGTCTCCCATGGCCCAGAAATTTTCTTTTAGGCCGGGGATGGCGAAGATTCGATCCTGCGGCGCGCCGGTTTTCTCCCAAAGCTCCGCGGCTTCTTCATCCGTGCCGATGGATTTGCCGGGAGCTACTTCCGCACCGCCGAAAACCGTGAAATAAAGTTTTCCAACGGGGACGGCGTACCACTTCGGTGAGGTAATCAGTTCCCACGCGAAGGCAATCGCGTCTTTCTTGAAATAATCGCCGAAAGAAAAGTTCCCGAGCATCTCGAAAAAGGTGTGATGGCGATTGGTGAAGCCGACATTTTCCAGGTCGTTGTGCTTGCCCCCGGCGCGGACGCACTTCTGCGAAGTTGTGGCGCGCTTGTAGTCGCGCTGCTCCAGGCCGA
>ODAK010005258.1_pt1 | contig 13168 bp, 8 predicted proteins | sample 1539591 | NCBI WGS metagenome assembly ODAK01 (sample SAMEA3539303, study PRJEB22396) | soil metagenome | biome: tundra; feature: field; material: soil | place: USA | collected 2010-05 | depth 0.15 m | reverse complement strand
GTTGCCGACATGACGACGACCAGCAGATCGCGCCGCGTCCGCTGCAATCGTTTCAGCAACGCGAGCGCGAGATCGCTCTCCAGATGGCGCTCGTGGAATTCATCGAGCACCACGGCTGCGACACCCTGCAGATGAGTATCCGAAAGGAGGCGACGAGTCAGAATGCCCTCAGTGACAAATCGCAGACGCGTTTGCGGGCCGATCGATTCTTCAAACCGAATCTGGTATCCGACGGTCTCGCCGACCGTTTCGCCGAGTTCCGACGCGACTCGACGCGCCGCCAGGCGTGCCGCAATCCGGCGCGGCTCGAGCACAACTACATCTCCTCTCACCAACCCCAGCAGCGCGGGGGGCACGCGGGTGGTCTTTCCCGCCCCCGGGGCGGCAACGATCACCAGGTTAGGGTGCAGTTTTAGGGAATCAAGAATCTCCGGCAGTATGGCATCCACCGGAAGAGGATTGCGGATCGGCACTTCCCATCGAAACATGGCGCTTCGGCTGGCGTCAAATCGCGTCGGTCTCCGACCGTCGCACTTTACTTTTTCTTACCTTCTTCTTAACGTATCTTCAAATGCCTGCTTACTTTACTCCCGAGCTTTTCCAGTTTCTCACTCGTCTCAAACGCAACAACAAGCGCGACTGGTTTCTCGCCCACCAGGACGAATGGGAAGGTCACGTGCGCCAGCCAGTCCTGCGCTTCATCACCGACTTCGCCGCACCTTTATATGAAATCTCGCCATATCTGATCGCCGATCCCCGTCCCTCCCGCGGCTCCATGTTCCGCATCTACCGCGACACGAGATTCTCCAACGACAAGCGACCCTATAAGACGCACGTCGCCATGCGTTTTTCCCACCGCGGCAAAGACGTTCACTCCCCCGGCTTCTATCTTCATCTTGAGCCCGGTGGCTGCTTCGCCGCTTCGGGACTGTGGCATCCCGAGCCGACGACGCTGCTCAAGGTTCGCAATGGCATCGTGTCGCGTCCGAAGGAATGGCGCGCCGTCCACAAACTGCTTAACTGGGATGACGCCGGCAAACTCCACCGCCCGCCCCGCGGCTTCCCCGCTGATCACGAATTTGTGGACGACCTCAAGCTGCGTGATCTCGGCACCGCCGTGAACTTCACGGACAAACAAGTCTGCAGCCCCAGGTTCATGTCGATCTTCGTTCAAGCGTGCCGCACAATGTCGCCGGTCGCTGGATTTCTCAGCAGCGCGCTCGGGCTGAAGTTTTAGGCTACAAAAGAAGGTCAAAATTAGAGGAGGCGGTGCGGCCCGCCGTTATGCCACGACAGAAGTTTCCGCCTCCCGATATAGCTCATCGATCTGTTTGCGATAACGCGCCTCGATGGCTCTCCGGCGAAGTTTCAAGGTCGGAGTTAGAGTACCGTCGCTTGCCGTGAATTCATCTGGTACTAGTAGGATTTTCTTCAGCGTTTCGTAGCGCGCCAGACCTCGATTCACTTCTCCCACGATGCCTTGATAGAGTGCCTTAACCTTGGGATGATCCACCAGTTCTTCGCGCGATGAAAACAATATATGGTTGGCACGCGCCCATTCTTCCAGCAACGGAAACGCAGGCGAAATAATCACGGACGCGAACTTTCTCCGGTCTCCCAGCACCACGGCGGTTCCGATCAGCGCATTGAGCTTCAGCGAATTCTCGACCGGCTGCGGCGCTATGAATTTTCCGCCGGACGTCTTGAGCATATCTTTCTTCCGATCGGTCACGGACAAGAATCCGTCTTCGTCCAGGTTGCCGATGTCGCCGGTCTTGAACCAGCCATCCACAAACGCGTCCCTCGTCTCCTCGGGACGGTTCCAGTACGCACGGAAAATGGAGGGCCCCCGCACCAGAATTTCCAGGTCGTGCGCGATCTGGACCTCAACATTAGGCAGGGGACGGCCGACGGTGCCCATCTTGTGAGCGCGTGGAGTGTTGATCGCGATAACCGGGGAGGTTTCCGTCAGGCCGTAGCCTTCATGGATGCGAATTCCGATGCTCGCGTACCACGCCGCCAGTTCCTTGCCGAGGGGCGCTCCGCCGGAAACGAATATTTCAACTCGGCCGCCCATGCGCGCCCTCACCTGCGAAAACACAAGCTTGTGTGCCAGTTTCCAAGCCAGCGACGCCGGCTCCACGCCCGCGAGAATCTTGGGACAGTGCGCACGTCCCACCGAGAGCGCCCAGCGATAGATCGTCTTCTTAGCAAGGCCTTTGACCTTCTGTTCCACCTGGCCGTAGATCTTCTCGTACACGCGTGGCACGGCGACGAAGATCGTGGGCCGGACCTCCAGGAGAACTTGAGGCAACTCTTCGAGAAATGAGCAATACGCCAAGGTCACGCCGTGATGCAGCAGCGCGATATCGGCATGACGCGCTGTCACATGCGACAGCGGCAGAAAGGAAACACTCACGTGCCCGGGATGAAGTTCAAAACCGTGCAACGAATTCAGCACATTCGAGGTCAAATTGCCGTGCGTCAGCTGCACGCCCTTCGATGTGCCTGTCGTGCCCGACGTATAAATGATGGATGCCAGATCATCGGGAGTGATGGCGTGCGCACGGGCGTCCAGTTCCGGGTCGCGTCCAGCCGGGCCTTTATGCATCAGGCGCTGCATGTGCACCGCGTCAGGGGTTTCAGCAGGATCCATCAACACGATCTTTTCGATAGCAGTTTGATCCTTGATTGAGAGGACCTTTTCCAGTTGCTTTTCCGTCGAGACCACCACCACGCTCGCCCCGGAATCACGCAGGATATAGGCCGTTTGCTGAGCTGTGAGCGTGGAATAGATGGGCACAACCGCAAGGCCTAGCAGAAGAGAGGCAAAATCCGTGACGGCCCACTCCAGCCGGTTTTCGCTGAGGATGGCCAGGCGATCGCCCTTGACTAATCCCCACTGGCTAAGCGCCCGGGCCACGGCCGCCACATCACGGTAAAATTCCTGCGAACTGACGGGAACCCACTCCGAGCCCTCGCGAACCAGCATTACACGATCTTGCCGGCGCTCCACGATGGCAAAGAAAATGTCGTTAAGGGTCTGAGGCTTCATAGGCAAGGTTCCTCCTCACTTCGCGAAAGGAAGATCTTTCGCCATCCCTGAACAACCAATTCAACAACTCCTTTAAGTCCACGATCCGCTAGTGCAAGTGACCCCACCGGAAAGTCGGGCCAACGGAGAAGCGAATATAGTTCTGCCGGGGTACCAGCAAGTTTGAAAACAGGTGAGTGTTCACCCAATCAGTCGCGAACCGCACGCCAATCTTCCGCGACACGTTCAGATCGAAACCGCCGCCCAGCCCGACAAAGTACGTTGTATCCGTCTGGTGCGGATTCGGGACCGAGGGCAAGATCAACCCCAAGGTCGGCGGGAAAGCGATGCTCGCGGTTTCATGAATCCCTCCGAAACCGGGGCGGGCAAAAAAAGTGACCTTTTCGAACTTACGCAGGTAAAATTGGGGGCCTACGGCAAAGGTGTACGTGGTTGATTTGAACGCCACCTGAATCGAGTTCGGAGGGATTCCGAAACTGCTCAGCAGTGGCGCATAGACCGTTTCGCCCCCGCTGATGGTCCCTGCGCCACTGATAATGCCGTCCCCCAGGATGCCGAAATCACCGCCCAGACCAAGCCATGGTCTGACGGTAACTCCGAAATCGCCTTCAAATCCGCGCTCGGTCAGATTACGCGCCGGGCTAATCATGTAATCGAACCCGGTAAAGAGCGTGTAGCGGTTAATGTCGGTCTGCTGCGCCAAAGCTGGCAGACAAATAAAAAACATAAGGCCGCAAAATATTAAACGTCTCATCGATCTCATACTCCACCTTTCTCGGAGTTTTGATATAGAAAATGGATTCGCACTGCAGAAAAGACTTGAAGTACAGATGACCACTTCGAGGCGGGATCTTCCGATACCCTGGCAGACTTCCGAACCTTTCCCATATGGGTCTACATCCCCGCGTGTGTGCCTACGCGACAATCAACTGTGTCAGCGGATTCTCCTGCATAGTCACTGGACTGGGTTCGAGCACTCTTTTCGGCTCCAGCAGAGCAATATTGGTCGTTGTTGGAACCGGCGCAGCTATGGTCTTTGTTGTTCCCGACGCAGCGATTGAACTCCCAAGCCGTCTCCGGCGCGCTTTCTTCTTCCGCGGCGGCCTGATTCCAACCGAGTCCCGCAATTCGGTGAAGCTTGTCATTAATAGGGTCTCGAGCCGTCGCAGGTCTGGCGCGGCGTGCACGTCTCCGCTGAAGCCGAAGTACACTGTTCCGTTGTAGCTCAGGATCGCGCAGTTCACCGCCATCTCGCCGCCGACCGGAACATACGGATAGCAATGCAACATCTTGTGTCCGAGCAGGTAGAGCGGAAAGTGCGGCCCCGGCACATTCGTGCAGACCAGGTTGAAGGGTGTGATGGGCAACTGGCTCGCAATCGGCCCGGCCATGCCCTGTAGGGAAGTCGGAAACATCCCAATCAATCCTCCCGCCAGGCTGACCAGTTCCGCAGCGTGCACGCGCTTCAGAAACTCGGTTCTCTGGTGGACGGCCGCCAGCAGTTTTCGCGGCTGCCGAATGTCTAGCGGAATAGTGACGGGAACCAGCGAAATGCGGTTCCCCAACTCGGTCGTGCTGACATCGCCGCGCAGGTTCACGGGAACCATGATCCGCAGCAGTTTGCCCTTCACCCGGTCGCCATGCAGTTCACAATAACGGCGGATCGTTGTGGTCACCAGAGCGAGAATCACATCATTGATGCTGGTCGCACTCTTGTGGCGGATCGCTTTGACTTCCGCCAGCGGCAGCTCAGCGGTGGCGAATTTCTGTGGCCCAGTGTAGATCACGTTGAACCGCAGTCGCTCGGTGAAAGCCGTGATCTCGGGAAGCAGGCCCACAAACTCGTCGCTGGGAACGCTGTTGCCGTTCGCGGCGGCACGCTCCGAAATGCTCAAAAGATCGGTGAGTGCGGAGAGAATCCGCTTCACAAAATCAGAATAGGATTCGACGAACCCGGCCGTCAGCGTGGTCAACGGGTCGCGCGGCGGCGGAACGTGGAATTTAATCTTCTTCGCTGGTAAGCGTGGCGCGTCTGGGCTCGCATCCAGAAGCGCATTCATGATTCCCACGCCGGCGATGCCATCCGCCAGACAGTGATGCAGTCGGATGATGAGCCCACTGCGAGCACCCTTGAGTCCGCGAATCAGTGTGAGATCCCACAACGGGTGCTGCCGGTCCATGACCGTGCCGAAAAGCTTTGCGGCAATTCCTTTCAACTCCGTCTCGGTTCCGTGCTTGAGCGTCACCTCGCGCACGTGGCGGCGCAGATCGAATTCCGGATCGTATTCCCAACTCGGAAGGCCCAGTCCGAACGGAGCCGGCACGACACGCTTGAGATAGCGGGGAAGAAGCGGCAGCTTCGTCTCGATGAAATGGACGCACTCTTCAAATCCAACTTCACCCTCGAAGATGCATACGCTCGCTACGTTGAGCGGCATGCCTTCCCGTTCAAGATGCAGGAAGACCGTATCACCCCAGGAAAGGCGGTCACTCTGTTGATGGTTCTGCATCGCTACTCTCCTCCATCACTCATCCGGCGAGGGCTCAGTTCACGAACGAAAACCGCCGTGTCAGCTTCATCAGCTTGAGAACTTTGTAGACGTCGACATTCACGCCGCGGAGAACAACCTTGACATTCTTCTCATCGGCCACTCGGCCAAGCTCTTCCAACGCCCGCACCGCACCGGAATCGATGCGGGACACGGAAGAGAAGTCCAGAATGGACTCGACTTCGGTGCCATCCAGCTTCTCGCCAGTCTCCCGAAGAGCCCCGACCAGGCGCGTTTCATCAATAGTCAGAAACACAGCAACGATTGCCATATTCTTCGCCCTTCCCTAAACAGTTGAGTGCTCGACGGTGCTGGCCACCTTCGCCGCACCTCGCCCTTCATAAGCTTTCCAAAACAGTTCGATGAGTTCTGACATGAGCGGCATGCGTGGATTGGATCGCCACGACGGATCCTCAAACGCAATGCTGGCCAGTTCGGGTACCGCTTTTTCGAATTCTTCCCTGGATATCCCAAGTTCGGCGATCGACTGCGGGAATCCCAACTGGTCGAGCAACTGGTCTGTCGCCGCGATCAGGTTCGTTACCTTTTCCTCGACAGTGTGCCCACCCAGGCCCAGCAGATCCGCGACTGTCGCATACTTCTTGTGTGCCGTGTATCCCTTGGTGTAAGGCGACGGCATGAACTTGGTCGGGACCGCGGCGTTATAAGCAATCACGTGCGGCAGCATCAATGCATTGGCACGTCCGTGCGCAATGCCGAAGCGCGCACCGAAAGCGTGCGCCAGCGCATGGTTCACCCCTACCGAGGCATTCGAGAACGCCATCGCCGCAATGCACGCCGCATTGTGCATCATGCATCGTGCCTCTTCATCTCGCGGATGCTCGTAGGCAACCGGCAGGTACTTGAACACGAGCCGGATAGCCTGCATGGCGTTGGAGTCGGTGTAAGGCGAAGCGTAATTCGAAACGCCCGCTTCCAATGCGTGTGTGAGGCAATCAATCCCGGTATCCGCGGTCAAGCCCTTCGGCATGGACATGACAAACTGCGGATCGACGATAGCCACATCCGGAGTCAGCGAGTAATCGGCCAGCGTCACCTTGCGCCCGCTCTCCTTATCCGTCAGCACGGCGAACGGTGTGACTTCGCTGCCAGTCCCGCTGGTGGTGGAAATCGCAATCAGTCGCGCCCGGTTCACCTTCTCTGTTGGATACTGCACCACCCGCTTGCGCAGATCCAGGAAAGGCGCTGCCAGATATTCCAAGTCGGCCTCCGGCGATTCGTACTTGAGTTTCATGATCTTCGCCGCATCGATCACCGACCCTCCACCAAGAGCGATGATCTGATCCGCCTTGTAGAAATTGAGCGCCTCCACGCCCAGAGCGATGACCTTCACTTCGGGCTCTGCGTCTGGAATCACTTGCACATGCACGTGAGTCTTGGGACAGATGTGGCGCCGAACTATATCGACATGACCGATCTGCTCCAGGAGGGGACTGGTCACAATAATGGTGGAGAGTGACGGAAACTGGCGCAGATTCTCCACCGCATTCATGTTGAAGTAGATCTGATTGGGAACCCGGAACCACATATGGTTTTGTGTCCTCCGAGCCACACGCTTGATGTTCAGGTAATGAAAAACGTTTACGTTGTCGGTGGTGCTGTTGCCGCCGCCGGTTCCGCATCCGAACGAGAACGTCGGCACCAGATCGTTGTAGACCGCTCCCAGCGCCCCGATCGATCCCGGTGAATTCACGATGATCCGCCCGGCATTGATTACTTCGCCAAACTTGCGGATGACGTCCTCGTTGCGCGAGAACACAACCGCCGTATGTCCCAAGCCCCCCGCATGGTTTACGTCCACACAGACTCGAAGCGCCTCAGCGACGGATTTCGCTCGATAGACAGCGAGTACCGGAAACAACTTCTCAACTGACAGTGGATGCTCGCGCCCCACACCTTGAATCGGTGCAATGAGCAGTTTGGTGTCGGGCTTCACCTTCAGGCCGACAAACCGTGCGATATTGGCGGCCGTCTGGCCGACCGCCATGGGCTGCATGAATCCGGTCTCCGGATCAATCACCGTGCGCTCGAGCAACTTGGTTTCTTTCTCATTGCAAATGTGCGCGCCCAGTTCGGCGAATTTCTTCAGCACCACGTCATAGATCTCATCGTCGATCACGACTGTCTGTTCGGACGCGCAAATCGTCCCGTTGTCGAAGGTCTTGGAAACAATAATGTCCACGACAGCCGTGTTCACGTCTGCCGTTTTCTCCAAATAGACAGGCGTGTTCCCTGCCCCCACGCCCAGAGCCGGTTTGCCAGAACTGTATGCGGCTTTCACCACGCCCGGTCCACCCGTGGCGTCGATCAGCCCGATGTCTTTGTGCTTCATCAGGTATGCGTTGTCCGGAAGGGTAGGCGAGTCCAGGCAGGCAAACACTCCTTCGGGCGCACCGTGCTTCACGGCGGCCTCGTACATGATCCGTACCGCTTCTGAGCAGCAATGCCACGCCTTTGGATGAGGACTGAAAATCACGGCGTTCCGCGTCTTGATGGCCATGATGCACTTGAACAAGACGGTGGAAGTGGGATTCGTAATCGGCGTCAGGGAGAAGAGGACACCGATCGGTTCCGCCATCTCGATCAGGTTGCGTTCCGGAATCTCGCGGATGACGCCCACGGTGCGTTTGTCCTTGACGTAGTTGTAGACGAACTCGCTGGCCACCATATTTTTGATGACCTTGTCTTCCATTACGCCGAGCCGGGTTTCCTCAACTGCCAAACGCGCGAGATGTTGCGCTTGTTCCAGGCCAGCCAGGACCATCGGCTTCACGATGCGATCGACATCCTCTTGCGTGAATTGGCTGAAAACGGCGGCGGCGGTTCGGGCCTGACTGACCAGTCCTTCGAGGTAAGCGATCCGTTCCGCACTCACGCCTTCGACGGCGAGCGGAATTTGAACCCGTTCTTTTACCGCGTCAGTGACGATCATCGCTTCCTCCGTTGCGCCAGGAGCCGTCGCAAGAATACGTATGGCTGGATAACATCAGCCGGATAAGAGTTCTGAGTCGGGACCTACCGCTTCTGCCGCCCGCACGAATCGCTCGATCGCATGGGGAATGGAACCATCGTGGGATTCGCGTCAGGTGTGAGAACAACTTCGGAGGTGTCGGCTGTCTGGGATCCGGGGGGCACTGTGATTCAGCCTCGTCCCAAAGTAGAACTCCCAGAATGGGCGTGGTCAGCAACCACTGTCACGTGGGGCTGTGACGAACGTCACACGGTTTTCTCGGGCAGAAACACTACGGCACGGGCCTCGCAAGCCTTCCCGCGCCTTCACCGGGCGAGGGAACGCGTGGCCGGCGAACTGGCAGCCACGTCGTTCCACTGCGTCTCTCTCGCAGTAGGAATCAGACTCATCGCGCGCTCTGCTAGCGCAGTAATCGTCAGGCTCGGATTGACTCCGAGATTACTGGCCAGCACCGAGCCGTCGCAGATGTACATATTGCAATAGCCAAAGACCCGATGGCGATGGTCGACTACGCCGTGTTCCGGTGAATCGGCGATGACGCACCCTCCAATGCAGTGCGCGGTACCGGGAATGTCAAACAGAATTTCGGGCAGCATGCTCATCGCAGTGCCGCCCGCGACATCGGCGAATTTTCGGGCAAACTCGTTGGCCTTTGGAATGTAGGTTGGCACCTTATCCCCGCGGCTCACCAGCGTCTTCGAGAACGGCCAGAACCACGGCCGTTGCCACCGCATCTCGATATGTCCCTCAACCGCTTGCATGCAGAGGAGAATCGTAGCCTCACGCGCCCAGTCCCAGATTCGAAACAGACGTAGAGTCTTGACCGGGTGCAGCAGCAGAGAGCTCACGGTATTCTTCGCCCACAGCCCAATGCGCAGCAAGCCAGGGCGGCCGTCGGTGAGCATCGTGGTGAGCAAACCCATCGTGTCCGAACCTTTTGGATACCGCACGACCTCAACGTGCGTATGTTCGTCGATGTAGATGCCGGAGCCGATTGCGATGCCCTGCGACAAATCCTCAGCACACCTGGGCACGCGCGCGCCGATGATCGATTCCGAGTTCGTGCGTACATGTTTGCCCAGTCGATCACTGATGCGCGGCAGCGAGCCGTTGTCCTTGAGCCGAAAGAGCAACTCCATCGTGCCGAGTGACGACGCGGAGAACACTACTGCGCGACTAGTGAGCGTCCGCGGTGGCTGTGAGATCCAGGCCATTGAATTCTCGGTATATACTGCGTACCCGGAACTCCCATCGCCCGCACCCTGTAGCGGTTTCACGTTCACCACTTTCGTTTCCGGAATCACCACGGCCCCGGAATTTTCTGCCAAGTATAGATAGTTGAGATCCAGCGTGTTCTTCGCGCCGTACCGGCAGCCCATCATGCAACCACCGCAGCCGGTACAGGTCGTTCGGGGCGGACCTTCCCCGCCAAAGAATGGATCCGGCACTGTCTGATTCTGTGTTCCTCCCTCGGCGGCCTGGAAGATACCCACACGCGTCGGGTAGAAGGTATGGCCAATGCCTGCTACTTCTCCGGTTCTGTTCAGGAGTTGATCGGCGGGCCCGAGGATCTTGTTTTGTGTGACCCCCAGCATGCGCGACGCCGTCTGATAATGGCGAAGCATCTCCGTCTTCCAGTCGGTCAAACCAGCCCATGATCCGGTTTGCCAGACTTTGTCCGGCGGAGGAAGCAGAGTGGCTGCATACGTGATCGATCCTCCACCAACGGCACAGCCGTGGAAGATCGTGGCATGCCGGAAGAAGCGCATGTTGAAGAAGCCGCGCAGGCCGAGCTTCGGCCGCCAGAACCAGCGGTGAATCGACCAACTCGTGCGCGGAAAAGAAAGGGGCGCCCAGCGGCGCCCCATCTCAATCACGGCAACCCGATAGCCCTTCTCCACGAGTCGAAGGGCGGAAACACTGCCTCCGAAACCCGATCCGATCACAATGAAGTCGAAGTCGAAATCGAATTTGGGGCTACGGGTTGCCATACAGCACCATCCTCGCGGTCCGGTTAGACGACGCGAAGCTTAAGCAACAACATACTTCCCGGTTTCAATGACCTTCTGAGCGATGGCCTGCCGCAGCGCCACCGTGTTGAACGGCTCGTACTTGCACAGCCGCCTCAGAATCGCCAACTGCGAGCGCAACATGTCTCCCTCGGCACACGCGGCAATCACCATCCTCGCCGCGCTTTCGATTTTCTCCATCGCACCCGAAATGTAGACGCGGGCCATGGCAATACTATGCGCACAGCCCGCTTCGCCGTGCTGCGCGGCCAGTTTCTGCGCACGCAGCACGGCGGACTCCATGGCATAGGTTTCGATCGTCATGTTGGCGATCGCGCCCATAATCTCCTGTTGATCCTGGATCGCCTGCATGTATTTCTGAGTGGCAATACCGGCGGCGAACAGGCCAATTTTTTTAGCCGTGGCAACCAGCTTCCGCTCTTGGGCCAGAAGCCTCTCCTCGACCTCGTCAGACGTTCCAGACAGCACTTCATCCATCAACTTCTTGATCGCGGCCATCAACGGAAGTTGTCCAGACATGGCCCGTTTCAGCAAAAAGCCGGTGATAAGCAGGCGGTTGATCTCGTTCGTGCCTTCGAAGATCCGGTTCACGCGCACATCCCGGTAGTTGCGTTCGGCAGGATATTCCTCGACAAATCCGTACCCACCGTAGATCTGTACCGATTCATCGACGACATAGTCGATGAACTCCGATCCCCAAACTTTGAGGATCGAACACTCGACGGCGTATTCGTCGATCACCTTGCGCACCTGCGCCATGTCTTCGTGCTGTTCCCCGAGTTGCGCAATGGCTGCATCCATCATGCCGACGGTGCGATATGCCATTGCCTCGCCAGTGAAGATGCCCGCCGCCATGTTCGCGATCTTCTCGCGAATCAACCCGAAATCAGCAATCACTTTCCCGAACGCCTTGCGCTGCTTGGCATACGCAATCGCGCTCTCGATGCAGTTGCGCGCCGAGCCGACGCATCCCGCACCTAGCTTGAACCGCCCGACGTTCAGGACATTGAATGCAATGTGGTGTCCTTTGCCGATCTCTCCGAGCACGTTCCCAACCGGAACCTGGCAGTCGTTGAGAATCAGAGGACACGTTGAAGATCCCCGGATCCCCATCTTGTGTTCCTCGGCACCCACCGAAAAGCCGGGGAACCCGCGCTCGATGATGAACGCCGTGAACTTATCCCCGCTGACTTTGGCAAACACGATGAACAGATCGGCGAAACCTGCATTCGTGATCCACATTTTTTCGCCGTTCAGCAGGTAGTGCTTGCCGTCAGCGGACAGCTTCGCCTGCGTGCGGCAATTCAAAGCATCCGACCCGGATGATGACTCCGACAGCGCGTACGCGCCGACGGTCTCCCCGCTGGCCAGTCCCGGCAGATATTTCTTCTTCTGCTCTTCCGTACCGAAGTAAACGATGGGAAGCGTGCCAATGCAGGTGTGGGCGCCCCAGGTTGTGCTGAAGCCGCCGTACTTCGCGATCCGGTCGGCGATGATCGCGGAAGTCACCTTATCCATCTCCATGCCGCCGTATTGCTCGGGCACGTCCACACCGCTCAACCCGAGTTCTCCGGCCTTCTTCACCAGTTCACGGACAATAGCGAAGTTCTTGTGCTCCATATTCTCGATATTGGGCACAATTTCCTTGTTCGCGAATTCTTCCGCGGTTTGCGCGATGAGCAGGTGCTGCTCGCTGAAATCTTCTGGAGTGAAAACTTCCTCCGGCGCCCGCTCCTCGATCAGGAAGCTGCCGCCGCGGATCTTGCTACCCGGTACTGCGGTCACCGTAGCCATATTCCCTCTCCCTCAAAATATTTGATTCGTGGGTTTCGGTTCAGCTCAGGACACAAACGTAAGTCGGCAGCAGCGGGGTTTTCATACCTGGCCGCCGACCCTCGCCTCCCGAGGTCGAGCGAAATGGCGCCCTCGGGCGAGAGCTTCTCGCCCGAAGACGCATAGGCATTGACCAGAACACGCTTAACGCAGACAGATCCGTCCCTCAGGCTGCGGCTGCTGCCGCCTTTTTCCCCGGCCTGCGGGTATGATGCTCCGCCTTCGCACTGGCCTTCGCTCCATTCGGCGCCTTCACCATCACATCCATCAATGCCTTCTGGGCATCGACGTAGCTCTTCACCGCCTCCCGCGTAAGTTCGCTCACGGGAAGAAACGGAAATGGCTTCAGCAGTTCCAGCGTCTTGCCAGCAGTTTTCACACCGGTATTCATCTGACGCCCCGCAACGTCTACCAGCCGCTTCTGCGCTTCCAGGAATGCGTCCGTGGCTTTGCGTGCCAGTTCCGGCAACTCAGTTTTCTTCGTCTTCTTTCCCGCGGCATGGCTGTGTTTGCCGCCCGTCGCCCTTGCAGTCTCATCCGCCAGGACGTCCATAAACCGCTTCTGTGCCTTGACGAAGTTCTCCATGCTTTCGCGAGCCAGATCCACCACATGCTCCGGCTGGTACGGCTTGCCGGCCTTGGCGGACTCGACCCAGGCATGCGTCTGCTTGCCGGCGATCTTCAGATACTCTTCCTGCATCTCGATGAA
>ODAK010005256.1_pt1 | contig 13169 bp, 10 predicted proteins | sample 1539591 | NCBI WGS metagenome assembly ODAK01 (sample SAMEA3539303, study PRJEB22396) | soil metagenome | biome: tundra; feature: field; material: soil | place: USA | collected 2010-05 | depth 0.15 m | reverse complement strand
ACCACTCGCTGGGCCAGCTCTTGGCGATCGGCGTCAGCACCTCGAGCAGCAGATGCGCGCGCGCCTTCGCCGCGCCGTCGCCGGTATGAAGCTCGTCGACAAGACGAGCGCAGTAGAGCTCGAGCGCCAGCGCCCCTTCGCAATAGCTTTTCTGCGCCAGCAGCATGCGCTTGACGTCGGCGTGCTCGATGATCGGCACCTGTGGCTTCGACGCGTCCTTGCCGCCGGGACCCATCGGCCGACCCTGCGGCCGCGTCTTCGCGTAGTCGAGCGAAGCCTCGTAGCCGGCGAAGCCGAGCATGGCGGCGCCGAGGCCGACGGCGATGCGCGCCTCGTTCATCATGTGGAACATGCAGCGCAAGCCCTCACCAGGCTCGCCGACGCGGTAGCCGACGGCGCCGGCGCCGTCCCATCCGCCTCCGGCCGAGGCGTGAACGACGAACTTGCCCTCGCCGAAATTGAGCAGCGTGTTCGGAATGCCTCGGAAGCCGAGCTTGTGGTTGAGCCCGGCGAGCGACACGTCGTTGCGCTGGCCGGTGAGTTGTCCCCGCTCGTCGACCAGCTTCTTCGGCACGATGAACAGCGAGATGCCTTTGGTCCCTGCGACAAGCTTGCCGTCGTCTGCCGGAATCTTGGCAAGCACGAGGTGAATGATGTTCTCCGCAAGTTCGTGCTCGCCGTTCGAGATCCACATCTTGTTGCCGCGCAGGCGGTAGCGCGGTCCGAGCGGGTCGCTTTCGAAATCGGCGCCGTCGGGGATGGCACGCGTCGCGATGTCGGACAGGCTGGAGCCGGCCTGCGGCTCCGACAGGCACATCGTTCCCGAAAAGCGCCCGGCGAACTCGTTCCTCGCGAACACTTCTTTCTGCAGCGGCGTTCCGTGCGCCATCAGCAGGTTGGCATTGCCGCTGGTGAGCATGGCGCCGCCGCCGACGCCGATCCCGGCCTTCGAGAAGAAGCTGTTCGCCGCCATATCGACGACGCAGGGCAGCTGCATGCCGCCGATCGCGTAATCCTGCGCCGCAGCCAGCATGCCCGACTCGAAATAGGCCTGCGCCGCCTCGTGGCTTGCCTTCGGCAGGTGGACCTTCTCGCCGTCGAACCAGGGCTCCTCGATATCGGACTGTCGATTGAAGGGGGCGAATTTCTCGCGCGCGATGCGCTCGCAGGTGTCGAGCACGGAGTCGAAGGTCTCGCGCGAGTGATCGGCGAACCGGCTGCGCTCGCGCAGCGACTCGATGTCGAGCCAGTCGTAGAGAAGAAAGTCGATGGTCCGGCGGTAGCTCATGCGACGGCGAGCAGGTGCGCGATCGCCGCTTCGGCGATCGCGCCGCCCCACTCCTGGACGAAGTGGCCGCCTTCGGCCACTTCCATCGGTGGCGGACAGCCGCGGATCGTCTTTTGCAGCGCCCGCATCGGCGCGGCGCCAAGCACGGGATCTTTCATGCCGATCGCCATAAAGCTGCGCCCCGACCAGCGCTCGCGCCAGAACTCGGCGGCGGCGCGGCTGATGGCAGCGCCCGGCGCGTCGGCGCCATCGGGAACGAGATTCGGAAAGGCGCGCAGGGCCGCCTTGTAGCGAGCATCGGGAAACGGAGCGTCGTAGGCCGCGACCTCGGCGGCGGTCATGTCGGGCTTGCCGCGCTGGATCAGCTTGCCCACCGGCAGATCGTCCTGGCTGTTCGAATACGCACGCCATTGCCGGAAGCCATCGCTCACCGTGCCAGTGCCCAGCGCCGTGTTCATCACCAGCAGACCCGTGAAGCGCCCGGGCATCTCGTGCGGCAGCGTCAAGCCGAGCAGGCCGCCCCAGTCCTGGCAGACGAGCAGGATGTCGCGCAGGTCCAGCCGCTCGATGAAACGCATGAGCATGTCGCGGTGCCGCTCGAAGCTGTGCCATTGCGCATCGACAGGTTTGTCGGACCGGCCGAAACCGACGAGATCGGGCGCGACGATGCGCAGGCCGGCTGCCGCGAAGACCGGAATCATGTGCCGGTACAGGTAGCTCCACGACGGGTTGCCGTGCAGGCAGAGCGCCGTCACGGGCGCGACCGGCGAGCCTTCGTCGAGATAGTGGACGCGCGGGCCGTCGAGCCCCGCCGGGTCGTCGAGGTATCGGGGCGCGAAGGCGTAGCCGGGAAGCTCGCGGAAGCGGTCGTCGGCGGTACGCAGAACTTCCATGGACAAGCCCGCCGCTACAGGACCTCGAAGACCCCCGCCGCGCCCATGCCGCCGCCGATGCACATCGTGACGACCACCTTCTTCGCGCCGCGCCGCTTGCCCTCGATGAGCGCCGCCCCGGTCAGGCGCTGGCCGCTCACACCGTACGGATGGCCGACCGCGATCGCGCCGCCGTTGACGTTGAGCCTGTCCATCGGAATGCCGAGCGTGTCGGCGCAATAGAGCACCTGCACCGCGAAGGCTTCGTTCAGCTCCCAGAGGTCGATGTCGGCGATCGTGAGGCCGAGGCGCTTCAGCACCTTCGGCACCGCGAACACCGGCCCGATGCCCATCTCGTCGGGCTCGCAGCCGGCGACGGCAAAGCCGAGGAAGCGGCCGAGCGGTTTCATGTTGCGCTGCTCGGCGAGCTTCTCGTTCATGACGACGCAGGCGCCGGCGCCGTCGCTGAACTGGCTCGCGTTGCCGGCCGAGATGACGCCGCCGGGAATCGCCGGCTTGATGTCCTTGATGCCTTCGTAGGTCGTGCCCGGGCGGATGCCTTCGTCGGCGCTCACCGTCACCTCCCTCGTGCGCAGGCCCATCACCGCATCGGCAACGCCGGCAAGGACCGTGATCGGCGCGATCTCGGCCTCGAACTTGCCAGCGTCGCGCGCCGCCGTCGCCTTCTGCTGGCTGGCCGCACCGTAGCGGTCCATGCGCTCGCGCTCGATCTTGTAGCGCTTGGCGACCTGCTCGGCGGTCTGCAGCATGTTCCAGTAGATCGTCGGCTTGTGCTCGACGAGCCACGAGTCGGCGATCATGTGCTTGTTCGCCTCGTTCTGAACGCACGAGATGCTCTCGACGCCGCCGGCGACAAGGATGTCGTTCTCGCCGGTGATGACGCGCTGCGCGGCAAGAGCGATCGCCTGCAGACCGCTCGAGCAGAAGCGGTTCACCGTCATGCCGCCGGTCGTGATCGGCAGGCCGGCGCGCAGGGCGATCTGCCGTGCGACGTTGCTGCCGGTCGCGCCCTCCGGCGTCGCGCAGCCCATGATGACGTCGTCGACCTCGGCTGCATCGATGCCGGCGCGCTCGACCGCGGCCTTCACCGCGTGGCCGCCGAGCGTTGCGCCGTGGGTCATGTTGAAGGCGCCTTTCCAGCTCTTGGCGAGCGGGGTGCGGGCGGTCGAGACGATGACGGCGCTGGTCATTGGAGGCTCCTTCAGTTGAACGACTTGCCTTCGGCGGCGAGCTTCGCGAGCAGCGGCGCCGGCTTCCAGAACGAGGCGTCGTCGTGCGGGTTGGCGGCGAAGCGCTTCATTGCCTGGACGACGTTGAAGAGCCCTTGCGTATCGGCGTAGTTCATCGGCCCGCCGCGATACATCGGAAAACCATAGCCGGTGAGATAGACCATGTCGATGTCGCTCGCCCGCTGGGCGATGCCTTCGTCGATGATCTTCGCGCCTTCGTTGACGAGCGCATAGACCAGGCGATGCACGATCTCGTCGTCGCCGATCTTGCGCGGCGTGATGCCGAGGGCGGCGCGATGCTTCTCGATCATCTCGACGACGGCGGGGCTCGGAATCGCGTCCCGCTTGCCTGGCACGTAGTCGTACCAGCCGGCGCCGGTCTTCTGGCCGAAGCGACCCATCTCGCAGAGGAGGTCGGCGGTCTTGCTGTAGCGGACGTCGGGCTTCTCGACGTAGCGGCGCTTCCTGATGTACCAGCCGACGTCGTTGCCGGCGAGGTCGCCCATGCGAAACGGCCCCATCGCCATGCCGAACTTCTCCATCGCCTGGTCGACCTGCTGCGGCGTCGCCCCTTCCTCGAGCAGGAAGCCGGCCTGGCGCGAGTACTGCTCGATCATGCGGTTGCCGATGAAGCCGTCGGTGACACCGGAGACGACGCAGGTCTTCCTGATCTTCTTGCCGAGCGCCATCACGGTGGCGAGCACGTCCTTGGCGGTCTTTGCGCCGCGCACGACCTCGAGCAGCTTCATCACGTTGGCCGGGCTGAAGAAGTGCATGCCGATCACGTCCTGCGGCCGCTTCGTGAACGACGCGATCCGGTTGACGTCGAGCGTCGAGGTGTTGCTGGCAAGGATGGCGCCGGGCTTCATCACCTCGTCGAGCGTCTTGAAGACCTGCTCCTTCACGGCCATGTCCTCGAACACGGCCTCGATGACGAGGTCGGCGTCTTTCAGGTCGTCATACTTCAGCGTTGTCCTCAGCAGGCCCATGCGCTCGTCGAGCTTGTCCTGCTTGAGCTTGCCCTTCTTGACCTGCGCCTCGTAGTTCTTGCGCATGATGCCGGTGCCCTTGTCGAGCGCTTCCTGCTTCATCTCGAGCATCACGACCGGGATGCCGGCGTTGAGGAAGTTCATGGCGATGCCGCCGCCCATCGTGCCGGCACCGATGACGGCGACTTTGCGAATCTCGCGCAGCGGCGTGTCGGCCGGCACGTCGGCGATCTTGCTCGCCGCGCGCTCGGCCATGAAGACGTGGCGCAGCGCCTTCGATTCCGGCGTGACCATCAGCGCCATGAAGATCTCGCGCTCGTACTTCATGCCGTCTTCGAACTTCATCTTCGTCGAGGCGGCGACCGCATCGACGCACTTCAGCGGCGCCGGGAAGTTCTTCGCCATCGCCCCGACGGTGTTGCGGGTGAACTGGAAGTAGGCGTCGGCGTTCGCGTACTCGACCTTGAGGTCGCGCACCAGCGGCAGCGGCCGCGTCTCTGCCTTCTCGCGCGCATAGGCCATCGCCGCCTCGACGACATCGCCGTCGACGATCCTGTCGAAGAGCTTTTGCCCCGGCTGTTTCGCCAGCAGTTCGCTCTTCACCGGCTCGCCGCTAACGATCATGTTGAGCGCCGTCTCGACGCCGAGCACGCGCGGCAGGCGCTGCGTGCCGCCAGCGCCCGGGATGAGCCCGATCTTCACTTCGGGCAGGGCCACCTGCGTGCCAGGCGCGGCAACGCGATAGTGGCAGCCGAGCGCCAGCTCGAGGCCGCCGCCCATGGCGACGCTGTGCACGGCGGCGATGATCGGCTTGGTGCTCGCTTCGAGCACGCGAATGACCGAAAGCAGATTCGGCTCGGCGATCGCCTTCGGCGAGCCGAACTCGCGAATATCGGCACCGCCGGAAAACGCCTTGCCGGCGCCGGTGATGACGATGGCCTTCACCGCCGCGTCGCCGAGCGCCCGGTCGAGACCATCGACAAGGCCGCGCCGCGTCTCGTAGCCCAGCCCGTTGACAGGCGGATTGTTCATCGTGATGACGGCGACGTCACCGCGGACTTCGTAGGTTGCGCTCATGCGTGCGATCCTCGTGAGAGATACGACAACGGTTCGTCAAATTCTAGGCTTGCGCTCAGCAGGGCCTTGTCCCTGCGGCGACAAGCGACAAGGGGCACGGCCGGCGCTCAGACCTCGAGCCACTCCCTGCGCACGTTGGCGTTGGCGCGCAACGCCGCGGGCGTGCCTTCGAAGACGATCGCGCCGTGCCCCATGACGTAGCAGCGCTCGGAAATCTCCAGCGCGATCGTCAGCTTCTGCTCGACCAGCAGCACGGAAACGCCACGGCCCTTGAGCGTCTTCAGGTATTCGGCGACCAGCTCGACGATCTTCGGCGCCAGCCCTTCGGTCGGCTCGTCGATCATGATGAGATCCGGGTCGCCCATCAGCGTGCGGCACAGCGTCAGCATCTGCTGCTCGCCACCGGAGAGAACGCCCGCCTCCGTGTGCTCGCGTTCCTTCAGGCGCGGAAAAATCCGGTACATGTCCTCGAAAGACCAGCGCGGCGCCTTCTTGCCCCGCTTCTCGCCGAGCTGCAGGTTCTGCCGGACCGTGAGCTTGGGAAAGATCTCGCGGTTCTCGGGCACGTAGCCGATGCCGCGATGGGCGATGTCGAAGGCCTTGTGGCCGAGGATCTCCTCGTCGCGAAAAGTGATCGAGCCCTCGCCGTGAACCAGGCCCATGATCGTCTTGACCGTCGTCGAGCGGCCCGAGCCGTTGCGGCCGAGCAGCGCCACGATCTCGCCTTCGCCCACGGCCATGTCGACGCCGTGCAGGATGTGGCTCTTGCCGTAGTACGCGTGCACGTTCGAGAGGCGCAGCATGGCGTGGGCCTCAGTGGACGCCAGCGGCCGCTGGGTCGGTGAGTACCGAGCCGAGGTAGGCTTCCTGCACGCGCGGGTTGGCGCGCACTGCGTCGGGCACGTCGAAAGCGATGACCTCGCCGTAGACCAGGACCGCGATCTTGTCGGCGAGACCGAAGACGACGCCCATGTCGTGCTCGACGGTGAGCAAGGTCTTGCCGACCGTCACCTCCCGGATCAGTTCGATGAAGCGCGACGTCTCGCTCTTGCTCATGCCCGCGGTCGGCTCGTCGAGCAGGATCACCTCGGCGCCGCCGGCGATCGTGACGCCGATCTCCAGCGCACGCTGCTCGGCATAGGTGAGGTTCATCGCCAGCGTGTCGCGCTTCTTCTCGAGGCGGATCATCGAGAGCAGCTGGGCCGCACGCTCGTTGGCGTCGCGCAGGTCGGCGAGGAACTTCCAGAACGCGTAGCGGTAGCCCATGGCCCAGAGCAGGCCGCAGCGCAGGTTCTCGAACACCGACAAGCGCCCGAAGATGTTCGTAATCTGAAAGCTTCGCGCCAGGCCCAAGCGGTTGATCTGGTAAGGCAGCAGGCCGTCGATGCGCTTGCCGTTAAGCAGGATCTGCCCGCTCGTCGGGCCGAAGCGGCCGCTGATGAGATTGAAGAGCGTCGACTTGCCGGCGCCGTTCGGGCCGATGATGCCAACGCGCTCGCCGGGCGCCACAGCCAGGTCGCAGCCGCGGATGATCTCAGTCTTGCCGAAGGACTTGTGCAAGCCCTTCAGCTCGATCGCGGGTGCCGCCCTCACGATGGCTCCTTGAACGTCATGTCGGCCTCGATCTCGCTCTGGATCGCTCCCCACACCCGCGCGAAACGACGGCGCACGAACTCGAAGGCCGCAAAGCCGATGCCTGCCACCAGGAAGGCGCCGAGCCAGCTCGCCGCGCCTTTGGCGTCGAGCGTGAGGCCCAGGTAGCGCAAGGTCGACTCGGACGCCGAACCGAGCCGCAGACGGTAGATCATCTCGATCAGCGCGGCGAAGCCCGCCAGCGTGACCAGAGCGGTCGCGGCGAGCAGGGCGTAGCCGCGCCAGAGACGATGCAGCTTCTTGTGCACGGCGACGCGAACGTTCATCATGATCAGGCTGGCGATGCCGCCCGGCGCGTACATCACCATGAAGAGAAAGACGAGGCCGAGGTAGAGCTGCCAGGCTTTCGTGATTTCCGAGAGCAGTACGGCGCTCAAGACCATCAGGACGGCGCCGATGATCGGGCCGAAGAAGAACGTGGCGCCGCCGAGAAAGGTGAAGAGCAGGTAGCCGCCGGAACGGTAGGCACCGACCACTTCCGCCGTCGCGATTTCGAAGCTCAGGGCGTACATGCCGCCGGCGACGCCGGCGAAAAAGCCGGCGATGATGAACGACAGGTAGCGAACCCGCTGTGTGCTGTAGCCGATGAACTCCACCCGCTCCGGGTTGTCGCGCACCGCGTTGAGCATGCGGCCGAGCGGCGTGCGCGTGAAGGCATACATGGCTATGGTGCAGACCAGCGTGTAAATCGCGAGCAGGTAGTAGACCTGGATCGGCGGCCCGTAGGTGATGCCGAGGAAAGGCGTGCCGACCGTGCGATTGGCGGAGACGCCGCCCTCGCCGCCGAAGAACTCGGGAACCATCAGCGACATCGCGAAAACGAGCTCACCGATGCCCAGCGTGATCATCGCGAACGGCGTTCCCGCCTTTTTTGTCGTCACATAGCCGAGTACGACGGCGAAGCCGAGACCCGCGAAGCCGCCAACCAGCGGGATGAGGCTCACCGGGATCGGAAAGCTGCCGTCACCGATGCCCAGCAGCGCGTGGATCGCCACGAAGGACGCCAGGCCCGAGTACACGGCATGTCCGAAACTCAGCATGCCGCCCTGCCCGAGCAGCATGTTATAGGACAGGCAGGCGACGATCGCGATACCGATCTGCGCGAGGATCGAGCGATCGAGATTGCTCGTGAAGATGAACGGCGCGACGAGAAGAGCCAGGGCGAAGCTGCCCCAGACCAGGATACGGCCCGTAGTGAAGGCGCGAGGCGGCACGCTCGTCACTGCGTTCGGAGGATGCGCGTCCATCTAGTCCTCACGCGTGCCGAGCAGGCCTTTGGGCCGGAAGATGAGCATGAGCACGAGAAAGAGATAGGGCAGGATCGGCGCGACCTGCGAGATCGTGAGCCTCAGCCACGTGGCGGAATCACCCGATGGCGCGAGACCGATCACCTTCACCAGGTCGAGCAGCGAATAGTCGAGGGCCACCGCGAAGGTCTGCACGATGCCGATCAGCAGCGATGCGACGAAGGCGCCGGCGAGCGAGCCCATGCCGCCGACCACGACGACGACGAAGATCACCGGACCGACCGACGCCGCCATCGCCGGTTCGGTCACGAACGTGCTGCCGCCGATCACGCCGGCCAGGCCGGCGAGCGCGGCGCCGGCACCGAACACGAGCATGAAAACGCGCGGCACGTTGTGGCCGAGCGCCTCGACCATCTCAGGATGGGTGAGCGCGCTCTGGATCACGAGGCCGATTCGCGTTCGCGTCAGGAGCAGCCACAAGGCGAGAAGCATGGTGAGGGCGACCAGCATCATGAAGCCGCGCGTCGCCGGGAATGGTGAACAGACGACGCGAACCGCCGCGTCGGCAGCCGAGCACATCGCCGCCGGCGCGGCGCCGGTCACCAGATGCAGCCCCGTCGCCGAAGAGTTGATGATCGTGAAGGCTGGGCCGCGCAGGATCTCCGGCGGCGGGAAGTCGACCCCAGTGCGGCCCCAGATCAGCAGCACGAGCTCGATGATCACGAACGACAGGCCGAAGGTGATGAGCAACTCGGGCACGTGACCGAACTTGTGCACGCGGCGAAGGCACAAGCGCTCGAAAAGGGCGCCGATCCCACCGACGACCAGCGGAGCGATGACCAGGCCAGGCCAGAAACCCGTGACCTTGGCGATCGAGTACGCGATGTACGCCCCGATCATGTAGAAGCTCGCGTGCGCGAAGTTCAGCACGCCCATCATGCTGAAGATGAGTGTGAGCCCCGAGCTCAGCATGAACAGCAGGAGCCCGTAGCTCACGCCGTTCAGCATCGAGATGGTGAAGAATTCCATCAGTCCCGCGATTCGCGTCTCATCCGCAAAGAAAAGAGGCCCGATTCGCGCGCGATCGGGCCCCGTGCGGGAAGCAAATGATGAATCAGGACGCGGAAGGCCGCTTCATCTGGCAGCTCGTCGGCGTGCTCGAGACGTAGTTCGGATACTCGGCGACCGGCGCCAGCGTCATGCCGGTGTTCTCCGGGCTGTACGGGTACTTGGCGCTCGTCTTCTCCCAGACGGTCATATAGAGTGGCTGCTGCAGCTGGTGGTCGCTCTTGCGCATTTCGACCTCGCCGCCGAACTCGCTCTTCCACTTCATGCCTTCCATCGCGAAGGCGACCTTCACCGGGTCGGTGGATTTCGTCTGCGCCATCGCCTGCGATAGCGCCTCCAGGATGCGGATGATCGAGCCGGTGTAGAAGTCGTCGTGGTACTGGGCCTTGAACGCCGCCATGTCCTTGTCCAGCTGGCCGCCCATGTTGTAGTGCGTATAGGCGATCTGGTAGACCTTGCCGGCATCGTTGGTGCCGAGCGCGGTTGGCGTTCCGGTCACGCCAGCGTAATAGGTGAAGAACTTGCCCGTGTAGCCGCCTTCGACGGCAGCCTTGACGAGCAGCGACAGATCGGAACCCCAGTTGCCGCTGATCACCGTATCGGCGCCCGACGCCTTGATCTTGGCGATGTACGGTGCGAAATCGCGTACCTGCGCGGTGGGGTGAAGGTCTTCGCCGACGATCTCGATATCCGGGCGCTTTCTCTTCAGGTATTCCTTCGCGTACTTGGCGACCTGCACGCCGTGCGAATAGTTCTGGCCGAGGATGTAGACCTTGTGGATGTCCTTCTGGTCCTTCATGAAGGTCGTCATCGCCTCCATCTTCATCGTCGTGTCGGCGTCGAAGCGGAAATGCCAGAAGCTGCACTTGCTGTTCGTCAGGTCAGGATCGACGGCGGCCTCGTTGAGGTAGATCACCTCCTTGCCCGGGTTGCGTTCGTTGTACTTGTTGATCGCGTCGATGAGAGCCAGCCCGATCCCCGAGCTGTTGCCCTGGATGATGTAGCGGATGCCTTGGTCAGTCGCCGATTTCAGCGCATTCAGGGCTTCTGTCGGCGAGAGCTTGTTATCGAAGCCGACAACCTCGAACTTCACGCCGGCGGGGTTGTTGGCATTGAACTTCTCGACCGCGAACTTCCAGCTGTTCAACTGGTTATTGCCGACCGGCCCCAACAGGCCCGAGAGCGGATCAATCCAGGCCAACTTGACGACCTGGCCCTGCAGCGGCTTGGCTGCGGCTTTGGTCTGCGCAAGCGCCGCTCCGGTCGACGCGACGAGCGCCGCCCCCACGACGAGCCCCAGCACGCGCCTTGCGATAGGTAGGGTTCCGATGTCCATGATTGCCTCCTGCGGCGAAAAAATATCCATTGCGGAGGGTAAGGGATGCAGAGTTGGCGCAGTTACAGGGACTACCCCGAAGGACGCGTCACGCGAGCGACACGCGCGGCGCCTCGCCGGCAAGCCCTTGGCCGGGGCCGGCCGGGCGCCGCTGACTACACTGGCGGCGATGGAAGTTGCCGCGAAGACCGCCGCCGAACCCGAAGCGTTATCTGCCACCTTGCCTGCCGGCTGGCCGAATCGACTCGAGAGCCTGGGTGAGCGATTCTTTACGCGCCTCGGTGCCGAGCCCTTGCCGGAGCCGCGTTGGGTCGTGCGCAGCCCGGAGTGCGCGAAGGATCTCGGCTTTCCTTCGGACTGGTGGCAACGCCCCGACTGGAACGCGCTTGCGGTCTTCAGCGGCAACGCGACGTGGCCGCGCATGCAGCCCCTGGCCAGTGTCTACAGCGGGCACCAGTTCGGCGTCTGGGCCGGCCAGCTCGGCGACGGGCGCGCGCTCTGGCTCGGCGAGGTCGACGCACCGGCCGGCGCGATGGAGCTGCAGCTGAAGGGCGCCGGCCGCACGCCCTACTCGCGCATGGGCGACGGTCGCGCCGTGCTGCGCTCCTCGATCCGCGAGTTCCTCTGCTCCGAGGCGATGCACGCGCTCGGCATCGCGACGACGCGTGCGCTCTGCGTCACGGGCTCTTGCCTGCCGGTGCTGCGCGAAAGCGTCGAAACTGCGGCGGTCCTCACGCGCGTCGCCCCGAGCTTTCTGCGCTTCGGTCATTTCGAGCATTTCGCGAGTCGTGGCGAGATCGATGCGCTTCGCACGCTGGCCGACTTCGTCATCGACCATCACGAGCCCGATTGCCGGGAGCGCGACGATCCGTACGCAGCGCTCTTCGAGCGCGTCGCCGAGCGCACCGCCGACCTCATGGCGGCATGGCAGTCGGTCGGCTTTTGCCACGGCGTGATGAACACCGACAACCTGTCGATCCTGGGCCTCACGATCGACTACGGCCCGTTCGGATTTCTCGACGCGTTCGACCCAGGCCACATCTGCAATCACTCCGACACACAGGGCCGCTACGCTTGGGCGCGTCAGCCGCAGATCGGGCTGTGGAACCTGCATGCGCTTGGCCACGCGATGCGGGGTCTGGTCGCCGACGAGGGCACGGTCCATGCCGCGCTCCAGAGCTACCCGCCGCGCTTCGCCGGCTCGATGGTCGCGCGCTTCGCCGCCAAGCTCGGGCTTGACACGCCACAAGACGGCGATGGCGAGCTGATCGACGACCTGCTTCGCCTCATGGCAACGGCGCGCGCCGATTTCACGATCACTTTTCGGCGTCTTTGCGATTTCGATTCTTCGGCCACGGCAACCAACGATCCGGTGCGCGATCTCTTTGTCGACCGCGCCGCCTTCGACGCCTGGGCCGCCCGCTATGCCGCGCGCCTTCGCCGCAATGCCATCCCCGACGCCGGGCGCAGCTTGCGGATGCGCGGCGTCAACCCCAGATACGTGCTTCGCAATCATCTGGCCGAAGCGGCGATCCGCGCCGCCGAGGGCGGCGATTTCAGCGAGACCGAGCGCCTGCGCGCTATCCTCCAGCGACCCTTCGACGAGCAGCCGGAGGCCGTCGCCTACGGCGAATTTCCGCCCGATTGGGCTAAGCACCTCGAGGTGTCGTGTTCATCATGAGCGACTACAAGGTCAAGAAATCCGATGCGCAGTGGAAAGAGCAACTCGATCCGATGCAGTTCCAGGTCGCGCGCCAGGCCGCGACCGAGCAGCCCTTCTCAGGCAAGTACTGGGATCACTGGGACGACGGCAAATACAACTGCATCGGCTGCGGCACGCCGCTGTTCACCTCGTCGACCAAGTTCGACGCCGGCTGCGGCTGGCCGAGCTACTCGGAGTCGATCAACAGCGAGGTGATCGAACGCATCACCGACAGGTCGCACGGCATGACCCGCGTCGAGGTGCGTTGCAAGAATTGCGGCTCGCATCTCGGCCACGTCTTCCCCGACGGGCCCGAGCCGACCGGCGAACGCTTCTGCATCAACTCGGCAGCGATAGACTTCGCACCGCCCAAATGAAGCTTCTTCTCGATTTCCTGCCGATCATCCTTTTCTTCGGCGCGTTCAGGCTTGCCGATGCCCATGCCGACGTCGCCGCGCGATTCGCCACCGATCATCTCGGCTTCGCCGTCTCCGGCGGCGTCGTGGGCCCCGCCGAGGCACCGGTACTGCTCGCGACCGTCGTCGTGATTCTTGCGACGTTGTTGCAGATCACGGTGCTTCTCGCGATGCGGCGCAAGGTCGACACCATGCTCTGGGTCACTTTCGCGCTTATCGCGGTGCTCGGCGGCGCGACGGTGTGGTTCCACAACCCGACCTTCATCAAGTG
>ODAK010005254.1_pt1 | contig 13170 bp, 10 predicted proteins | sample 1539591 | NCBI WGS metagenome assembly ODAK01 (sample SAMEA3539303, study PRJEB22396) | soil metagenome | biome: tundra; feature: field; material: soil | place: USA | collected 2010-05 | depth 0.15 m | reverse complement strand
AGCGCGCGGTGGCGTGGGCCATCGGCGCGGTGGATGCGGCCACCATCGACCGGGTGAACATCTACCAGGCTTCGCGCATGGCTATGCGTCTGGCGGTGGGCCGCCTGAATCCCGTGCCGGATTTCCTGCTGGTGGACGCGGTTCCGCTGGAACTTCCCTTGCCGCAGCGCGCCCTGATCAAGGGCGACGCACGATGCCACGCCATCGCCGCCGCTTCCATTCTGGCCAAAGTACAGCGCGACGCCTGCATGCGCGCGTGGGACACGGTCTTTCCCGAATACGGACTGGCCGCGCACAAGGGCTACGCGACGCCGGAGCACTGCCGCGCCATCGAGCAATATGGACCGACTCCCCTGCACCGGCTGAGTTTTGAACCAGTACGCGCGCTGTCGCGCTTTCCCCTGACCAGTGGCGGGCAACTGGATCTCTTCGACGCGGTGGGCGCCGCATGATGCCCTCGGACCCGGAATCGCCCGCGAGCGCCGAGACCGCGCAAGGGCCAGTCGCGGTGCCGCCGCCAACCTATCACTGGTATCAAAAGGTGTCGGCGATCGTGTTCATCACGTTCTGCCTGGAGATCGGACTGTATCTGTTGATCGTCCCCTGGAGCGAATCCTGGGACGGCAACTACTTCTCGGGTCTGCTGCCGCAGATGAAGCCCTACTGGGACAACCTGTACGTACGCGGCGCGGTCAGCGGCCTGGGAGCGGTCAACCTGTATATCTCCGTGGTCGAGATTTTCCGCCTGCGGCGCTTTTTGAGACGCTGAGCGCCGAGGCGTAGCGGAACACCGGACCATGCGGTGAGCATCCATGGATCGAGGGAAAAAAGCGGCCGGCCAGGTGGGGATGGTTGGAAAGGGCGACCGCTGTCAAGTGGCGCTGTGCGTTGTAACGACCGCTTTCATCGTAGGGCAACGCGATGGACGCTCGCGACGTATCTTTCGGTTACTGTGCTGGATGCGGATTTGCCGCCGGGACCCTAATTGGTAAGAATCAAGGCCCCCGAGCCCTGAATCTGGTAAACCGTGACGGGACCTTGCACGGACGCGGCGTCGAACGCCTTGCCCTTCTCTTCGGCCTCTTCCCGGGCGCGCGCAATGGCCTGCTCTTTGGTCAGTTCGCTCTTGGTGAACTTGCCTTCCGCCACCGCCATCTTGCCCGCGGCGTCTTTGGGGAAGTCAATCTCCCCGTCGTTCACCTTGATGCGTAATTTCTGGCCTGCGTCGTTGGTGAGATCCATCCAGCAACCCATCATCTGGCAGACCTCGACGATTTTGCCCTTTACCTGAACGGTCTTGCCGACATAGTCGTCCGGATGGGCGAGCAGAGTGGCCAGCGGCATGGGCTCTTTCACGGTGAGGGGTTTGCCCAGCTTGATCTCAGCGGCGGAGAGCAGCCCAAGGGCCAGAATAGAAGCAAGAACGGTTCGCATCCCATCCATTTTACCGCTTCCGCGGCGCCAACGAACCAGGCGCCAGGACAGGCGCGGCAGGATTTCGGGAACTTTTCGCCCGGTTCGCGCAATGCTTCTATAGCGGGGCACCAAGAATGCATCGCTCCCAGAACGCCAGGAGGCATTGATGAACGCAAAAGTACTTATCGCCGGATTGATTGCAGCAGGCAGTTTGTTGGCGCAGCCGCCCGGCGGGCCACGGGGCCGCGGGCCCATGGAATTCGGCGGGCCAGGCGGCCCCGGACGCGGCGGGCAAGGTCCGGTCGCCACCGTAACCGGCGCGCCCTATTCGGCGGTCGAAGTCAGGACGTCGCAACAGGTGCTGGCCGCCGGCAATGTGATTCAGCGCTCGGAGCAGACCACCGTTTACCGCGACAGCCAGGGCCGCGTCCGGCGGGAGACTACCCGAACCGGACCCGATGGGCAAACCTCGACCCGCATCACCATCTCCGACCCGGTGGCAGGCGTGGTCCAGGAATTGGAGCCGAAGACTAAGACGGCCTTCACCCGGCCGGCCCGGTTCCCTGGCTCGTCACAAACCGCGGGTACCGCCGGCGCGGGCCGGCAGCAAATGATGGGAGCCGGCCGACGGCCCGCGTCCAACGATACCAATGTCAAGCGGGAAACCCTGGCGGCACAATCCATGCACGGCACCCTCGCCAGCGGAACCCGCGTCACCCGCACCATTCCGGCGGGCGCCATCGGCAACTCGCAGGCCATTGAGACCGTGCGCGAAACCTGGATCGCGGACGATCTGAAGGTGCCGCTGATGACCAAGGTGTCCGACCCGCGCATGGGCACGACGACAATGGAATTGACCAATATCAACCGCAGCCAGCCGGACGCCGCGCTCTTCCAGATTCCCTCCGATTACACCGTAAAGAAGGGGCCGGGCGGCAGGGGCCCAGGGCCGGCGCAACAGCAATAGCTCGAAGAAACCACTCCCTCACTGTCGCGGCCCGGCTCAGAGCCGCGACCGTTAGGGAGCGGTATTCAGTCCCCCTGTACTCCGCGGATATAGCCCAGGTTCCTTTTCATGTCGCCCTCCAACGTCGCGGGCGATTTCGAATCGGTTTCCAGTACGGCGTAGCCGTTGTAGCCGATCTCGCGGAGCGCCGCCATGATGGGGACGAATTGGATCTTGCCTTGCCCCAGGTAATTGGGGTTGTCCTTCAGGTGAATCTGGCAGAGGCGCTGCTTGCCCAGCCAGCGGATCTCCTTTACCACGTCGAAGCCGCTGTTGGTGGAGTTGCCCACATCGTAATAGACCAGAACGTTCTTAGAGCGCGCCCGATCCATGATGCGGACGTTGTCTTCGGCCGAGATGGTATTCTCCAGGCCGAGGATCACGTCCGCTTTTTCGGCTTCCGGCGCAAGGTCGCGCAGCGCGTCGCCGGTGTATTCCATCTCCTGGCGGTTCTCGAGCGCCCACTTGCCGAAGAACGGCAGGAGCAGCACATGGGTGCCGACAGAGTGGGTGAGGCGGATGGAATCGCGCACCCAGCGGACGGCGAGCGGATCGCTCTTGAGGCCGTTGTCGTGCAGGCGGTCGGCGCAGGTAGAGATCAGCGGGATCTTGTGCTGCCTGGAGAGGGCCAGGCAGCGGGCGATCACCTCGGGATTATCCAGCGGCATCTTATCGTCCACGAGGCGGCGGCCGCAGGAGATCTGGATACCGTCGAAGCCGAGCCGGGCGGCGAGGGGAATGGCTTCCGGATTAGCGGAGAGACGCAGGTTCCAATCGGTGATCCCGATGGGAATTTTGGTGCTGGCGGCCCGGACGAGCGGCGCGGCCAGCGCGGCGGCGAGGAGATCGCGGCGTGTCATGACGGCTCTATTCTAGCCCAAAGTAGGACAGACGATCGTTTTGCGTCGTCTGTCGAGGCCGACAGACCACGCAAGGCGATGGTCTGTCCCACCTCCCGTTCACGGTGCGACGGTGTAGAGCTGGAAGGGGGCCCAGTAGTACGGCTTGCGCAGATTGCCCGGCGATGCGATGAGCGAAAGCTTGGCGGCGCGCAGGGCTGCCGCCGGGGACTTGCCGGCGGCCATTTCGCGATACAGCACGTCCATCAGGGCTGCTGTGGATTGATCGTTGACATCCCACAGGCCGGCGATGACGTGGCGCGCGCCGGCGCGCAGAAATGCCCAGGCGAAACCAACCAGTCCTTCGCCGGAGTAGGCACGCACGCCCACGCCGCGACAAGCCGAGATGGTCACCAGGTCGGCCGTCAGCGGCACGTCCATCACTTCCCGCGCGTATAGTTTGCCGCCCGAAAGCAGGACGGCGGAATCCAGCGGGCTTTCCCGATTGGCCACCGCGTGAGCCGTAAAGTGAATGGCGGAGAAGCCGCCCGGCCCGGCCGTCCGGTACGCCTCCGGGGTGGCTGCCGCGCCTTCCAGAACCACCTGGTCCGGGCTGCCAAAACGCCGCGTGACGCTTTCCATTTCACTGGCGGCGTGAGCCAGCGCGGGAAATGCCGGGTCACTCGCTACAGGGTCGCCAAGCAGCAACAGACGACGCGCGGCCCTGGCCCGCGCGGGACGCTCCGCCAGCAGCCCCAGCGAAGGCGCGATGCCCACCGTCACGTCTTCAATCCAGTAGCGCGGCACGCCTCCCGGCTCTGACGGCGGCCGCGGCAAAGCTTCCAGATTGACGCCGTGCAGCGCCCCGTCGGTGGCTAGAATGACCTGCGACCCCGCCGGTATCCAGCGGCGCGCAGGCGCGATCAGTAACTGGTACAGGCGCTCTCCCGCCGCGATCCGCGTGCGCATTGGATCTGCCAGGCGCCGCTCGATGGCGTCCTGGTATTCGCGCGCCAGCGCTTCGATCTCCGCCGCCGGCGGCAGTTCCACATGGTGGATTTCCCGGGCATCCACCACCCACGCGTGCGACCGCGCCCGGCCCAGCCAATACGAGAGCAGCACGGCTCCGTTGCGGCGCGCGATGGTGCGGAAGGTCCCGGCAGGCAGGCGGCCGCCGGTCATCGAGCCCGCGTGGCCGGCCAGCACCTGCGCGCGGCTGGAATCCGCCACCGCCAGCGCGCCGTCGCTCTCCCCCTGGTCGATCAAGGTCTCGACGTACTGCTGGTACAGGCTGATTCGCTGGGTCAGGAACGGCAGCTTGAGTTCCGTGCCGGCCACGCCCGCGCGGGTCTTCTCCAAAAGGCCGACCGCCGACTCAAAGTGCTGCACCGCGTCCGACGGCCGATGCTGTTCGAGGGCCACGGCGCCCAGTCCTGCCTGCGCTTCCCACACCACGGCCGGATCGGCTTTACCTTCGTCGATCGCCTGTTGGTAGAGCCGTGCGGCCTCCGCCGGACCGGCGCGGGCGCGCGCGATCCGCGCCGCATTCAGCACGTTGTAATACAGCGTGTGCATGTGGGCCGCGATCTTCAGGCGGATAGCTTCCTGGTTGAAGCCGGCGGCGTTTGCCCAGTCGCCCAGCTCGCTGTAGCACTCCGAAAGATTGCCCGCCCAGATGGCGGCTTCCGGCGTGCGATTCGACTCGCGGGCCAGGCTGAGAGCGCGCTCCAGGTAAGGGATGGCGGCCTTGGCATCGCCCTTCGCCATGTATGCATGACCGGCCTCTCCCAGCGAATTCTGCAGAACCAGTTTGACCCCCGAGCGTTCGTTGGTGGCCACGCTTTGCAGATGAATTTCCAGTGCGCGGTCGTGCTCGCCCAGTTGCGAGTAGCAGGCCGCCAGATTAGTCCGCGCCGAAGCGTAGAGCATTCGAGAACGCGGCCCAGCCAGGGCGGCCGCCCTTTCGAAGTACGGAATGGCCTCATCGTAACGCGTCCGCGACAGGCGGATCATGCCCAGGTTGAGCAGCACGGTGGCTTCGGAGTAAGGCGAATGCAGGGCGCGGGCGCGCGCCAGGGCGGCGCGCAGGGCAACTTCCGCCTGGTCGTAACGCTGGCTGCGGATCAGCCGCCCCCCCTGGTGGGTTTCGATATCCAGCAGCACGTCTTCGGCTTTGGCGGCTTCGGCGGCCTGGTGGGCTACCCCCAACAGGGCCTCGCCTTCGTCCACGCGGCCGAGCATCAAGATGGCCCACGCCTGCAGCCTCAGCCTGCGCGCGGCCAGAGCCGCGAACTCCGGCGCGGCGGGCACGGCATCGCGCAGTTGATTCAGGACCTCCCCGGCGCGGCCTCCGTAGAGCAGAATCTCGCAGCGCAGCAGGCGGAACTTCCACTGATTGAGGAGATCGCCACGCGAGGCAGCCACTGCAATCCCGTGTTCGGCGCCGGACTGCGCTTTCGCCAGTTCCCCGGCGTGTAGATCGTCCACCGCGGCGTCAAACTGCGCATCGAGCCGCTCCGCCACCCTCGGGCCGCAGCCGCACGATAACAGGATGGCCGCCAGCAGGAAGCGCATCTAGCCTCCGGGAGGCCAGATCGTCCCGTTGGTCTCGCCTTCCGCCGCCGTTACCTCACCGCCGTCATCGCTGCCTAACTGGAAGCGCACCATGGTGAGGCGCCGCGATTCGCCCGTGATGAACATCTCGCCGAAGTAGATCTTGCCGAAGTTCGGCACCTTTACTACGTGGCCGTGAATGGTCGCCGTGGGATGCGGCGGGCCATCCCAGCGGATCTCCTGCACGATGGTGCACTTCACCGTGCCCTTGGCCTCGGGAAAACCGGTGGCTGCCGCGGTGTTGCCGTCCAGCGGCAGTAACAGGCCCGCGTACCGCGGAGCCAGTCCCGCCGCATGCCGCCTGGCCAGTTTGTCCTTGGTGTCACACTCCTGGTAGAAATCTTCGGCAAGGGTGATGGCGAGGCGGGAATCGTCGATGCGGACGCCTTCCAGGACGTTGCCTTCCAGTCGAATCGCCGGCTCCTGGTTGTCTACCGCACTCTGCGAGATCAATCCCACGGCGGCGCGCGCCACGTGGACCCTGCCCAGAATCGCCAGGCCCAGGACTTGGGATTTCACCCGCGTCTCGATGGGCACGGCATCGAAGGCGGCCTCCCCGCGTGTCGTGGCCACCCCCGCCGCGGCATCCACGTAATCGCCGTGGGCGCTGGTGGACACGGCGTCGAACGAAACCCACTTGTCCAGAGTTTGCGGGCCCACATTGCTTTCTGCTAACCCGCCGGTGACAGGCAGAGTGCTGCAGCCTTGCACAGGCAGCAGGCGGGCTTCCGGACGGCGAATATGCGCCGCCACTCCGGAAGCGTGACCATGAAAAACATAGCGTCTGGGATGAAGGTTATCCATCAGGTTCCTCAGTTGACTTGCACGGAGAACGGGTAGCGTGCGATCTCTGCGCCCTCCGCATTGCGCAGCAAGAGTACCCACGCGCCGGGTTGGTGGATGGCGGCATTGGGCAGCACCACGATCAGCGGTGAACCGGCCGGCGGGGCCAGTGCCGCGCCCTTGTGGCGCACCGCGCCTCCCGGCGCGATCAGCTCATAATTCAGCGGGGCGCCGGGGCCGGCGGAGTTCACATCCAGCGACAGCAGCGACACCGCCTGGTCGCGGCGGATGACAATCGCCTGTTCCTCGCCCCGCGCGGCGGCGCGCAACACAATCGGCGAGAGTGCTTGCGGCGCAGCCGCCCAACGTAACGGCGGAATCACGACGAAGGCCTGCCAGGCGGCCAGACAGCCGAGCGCCACGGCGGCCACGGAGGGCGCGAGCGGGGAGGGCAGCCAGGAAAACCATCCGCCACGCCGCACTTGGCGCACCACCGCGGTGTGCGGCCGCAGACCGGCATCCTCGGCACACACCGCCTTCAGACCGCGCGCCAGGGCGGCCCCGGCGCGGACGTCGCCGGCACAGGCGGGGCAATCGAAATAGTGGGCCTCAAAATCGAACCGTTCCGGCTCACTCATTTCGCCCAGCAGGTAGCGCTCCGGGGCTTTGGTGGCGAGGGCCTCTTGATGCTGCATACTCATCCCATTGGTGTCGCGCGGTTTGCTTTCGTTGCAGTGCGCCTCAGGTAGTCGCTGCGGAAACGCTGTTTGGCGCGGTGTACCAGAACCCGCAAGTACTCGCGATCCACCTGCAGGACGCGGCACACTTCGCCCTTGTCGCGCTCGTCGAAAAACAGCCAGCGCAAAATTTTCCGGTCTTTTTCGGGAAGTTCGGATAGCACGCTGCGGACTTGCGTCCGCTCTTCTTCGTCGGCCAGAGCGGTGTCGGCCGGAGTTTCCTCGGAGACGCGCTCCTCCACCGGAAGGGCCACCCGCGATTGCGCGCGGTAGACCTCGAACAGAATGTTGTTGCAGACGGAATTCACGAATGAGCCGAAAGCTTCGGGGCTTTCGATACCGGACTGCCGAAGGGTCTTCAGGACGCGCAGAAAGGTTTCCTGGGTAACATCCTGGATCAGTTCGGGGGCACGCAGCCGCGATTGCAGCTTAATGGCCAGCAGTTCGCCGAAGTACGCAACGAAATCGCGCTCGGTTTCGGGGTCGCAATGGATGAGCCGGCGCACGTATTCGGCATCGAAGCTCTTACGCTGCACTATGATCGTTATTATACAAGCAAGCACCGGCCGGCGCGCGAAAAAGGGTTCGCGCACAGGCCTCCGAACCTGTGCGCAAACGCCTCGCAGGGTAGGCCCGCCGAACATCGCGAAGAAAGCAGGCCCTTTCCCCGGCTACTCACCGGGGAGTTGATTAATAGTGCCGCGGGAGAGGAAAACGTTTCATGTGGAAAATAAAAATGCCGCGCGAAACGTTTTGAGTGCACGGCACACTAACTGGATCGTAGCCCATTTTCAAGAACAGCGCGATGAACCTGCATATCCCAGATGTCAGAATCCTCGAAGTCCATCCCCCCCGGAGTAACCTGCGACATAGCTGCCGACTTTCATCGACTCTCGAGGAGCGGAATCACCTGGGCCTTCCGCTCCTGCTGCACGCCGTCAGGGACGCAGCGGATTTGGGCTACAACTTCTTGCACGTCGCCGGCGCCGATCCGCTGAGCGACCCCGCATTGCCGGTTCTCTGTCGCGAAGCGCACCGCCATGGAATGCTGACCTCCACCGTCACCCGGAGCGCGGCGCTGGCGCCCCAACTGGAATGGCTGCGTTGCTCCATCGACCTGCTCGGCGTGGAGATCCAAGGCCGCGGCGCGGCCCGAAATCGCCTCGCCGCGGTGCGCAGTTCGGGGATTCCATTCGCCATCGTGTTCCGCCTCACATCCGCCAGCCTCCCCGGCCTGGAATCGGCGGCGGAGTTTGCCGTGGCACAGGGCGCCGCGCTGCTGCAGGTGCGGCCCTCGGGGAAACTCACCAGCGAGCAGACGGTGACGGCGTGGATGATGGTGGAATTCCTGCGCGAGTTGCAGCGCGGGAAACTCATGATCCACCTCGACGCCGTGAACCGTTACTGCCTCCCGACGGAACCCGAAGACCTCGCCTCGTGGAAGCGGGATGTGGAGCGCGAGGCGCGCTACCTGGGCGAGATCGTTTCCCCTCTCGTGATTGAGCAAGATGGCGCCGTAACGCCTCTGCACCACGGTTTCCTTCGCCGTTTTGCCTTCGGCAACCTGCGCGAGGAACGGCTGGCCGCGATGGCCGGGCGGTGGATCGCTGCCCAGTCCGGCGCATTCTGCGAAATCTACCGCACGGTGCTGGAGAAGGCTCGCGCTTCCGACCGCATGTTCAGCGATCTGTACCGGATGCTTGCGCTCGAAGCCGGGCGCGGCGAGAGCGGCATGCCGGCCGCCGGTTGAGCAACTACAGAATCGGAAGTACCCGGAGTACTGCTCATTTGGAGATCGTGTGGTGAGGGCGAACCGGGTCTTCGGACCAATTCCTACCCGGATTGGCATTCCACCTCTTTGAAATGTCATAGGAACATTAAAACCGAAATGGCTCAGCGCTTTACAGGGCAAAACCACCCACCAAAGGGGCAAGGACACCCATACTGGATGTGGCGTTATTGAATCCGCCGCCCCGAAACCAGCCAAATAAAGTGGCCAACTCTTTACAAATCAGTAAAGATTAACCTAATCTTGGACTTGGTAAACGACTTGCTAAGTGAAGTCATACCGCAGTTGGCACGTCTGAGGATATTCGTGCGAACTGGCGTAATTCTAATGGAGGTAAGTAGACGAATGAAAACCAATAACCTGCGGCTCCTTGGACTGATTGTACTGGCCTTGGCTGCCTGCCTCAACAGCTTCGCTCAGTCAACGGTCACGGGTGAGCTTGTCGGTGCGGTGACCGATCCGAGCGGGGCGATCGTGGCCTCCGGCAAAGTGACACTGAAGAGTGACGCCACGGGTGAGGCGCAGACTTCTGCCACCAGCGCCGCGGGCGAATTTCATTTTTCGCTGCTCCGGCCCGGCGTTTACACCGTCACGGTGATCTCCCAGGGATTCGAGCGGACGATGCAGAAGGTAACGGTCGGCCTAGGCCAGGTGGCCAATGTAAAGTTCCGGCTCGGAATTGCTCAACAGAGCGAGACCGTGACGGTCGAGGAGCAAGTCTCCATGATGCAGACCGATAATGCCAATATGGCTACCACGTTCGACAGCTCGCAGTTGGCGAATCTGCCGGCTCCCGGGAACGATATGACGGCTTATGCGTTCACGGCCCCCGGCGTTACGGTCAGCACCGGCGGAGGGTACGGCAACTTCTCGGTCTTCGGACTGCCTGGCGTTTCGAACCTTTTCACCGTGAATGGCACGGATAACATGGATCCGTACCTCAACCTGAACAACTCGGGAGCGAGCAACCTGACGCTAGGCTCCAACGAGATCCAGGAAGCGGCGGTCATCATCAACGGCTACACCGGCCAGTACGGACGGCAAGCGGGCGCGCAGGTGAACTACGTCACCAAATCGGGCGCGAACGACTTCCACGGAAATGCGGCGTTCTACTACAACGAGAAAGTTCTGAACGCGAACGACTTCTTCAACAATTCCACGGATACCCCGCGCCCCTTCGCGATTTCCAGGGAGTGGGCCGGGTCGATAGGCGGCCGCATCATCAAGAACAAGCTGTTCTTCTTCTACAACAACGAGGGAATGCGTTACGTGCTGCCCTCGGGCGGTCCGGTCTACATTCCCACCAGCGCTTTCGCCTCGTACGTTCTGGGCAATCTGACGGCCACGAATTCCCCGGCGGTGGGGATTTACACCAACGCGTTCAATTTGTACTCCACTTCCTCGGGCGCCTCCCGCGCCACGCCGGTGACGGCGGCGCTCGATCCGGCCCTGGGCTGCGGCGACTTTGCGGGGACGGCCGGCTGGGGCGTGAGCAAGCCCTGCGCTTCGAGCTTCCAGAGTTCGGTGAATAATCTGAATATCGAGCGGCTCCAGTCCATACGCGGGGACTACAACATCACCGAGAAGGACCGCCTCTACGTCCGTTACAACGACGATCACGGCACGCAGGCCACGAGCACCGATCCCATCAATACCGCCTTCAGCGCGAACAGCGTGCAGCCGTCGTATGGCGGCCAACTCGGTTACACCAGGGTGATCACCCCGACCATGGTGAACCAGTTGCTCCTGTCCGCTTCGTACTACACCGCGATTTTCGGTCCTCCGGATTTTGCCAACGCCATCAAGACGTTCCCGACCACGTGGGCATTCGGAGATGGGCTTTACTCCAACATGGGCGGCAGCGACAGTTCCTATCCCCAAGGCCGCAAGGTCCGGCAGCATCAGTTGATTGACGACTTTGCCATTACCCATGGCAAGCACGTCTTTAAGGTCGGCATGAACCTGCGGCAGAATTACGTCGACACGTACGCCGCGCTGCCCAATACCACCGGTATCTTCACGTTCAACTCGATTACCGATTTCGTGAACGGCTCGCTTGCGAACGGCTCGACTTTTTCGCAGGCCTTCACCAACATCGGGGCCGAATCCCTGAAGATGTATAGCCTGGGCTTCTACGTCCAGGATGAGTGGAAGATCAAACCCAACCTGACGGTGACGCTGGCGTTGCGCATGGACCGCAACAGCAACATTACCTGCGGCAGCGCCTGCTTCAACGAATTGGGCTCGCCCTTTGCCGATGCCACGCACTCCGCAACCACGCCCTACAATTCCAGCATCCATGCCGTATCCACCGCTTTCCCGAGTGTCGAAAAGGTCGTGCCCGCACCGCGAATTGGCATGGCGTACAGCCTCACGAAGTCCACGACAATCCGCGGCGGTTTCGGCATCTTCTCGGATCTCTACCAGGGTTTGATTGCCGACCGCTTCATTACCAACAGTCCGGCGGTGGCGACATTCAGCACCACAAGCGGCCTGGTGGCCCAGAACAACGCGAACAGCGCATTCGCCATCGTGGCGAATTCGGCCAAAGCCTTCCAGAGCGGTTTCGCCAGCGGCGCCACCCTGGCGCAGCTACAGGCAAGCGTTCCGCTGGGCTTTGCGCCGCCAACTTTCAGCACGGTTGCCAACAAAATGCTCAATCCCAAGTACTACGAGTGGAACCTCGAAGTGCAGCAGACCATCGGCAAGAACTACATGGTATCCCTCAACTACGTGGGCAATCACGGGTATGACGAGGTCAACCAGTATCCCCTCGTCAACGCCTATGCCGCAAAGGGATTCCAGGGAGTGCCTACCACCGCGCCAGACCCCCGATTCGGCCAGGTTCGTGAACTGAACAACATAGGATACTCCTACTACGACGGACTCGTCGCCTCGATGAAGTGGCACATTGGCCATCAGTTCTCCGGCCAGTTCAATTTCAACTGGGGCCACGCGCTCGATACCTGCTCGAACGCCTGCCTGGAGCCTTTCAATGCTCTCACCGCCGTGAGTGTTCGTAATCAGCTCAGTCCCCTCGGTCTGAGCGCTGTCAACTACGGCAACGCCGATTACGATACGCGCCACACAGTGAGTTCCAATTATGTGTACACGGTACCGAGCCACTTCGGAAACAGGATCCTGAACTCCGCGATGGGCGGCTGGACCCTGGCCGGAACCATCCTGTACCACTCGGGCTACCCGTTCAGCATCGTTAACAGCGGCGTGCGCAGCCAGGTCGGCAATTCGTCTGGAATCACCACCGCAGTCGTGCTGGCTGACTTCTTGGGCGGCTCTTCCTACCCGAGTTGCACCACGCCCAACACCGCCTGCTACTCCACGTCCATGTTCGCCGCCAAGGCCAATCAGCAGAACTGGGGCAATATTCCGCGCAACAGCTTCCGCGGCCCAGGCTACTTCGACACGGACCTCAACATCAACAAGGCGTTCACCTACCGGGAGCACTACAAATTGACTGTGGGGGCGTACTTCTTCAACCTGCTCAACCACCCGAATTTCGACCTGCCCGGGAACAACATTGCTACTGGCAACTTCGGCCAGATCCTGAACTCGGTTTCGGCTCCTTCGAGTGCCTATGGTTCGTTCCAGGGCTCCGCGGTGTCAGGCCGGCTCGTCCAGATGCTGGTAAAGTTCTCGTTCTAACCGCCGTCTCAGCTGATTCGCAGTACAAGGGGGAGCCTTCGGGCTCCCCCTTTCTTATTTAGGTGTTACGCAAAGTGTAAACCGGACAGGTAGAACGATGGGCGACTGGCGCGTGGATTGATGATGGCGGGATGGTTGTGGCGCGTCACTTTACGACCCCAATAACATAAACATGGATTACGGCCCGCTCAGCTTCGATACGCGCTACATGTTGACGGCAGACCTGGTCTGGAATTCGCCGAAGTTCTCCAATCCGGCCCTCGGCCAAGGATATCGTTTGTTCGCTCGCATGGGTACGGTCTCGCGCAGCGCGTCCCACACCAT
>ODAK010005252.1_pt1 | contig 13171 bp, 12 predicted proteins | sample 1539591 | NCBI WGS metagenome assembly ODAK01 (sample SAMEA3539303, study PRJEB22396) | soil metagenome | biome: tundra; feature: field; material: soil | place: USA | collected 2010-05 | depth 0.15 m | reverse complement strand
CGAGGTCTACGACGAAGTGCTGGTTGAATCCTGTGGCGCTATGACCGCTTGAATTCGCCCTGGTTCTCGGTCCTGACCATCTCAGCTGACGTGGCCAACGTCGCGGGCGCTCCCGAGATTGGCGTCAGAGAATCAGCCGTTCCAAGGATTTGCTGGGCCAATGCTTCGACCGAGTTAACAGACTGGTCGGTATCACGACGCCAACTAGTGATAGCCCTACGGGCGGCGTCTACTGCTGGCTTCTCGTCAAGCAGAACACGATCCTCGTCAGATAGACCACTCAATGACGCGCGGAGGTTAGCCGCTTGATCGGCCAGAGACTTTTCGAGTAGTACCGAGCGAGCAACGTTTGCCTGCAAATCGCGGAATCGCTGTAGCGTAGCGTAGTTCTCACGCAGCCTGCCTGAGACGTCGCTAATGGAACGATCGAAGTCGTCAAGGCGTGCGCGAATCGGGGCCGTAACGAAGCGATTCAACTCCTCGACGCGCACGGACACACTGCTGAGTTGCTTCTGGCTATAGGCGTGGATCGGGAGGAGTGCCCGCACGTCGTCCTCTCGCACGCGCTCAAGTTCGCCATCTCCAACCTTGAGAAGCGTCTCGCCAGTCTCGGCCTGCCGTCTGACGACATGAGGAATCGAATTTAGCGTGAAGTGGACTTCAACGTGGCCGCCGAGTGGCTTCAAGGTGGCGTCGATGAGTCGCCGCCTTCGAGACATCGGATTGGCGATGTCATCGGTGTCGGCGCTGGTCGGCTGGTCACACAGACACCAGCGCAGATAGTCTAGAATGGTGGATTTTCCGGTGCCGCGACCGCCAATTAACGCCGTGTACTGCGGGTTGAGGAAGAGTTCGACTGGGCCGAGGAACTTCGAGTTGCTCACATATATTCGCGAGATGTAGATGCCCGGGAGTCGCGGCTCTTTCTGGGAGATCCTCGAATTCTCTGCCAGACAGGCCTGCCTGAGCGCTTCCGCCGTTGGCGTTGCCCACTTCACCCAGGTCGAATGCTTCCCGAGATCGTCATACAATTCGTTGCGGCAGTCCGATGTCTGGAAAAGTGCGATGCGGTGGTTACCCCAGTTCTCGTCCAGGCCGTCGAAGATGCGCCGATTCCCCGTACCGACCTTCGTCTCCACCGTTCCGTCCAGGTACCCGCCCACACAGGGCATTGATTTGTACTTGGCCTGCATGCCTTTGCGCATGACGGTGCCGTGGCCGCCATCCGTGACGTTCGGTAGGACAATGTAGCGCGACCTTAGCCACGACCGGGTGTCAAAAAGATCGTAGATGTCGGAGAAGTTTTGCATCGCATCCAGAGGCACGACGGGCAGCAACGCGCCTGTTGTTGGATCCACCGGATCTACCCCAAGAACCTCCAGCACTGAAGGTAGTCGATCGATCGGAAAATCGGCGTCAAGAATCAGGATTGCCTGGCATGGCACACCGAGCGTCAGTTCTAGCCCCGGAAAGGCGACCAGTTGCTCCTTCGGAGGCACGGGCTCCCCATCGGCATCTCGCTCAGCCGCGGCGGCAGCCTTGACGTATGGGAACAGGACGAAGTCATGGTGGTCCGTGATAGCAACGGCGTTAAGCCCCTTGTCGCGGCAAGCTGCGACAAACTTCCGTGCATAGGACTTGCGGTCCTCCTCGGACACGGCACGATCGCCTTGCCAGTTCGTGTCTCTGGGGGTATGAACCTGAAAGTCGCAGCGGTAGAAGTGCGCACCGCGGTCCGGAATCATCTAGCTACTGCTCCTTGAACAGGCCGTAATTAATCGACTTACCTCATTGAGGCGTTGGCCACACGCTGGTCCGGCTCTGGCTTGTGACCTATCGGGCGTCGGTATCAGTTCCAGTCAGGACCAACCGGCATTTGAGCTGATGGCCGCGTGAGTGCGCCCAGTAGCCGTCATGCTGCAAGCGGCCGACGACGATGCCCGGCGCAACACCAACCTTGGCTGCGAACTGGCGAACGGCCGCATCTGATTTCAGGGCGGCCAGTTCCGAGGAGGCTTTAGGCGGTATCAGGACCTCCCGGGAGAACCGGTCAGCCTCGGCCTCCTTTGGATCATCATTGTCTGAAGAACCACCCTCAATCCACACGTCTGTCTTGCCGTGCAGAAGTACATGCGCGATCTCGTGGAAGAAGGTGAACCACAGGTGGTCGTCAGTCCTATACCGGAGACTGAGCTGGATTAGCGCCTTGACGGGCGTGATCCATCGCGTGGCGCCGCTTGTCCGGGCCCCGGTTATCTCTTCGATGAAGACAACAGCAACCCCCTGAGCGCTGCAGATGTCTCGCATCTTCGAGCTGAACACGTCAGGTGACTCGCTCGTGAGCGCACGCAGCTCCGGCAGGACCGCGCGTAGGCCCGTTGGGTCAAATGGCTGGCAGCGAACATCCTGTGCTGCGATCTCGCCGAGACGCAGCCACGCGGCCACCGCCCCAGGCTTGGCGTCGTACGCCTTCGACTGGCGGAAGGAGCACGCCACGCCGGCGTACACCTCTTCCCAAGCATCTACGCTGGCGACGCCGAAGAAACTCAACATCTGCTCCACCCGCGACGCCTTGTCGGCCGGTTCCTTGGGAAGAATGCCCCGTTCGAGCAAGGCCTTGACAGGCATGTCCACCAGCCAGGGCGCATATTCGGCGAGGTCTCGGCGGGTGCGCAGCCGCTGCAGATCCGACTGATAGTTGGCCTCCAGGCGGTTCCATATCCGAGCATGAGTTCCCGTAACGCGTTCCAGTCGCTCCGCCACGTCGGCGCTGAGCGGGACCAGCCCATGCAGGAGCCGATTGACATGCTTGGGGCTCAGGTCTGCCCGCCGGGCTAGTTCCCGTTGCGTCAACCCCTTCTCGTCCAGCAGCTCCCTCAGCGTCTCGCCGGGCGGTATCGCATAGTCGGTGTCGCCGAGCGGGTAAAGCTTCCCGCTTTGTGCCGCCATCACAGTCACCCCTTCCCAAGTCCCCGTAGTGGCTAGTGAGTGTCGGTCACGGACATGACGGCTACAGCCGTGACCTTCGTCCAGTCGCGGCCGCCTCCGGGCCCGGGCTCGGTCTCCTCCGCGGGCCGGAACAGCAGTCGGTACGGCCCGTCTAGGTCCAGGGAGAGCTGACCGGCGCGGTCGGCCTTGAGTTCGTGGCACCGGCCTGGCAGATTCCGCATGTCCTCTAGGGTCTCGGCGCCCTGAAGATCCTTGAGCCTCAGCTGGATCTTCTTTGCCCGCTCGAGCCCGCACCACCTTCGTAGCTCCCTGTCGCTCTCACACATCTTGCCGAGCCGGGGATCGTCGAAGAACACCTCCAACGGAACCGGCCTCCCCTAGGAGTATTAACCAATTTGGTAAACAAAAACATCCCCCAGGCGAGTTTATCTTACGGGACCGCGCAACAGCCGTGGGTCGGCAACGCGCCGAGGAGAGGCGAAACCAACCGTCTCCGTGCTCGCGGCTATGCGCGTCGGCGCCGGGAAGCTGGACGTTGCGAGACGTGCCGGGTTCGGGTCAGCAAGGGAGAATCGCGTACGGCGCGGTTCATTCCCGTTGCCGCGGGCCGCTCTGCGTTTTGGGGCTTGAGCCTCCCTGGCAACTGCGTTGGCCACTTCGGTGGTGACCTCGGAGTGCTCGGTGTCTAACCGCTCCGCGACCCGGATGATCTGGCAGATCGCGTCGGGCGGCAGGATCCGAGCAATCACCGGTAGCTCAGGGTTGGCAATCGGGCGGAGGTCTTCGTTGAGTGTTTCCAAGTGCCGTCCACTGATGATTTCCAGGATCCGTTCGGCGGTTTCGGCGGGCAGCATGCCCGCGATGAGCGAGGCAGCGCCGCGCATAGCGTTGAGCTGGCCTTCGACGTGATCGAGATGACTTGCCCAGAGATCGATGTGTGTGTCGATGACGAGCCTAGCCAGCGGTTCAGCCTGTTGAAGGGCGGCGCTGAGGGCGGTGGGGCCGTCGGTTTGCAGGATCTCGGCTGGGTCGCGTCCGGCGGGCAGGATCACCGCCGCTGCGTTGCGGGTGACAGTAACTAGGACGCCATGCGCCTTGATCATGGCCTCGCGTCCGGCGCGGTCGCCATCCAGGGCGACTAGGACGCCGGTTTGGCGGAGATCGGTGACGCGGCTGAGGGCTGCGGCCTGTCGGGTGGTCAGCGCTGTGCCGCTGGGTGCCAGGCCGGCGTAGTGAGCCGGGTCTGCGGCGGTGACGGCGATGGCGTCGAACGGGCCCTCGACGATGACAGGTATGGCGCCGTCGGCGAGTTGGCAGCGCGCCTCGTGCAGGCCGAACAGCAGGTCGCCCTTGATGAACGCCGCGGTCTCTGGGCTGTTGAGGTACTTGGGCACTGTAGGTCCGGCATCCGGGCGAGCGCGGCCGATGAAACCGGCGATCGTTCCATGCTCGGTGCGGATCGCGAGCATGACGCGGTCGCGGAAGTGGTCGATGAGGGTTCCGCGGGAGGATTGGCGGGCCAGTCCTGCTGCCTGGATCGCGGCGTCGTTGTGATCCAGGCTGCGGAGGTGATCGGTGAGCGCGGTCCATCCTGCCGGGGCGTAGCCAATGCGCCACTGCGTCATCGTCTCCGGGCCGAATCCGCGGGTCGCGAGGTAACCAGGGACCCAGCTGCGCTCGACGCGGCTGACGTAGAACGCTCGTGCATCCGCCAGGATGCTGGTGATGTCGGCGGATGACAGGTCTCCTGAGATCGGCTCGGCGATCTCAGGAGACCTGGGGAGAGCAGCGGCCCGTTCTGGTTCAGCCTCGGCTCGCCCGGCTGGTACGAACTGCTGAACCGGGATGGCTGTCGCCTGCACGGAGGGCGGGGCGACTAGCGCGACATCGAGGTGGCCGGCCACGGTTGCTGCAGCCGTCGCAACGCGTTCCCCGGCGGCCCGGATCGCCGCCTCCGGCCGGGCGCGCGGGTCGCTTCCGGCCCAACTCGCCACGTATGGCCAGGAGTACCCCGATGTGTCGAGGCCGATGCGGCCAGCGATGATGAAGGCGACAGAGTCGGCCTCGACCTTCTGGACACCGCAGCACTCGGCGGTGGTGGCACGCGGTGGGTGCGGGGTCGTGTCGTGCATGAGGACGTGCCCGAGTTCGTGGACCAGTGCCCAGGCCTCCGCAGCGTCACCGAGGCCTGGACGGACCCGGATGCGCCGGTTGCTCCAGCTGGTCAGGCTGCCGACGGCACCACAATACTCTCGCTCGACAGCGAAGCCCTCCCGCCTGGCGAACCAGGTGACGGCATCCCACAGCCCGGCCGGCGGCCGCCCCGCATCCCGTAACGGCATTGCCGAGGTGGCCAATGCGGGGCCGCTGGTCTGGGTGATGTCCCATACGTAGGTGAACCGCGGTTCCCGGACGCGGCTTGTGGCCGCGTGCCTGGCGTTTCCCCGGCCCGCCTCAGGAACGCTGTCGCCCCCGGCGGCGAGCGGCTGGGAATCCGCGATGATCTGGATGCCGGGTTCGCCCTTGGTGACGTGCCGTCCTTGGTCCTGCCACTCGCGGTACCCAGCGACGAGAGTCGCGTCGGGCCGTTGCGCGGCGATGAGCATGATGTTGGTGAAGCTCTGCCCAGGGAACCGGCCCGCGAGGCGCAGCCAGCTGGCCCAGTCTTCTCCGGTGCGCAGTTCCCGGATTTGCGTGAGTGCACGGTCGTGTAAGGCTGCGATCTTGCGCTGGCGGTCTTCCTCACGTGCACGGTGCTCTTCCGTTGTCGGCGTTTGCCGGCGGTTCGGGGCCGTCACCGCCGCTCCCACCAGGGCTCAAGCCCGCTCACCGTGGCCAGCCACCGGAGCCGGTCGTTGGCAATGCTGTAGCCCTCCGCGCGGAGCCGCCGGGCGAGGTCGGCTTGGCTGATGCGCGTGCCTTGCTGCTTGGCCTGCGTCACGATGCGCAGGGCCGCGTCGACCAATGGGCTGTCGCCGTCGCCGGGCCGTCGTTGATCCAGGTGCGGAGGGAGCGTCGGGGAACCGACGGAGCGTGCCGAGCGCCCGTTACCCGCTGGGGCGTGGCCGTTCAGGCCGTTCGGCGTCACCAGCGCCGCCGCCAGCGCACCGTTGAGGCGGGGTCGGGCTGGGTATCCGTTGTGCCTGATGTCCGCGATAGCTGAGCCGGGCCGTCGGAACGCGACAACAGGGCTGGTCTTCGCGTCACCCGGCACGGCGGGAACGGGCCCGGGCGTGATCAGGCTGGCGAGGGTCGCCTGGGCAGCGTCCGGGGTTGCGTAGTCGAGCCCGGCCAGTGTCCTGGTCAGGGTGAGGACCTGGACCTGGCGCAGCACCTCGGCCGCGGCACCAGGGTCCGCGAAACGAGCGCGGGTCAGCGCAACCTGAGCGCGCCGCTCAGCCCGTCGCACCCGGAAGGACGCCACGGCGCCCTGCCCCGTTGCCGGGCCTGGGGTGCCCAGCGCCTGGCGCAGTAAGTGCAGGCGCCGCGCAGCGGTGTCCACCCGGACCCGCCGGGTGGCTGCCTCGGCGGGCAGCGTCTCGTCGGCGGCCAGTTGCAGCTGGACCCGGATCCGCTCAGCGGGCCGCAGCCACCGCAACCCAGTCAGCTGGCGGTCGGTGCGTCCGGCGGTGTGCCGCGTCTCCCGCAGTGAGAACTCGAACAACGTCGCCGCGATGACCGGCATCAGCGCGAACGCCTCGCGGGCGCCCGGGTGGCCGGGGGCGTGTGTCCAGTTGAACAGGCTGGACGCGGCGACCAGCCCCCACACCGCCAGCCGCGGAGCCAGCGCCGACTCCCCGCGGGCCGCGCGGCGCATCAGCAGCACCGCGCACAGTCCCGCCGCGCCGTCGAGGGCACCCCACAGCAGGTAAGGCCACGGGCCGGGCAAGCCCATGTTGCTGCGGGCGAACCCGACCAGGCCGTGCGCGGAGATCGCCGCCGCGACCGCGGCGAACCCGAACAGCAGCCCGTACTGCGCCACGGCGGCGGCTGCTTCCCTGGCGCGGGCCCGGTGGGCTGGGTCAGCGGTCACCGCCAGCCGGATCCCCGCGCCGACGCCCACGATCAGCAGGGTGACCGCCGCCGCGATGAGCCATGGGGCACCCGCGCGCATCAGGTACTCCCAGGTGTGCCATGCACGCGGTCACGCTTGCGGCAGCCCGCAGCTGAAGGATGCCGCTGACCAATTCGCGCCACAACGGGCTCCGGCTGCCGGTCACTCCGCACACGTCCGGGCCGGGCCATGCAGCCGCCAGGTTGCGTCCGCACCGCTCGTCGCCTTGTGACCTGCACAGCCGCCCCACGTTGACATAAATTAAAGAGGAGGTTCGTAGATTAGATATTCAACTCAGATTGCTACGCTCACTATAGGCAGCCCGGATGTGGCCCTGTCAACCTGAAGTCACAGCAGGACAAGCTGCCGTTGATCTGAAATGATGACTAGGCGATGCGAGGAGGTGAACGATGGCAGATGCAGCCAGAGCGGACAACCCGGGCGGCCCACCCCTGCGCACGCTCGCCGACAAGGTCAACTGGCTGATCGACCGGGCGCACCCCGCCGGACGCGGGCCCTACTCCAACGCCGAAGTGATCGCCCTGATCGAGAAGGTCACGGGGGAGCAGTTCTCCCACACCACCATCTGGAAGCTGCGCAACGGCCAGGCCGCCAACCCCCAGATGCGCCTCATCGAGGCCCTAGCCCGCACCTTCGGCGTACCACCCGCCTTCTTCTTCAGCGACTACAACGACGAACAAGCCGGACTGCTCCGCGAACAAGTCGAACTGCTCGCCCTGGTCCGCGACACCGGCGTCACCAGCGCCCAACTCCGCGCCCTGCTCCAACTCACCCCCGGTGCCCGCCAGGCGGTCGCCGACCTCATCGAGCACACCGCACAAACCGAAGCACAACGAGGCCGGCCTGACCGGGACTGATACAGCTAGAGCCGGTGCAGGCGATGGCCTGAAAGTTGACTGTCCAACTGACAGATGCAGATGTTGCGGCAGATCTGCAGTCCTCGTCATGGCGCCTCGCGCGAGCGCGTGGGCCCTCGATCTCCGGAGTGCTCGCCCGCCCACTACGAACTTTCCGCGGTCGATGCCCACTTCCGCGCGGTCCTGTCGACCGTGATCTGGCCGGTAGCAGCCATTGAGTCGGGAGGTCGGCTGGTCACGGACAGTAAACATCGCCCAGGGCATGGCCCTCCGTGCTAAGCGCCGGCTCGGCGCGCTGAGAGCTGCAGCCATCGCAGGGGGCCGCCGCGTGCAGACCATCCAGATCTGACTAGCCGCGCTGGCCTCCCTAGGCGTCCGTGCAGGTCAGAGCGTCTTTTCCCTGTCAGATGCATGTTGATCAGCTAAATAACCTGTCGTCAAGTGGTCACTAACCGTAGATAGTTGTGTCTAACCATCACCCGTGGCATGACTTCTGCATAACCCCAGACAGCCCGAATGATCAACGACTACGGGTTTAGGCGGCTTGCGTGCCATGCCGCATGGCGGACGATCAGAGCACCTGCCCCAGCTTGACCTCAACACGCTGACCCCGCGCAAGCACCTCCTCACACGACGTTAGCTCGTGCATGCTGTGGAACGTATCAACGTCAGTGCGGTACGTCATCAGAGCAGGCGTTACCGATCCGAACCGGCTCAGATGGACCTTTAGCCCGGGTTGCTAACTTGTGCTCAGTTGTGGCGTGTTGGGTTGCCCGACGCCTAGGGAGCTTGTAGAACCGTATTTGTAGAACCGTATATTGGTAAGCGGTGCACGACTCCGACAGGAGTGGCCCTCGCCCCGGCGGCTACCAGGACGAGGACCAGCACCACCCTGCAATACCCGCTGGGTCGGGGAAGGTCGGGCTAGAAATGCCCGCCTCTCCCGATCCAGTCCAGCAAGGCCTGCTCAGCCATCCGGATGATCAGCGACACCACGTCGAAGATCATGTTCCGGTCGAACTGGCGGACCTTCGGTGACGGCTGACGCCGTCCCTTGGTCGTGCGGGACATAGGGCGTCCCTTCTTCGCGGCCGGTATCCCCTAATGGAGAGCCGACTGGCCGTTTCGATCGGCTCATGAGCCCGGTCGAGTGCGGATTTCGCGAAGCACCACCAATGGGAAACTCTACGGAGGAACCCCCCGCTGCCAAAGAACCCCTGGGAGCGTGTCGCGGTCGACAAGCCGCAGCGTGCCGGCGAAGCGGGTCGAGCAGAGTGCGGCAAATCGGGGAAAGCTGCACCGGGCGTCACTCCAGCTAGAGGAAACTGTGACTTTCGGGAGCGGCGTCGTCACCTGCCGAGAAGAGTCACGATTTGGTCACGACTCGGCAGCAGCCAGCGTGCGTGCCACGTCCTAGGGCCGGGCAAGGTGACAATCAACTTCTGGCCGTGTGCATGTCCGTCGGCCGTGGACTGTGGCATGTCCGGGCTCCGCGAGCCGTGCCACGACGAGGCCTACCGCACGATCCGTTACGACCCGCCGCACATCAGGCCACGCTTTAGGGCATCGCGCGGACGGGTAATGGTGAGCATCCGGCAGGCCATGACAGCTACCCTTGACCCTTGCCAGCGCTGGACTTGGAGGGGGCCAATGGGAACCGATGGATCTTGGCAGCCGCTGAGCGCGAGACTGGGCGGGACACCCATCGACCAGACGTGGCAAGAGGGCATCCCTGCATGGATTAACCGCGCTGTCCGCGAGTGGCTTCAACTACGGCTCTCAGATTCCGCTATACGTGATCGGCTATTCGCACGCATGCATTACCATGACATCGGTCCTGACTCGGAATTGGTCTTTCTGTTGCCCGCTCTCAGCGAATCTGATCTCTTAGACTGGATAGACGGAGTTCTAGACATCGCGGAAACCACGGATGGTTCGTGGATATTCCATGCGGAAAGACTTGAAGTCTTCCTCCGCGAAGGCCACTCTATATGGAGGGTGTCGGATAGCCATAACGCATTGGAACGGCGGCAAGACGCGATAGTGACCGCCGCAGCACACCGGGCCACCGAGACTGCCTGTTCTACGGGGGTTCCAGCGGCAGCCGATCATCTACAAGCAGCATGGGCCGCAGTATACGGATTGCACCCTGATCCATCGAAAGCATTCCGTGAAGCCATCTTGGCAGTAGAAGCCGTAGCCGTACCTGTCATCGTGCCAACGCCCCGACTTGCCATGTTGGGCGACGTCCTCAGAGAACTCCGAGCGCACGGCGACCAGTATGGGCTTGCCATAGTCGACAAAACCGGCAGCCCGGCATCGGTGACACCAGTCACTGAACTGGTAGAACTTCTGTGGAGAGGGCACACAGACCGCCATGAAGGCAACATTCCGGCCATCCCGATTACGCAAGGGGCAGCGGAGATGGCTGTGCATGCGGCGGCCACGCTTGTCCAGTGGTTCGCCTCTGACGCTGTGCGCCGAAAGTAGTAGTCCCCTGATCGGCCTGCCCTCCTGTGACGCACACGCAGTTACAAATCCAACGCCTGCGAGTGGTGCGCAGCCTGTATCCAACGTGCATGCCCAGCGAATCGGTAACGTGCGGCTCTGGACGGTTAAGGTTCACGAATCCCGTACGCCCTGAGCCAGATGGGTGCATAATCTAACCAATGAACGGCCTAGAGTCATCATGCCGTCAGTGGCCAGGGGTAGCGTCCAGGGACATGCGAGTCGCCTACAACAAGTTAGTCCGCGACAAGATCCCCGCGATCATCCAGGCGGCCGGGGATCAGCCCATCACGCGCATCCTCGACGAGCGCGCCTATCAGGTGGCCCTGCTGGCCAAGCTGATCGAAGAAGCCCAGGAGGCATACGCCGCACCGCCGCAGGACCTGCCATCGGAACTGGCTGACGTCCTGGAAGTGCTCCAAGCCCTGGTGGCAGTTCAGGACATGACTTGGGATGAACTCTTGTCGCTGGCGGCCTGCAAACGCGCCCAGCGCGGCGGCTTCGACGACCGGATCTACCTCGAGTACGTCGAGCAAGCCGACTAGCCGAATCCCGGCGGCCCGGGCTTTCCTGCGATCGCAGAACAATGCACAGGCAGCTCGTGGGCCGGGACAAGCAGCCCGGCGCCTTTGATCAGGCCGCGGTGGTGCGGTTATCCTCCGCCACCGATCCTCCTACGCCCGGCTCGGCTGCAAGTGCGGCCAGCGCGTGCCTGTACTCGGTCAGCACGGCCAGCAGGTCGCGCTTGCTGCCAGGAAGCTCGGCAGTTCGGGATAGCAGCTCGCGGGCAAGGGCAACGTCATATTGAGGGCCCGGTGAGCCGTCGAGGACCCGGTCCGGGTACTCGACTTTGAGGCGGGGAAAACGCGTTCTCCGCCGGGCTACCGAGATGGTCCGCCTGACGTCGCTATCGGCCTCCGAGACTGCCGATTGCTCCGCTGCAGTCCGCCTAGTCACCATCGTCTCTCCTTCTTCCTGGGCTAATTCTCATCGGCTCCGTCGTCACGTTCCTTTCCCGGGCAACACAGCAGACGAGCCCCGTTGCGAGGCCGTACCAACAGCGAGCCAGAGCTGGTACTCCTCGGTGAGCATCTGAGTGAACAGGTCGCCGTTGGCCTCGCGGAGGATGGCCATGGCGCGGTCGTAGGCGGCTGAACGGTTCATGCCCTGCGCACGGAACTGGCCGAACAGTTCCTGGTAGGCGGGGGCGCGCAAGTCAGCCAGCCGCGCGACGGCCCGTTGCCAGGACTTGCTGCGGATACCGGCAGGCACGTCTGTCCCGGGGCCCGCTTTTTCCTGGGCGTGCAGTTCCAGGTACCGGTCCGGGTAACGGTGGCGCAACTGCATGCGGGCCCGGTTGCGGGCCCGGTACCTGTCCGGCGCGGCCGCGCGGACCCGCTCGTAAATCTCGGCGTACTCCGCGTAGTGCTCACGCGCCAGGAGTCGCAGCGCCCCCGTCCGGGCACGGTCAGCGCTCTTACTCACCGGCACCCAGCCCTCCCGCATGTATCTGCCCGCGTCGCCCAAGCCCCGGTAGCTGGGACAGGTTGCCCGCCAGATCGAGGCGCAGCAGCATCACGTGCTGCTCACACCCGCTGCAGGCTGAACCCGGGTCCTCAGCCCAAACGGTTGAGCGCGACCGGGCCGGAACCGCGGCGCGGAGACGCCAGATCGCGGCTCCCGGCCAGCAACCCGCGCAGCGCCGACTTCCGCGGAGGACAGGTCCCGGGTTGAGAGCGGCCACCGTGATGGCGGGCTCAGGGCACGGTCCAGCAGGCCGGCAAGTTCCTCCGCTGAGGGAGCTGTTACCAGTTCGCCGGCGGCCAGCGCCCACCACTGCAACGTGGACCGGCCGAACCAGGCCGGCAGCCCGGCGAATCGGCTAGCCAGCCCGGCCTGGCCATCACGGATCGCCGCCTCGTACGGATCCTGGGGTGATGCGGGCTCCGCGGCGCCCGCATCACCCCAGGGGACATCGGCCCACACCAGGCGACCTCGGTGATCGCCGCACACCCCGGTGCGGCTGGACAAGCTACGCACCACCAGTAAGCCCCGGCCGTGCTCACCGGCCGGGTCGTCAATCATCCGCGGACCACCAGGAGCCCCGCAGTCCGCGACCGCGACCCGCACCACCGCCCGGTGCCAGGTGATCTCCACGGCGAACCAGCCACCGTGCCCGCTCGCGGTATGCACGACCGCGTTCGTCCCAAGTTCGTTCGCAACGCAGGCCACATCGTCACGCTCCGGGCACTGCGGCAGAAGTGACTCCAGCCACCGCCGCAAGACGCCAAGCTGGCTGCCTTCACCCGGGAACACCCGGCGCCACCGCAGCCCTGATACGGGCGGCAAAGGTTCGCCTAAAGAACTGGTGCCGTGCTGCGGGACCTCGCCAGCAGCTGCCATTTCTTCCTCCATTACGGCCTGCGTTCCCTGCTCGCGAAGTTCATGCGCTAACCCGGAACCCGCCGTTCCCTGGTTCGGGTATTCACCAGTCCCAGGCACCGGGTCGGCCGACGCTGGTGACGGCTAGCGCAGCGGGCGCCCCGGCACCTGCTGTTCGCTGCTGACACCGGTTCATCCGGGCCTACTTTGCTCATTGCCAAGAGCAGAATCAAGAAAGTAACGAGGTCCAGAGCAGGACAGAAAAGGTCAGCTGGTATAAGTAATATTGCCCGTGGTCTCGCCGACCTGGCAGGGTGTGCCCATGCACGGCTGCTGGAGGCACACGTGAGCAAAACCCGCACAAGCAGCGGCCCCACCGTCCTGCGCATGATCCTCGCCC
>ODAK010005251.1_pt1 | contig 13172 bp, 14 predicted proteins | sample 1539591 | NCBI WGS metagenome assembly ODAK01 (sample SAMEA3539303, study PRJEB22396) | soil metagenome | biome: tundra; feature: field; material: soil | place: USA | collected 2010-05 | depth 0.15 m | reverse complement strand
CGCGCCGGGGCAGTTGATGCGGCGCGGCATTACGCGGGACAAGATCCAGCCGGGCATGGTTGTGATCGTGGAAGGCTTTCACGCGAAGGATGGCTCGAACAACGGGTCCGGCGGCAAGGTGACGTTCGCGGACGGGCGCAGTGTGTTCACGGCGGGCGCGGAAGATAAGCTGCCCGATGCGAAATAGGCCGATGCGGAAGCTATTGGTTGTTGCGTTGGCGGCGGTGGGTGCGCTTAGCTTAGTGGCGCAGAAGCCGGATATGAAGTGGGTGCCGCGCACGGCTGACGGGAAGCCCGATTTCAGTGGGATCTATGAGTGGCCGAAGGCGCTGTCGGGCGAGCGCGCGGGCGGGTCGGCGACGATTTTCGATCGGAATAAATTTGCGCCGTTCAAGCCGGGCGGAGAGCCGTTTCTGGAGCCGCGCACGGGTGACCCAAGGCATGACGAACCGCGCGATTTCTGTCTGCCGGCGGGCTTTCCGTCGGGGATGCTGTCGGCGAACGCGGTGCGGTTTGTGCAGAATAAGGGCATCCTTGTGATGGCGCACGAATTTCAGGGGATGACGCGGCTGATCCCGCTGGATGGGCGTCCGCATCGGACGGGGCTGGAGCCGAGCTTTTATGGCGATCCGGTGGGGCATTGGGAAGGCGACACGCTGGTGGTGGAGACGACGGGTTTCAAGCGGTGGTCGCTGGACGATTACTTTTACAAAAACAAGAACGAGTACCGGATTCACTCGGACGCGCTGAAGATGACGGAGCATATCAGCTGGAAGGATCCGAAGACGCTGTCGTATGTGCTGACCATTGACGATCCGAAGATTTTCACGGCGGCGTGGAGCCAGGATTTCACGATGACGCTGAAGCCGGACTGGGACCAGATGGGGATCTTCGAGTATGTTTGCGAAGAGAATAATCGGTGCCCGGGCGGGAAGTGCGGCGCTGGGAAGTAAAGAGCGGGTTGCCTCCCCAGTCGCGGCCAACTTGCCGGGCCGCAGGTGACGTCAGTGGAAGGTACGAACGGAATCGCATCGAAGGTGTTCCCAACCACATTTCTGGCATTAATCCGGCTGGTCGACGGTTTTAACTGCCTGGCGGTTGCCATAAAATACCAGCGTAAACTCTGTGCGGCGCTCTCGCCGACCCTTCACGAGGAGTGTTAAATGGCTGGAAAGATCGATCCTCTTAACAAGAAACATTACGGCGCAGTCAGCGCTGTACTCACGGTAAAAGATCTGAAGACCGCGGTGGACTTTTATAAGAAAGCCTTCGGTTTTACCGAACGCTCGATGATGAATGGCCCGGACGGCAAACCTATGCACGCCGACCTCGTCCTGCGGGATACGACCTTGATGCTCTCACCGGAGAATATGGAGCGTAATGTCCGCAGCGCCAAAACAATTGGCGGTTCGCCGGTCACGATGTACCTGACGGCCGAGGACGTGGACGCAACGGTCGCGAAGGCCGTCAAACTCGGGGCCAGTGCGAACGGTCCGGTGATGGATATGTTCTGGGGCGATCGGGTCGGCAACGTCATCGATCCGGATGGATATGCCTGGATGGTTGCCACGCACACGGCAGAACCGACGCCCCAGGAAATGAAGAAGAAAATGGCGGAACAAATGAGGCCTCAAAGCGCCGGCGGGATGGAGTAGAGCAGCGGGCATTACGAAGCTGATACCACGCGCCTGAGGGCAGGGACCCTGCCACAGAGCGAACGCGACTGAAGTCGCGTGTACCTTCCAGTCCGTCTCATGGTTGTATGGTGAGATCGAGTGATCTGTTTGGGGCGGAATGTCTCGACCGATGAAACTGTCGCTGTCGAGTTTGGGGAGACCATCGGGTCGGTCCGTGTCGATGAGACCGAAGAGCCGATGGACACCATTTGTCTAGCTCCGGGGTTTGTCGATATTCAGGTAAATGGGTTTGGCGGGGTCGACTTCAACGATCCGCGCGTTTCGATTGCGGATCTGGGTCGCGCGCTCGATGCGATGTTTGCTACGGGCGTGACGCGGTGCTTGCCTACTATCATAACCGGGCCGCCCGATTCGATGGTGGCTTGTTTACGAAATCTCCGAGGGGCGCAGGTGGAGTTGCCCCATGGGCGCGCCATAGCTGGGTTCCATATAGAGGGCCCGCACATCTGGGCGGAGGATGGACCGCGCGGGGCGCATCCGGTGGAGTGGGTTCGTCCCCCGGATATCGAGGAGTTTCGGCGCTGGCAGGGTGTGGCTGAGGGTGGCGTCCGGCTGGTCACTCTCTCGCCGCATTGGCCGGGCGCCGTTGAATACATCAGGGCATTGGTCAGTAGCGGCGTCGTTGTGAGCATCGGGCATACTGCTGCGACTTCGGATCAGATCACGGCGGCGGTGGATGCGGGTGCGACGCTGTCTACACATTTAGGCAATGCCGCGCTGCGGAATCCGCCGAAGTTTCCGAATTGTTTGTGGGATCAACTGGCTGAAGACCGGCTGCACGCCAGCTTCATCGTCGATGGACTTCATCTGGACGCCGCTTTTCTGAGGGTGGCATTACGGGCGAAGTCGATCGAGCGGACCATTCTGGTGACGGACGCCGCGGCGCCAGCGGGGGCTCCGGTGGGTCCTTATAAGTTGGGCGAACTGGACGTCGATCTGACTGCGGACAATCGCGTGTTATTGAGAGGTACGCAGAGGCTGGCGGGGTCGGCGCTGAAGATGAATCGGGCGATCTCGAATCTGATGCGGATCGGCGGAGTGAGTCTGCGGGATGCAGTGCAGACGGCGACCGTGAATCCGGCGCGCCTGATCGGACTCGAAGGCCGGACGCGCGGGCTGTTCGAGGGCGAGCTCGGCGATGTGGTGGTCTTTCGGGACACGCCGGAACTGGTGATGGAAGCCGTGTATCTGGAAGGCGTTCGGGTCGCGTAAGCAATAATCGAATTGTGGATTTCGATTACACGCCTGAACAGGTGCAGTTGCGGCGCGAAGTACGTGATTTCGCGACCAAAGAAATTCTGCCGTACGTCATGGAGTGGGATGAGAACCAGATCTTTCCGCTCGAAGTCATCAAGAAGCTGGGCCAGCTCGGTTATATGGGCGTGATCTTCCCGGAAGAGTACGGGGGCGCGGGCCTGGGCTATGTCGAGTACTCAATCATCATCGAAGAACTGTCGCGCGTGGACGGGTCGGTGGGGATTATCGTGGCGGCGCACACATCACTCTGTTCGAACCATATCTATAAAGCCGGGACGGAAGAGCAGAAGCAAAGGTATCTGACGAAGCTGACGTCGGGAGAGTGGATCGGGTGCTGGTCGCTGACGGAGCCTGAGGCGGGTTCGGATGCCGCGGGGACGCGATCGACAGCGGTTCGCGAGGGCGATTGCTGGGTGCTGAACGGGTCGAAGACGTTCACGACGAATGCGCATTATGCGGATGTCTGCGTGGGCATGGCGATGACGGATCGCGCGGCGGCGCGGCATGGGATATCGGCGTTCATTCTGGAGAAAGATACACCGGGGTTTCGCGCGGGCAAGAAGGAAAACAAGCTGGGGTTGCGGGCGAGTGCGACGGGCGAAGTGATATTTTCCGATTGCCGGCTGCCGCAATCACAGATGCTGGGTAAGCAGGGCGAAGGGTTCGTCGACAGCCTGCGGATTCTGGATGGCGGGCGGGTATCGATTTCGGCGCTGTCGATCGGGATGGCGCAGGGTGCGTATGACGCGGCGCTGAAGTATTCGAAGATGCGGAAGCAGTTCGGTCGGTCGATTTCGGAGTTCCAGGCGATACAGCACAAGCTGGTGGATATGGCGACGAAGATCGATGCTTCGCGGCTGCTGACTTATCGCGCGGCGAAGATGATTGACGCGGGGAAACGGGTGACGCGGGAGTCGGCGATGGCGAAGTTGTTCGCGTCGGAGGCGGCGGTGTGGATCGCGAATGAGGCGGTGCAGATTCACGGCGGGTATGGGTTTATTAAGGATTATCCGGTGGAGAAGTTTTATAGAGACGTGAAGCTTTGTACGATTGGCGAGGGCACGAGCGAGATTCAGCGGCTGGTGATCGCGCGGCAGTTGCTGAAGGATTGAGCGGGAGATGCGAATCGCTTCGAAGAGGCCGACGTGGGCGTCGGCCGCAGGCCGGGGGCCTGCCCCACTTAGTCTGTGATGACTGCGCGTGAGATGGCTCGGCTCGCTACTGCGATTGAAAACGGGGAATCCTTTTCGCCTTCGGCGGAGGGTGGCGGGCTCATTGTTGGTATCACCGGGCCTCCTGGGGCCGGGAAGAGTTCGCTGGTCGATTCGCTCACTGCGGAGATGCGGCGGCGCGGGAAAACGGTTGCGATTATTGCGGTCGATCCTTCGAGCCGGATGAGCGGTGGGGCGATTCTGGGGGACAGGGTGCGGATGCAGCGGCATTATGCTGATCCGGGTGTCTTTATAAGGTCGATGGCTACGCGGGGGGCTACTGGCGGGCTCGCGCGCACGAGTGCAGCTTTGTCTCGGATGTTCAGGAGCGCCGGGTTCGATTTCGTTTTGATTGAGACCGTGGGCGTGGGTCAGGACGAGATCGATGTGGCGGCGCTGGCGGATGTGACTGTCGTGGTGCTGGTGCCGGGCATGGGCGACGACATTCAGGCGATCAAGGCGGGGCTGATGGAGATCGCGGATGTTTTCGTGATCAACAAAGCGGACCGGGCGGGCGTGGAACAGACGCAGCGCGAGATCGAGAACATGCTGTCGCTCGGGCATGGTGAGACGGTGCCGACGATCTTACGGACTGTCGCGATCGAGGGCACGGGCGTCGCGGAGTTGGTGGACGATCTGGAGAAGCGCGAGCGGCGAAGCAGAGATGCCGGACCGCGGCATCCTGGTCAAGCTCTCCGGTGGTCGATCGATCATATCGGTGTCGCGGTGCGTTCGCTCGAGGAGGCGCTGCGTTTTTATGAGGCGCTCGGCGTGCCGGTGACGACACGAGAGACTGTCGCGGTGGAGAAGGTGCACGTCGCGATGCTGCCCGCCGGGGATGCACGGATCGAGTTACTGGAGCCCGCGGATGAAGAGTCTACGATCGCGAAGTTTTTGGAGAGGCGGGGGCCGGGTTTGCATCATGTGGCGATGAAGGTTCCGGACCTGCATGAGACGGCCCGAAGGCTGGAAAGCGCGGGCGTGCGGCTGCTGGGAACACCGCGCCGCGGGGCGGGCGGACATCTTTATGTGTTCGTGCATCCAGCCAGTACGGGTGGCGTACTATGGGAGCTTATTCAGGAGTAAGGGGAGCTTTTTCTGAGCAGAATCGGAATTATTGGCGGCAGTGGATTGTATTCCATGCCGGGTTTTCACGCAGAGCAGGAAGTAGCGATCGAGACGCCGTTCGGGGCACCGTCGGATAACTACATTACGGGCGAACTGGAAGGGCGCGAGGTAGTGTTTCTGGCGCGGCATGGGCGAGGTCATAAGATCTCCCCTTCAGAGTTGAATTTTCGCGCCAACATTTATGGCATGAAGACGCTGGGAGTTGAGAGGATTCTCTCGCTGAGCGCGGTGGGGTCTTTGAAGGAAGAGCACAAGCCGCTCGACTTTTTGATTCCGGATCAGTTTCTGGATCGCACGCGCGGGCGTATTTCGACGTTCTTCGGCGACGGGCTGGTGGCGCACGTGAGTTTCGCCGATCCGGTGTGTCCGCAGCTTTCGACAGCGGCGGAGGCGGCGTGCAATTTGGCGGGCGTGAATGTGAAGCGCGGCGGGACTTACATCTGCATGGAGGGTCCGGCGTTTTCGACAAAGGCGGAGTCGCACATGTATCGCTCGTGGGGGATGGACGTCATCGGGATGACGAATCTGCAGGAAGCGAAGCTGGCGCGCGAGGCCGAGATCTGTTACGTGACCATCGCGATGGTCACGGATTACGACTGCTGGCATGCGGATCACGATGCGGTGGAAGTGACGGACATTCTCCGGGTGCTGCATCAGAACGCGTCGAACGCATGCCAGGTGATTGCGCAGGCCGTGAAGGCGATGCCCGAGACGCGGACCTGCAAGTGCGGGTCGGCGCTGGCGCATGCGCTGATCACGGATAAGGCGCTGGTACCGAAGCACACGCTGCAAAAGCTGGGACCGATTGTCGGCAAGTATTTCGTGTAGCGAGGCGCTGGCGGCGATCCGGCGGGGCGAGAAGCTGCCGTCGGAAGTTGTGCGGCGGCTGGGCGAGGAGCAGCCTGGCGAGTTTTTCCGAATCATTATCGAAGGGCTGGCGGATTCGTTCGAGCCTGCGGACGCGGCGTCATACGAAGAGCTCATGCGAGTGTGGATTCCCGCAGACGCTCGTGTTGCGGCTGTGGCGCCTGCGCGTGTGGACTGCGTTTACGTGCTCTCGCGGGTGACGCTGGGTGCGGATATTAAGATCGCCAGCATCGTTCTGGACGCTATGAAGCGGCGGTTTCCGGAAGCGCGAATCGCCTTCGTGGCGAACCGGAAATCGGCGGAATTGTTCATGGCGGATGAGCGCGTGGAGTGGGTGGAGTCGAACTATCCGCGGTCGGGCGCAGTGAGTTCGCGGATTGCGTTTGCGGAGTTGCTGCGAGCGCAGGTGGCAGGCGAGCATCGCATTGTTATCGATCCGGATTCGCGGATGACGCAATTGGGATTGATTCCTGTTTGCGAGCCGGAGCGCTACTTTCATTTCCCCAGCCGCAGCGAGGAAGCGGCGGGGAATTTATCGGAGCTGACGGCGCGGTGGCTGACGCACACGTTCGGGGTCGCGGGGCAGGCTTACGTTGCGCCATCACGGGTGGTGGTCGAAGGAGCCGCGCCACGGGCGGCTGTGAGTTTCGGGGTGGGCGAGAATGACTCGAAGCGCATCGGCGGGGATTTTGAAGCGCAGGTGCTGCGGGTGTTGGGTGCTCGGTTCAGGACGATTTGGATCGATCGGGGTGTGGGTGGCGAGGAAGCGCGGCGCGTGACGGAGGCGGTTGCGGCATCGGGGCTGGGCGAACGGGCGAGATTCTGGGAAGGGTCGTTTGCGGGCTTCGCATCGGTGATTTCGCAGTGCGATTTTTATGTGGGATACGATTCGGCGGGACAACATGCGGCGGCGGCGGCCGGAGTGCCGCTGGTGACGTTCTTCAAAGGGGCTTCTTCGGCGCGATTTCGGGAAAGGTGGATGCCTGCCGGAGAGTGCCGTATCACGTTGATTGATGCGGATGCGGGGATGCCGGAAGCTTGTCTGGATCGATTGCGCGCTTTGGTGAAAAGTTGAATGTTCGCTCGCCCAGGCCAGCCGCGGCTCTGTAAGTCATCTCGAATCGCCGGCTGTTTTCTGAGCCGCGCGCGCAATCAGCCAGGCCTGGGATCGACGTGTTACAACGTCTGGGGGAGATCTGAATGAATCGATTGCCCGCGTTACTCCTGCTGACGGCGGCGATGACGGCTGCGCCCGCGTGGTCCCAAAGTGCCGACACCCTGCTGGTGAACGGGAAGATTGTGACGCTCGACGAAAAATCGCCGCTGCGTGATGCGATGGCTATCCGCGAGGGCAGGATTGTCGCGCTGGGCACATCGGCGGAGATCAGGAAACTGGCGGGCAAGAGTTCCCGGGTGATCGACCTGCAGGGGCGCACTGTTATCCCGGGGCTGATCGATTCCCACATGCACGCCATCCGCGCAGCTCTGAGCTTCAGTACAGAAGTGAACTGGATTGGCGCGGCCTCGCTCACGGAAGCGCTGCGGCGCATTCACGAAGCCTCTCTCACGATGAAACCCGGCGCGTGGCTGATCGTGGCCGGCGGTTGGAATGTGCAGCAGTTCAAAGAAAAGCGGCGGCCAACGCAGGCCGAATTAATCGCAGCAGCGCCGGACAATCCGGTTTATGTCCAACTCGGGTACGGCTGGGTCATGATGACTCCACTCGCGTACAAAACTCTCAACATCTCGACCAGCGCCGATCTGCCGGCCGGCGGCAAACTGGATGGCGATGGCGGCATTACGGGCGGCAACAACGCCATTGTGGCGCTCTTCGACAGACTTCCCAAACCGAACTTTGAGGAGCAGGTGGACGGCACGAAGAAGTTCTTCCGCGAGTTGAACCGGCTCGGCATCACGGGCGTGGTGGATCCGGGTGGCAATAACCTCGCGCCGGAAGATTATCAGGCGGTCTTCAAGGTCTGGCGGCAGGGAGAGATGACAGTACGGGTGGCCTACAGCCTCTGCGGGCAAACCCCCGGAGCGGAATTCGAAGAGCTCAGGAGCCTGACGCAGTTGCTGCCAATGGGTTTTGGCGACGACATGCTTCGCTTTAACGGTTTGGGCGAAAGAATCACAGCCGCCATGAACAACAACAATAAACCGAGCGAGGCGGATAAGCAGAAATATTACGAGATCGTGAAGTGGGCAGCCGGGCGCGGCATGTCGGTCACGATGCACTGGAACAACGACCAGTCGGTCGACCAGCTGCTGGAGATTTTCGAACGCGTCAATAAAGAAGTACCGATTACGGGTTTACGCTGGTCGATCGCGCATCTCAACGATGCTTCGCCCGCGAATTTGCGCCGCATGAAAGCGTTGGGTATGGGGTGGACCGTGCAGGACGCCCTCTATTTCGGCGGCGAACAATTGCAGAACTCGCCTGCCGTGCGCCGCGAACCTCCGGTTGAAACCGCGAAGGAAATCGGCGTGACAGTCGGCGGCGGCACCGATGCGCACCGCGTGGCTTCCTACAATCCTTTCACCTCGCTTCAATGGTTTCTGGATGGTAAAACCGTCAGTGGGATCCCGCTGCGCGGACCTGAGGAAACGCCGGACCGCACGGATGCGCTGAAGTTCTACACGCTCGGCAGCGCGTGGTTTTCGCACGATGAGGACAAGCGCGGGTCTCTCACGGTGGGCAAACTGGCCGATCTCGCCGTGCTCACGAAGGACTACATGACCGTGCCGCTCGAGCAGGTGGGCGGGATCGAATCGGTGCTCACTATGGTGGGCGGCAGGATCGTGTATGCCGCTGCTCCCTACTAAGTGGGGCAGGCAGATAGATTCCCCGCGCTCACGCCTGGCCTTATACCGCATTCATTGAGACCTCCCGCCTGTCGGACGTTCTATGCTGAGTCGAGAAGCATTTATGATGACTGTGTTCCGGAAGCTGAATCTGAAGGATCAGACCGAAATCGTCGTGCTCAATGCGCCCGAAAGCTTCGAGGCCGAGCTGGCCGGCCTGCGTGGTGTCGAGGTGCTGCGTACCCTCGACGGCGCGGGCGATGTGACATTCTCGCTCGCCTTCGTCACCACGCAGAAAGATCTCGATTCACTGGGGAAGGCGGTCGCGAAGAAAGCCAAAGGCGATGCGGTCGTTTGGTTCGCCTATCCCAAGGGGACTTCAAAAAAATACAAGAGCGAGATCAACCGCGACCATGGCTGGGACCAGTTCGGCAAAGCCGGCTTCGAACCCGTGCGCTCCATCGCCATCGATGAGGATTGGACCGGCCTCCGCTTCCGGCGCACTGAGTTCATCAAATCGATGACGCGCGATCCCAACTACCGCATGTCGGCTGAAGGCAAGGCGAGGGCAGCGAAGAAGTAGCCGGCATCGCTAGCGCGTCCAGACCAGAATGAGCCGCTCGCGCAGCGGCGTGCCAGCCAGCGTGGGTCCGTTCAGCAGAATGTTTTGTCCGCTCGCTGCGCCAACCTGCAGCTTCACCTGCGCGACGCCGGAAGACGCGCCGCCTGGCAGGCTTGTCGTCGAGACTAAAGTTGTTCACGTGAGCGGGCCCGGGTCGAACGGCAGCGTCAGTGGTATCGCCGGGCCGAAGCCATTCAGAAAAACCGTCACTGTCGAACCGACCGTCGCGGGATTCGTGCAGTCGTTGAGGGTGCCATCCGCGTTCAGCGCTGCCGCGGCCTGGCCCAACGCGAGCGTTGGTCCGCATGATGTAAAGCCGGGTGTCGAACTTTCCAGAGCCGCCGGGGACAGAAAGATCGAGGGCTCGGGTGACACCACCGGCAGCGTCTCGGTTTCCGACACAGGGTTCTGGATTCCCTGACTCACTACCTGCATTTGTACGGTGCTGGCTCCGGCGATTTCGTATGGCGCCTGCACGTTGATTTGCTGCCCCGCGGAATAAAGAATCGGTGCGCTGATGCCATTGAAAAACACGCCGAACGTGCCCGACGATGGCGTCACCACTTCCGGCGGATTGAACGGCGTCGCGGGGGCCAGATTGGCGCCGAATATAGAAATCAACTGCCCTGGCGCCACGCTGGTCAGCTGCGCATTATCGGCCGGATCGGTGAATCACGCCACGCGCGCGCTGGAGGCAAAATCGACGAAGGCCACACTGCCGTTCGCGCCCGAAACCACTGCACTGCCGTCCGCCCGCGCCACTACGGGCCATCCGCTGCGGTACACCGGAAGACTGTTGTTCGTGCAGCCCACGTAGAGGCAGTCCGGACTCCAGGGACGAGTTGCGTGGCGCCAGCCGACGCTCCATCCGAAGCCAGAAAAATATCGTTCGAGCCCGCCCGGCCTGAAAGAATGATGTCGCCCGACGGACCGATCGCCATGCCTGTAATCTGGTCCTCGTAAGAACCGCCGAAGAAGGTGGACCAAACCAAGCCCGTTCCGGTTGCGTTCACCTTGGTCACGTTGCCGGTCGCATCGGGGGGACCGATGTATACAAAACCAAAGCCCGGCAGCGGCGCGGCGGCAGCCGGGTACGAAGTCTGAAAAGCTCCGGGCGTCACCGGGTAATCGGTGGAGTTGGTCGTGCCGGCCAGGACCACACTGCCCGCGTTGTCCACCACCATGCCTGCGGCAGTCTCGCCGTACGTTCCCGTTACATACGTGGCCCACCGCGGCTTTCCCGTTGGATCCAGCTTCGCCACATACTGATGAGGGCAGGGCTTCTCAAACGGGCCGCCGGGCCCTGTCGATGCCTGGCAAACGCCACCCAAATGAGTTGTCTGAAACGCGCCCGCGGGAGGCGGCGGCGGCGACAGGAACTGCCCCGATACGTTCGCGGGCTGCGCGCTGCCCGCGAGGTAAATGTTGCACTGGCTGTCCAGCGCGATCAGCCCGCCTCCATAGCCGTAGACCGACAACAGCACTCTGCTCAGGCCCGCATCGAGTTTCAGAATGAAGCCCTGCACAGGCGGAGAAGTCGAGACCGGATACGCGGGTCCGCCCGAGCCGGTGAGAAAAATCTCGCCCGCGCTGTCGATCGCCATCCCGGTGAGTTGCGTGTAGACCTTGCCGTTGATGTAGGTCGAGTAGACTACCGTGCCTGCGGGGTTGACCTTCACGAGAAAGCCCTGGGTTTGTCCGGCCGGGTCAAGGGTTGGTTCGAACGCGCCGGCGGTTACTGGAAACGCTGTGTCCGACGTCGAGCCTGCGACGTAAGCGGAGCCATCCGAGCCCAACACGATTGCGGCGGCGGTGTCGGCCGCAGTTGGACCGGACACGATCGTGTAATAGATGACCCTGGAACCGTCCGCCGACACCTTCGCCACGAAAGCCTTCGACGCAACCGTGTTCCCGGCAAGGTAGATGTTACCCGTGGTGTCGATCTGCATCGCTGTGGTGGTGGAACCAGCCGGTAGCGAAGAGAGCACCCGCACATTGCCGGCAAAGGTCGGGATGGAAATCGCTGAGACCAGGAGCAGGGGTGCGCGAAACATGGCCGGGATGCCCTGGGTCAGCTACTTCGCGTGCTTCGCGTCTTTCTCCGCTTCCAGACAATAGTGCTCGAACAGATCCGTATCGGGTAACAGCGCCTCCACGAAATTGATCGAAACCGGCTTGGTAAAGACCTTCGGATCGGTCACCGTTACCCCAACTTCCATATGCCCGAAATCACGGCGGTGGAATCGCTCCTCGACGCGCAGTTCCTCGCTGTGGCCGTGGCCGCGTGCGTCGAGCCAGCTCAGATCGTTGAACCCCACGGTGTCAACGATGAACGTATCGCCATCCCATTTGCCGACCGAATACCCCATCCACGAAGGCGACTGGGGATCCGCCAGTTGCTTGCGCCCGTCAGTGAAGACCTGGCGGAACGTCGTCTCCACCTCATAGAGCATTACCGTGACGCCCGGCGTCTGAATGATTTTGAACGGTTCCGGCAGCAGATCGGCATGCGGCACGCCATCGGGCAGGCAGTTGATGCTCGGACCGGCGCCAGGACCCGCCTGGGCATGCTTCTGCAGAAGGGCGGCGCCCGCAGGAGTCAGTGGCTGCTCATCCGGCTTGAAATCCGACAGGATGTCTCGGAAATACTTCGAATTCGGCGACTCACCCAGGCCATACAACCCCGGCCCGCGCGGCTCGGCTTCCGCCTGCCAGATCCCGGAAAGATCCGGGTGGCCATTCTGACGTGGGACAGGCCCGGTCATATTCACCTTGCCGTCGGGCGTGCGAGGCGCGCCGACCATCGCCTGGTTGATCCACTGCGCCTGTGCGCCAAGACAAGTGGATATAAAGATAAGTGCAATGCGGGAACTGCGAGGCATACGGTGATTAAATCACAAACGGACGTCAGGTCTCGCAAGCTAAAATGACGGAGAGGCACATGAACACGGTACAGGAAATTGAACGCGCGATAGACGCGCTCACGCCGCAGCAGATGGAAGAGCTATATGTATGGCTTGACCGGCGTTATCCGCAGCCTGTCGACGCGCAGCTTAAGGCCGATCTTGACGCTGGGCGCATTGACAACCGCATTAGTCGCGCTTTGGCAGACCACAAAGCCGGAAACGCACAACCCCTCTAAACCGGCCCGCGCAATGATCCACCGGGCGAACGCGGATTTCTGGAACGATTATCGCGCCCTGCCCGCCAACATCCGCGCACGGGCTGATAAACAGTTCGTCTTGCTGAAAAACAATCCGCAACACCCTTCCCTCCAATTCAAAAAACTCGGCGACCGGAACTGGCAGGAAGTCTGGTCAGCGCGGGTTACGCTGAAATACCGTGCCCTGGCTGTGAGGTTGCCCGACGAATACGTGTGGTTTTGGATTGGCGAGCATAACATCTATGATGCTCTTATCAGGTGACCCCGCGTTTCACAATGGATCCTTTGTGGGACACGACAAGGACGCCTGATTCTGTTCCTCGTTCGCTTCCGATAATCCGTCGTTACGTAAACTCCCTGCCCTCCTGCGTACTCTGGCCACGTCTGGCGCTGCTCCCCATTTCTTCCATGCTTGACATACT
>ODAK010005250.1_pt1 | contig 13172 bp, 10 predicted proteins | sample 1539591 | NCBI WGS metagenome assembly ODAK01 (sample SAMEA3539303, study PRJEB22396) | soil metagenome | biome: tundra; feature: field; material: soil | place: USA | collected 2010-05 | depth 0.15 m | reverse complement strand
GGCCGTGCGGCCGGGACCGCCGAGCCGGACCGGGTGGTGAAGATCGTCGACGACGAGCAGCGCCGCCTTCAGGCCAGCCAGCCTGGCGCCGCTCATCGACCCGGAGGTGTCCAGGACGTAGACCGTCTGCCCGGGCGTGGGCCCGGCTCGGCGATGCGTCCGAGACCGCGCCGCGCTGGGCCGCGTCGAGGCGCTGGTGTCGCCGCTGCCGGTGCCCGACCGGCCCGAGCACCACTACCAGTACGACCCAGCCAAGTCCGACGCCTACACGGCCACCACGCTGTCCTGGCTCGGCGACCCGGCCGCTAAGGGGTATGCCCGCCAGGTGCTCGCCCGGCTCGAATCGGCCATCGACGGGCCGCCGCGCCCGCGCCGCGCCGCCTCGGCCCGCCTGGACCTGTCCCTGGCCCTGATCGCCGCCGGACGGCACGACGAGGCCGCCGGGACCGCGCTGGAGGCCATCACCTCGGGCCGCATCGTTCCGTCGAACTACTGGCGCGCCCGCGAGGTCATCCGCGCCGTCGCCGAGCGCGGCGTGCCCAGGGCCGCCGAGCTCACCGAGGCGTACCACGAGGCCTGCGGCGAGGACGACCCGCCAGCGCTGCCCTGACGAACCGCGGTTACCAGCGCGTGGTGCCGTAACCGTGGATAGCCTGCCACCGCCGGGTGGGTGAGGCGCTGCGGACGGCCGCGTTCCCGCCCAGCGCGCTGCGGCCCGTGCTGGGCCAGCCTTGGCCCTAGCGCGGGCGGATGATGGCGAAGGCGGCCCTGAAGCCGTCTCCCGAGTCATCAACGTGAAATCGCGAGCCAGCTCATCGAGTTTGTCAAGCAGCTCTCCCTGATGAGCACGCCGGGGTGGCGCAGGAGGTCACCGCCCGCAGGTGCGGGCCTGTCCCGAATTGCGCGGTCAGGCACAGGGAATCTGTGCCCGGGAATTCCCCGGCGACGGGGAAATCCCAGTAATACCATCCTGCGCGGAGGTTAAAATCCCGGACTCCGATGAAATCCCGGAGCGCATCGTGATCGTAGATCCCGGCAAGCCAGCGCGCGTTTTCGCGTTCCGGGTAATGCACCCACATCCTGACGGTTGCGATGCACACGATCCGGCTGCCGTCACGGACCTGCGCGCAGGCACCGGCCGCGCCGCTGCCGCGGACTGATGGGCCGTCACCGGCTTGACGACCGCGACAGACCGGGCGGCTGTCTGGGACATAACCGCGGTCCCGTAGGCCAGACCTGGCAGCAGCAGCGCCATAACGGTCAGGGCAAAGCCAGCGGTCATCACCCTGCCACCTGTTGCCACCATGCGGTGCACCTCTTCCAATACAGTGCCGGGATGTCCACTTGCTGGCCATCGTGCTCTCCGCATGCCTATTCAGTTCAATATTGATGACGACTGAACTTTCATATTCATCATCAGCAAGGCCATTCATTGCACTGTTCATGCGCATGGACGGCCATTGCCGGACGGACGGGTGCGGCAGGAACCAGCCTGGCCGCGGCTCAGGCCGCACCGTGACAGGCGGGGCTGCCCAGCGGCCGTGTCTCACCGGATCCCGTGCGGCGATCACGCGAAGGTAGCAGGCTGGCGTGCCGCCAGGCGTACCCCGGTTCCGGCCGGCGTCTTCGCGTCATACAAGGCCGCGGCCGCCGCCGCGACCAGAGCCCGCAACCCTCGCCGTCTCCTCCGCGCCTCGCCAGCCGTTATCCATACGGCCGAATGGGATAGGACACCCGAACCCGGCGAACATCTGCGGTCGCTCATCCGCATTCGTGACAGCACGTACCTACTGGGCCTGAACAGATCCTCGGCGGCCGGGAAGAGCTTTGAGGACTTGGCTGAGAGCTTCGGGATGGCGGGTCGGCACGACCCATGTCGGGCTCAGCTCGGGCTGGATCAGGCGGGAAAAACGCCCGTTCTTGAAGTTGCTGTAGTAGCGGGCTGGCCGGATCGGGGTGGCGGTGACCGAGAAAGGATCGACGTCGAGGACCAGCGCGGCGCGCATGAACGGCGACGCGAGCACACCGATACGGCAGTGGCTCATCCCCGACTTTCCGCCCCACCGGTTAGTGAACGTGTAATAGCGCGGCTGGTTCTTCATCTGCCGCAATTCGGCCCGGTCGGTGACGACCCGCACATCTTCCACGGCCGGCCACGGGCAGGTGAACAGCCCCCGGCTCTGATGATTGACCGTCGGCATCCGGCGCGCGGCCCGGGCCGAGCCGACGGCTCCGATGCTGATCGCCGACCCGTCGATCCGGACACCTGTCGGCCAGTTCCGGTACAGCAAGGTGGTACCGATCATGCCAGGCACGAAAAGCGCTCCGATGATCACGAAGAACCACGGCTGGTGTACCGCCACGCCGAGAATCACGCAGATGATCCCGGCAGCAGGTGCGGACAGGGCGTAGGCCAGCAGCGGCCAGTCCAAGGCGCTGTGAGCTTCCCGGTAGGCGGGTCGCGATGCGCTCATCGCGATAGCCGGGTAATCAGGTCGGCCATGACCGTGCGGAGCCCTTCGACGTCGTACTCGGCCCCGGCCTGGTCACCGGGGCCGGGACCGTCCAGGCGGGCCTTCGTGCCGTCACCTTGGACACTCAGACGATAGCCGGGAGAGTTCTGTCCGTCATAGTGACGGAAGGCAGACACCACGTACGCACCGGGCACAACTTCGCTGGATACCCGCGGCGGGGAAATGACCAGTTTCGCGAGCACCGTGGCCGCCTCGTCCCGCGACATGAGGACGTAACGGTAGAGCCAGCCCAGCGGCCCGAGATGCCGCAGCGGCGGGGAATCATCGGCGCTTTCCCTGGGCAGCACCGCCGGGAACTCCATCACGACCCCGCGGACCGGCTCGGCCTGGTCCCCGAGGGCGAAAAAGCGCGGCGTACGTATGTTCCGGACCGTCGTCTCGGTGGCAATGATGAACGTGGGACGGCATCGCGCGGCCAGCATGAGGCCGAGCTCCGGCTGCAGTGAATAGGTACCGCTGTGCTGATGAAAGTCGGTCCGGGAGTCGCTGTCGATGAGCAGGCCTCGCTCTACCATGCTCTCGGTCGCGTATTCGATGAACTTCTTCCGCTGCCGGTTCCCCAGCTTCATCCAGGCACGAGAAACGCTCTCATCGAACAACGGATGCCGGGGACCGCCGAGCACGCACAAGTGGATAGCCGAAACGACCACGAGGTCAACGACATCGGCCTGGGCCCGGTCGATCAGGTGCCGCGCAGCTTCGGTCCGTTCAGCCGCGGCGACGGCCATGTCCAGATCCATCTAGAACCAGCTTCCGATCGTGGAGGTCACCGAATGCCAGGCCGAACGGGCGACGTGATCCGCGCGATCCACCACGTGGACGGTCGCGTGACCCACCTCGTCAGCTACATCATGGAACGGCGTGAAATGGTGGTAAAGAAAATCGCCCGCCAGGTACATCCCGGTCGCGGCCAGCGCGACCTCGCCGATTCCCGGAAACTCGGCCAGGACCAGGTCAGCTGTGATCAGGCCGCCGTTGCCTACCGCCACGGCTCGGTCCGCCCAGCCCAACGCACCCTTGTCCTGCGGCGAGACAACTGTTCCCGCATCCGCGACGAGGCCGAGCCCGCTCAGGAAGTAGGAAAGACCCCGGATCTCCGCGATCGACCCGGCCGCGGTCTTGAGCCAGCCCGAAGCGAACGCATACCACGCGTCGATTTTCCCGCCGGTCGATTCGGCGAGATCCCCGGCTTCGATCAGCGCCGCGACCGGTGATTTACCCGCGCGTACCAGCGCATTGACCTCATTGATGGCCTCATCGACTTCCTTCACCCACTCGGCGGGCACCCCGGCGACCTCTTTGAGTGCGCCTACCCAGTGATCGGCGGCCACGATGTCGAACGGGGCCAGGACAGCCTCCAGGACGGTCCTGACCGGCTCTGTCTTATCCCACAGGCCCGACGACCCGCTGGCGTCCGCGGCTGTTTTCCTGGCCGCGGACAGGTAGCGTTCGTGCAGCTCCTGGGCCTGGCCCTGGATCCTCGACACGGCCGTGGACGACGACTCCAGCTCGGCGGTCAGGACACGCGAACCCGGCGGCAGCGCCGCCTGCTGGGTCTGCAGCGCCTGATGCTGCGCGCTCACGGTGGCGGCCTGGCGTTCCAGCGCATCGGCTTCGGCCTGAAAACCGCTGAGCTGGCCCGCCCAGGACGACGCGGCGGCCTGCAGCGTCTCCGCGGCGCTGACCGTGTTCCTCAGCGCGGGCGGGAACGTGGCTTGCAGCGCCCGCATGGCGTCTCCGGCCTGACCCTGCCAGGCACTCAGGTTGAGCCGTTCAATGACAGCCAGGGCCTGTCGCGCTTCTTGCGCGACCTGATGATGGCGGCGGCCCAGGCTCTGGGTCAGGCCGACATCCCCGGGGGCCGGATCAAAACCCAGGTGAGGCAGGGAGCGGGCGTAGCCGGTCACCGCAGTGTCCTGGCCTGCACGCTCAAGGTGTGGTCGACCTGACCGAAGGCGGCATTGATCTGGCTGGCGTGCGCGGCCAGCTCGGCCAGGGCCTGTCCGATGATCCCCAGCTCGGCCGCCAGGATGCCATCCGCGTCCTGAAGCTTCCCGGCCAGCGGAGATGCGCCGACCACCCCGCAGTTCAGGCCCTTCAGGGCCCAGACGACGGGCCCCAGACGAGTACTTGCCGCGCGGAAGGCTGCTTGCGCGTCCGCCAGAGTCGCGTCCTCCACCCGCAGGTCCGCCACTGCCACTCCCGTTGCGCTCCACGGCAGGCGCCCGGTACGCCCGCTCGTCCGTCAGCTGCCCGGACCGTCCGCCCGCGGGATCGGCTCCGGCAGGAACCATGTTCGTCTGGCATGTCATCTGGCACCTGATCCGGCATACCTGGTGGAACGGGCCTGGTGCCCGGCAGGTTCGGCGGGTAAGACGGACGTAAGACATTCCGTGACAGGTGAGTAACTGTGTGACTGATCATGCTGGCTGGACGGGCGAGACCACCGTGACAGGGCATCCGGGGCTGCGAGGAATCCTGGTCTACCGGGGACGACCAGGGCAGCGATCTTCGCGCTAGCCGGTCGGGACCGTCACGGTGGTCAGGTTCCCGTCGCCGGTGTTGAGCAGGGCCCGGCCGGCCCTGACCGGGCTGCCGGTGTGCGCGTGGGTGAGCCGGACCCCGATGAGCTCGCCTTCTGGCAGGGTCTGGGGGGCGGTGAGGCAGCCGCGCCTGGCCCGCCGGGCGTCGGCCGGCCAGCCGCCGAACCCGCTGGCCAGGGTGTCCGGATCGCCGGCGACGACCAGTGCCAGGGACCGGCCAGCCCCCCGGGTGATGATCTTGCTGAGTTCCCCGCCGGCCTCGCAGTCGGTGAGCAGGTCCGCGTCGTCAATCACGACGGCGGCCGACCCGGTGAGGCAGGCGAGCGCCGAGGCGAGCTCGTCCCCGCCCAGGTCCGACTGCTCGAACGACCGCGCGACGCCGGGCCGCGACGCCAGGGCCCGCAGCGGCGAGGAGCGCGGCGTCACCAGGATCACCTGGGCTCCGCTGGCCACCAGCGAGCAGGTCATCGAGGCCAGGACCGCCGAGCGGCCCGACCTGGCCGGGCCGGCCACGATAAAGGCAGGCGCCCCGTCGGACAGGTCCGGCCCCAGGGCGGTCAGCTCGTCGCCGCCGACGCCGACGAGCCCCCACAGCGGCCGGCCGGCCATGGCGGCCGGGCGCAGTTTCCACGCGTCGGCGAAGGTGATCCGCGCGGGCAGCACGTCCACCCGGAACGGGCGCAGCGCGTGGGGCACCGCGGCGTCCCGGCCGGCCGCCCAGCCGGCGATCTGCCGCAGAGCGGCGGCCTGGCCCTGGCCGGAGGGGTCGGGGGCGAGCAGCGCGACCTGGGTTTGGGTGCCGGTGCCGGCCTGGTAGGCCCGGCCGGGCGGGATGTCGTCGGGCAGGTCGCGGGGGCGCAGGCCGATCAGCGCGTAGTCGTCCTTTTCGGCCAGCTTGAACGCCAGCTTGTCCTCGCACATGGCCGCGATCCGCCCGGCCAGCAGCGATCGGTCCCCGGTCATGATCAGGTGGATCCCGGCGCTGGCGCCCTCGGACAGGATGCCGGTGATCACGTCGGTCAAGGTGCCGCCGCCGGTCTCGCCGAGCGTGGTGGTGAACCCTTCCCACCGGTCCAGCAGCACGATGATGTGCGGCAGCCGGTCAGCGGGCGCCGCGGCGGCCCGCTGTTCGGCCAGGTCGGCGAAGCCGCCCTCGGCGAGCAGGTCCTGCCGCCTGGCGAGTTCGGCGCCGAGCCGGGTGATCAGCCGGGTGGCTCGTTCGGCCTGGGTCCGGGTGACCACCGCGCCGCAGTGCGGCAGGTCGGCCAGGGGCAGGAGGGCGCCGTTGCCGCAGTCGATCCCGTACAGGTGGACGTCGGCGCAGCTGGTACTGATCGCGATCGAGGCGGCGATGGTGCGCAGCAGCTGAGAGCGGCCCGACCGCGGCGCGCCGGCCGCCATCAGGTGACCGAAGGTGCCCAGGTGCACACCTGCGGGTCGCTGCCGCTGCAGCTGCGGAAGATCAGTCAGGCCGAACGGCGCCCCTGTCTCGCCCGGGCCACCCGGCCCGCCCGTGGTGGCGGGCAGGTCACGCAGCAGCAGCGTCCGCGGCAGCGGCTCGAGCCACGGACTGGGCTGGGCACCGATGCCCAGGCCCGCGGCGGCCTGCTGGATCTGCCCGACCAGCACCGTCAGGTCGGTGACGTCCTCCTCGGCACGCTGCCGCGCGGCCGGCCTCGGTGGTTCTGGGCGCCCCAGGCCGGCCCAGCCTAGCGGTATGACCCACGGCCGGCTGCCCGCGGCCACCGGGTCCGTCCCTGGCCGGTGCCCGCCGATCCGTCCCGCCTGGAACGGCACCAGCGAGGCATGGCCGAGCCGGACGTACGCGCGTCCCGGAGCGGCCCGGGAGATATACGCCGCGTCCGGGGCCTCGATCACGTCCGCGCTCTCGGCGGCGTCGGTGACCCGCAGCGCGATCCGCAGGTTGGTGTTGGCGCGGATGTCCGCCGAGACCACGCCGGAGGGCCGCTGGGTGGCCAGGATCAGGTGCAGGCCCAGCGACCGGCCGCGCTGGGCGATGCCGACCAGCCCGGTGACGAAATCCGGCAGGTCCCGCGCCAGCGAGGCGAACTCATCGACCACGATCACCAGCCGGGGCAACGGTACCGGGACGCCCCCGCGTCCGCCGCGGGCCGCACGGTCGAACATGACTGTGTAGTCCTCGATGTCCTTGACCCCGGCCGCGGCCAGGATCCGCTCCCGGCGGGTCAGCTCCGCGGCCAGCGAGGCCAGCGCCCGCTGGGTCAGGTGCGCGTCCAGGTCGGTGACCATGCCCACCACGTGGGGGAGACGGACGCAGTCCTTGAACGCGCTGCCGCCCTTGTAGTCCACCAGCACGAACGTCATCGCGTCGGGCCGGTTCACGCACGCCAGCGACGCGATCAGGGTCTGCAGCAGCTCGGACTTGCCCGCTCCGGTGGTGCCGGCGATCAGCGCGTGCGGCCCGTCCTTGCGCAAGTCGATGCCGAACGGCCCGTCGTAGCACTCCCCGATCACCGCGAACGTGGACCGGCCGCCAGCGTTCCACCAGGCCGCGATCGCCCCGGCGGCCGGGGGTTCCAGGCCGAGGACCTCCAGCAGCCGGCACGCCTCGGGCAACCCGGCGGCCTCGTCGTCGCCGCTGACGTCCCGGACCGGCGCCATCGACCGGGCCAGCCGCTCGGCCCAGGCCACGGTGACGTATTCCGGCCGGACCGGCCCGATGGCGGACTGGCTCATCTGCTTCACCACGAGCATGCCATCGCCTCCGGCGGCCACCACGGCATGGCATTCCGCGGGCAGCAGCCGCTCATCGGAATCCAGGCAGATGCTGTACACGCCCACCTGAGGGCCCTCTCGCAGGATCCCGATCGCGCCCGGCAGGGACCGCAGCTTGCGGGACCCGTCGAAGACGACCACGATGTCGCGGGGGAACCGGAACCGGTCGGCCTGCCGGCCAGCGAGCGCGTTGCGCCGGGCCGTGATGATGGCCTCCAGCTCGGCGATCCTGGCCGCGACCGTCTCCGCGTCGGTGCCGAACAGCGCGGCACAGTTCTGCCCCTGAGCCGGACGGCACTGTTACGGTATCCGTCGCTCGCACACTGGTGCGGGAACTTGGCTGGCCGCCGTTTCCGGTTTCTGCAGTGGCGGGAGTTGCCCACGGTTGCAGTAGTTCCTGGTAGGAGCCGAGGCCGCGCTCGCAACTTATTCGCCCGGAATCGACGTGGGTGAAGCGTTGACCATTTGCTGATAACGCTTGAGCGCTTCGCCGAGCGCTTGAGGCTGACGCGTCGGGATCACCCAGGTGGGGCTCATCCGCGGCGGGATCTTGCGGGAGAGCCGCCCGTCGCTGAAGTTGGTGAAGATCCGGCTCGGGCGGACGGTCGTTCCGGTGACTTGCGGAGGGAAAAGATCGATGACGAGAGCGGCGCGCATGAACGGGGCGATGAGCACTCCGATGTCGCAGCGGGTCATCGCTCGCGTGCCGGCCCACCGGTTGTTGAACGTGTAATGATGCCTGATCAGCGACCGGAGTTCGCCGGGGTCGGTGACGACTCTCGGGTTGCTGGCCGCGGCCCACGGGCATGTGTACACGCCCCAGCTCTGGTGGTACACGGTCGGCTTGCGGGACGCGGCCCGGCGCGAGCGGATCGCGCCGACGGTGATTCCCGTCTCATCGACGCGAATGCCGGTCGGCCAGTTCCGGTACAGGAACCCGACGGCGATCAGGAACGGGAAGAACAGCCACAGCCCGCCCATCACGATCAGCCAGTCCGGGCTTACCGTGACCGCCAGCAGCAGGCAGATGAGTTCCGCGACCACAGGAGCCGCTAGGCACCAGCCCAGCAAGGGACGGGTGAGCGCGCTGCGGGTTTCCTCATAGCCGCCAGCCGTGCCCGGCCGCGCCCTCACGGCAGGTCCCCGGCGAGGAAGCCGGCCATGGCGTCTTCCAGCTCGCTGCGGCTGTATACCCGTTCCGCGGACGGGTCCGCTGTGTCCAGCCCGGTTACGCGTGCCGTGTCGCCTTCGCCGCGCACGGTTATCCGCTGCCCGATACGGTCCCCGTGATCAGCGGGAAAGTACCGGGTAACCAGACGTGCGGGTTCCCTGGACCAGCGGCGAGCCTTCTCCGCCTTGCCGATCGTCCACTCGGCTAGCAAGGACGCCGCGCTCACGGTGGATACCAGCTGGTAGCCGTAGATGCACCGGAGCGGGCCAGCCCCGGCAGGTGGTGCTTTGACCAGGATCTCCGCGACGATCGCCTGGACGGGCCGGTCGCTGTCACCTAGGGCGAACAGGCTTAGCCCGGGCAGCGGGCTGTCCTGGCGCTGCGCTAGGACCATGTAGGCGGGCTGGCGGCGAGCCGCGAGGATGATCCCCAGCTCCGGGCTCAGCGGATAGTCCGCGTCGCCACTGCCGGGTTCATTTAGCAGCAGTCCCTTGGCCAGCAGCCGGGCAGTCGCCGACCTGGTGAGCGATTGCCGGTCTTCATCGTCGAGCTGCAGCCAGGCGTTGGTCATGGCTTCGGGAAACGCCGCATGCCGGGGTCCGCCGAGCACGCACAGCTCAAAGCCTGCAAGGGCGGCCAGTCCCAGGTCCTCGGCCTGTGCCCGCTGGATGAGGGCGGTGATGGCCTCGGCTCGCATGTGCGGAGGGCTCAGGTTGTCCGCGGTCATCAGAACCAGCTCCCGATTGTCGAGGTGACCGAATGCCACGCACCTTCGGTCGTGCGGGTAACCGCGTGCCCGACGTCGTCAGCGACGTGCTCCAGGGCTGCACGGTTATGGTAGATAAAGTCACCGGCTAGGTACACCCCGGTGACCGCGATCGCTACTTCTCCCACCCCCGGGATAACGGCGGCGGCACCGTCTGCGGCGACTATCCACCCGGCATCCGCGGCTGTCACCGTCGCGAGGCCGACTGCGTTCCCGGCGGCTGCGACCCGGTCCACGTAGCCCATCGCCCCGGAGTCCTCGGGCGAGATCAGTGTCCCGGTGTCCGCGACGATCGCCAGCCCGGCGAGCCCGTAGGACACTCCCCGGATCTGCGGTAGCCAGCGAGCAGCCGCCTTCCACGTGACGAGCCGGGTCTCCCCAGCAACCGGGCGCTGCTGTGACCTGGCCGAGACGGTCCTCGGCTCGTTGTGGCAGTGGTCGCGTTCGAACTGCGGCCAGAACCGGGACCGGCGGATCGCGGCATGCAGGCGCTTCGGCTCTGATCACGAATGCCGTGGATCGCAGTGGATTCGCAGTCTGTTCTCAGGCCGTCCATCCAGGAGTCCCCTAACTCTTGCGCTGAACCGTCCACGCCTGCGGTCACGTGCACCTAGCCGCTATCGTCTGTCCCTATAACGGAAGCAGTTTCATCCCGGTTCGCGGATAATGCAACTCTTCCGGGCCAGGCCCTCCCTCCCGTCATCGCTTGTTCAGGCGCGCTCTCGTAGACGCTGGCGTTCCTGGGATCTACCAGCGGACCCGCTGCAGGGGTCCTGGGCGAGACCAATGATTGCCTCGCGTGAATTAGGATAAATCGGCATATGCCCATTCTGGTGCCTGTGGTGCGGGATGCCGCCCGTGAGCATTATGATGCCAAATTCCGGCCCGGCTTCCAGGCCATTGCGGTGACTTACAAAATGCTTACGGTTCCGGATTCTTACGTCCGTCTTACGCGCCGAACCCATTGGGCCTAGGGCACGTTCCAGCGGTTGTGCCGGATCTACGAGCGAACAACGCAGCTTTCTGGCTCACGCTGGCTAGTCCTGCGGCGGAGAGATCCGGGCGACTGGCAGAAAGGGGCGATCGCACCTGTCGTTCGTCCTCTAGCGACTCGGGAAGGGAAGGCCAACCGTGCCGAACTTGAACGTCACCTACGGGGAGATGCAGTCCGCCGCCAGGCAGCTTCAGGCGGGGGAGCAGACGATCTCCGGTGACCTCGCCAGGCTGAAGCGCCTGGTCGACAACCTGGTCGCCGGAGGATATGTGACGGACGCGTCGAGCAAGCACTTCGAGGCGTCGTACACCCAGTTCAACACCGGGGCGACCAAGATGATCCAGGGCCTGAACGGGATGGGCCAGTACCTGGATGCGGCCGTGAAGGCGTTCAGCGAGACCGACACCCAGCTCGCTGCCTCGCTTAAGCAGTAAGCCGGCGGAAGGGAATCTGCCTGGGGGCGGATTTTCTCTTGCCCGCGGGGATACGGCCAGGGCGGCGGAGGGCACGGTCATGCAGCTGGCGGTGACGGTGGTGTCGCCGGCGACCAGGCGGCAGGCGGACGTCGTGATTAACGCCGGTCCCGCGACGGCGGTGGCGGAGATCGCGGCCGCGATGGACAGCCTGATGCACGGCGAGGCCGGCGCTGCGGCACGGCCCGCGGCTCCTGCGCTATTCGTCGGCTACCACCAGGTGCCCGGCGACATGCGGCTGGCTGGTTCGCCGGTCATGGACGGCTGCGTGGTCAGCCTGGGCGACCCGGCCGGGTGCCGTCGTCCCGACCCGGCCGGGGTGGCCGAGCTCCGGGTCGCGAGCGGCCCGGCGGCGGGCGCGCTGTACCGGCTCGCCTTCGGGCAGGCTGATATCGGCGGCCTTCCCCCTGGCGACACCCTGGTGGCCGGCGCGGCGGACATCGTGATTGACGACCCGGCGATCCCCCCGGTGGCGCTGCGGATACGGGTTGATCCGCGGGGCGCCCGGGTGGCGCCGTTCGATGGCGTGCCGGTCCTGCTGGACCGGCAGCCGCTGACCTCGGTCGCTTACTGGCGGCCCGGGCAGCAGGTGGCGGTGGGCGATACGCTGCTGGACCTGGTCCCGTATGAGCCGCCGGACGCCGCGCTGCACCCGGCGGAGGACTGCTCCGGGCTGGAGTTCAACCGGCCGCCCCGGCTGCTGCCGCCGGGACAGGTGATCGGGTTCACCCTGCCCAGCCCGCCGGGCAAGCCCGAGCGGCGTCCGGTCCCGGTCTTGATGGCCGTCGTGCCGATAGTGCTCGGCGTGGCGATGGCGTATTTCCTGCGCCAGGTGTACATGCTGGCGATGGCCGCGTTCAGCCCGGTGATGCTGCTCGGCAGCTACGTCAGCGACCGCCGGCACGGCCGCAAGTCGCACGCCCGCCAGCAAGCCGTCTACCGCGAGCACAAAGCCAGGGTCGAGCGCGACGCCCGGCACGCCGTTGACGCCGAGCGGCTCCGGCGCCGCCACGACTGCCCCGACCCCGCGACGGTGTTGTCCATCGCGTCGGGTCCGCGGCGCCGGCTGTGGGAGCGGCGCCGCACCGACCCCGATTACCTGCTGCTCCGGGCCGGTACCGCGGACCTGCCCTCGGCGGTGGAGCTGACCGACCCCACCGCCGACGAGCACCGCCGCCGCCGGTTCTGGCTCATTCCCGACGCGCCGCTCACCATTTCTTTGTCCGAACGAGCCGTGGTGGGGGTGGCCGGGCCCGCTGACGTGCCCCGGGCGGCCGGGCGCTGGCTGGTAGGCCAGCTCGCGGCCCTGCACAGCCCGCAGGACGTGCAGCTCTGCATCCTCACCGACTCCACCGGGCAGGCCGCGTGGGACTGGGCGCGGTGGCTGCCCCATTGCCGCCCCGCCGAGGGACAGAACTGCGCCGCGCTGATCGGCAACGACGCGGAGACGGTCGCGGCCCGGATCGCCGAACTGCAAGCCATCATCGCGGCCAGGCGTGCCGCGCGCCGCGACCAGGGGGCGGACAGCGGCGGGTTCGGTCACGACATCGTGGTCGTGTTCGACGGGTCCCGCAAGCTGCGGTCCCTGCCCGGCGCCATCGGCATCTTGCGCGAGGGATCCCAGGTGGGCGTGTACTGCATCTGCCTCGATGCTGACGAGCGGCTGCTGCCCGCCGAGTGCCACGCGGTCGCGGTCGCCAGGCCGGACGGCACGCTCGCGGTGCAGCAGATGAACGCACCCGCCGTCGCGCCGGTCCGGCCGGAATACGTCACCCCCGCCTGGGCCGAACGGCTGGCCCGGTCGATCGCGCCTGTCCGGGACGTCAGCGGCGATGACGAGGCCGCCGGGCTGCCGGGCGCGTGTCGCCTGCTGGATGTGCTCGGCCTGGAACCCCCGGCCGCCGGGGCGATCGCGGCCTGGTGGAACGCTGGCG
>ODAK010005247.1_pt1 | contig 13175 bp, 9 predicted proteins | sample 1539591 | NCBI WGS metagenome assembly ODAK01 (sample SAMEA3539303, study PRJEB22396) | soil metagenome | biome: tundra; feature: field; material: soil | place: USA | collected 2010-05 | depth 0.15 m | reverse complement strand
GCGTATCCAGGAATTCGCAAACCAAACCGGCGTAACCGTGCGCACCCTGCACCACTACGACCGCCTCGGCCTGCTGCAACCGCAGCGCACCGGCTCCGGATACCGCATGTACGGCGAGCGTGAACTGGTCCGCCTGCAACGCATCACCGTACTCAAGTTCATCGGCTGCTCGCTTCAGGAAATCAAGGACCTCGTCGACCGCGATCCCGACGATCTCCGCAGCACGCTCGATCTCCAGCAGGAAGCGCTCGAACGGCGCCGCAAAACTCTCGACGGCGCCCTCAAAGCCGTCGCGAAGGCGCGCAGCGTGTTGTCGGAATCCGGGAGCGCGGACTGGCAGAGCCTCAAACAAATCATCGAGACCATTGAAATGGAGCAGAACATGGAATGGACCAAGCAGTACTACTCACCCGAAGCGCTGAAAGAGTTGGAGCAGCGCCGCGCCGAAAATCCTGACTTCGCCGAGCAGGGACAAAAAGATTGGGCCGTGCTCCTCGCTGATTGCGAGCACGCCGTGAAGGACAAACTCGACCCCAAGAGCGAGCAGGCGCAGCAACTCGCAAAGCGCTGGATCGAACTGGTGAACGCCTTCACCCAGGGCAATCCGCAAATTTCGCAAGGTCTCAACAAGCTCTACGCCGATCAGCAAAACTGGCCGACGACCTTCAAACGTCCGTGGAGCGACGAAGTGGACGCTTTCATCAAGGAAGCCAAGAAAGCTGCCAACGTTCGTTGCGAATCGTGATCCATGTGGATCGCGAAGCTTGTGGTCCGCCGCACGTCCTACGTTACGCACTCCGCTCGCTCTGGAGTGCGTAAATCTTTCCCGCAAATTGTTCTCTGGATTCCCGCCGACCACAACCAGTACACTCGACCAGCCATGAAGAAATAACCGAATCACGTTAGACTGCTTACGCTGTTCCGCGAGGTCCTATGCGCTCATGCTCGCTGCTTCTATTCTTCGCCACCTGCTCCATCTCCGCACTGGCGCAATCTTCCGACGCCGCCAAGCCTCTCGCCGCCTTTGTCGGCCACTGGGAAGGCGGCGGCAAATTCAATACCACCGCGATGAGTACCGTCGGCTCCGTGACCTCGAAGACCGATTGCGCATGGTCCACCCAGGGACACTACCTGGTGTGCGAACAGACTGTTGTCGATGAAAAGGGCTCTCATCAGCAATTGACCGTCTATACTCCAAGCGATGAAGGCACCGACTTCACCTACTACACCATCACCGGTTCCGGATCGCCCTTCACCGGCAAGGTGAAGATCGCCGGCAATACTTGGACCTACGACAACAGCTTCGAACAGGACGGCAAGAAGACCGAAGTTCGTACCGTCAACATCTTTGCCGGCGATGAGGAAAGCTTCAAGACTGAGTTCTCCGTCGAAGGTGGCCCTTGGACGACCATGCTCGAAGGCAAATCCCAGCGGTCGAAAAAATAGTTGTTGATCGTTCGATGCATTGATGACTGTCGATATGTCTCCGTCTCGCGAAAACGCCCTGAACTTCTGATCGCTCGCATAATTTTTATGCGTTTCACTTCTGAACTCTATTTCGATAAGGTCATTCCATCGCAGGACGGTCAGCCTCTTCGGGGCCATCGATCCCGCGGTAAGACATCGTCGACGTATCTGACGAACCTGCCGATGCGCGCTTAGGGAGTCCTCCTTGACTACGTGCACCGGCAGATCCTTTTTTCATTTGTGGTGGGATTCGTATTCACCCGCGCCTGGCAGCGCGCCTCCTCGTTCCCGTGTATAGCGCGATCAGCGCATCCAGCTTCGCAAGCAGCGCGTCGTTGCCCTGCCTCGAATACGCCTTTAACTTCTCGCGATAGTGCGGCAGGTTATAAAGGAACGACTCGACTCGTTCCTTATTCAAGTCTTCCCACCACGCCCCATATTCCATCCGCGCCAGCCAATAGGCATTGAATGTCTGCTCGAACTGGTGCGCTACCGGAACCGCAAGGTACGGTTTCGCTAAATGCAAAGCTTCCGTCACCAGCGAGAATCCGGCATTCGCAATGATCGCCTTCGCCGCAATCAGGTCCGCAAGAAATCCCTCCATACTCGGCTTCTTGTACGTAACGTTCCCTTGGCGGCCTTCGCGTCCAAATCCATACGCGATGAACTCTCCGCGTACGCTTTCCAACACGTTCGCTAATTCCGGGGCCGGAGAAGTCACATACACCAGCACCGCCTCGCCCACCGTCGGCTTCGCCTTCAAGATCTCTTTACGCAATATCGGCGGAAACAGAAATGTTCCCGCCTTCTTCACCTTCGGCATAAAGAAGGTCGTCACCAGGCTGGCATCGGCGCGCGGTGTCATCATCCGGCACACCAACTTCGCCACCGCCGCATCGCCTCGAAATTCTTTCGGGTACGTGACATCGGTATTCGTCAGGCAGTGCTGGTTGTCGATCGTGATCACCGGCAGATGCTTGCGATGTCCCACGTGGCACGTCAGCGGCTCGAAATCCGTAATCACCAGGTCGATCTGCCACTCATCGGCGAGTTCTTTCAATTGATGAATGCTGCGCGCCGCCTTCCCTGCCGTGAACAGATTCTTCGCGATCGTCCGGTCGTAATGCACGCGATTATTCACATAGGCAAAACGGAATCCGTAGATCTCCGTTACCTCGAAACTGTCGCGCAGGTTCTGCATCCCGCGATCGAACGAAGCCACATGCACCATGTGCCCCCGGCTAACCAGGTGAGCAATCACTTCCCGTGACCGCGTGGAGTGTCCCGCCCCTTCGCCGTTTACGCCGTAAAGAATGTTGGCCATCGCCCGAAGTATGCCAGAAACCTGGAGTCAATAAAGGAATAATCCCAATCCGAATCGCTGTGTGAGCTCTAATCTGCATATTGTGCGGCGCCGTACGCTCTCTCCCCTACCATTGACTTGACGCGCAGATACCGCCCTTATAAGCGCACGAGACTTTATGAAACCAGTGCAGGACTTCACTGTCATTCCCAGCCTTCCTCCCGCCATCGAAGCACTCCGCGAACTCGCCTTCAACCTCCGCTGGTGCTGGACACACGATACCGTCGAACTCTTCCGCCGCCTCGATCGCGACCTCTGGGAATCCACTGGCCACAATCCGGTGTTGATCCTCGGATCCATCGAGCAGGAAAAACTCGAAGCCGCCGCCGTCGATGACGCCTTCCTCGGTCATCTCCATCGCGTCGAGGCCGATCTCCACGCCTACCTTCACACCGAAGCCACTTGGTTCAACAAAACTTATGCGAAGCGCCTCGACCATCCGTTGATCGCTTACTTCTCTGCCGAGTTCGGCCTTACCGAGTGCCTCTCCATCTTCGCCGGAGGCCTCGGCATCCTCGCCGGCGACCATCTCAAGTCCGCCAGCGACCTCGGCCTCCCCCTCGTCGGCATGGGCCTCCTCTACCAGCAGGGCTACTTCAAACAGTTGCTCAGCCAGGCCGGATGGCAGCAGGAAAGCTACGACGAAAACGATTTCGACAACCTTCCCCTCACCAAGGTATGCGGTGCCGACGGTAAGCCCCTCATGATCGACGTGGACCTGCTTGGGCATCCCGTGTATGCGCAGATCTGGCGCGTGCAGGTCGGCCGCGTCGCGCTTTACCTTCTCGACACCAATCACGACCGCAACCCGCGTCAGGCGGACCGCGACATCACCGACCAGCTTTACGGCGGCGATCGCGAAACCCGCATTCGTCAGGAGATTCTTCTCGGTGTCGGTGGCTACCGCGCTCTGCAAGCCATGGACATGCAGCCCACCGTCTATCACATGAACGAAGGCCACTCCGCCTTCCTCGCGCTCGAACACCTGCGCACCCTTCGCCAGCGTTTCCACCTCACGTATGACGAGGCCCAGCAGCTCGCGTCTGCCAGCCTCGTCTTCACCACCCATACTCCGGTAGAAGCCGGGCACGACTATTTCCCGCCCGATCTCATGAACCGCTACTTCGGCGGCATGATGCGCGACCTCGGCCTCTCCGAACCAGCCTTCCTCGATCTCGGACGCACTCCCGGCGCACGCGATTTCTGCATGACCGTGCTTGCCCTTCGTCTCGCTTCGCGCTCCAACGGAGTCAGCAAGTTGCACGGCGAGGTCAGCCGCCACATGTGGCAATCACTGTGGCCCAGTGTGCCGGAAAACGAAATTCCCATCGGTCACGTCACCAATGGCGTCCACTTCCGCAGCTGGATCTCGCTGGAGATGAATCAGCTTTACGATCGCTACCTCGGCCCCAACTGGCGCGAGGAACCTGCCAATGGCGAGATATGGAACCGCGCTCAGCGCATGCCCGCGGAAGAATTATGGCGGACGCATGAACGCCGTCGCGAGCGCCTGGTGGGCTGGGCACGAAATCGCCTGCGCACCCAGCGGATTCGTCGTGGCGCTTCTCAAGCTGAAATCGCGGCCGCCGCCGAGGTCCTCGATCCCGACGCTCTCAGCATCGGCTTCGCCCGTCGCTTCGCCACCTACAAACGCGCTACGTTAATCTTCCGTGACCTGCCGCGCCTGCGCCGACTCCTCTGCGATCCTGCTCGTCCCGTGCAACTCATCTTTGCCGGCAAAGCCCATCCCGCCGACGATGCCGGCAAGGAACTCATCCGCCAGATCGTGCAACTGGCTCGCGATCCCGAACTCGGCCGTCGCATCGTTTTCCTCGAAGACTACGACATGGCCGTCACTCGTTATCTCGTGCAGGGTGTCGACGTCTGGCTCAATACTCCGCTCCGTCCCAATGAGGCGAGCGGCACCAGCGGCATGAAAGCCGCCGCCAACGGCGTTCTCAATCTCAGTACGCTCGACGGCTGGTGGGATGAAGTCTGGAAGGATCCGCAGAATCCTCCGGCCATCGGATGGGCCATCGGCAACGGTGAGTCCTACAACGACCTTGCCTACCAGGACCAGGTCGAAGCCGAAACCCTTTACGACGTGCTGGAGCACGACGTGATTCCAACCTTCTACGACCGCGGACCCGATCGCATCCCACGCCGTTGGGTCGATCGCATGAAGTCCTGCATCGGTTCGCTCTGCCACTTCGTCAACACCCATCGCATGGTGCGTGACTACATGTGCGGCTACTACGAGAAATCCCACCAGCGCTTCCGCGCTCTCCAGGAAAACAATGCCGGCCGCGCCTGTGAACTTTCGGCGGCGATCGCTCGCATCTGCAGTCAGTGGAAGGAAGTCTGGGTCGGCAAAATCGACGAAGCCCCACGCTCCTCCGTCTCTGTCGCCTCCGATGTCCTGGTCCGCGCCGAGATCCATCTCGGCTCCTTAACTCCCGACGATGTGATCGTCGAGCTCTATCTCGGCCGCGTGAACTCTCACGGCGACATCGTCGAAGGTCTTGCCATTCCCATGCACTCGGAAGGGCGAAACGGCAGCGTTCACCGCTACGCCGCAACCACCGCCATCGCCCGCAGTGGCCGCCACGGCTTCACCATCCGCGTCCGCCCCCATCATCCCGATCTCGCCAACGCCTTCCTCCCCGGCCTGATCTGCTGGGCCGACCAGGCCCGCACTGCCGTTGTTGTGAGATAGGCCCGCTGGCGGAGTGGCACTCCTTCCCCGGCGTGCCACTCTCCCCAAGATCAGAAACGATTGGCGCCGCCTACGACGAGAACGTCAGGGCGATACCCACGACCGCTGCAATCGCCTCGAGAAAGGGCACGACTTTACCGGATGCTGAAAAACTCCCGTTTCCCGCTCGCATGGAATTTAAGTAGCATGGAACTTGAGTACGCCTTGTATTAGGGCACGGCTTCAGCCGTGCCGAAAAGCCCTCCCATATCCGACGGGCTTCAGCCCCTGCGATTGCGTCGCGGAACTTGAAACCCTGCGTTGACTCGCACAAGAAACCTGACGGGCCCGAAACTCTGTCAAGCCCCAAGAAGACGGTTTTTTGATGTAACCCATTGATTCAAAAACATATATAAGCTCTCAAAATGTGTCCGGTTTACCCCTTCCAACTTGCTATTCTGAAAATAGAGGGAGAAAAACTCTGCGGCCAGCCGAGATAGACGCTGGCACAACCTAAAACACTCTTGTCATTGCGAGGAGCAAAGCGACGTGGCAACCTGCTGGCCTTCGCAGCTTCGACGCCTGCGAGAACGGGTAAAGCGGGGCTTCAGCCCCGAATCTGCGCCCTAACTCCTTATTTTTGAATATTTTGATAGCTAACTCCCCTGCTTTCAATATTTTGGCAGAATTTTCCTTCTAACTCCATGAAATCACTAGATCGACGGGAGGGGGAGGGGGTACCCCGTTTCCAGCCACTTATGCTAAGCTCCTCGGACTTGGAGGGCGTATGCACCGCTCGCTAGCAATTTTCGCTGGGCTCATCTTGACCGGCATCGGCTTGTCGCTTTCCCCATCCGCCACCCCTCGAGCCGCTGAAACTCCGAGCGAAATAAAGGGCGCCTTCCGTCTCCCCGAAAAGAACGGCTGGACCTTCGTCCACCTCCAAGGCACGCCCCACGAAATCGGTTCCCAGAACGGCTACCTGCTGGCGCCCGAGATCGCCGACGCTCTGAAAGTCGTCCAGCTCGAGGCTACCCACGACAGCAAAAAAGATTGGGCGTTCTTCCGTGATGCCGCGCAGAACATGATGTGGCCGCACATCGAGCAGGAGTATCGCGACGAACTCCAGGGAATTTCCGACGGCGCCACCGCGCACGGCGTCAAAATCGATCTCTGGGACGTCGTCGCCCTCAATGCCGCCGAAGAGTGGAGCTACTACGTCAAGTATTACGACAAGCAGCACCGCATTCAGACTGCCTCGTTAGGTGTCCCCGAGCATTGCAGCGCATTTGTTGCCACCGGCAGTTACACAAAAGATGGCAAGGCCGTGATCGCCCATAACAATTGGACCGGCTACCTCGATGGCGAACGCTGGACGATCATCTACGACATTACCCCCGCCATGGGCAAACGCATGCTTATGGACGGCCTGCCCGGGGTCATCCACAGTGCTGATGACTTCGTAACCAACTCCGCCGGAATCACCATCACCGAAACCACCATCGGACATTTCTCGGGCTACGACCCGGCGGCTATCCCCGAGTTCGTACGCGCGCGCAAAGCCGCGCAGTACTCGGCTTCGATCGATGATTTCGCCCGCATCATGAAAGACGGCAACAACGGCGGCTACGCCAACACCTGGCTCATTGCCGACATTAACCGGAACGAGATCGGACGCCTCGAACTCGGCTTGACGAACGTCACCTTGGAAAAGAAAACCGACGGTTATTTTGTCGGTTCGAACTTCCCGATCAACGAGAGCCTGATTAAAGAAGAAACTGACTTCGATCCCAAGGATATGAGCCAGAGCGCCACCGCCCGTCATGTCCGCTGGGAACAGCTCATGGCACAGAACAAAGGCAAGATCGATGTCGCCGCTGCGCAACGCTTCCTCGCAGATCATTACGATACCTACGAGAAGAAGGAAGATGCGGACGAACGTACGCTAGACGGTCATATCGATCTCTCACCGCGAGGTTCCGGCGACTGGATGCCACCGTACGGAATTGCCGGTGCCGTCCAGAACAAAGCTGCGGATGCCGCCATGATCGGAAAGATAAGTTTCACGGCCGCGGCCGGCCATGCCTGTGGCAAGGACTTCAAAGCTGCTAAACACCTGCAGGCACATCCGGAATTTGATTGGCAGAAAGATCTACAGCGGAATATGGACGCGCATCCCTGGACAAGCTTCAGCGTCACCAATTGATCGGTATGCGCTACTCTCCGACCGATTTTTCCAGCTGGCCGTCCAGTTCGTGCGTAACATCGCGGAACTGTAGCAGCTGGCCTTTTTGAAATTGAATATCGGAGTTTGAGAGGTCCGATTGAATCAGCTTGCACAGCTGGTAAGCGATGCGCACTCGCTCCCCGGCTAGTACCGAGATCACGGTCTGCGGATCGGTGTTCGCGGATTTTGAATTGGCATATTGTTCCACTGCCCATGCCGTGTTGCGGACCCGGTTCACCGCATCCCGAAAATCGGTCAGGATGCGCGCATCGACGTCGTCATCCTGCGTAAGTAGATCTTGAATGTCCCGCAGCTCATTCGTGACGTTTTGCAGCCTTACCGAAATCGATTCATTGCGATCACTGGTCGAACCCACAACACCCTCCACGCACAAACTTGAGGCATAAACATCGCGCGGCTTAGACATCCACCCACCTCACCCTGATGGGATTGTATGCGTTCGCTCGCCGGATGAAATGGCCCAGCAGTCGTTCAACCTTCGTAATGCCATGATCGGGTGATGGCAAGGCAACCGTTCGCTAGTCGCTTCGATGTTCGCCCCGGCGAAAGTTCTCGATCATGTAATCGCAGGTGCGCAGGGCGAACGCCAGGATGCTCAGCGTGGTCGTCTTATCCGTGCAGTTCAGGAAAACGCTGGCATCGCATAAGTACAAGTTTGGCACGTCGTGGGCCTGCCCAAAGCGGTTGGTAACAAAGTGCTTTGGATCATTCCCCATCCGGCAGGTCCCGGTCTCATGCAGGCTGAATCCGGGGATCTCCGGATGGTCGGAGGATTTCTCAACCTCGCCCCCTGCGGCGCGCAACAGGGCGGAGCACGCTTCTTTGGAATGCTCCCACATCTTCAAGACGTTTTCGTCCCATTGAAAATGCAGGCGTGCAACAGGAATGCCGTACTTGTCTTTTACCTCGGGATCGAGATCCACGTAGTTGGTCTTTGAAGGCAGGCTGGGCGCTTGCACCCCGAAACTTACCGGGGCCGGGTAACGCCGTCTCATCTCACGCTTGAACGAAGATCCGAACCCTTCCACCCGGGTGGCGTACCAAGGAAATTCGGTACACCCCCCATCCGGATAAACCGAGTACCCGCGAATGAAATTTTCTTCGTGCGGGCTGTTCAAGTTTTGCCATCGCGGCATCCACGCGATTGTCGTGTCGGAAACATGATCGGGAAAGCTGGGCTGTCCAAGCAACTGCGGTAGATATCCGGAGGCCGATTCGCCGTAAAGGTGGTCGCACAGATTGCGTCCCACTTGGCCGCTGGAATTCGCGACTCCTTCCGGCCAATGCCGTGATTTTGAATTGAGAAGTATTTTCGCACTCTCCACGCACGACGCCGCAACCACAATAGCGCGGGCATGTACCTCAACTTCCTGTTTGGTTTTTCGATCGACGTACGCCACTCCAGAGGCGCGGCCGTTCTCGTCCACCAGGATGTTCTTTGCCAGCGCATCCGTCCGCAGTTCCAGGTTCTTCGTAGCTTCCGCCTTGGGCAGGAAAAACCACGGCGTAGAGAAGAACGCTCCGACATCGCAACCCGTGGTGCAATTGCCGCAGAAATGACAAGGAGGATGCCCTTCATGTTCGACCGTAAGTTGCGCTATGCGATCCGGAAGATAAGGAATGCTGACCTTCGACGCTCCGGTCTCGAGAATTCTGTCGAGACAGCGGAAGTGAAACGGCGGCAGATAACTTCCATCCGGATTGCTCGGTCGGTTCTGCACCGTGCTCGCAACGCCGATCATCTTTTCGACGCGGGTGTAGTAGGGAGCAATCTCTTCGTAGGTCAATGGACAGTCAACGTCGTAACCATCGAGCGAGGCCGCACGGAAGTCGATGTCGCCAAAGCGCGCCGAGGAACGTCCCCAGAAGCTAGTCTTCCCGCCCACCGCGAAGCATCGAGGCCACATCCACTTCGTACCGGAGGCGGTGGTGAATCCAATCTCGTGTTCCCACACCCCCTCGGTGTACTCATTGTCCATGTAGCCGTAGGAAATCTCGCGCCGCTTGGGATCTCCGAAGCCGCGGTATTTCATCTCCCATGGCATGCGGTGATTGCGGAAATCTTTCTCCGGATCGAGCCGGCGTCCTGCGTTCAACGCGCACACCTTCAACCCGGCATCGCAAAGCGTCTTGATGGCCATGCCGCCGCCCGCGCCGGTTCCAATCACGATCACGTCATAGATCTGTTTTGGCATGAATCCTCAACCGTTCACCGGGGACAGATGCAGGTGCGCCGGATCGTCCTTGTGCGGGCACTCGGGCGACTCCGCGTAAAACTTCAGCGCAGGATTATTCAGCTCTTTGTAGCCAACTTCGCTTGTGTAGAAGCCCATCACCGTGAACTCCCGCATCAGGCCGAAGAATTCGCGGCCGTCTTCCTCACCGGCACGAAACTTCTCTGTATAAGCGAGCGGTTCGAGCAGCGCGACCTGTCTTGCAGGTGCGAGCACCAGAAACGACTTGCCTTCTTTGCGCTCTGCATGTGCATTCAGCCAGGTGAGACCAGTGCGGAACGCGTACTGCACGCTGGCGTCGCTGAATACCATAAAGTCGATGAACTCCGCGACGCCAGCCTCTCGCGCTCCCGGCGTGCCATCGTGCGGAATGATGAGTTCGGCAAGGCAATCGATCAGGGCATATTCGCCGAGAGCGAAAAACTGCGGCGTGTAATTAGCCGGCTTAATTTGAGTAGCTGCGTTGCCCACATGTCCACAAGCGAACGCCCACCGGCTGAAACCCGGAAACGTCGCAACTCCGGCGGCTATTGCTAATATGCGCAAAACTTCCCGGCGTTCAATACCTTGTCCGGCCATCGATCCTCAAGAGAGATATTGGAGGGTTTGTTCGATCAGGGCAGCAGTTCCAGCGTAGGGATCACCAGGGCTGTCGAATTCCATCGAGCAATAGCCCTTGAAGCCGTGTTGCTTCAGGAAGCCAAACGTCTTCTTCATGTCAACGTGAACCGTCTTGCCGCTCGGGCTGACTTCGGTATCCTTCACGTGACAGATCCCGTACGCATGGGCGAACATCGCATCAATCCCGGCATACGCGTGCTGTTCATCGCTGCTGGACAAAGTATTTGCGAAATCCGGCAGCGCATGCAGCCACGGGCTATTCACCCGTTCAATCAATTTCACCAGGAAGAAGGGATCTTCGCTCACAGGATTGTCATTCTCGAGATGCACCACGATTTTTTTGGAAGAGGCATATTCGATCACTCGCTTCAGACTCTCAGCGGTAAGCTCTAAATCCGGCTTCGCGTCTTTGTCTTCCGGCAGGTTGGTACGAATGCTGGGTGAACCCAGCGCAGACGCAATATCGACCCACTGTTTGCTGAAAGCAATGGCCTTGTCGCGCTCAGTGCTATCGGCAGCGTAAGGACTATGTTCACCATCCACCGCGATATCGACAACCATGGCCTTTGCCTGATTGAGAGCGCTTCGAAACTGCTGCAGATACGCAGCATCCGTGGAGGGAAAGTGCCCGGTCCAGAGTTCTACGTTATGTATGTTGAATTTCGAAACGACGTGTGCGGGAAAATCCTTCAGTTCGATTCTTGTGGCAGCCCCGGTTGCAGGTTGCTCACTCTGCGAAACGATGAAATCGCGAAAGGGATACGACGCCACCGCTATGCTATCGCGGACTTGAGATGGAAACCGTACGTTCGGACCAGAATCCTTCGCAAATGCCGGGATCGCGTCCCAAAGGACCGCTGCCGCAGCAGTGGCCACTGACCGCCCAATGAAACGTCTTCGCGTGATCATAAGAACCCGCGTCAGTCTAGCAAGTTCGGCGAGATCCGTGAAACTCGGATCGTCACTGAAGGAAAGTTGAGAAGCTTTGGTGCCGAAGAAGGGATGCTAGCCCCATGGTCGGCAACTTCCTACCCAGTAAGGACTTATGCGAAACCCAATCAAATTAGCGATGCTTTCGCAAAAATGGGTATTAGTCCACCATGGGAGAACGCATCGGTACAGTGATCGCAGTTAGTTTACACCGTTCAAACTCAAGTTCTCCCGTTGGAGAACGTCATGAGTAATCGCAAGGCTTCCCTCATTTATTACGGGAACGTTCCAAACGTTGGCTGGCGTCGTGGCACGCTGGTCAAATCAGCCAATGGCAAGTTCAAACACGGTTCGATGCGTTACAAGAAGCAGGTAGTCCAATGCACTGCCGGGGTCTACCAGATTCGCTCTTACGATGGTCGGAAGCCCATCGTTAAAGCTCTCGGCAGCGACCTTGATCTTGCGCTCAGCGCATTCAAGCAGTTCTCGAAGAAATTGCAACTGGAGAACCTTACCGCGGACTTGGGTATTTCTCTGCCCGGCGAGCAGGTAAAAGAGCGCAAGCGGCTCGCTCAATATGCTTCTGACTACATCAAGCTGAAAAAGAACCCGAGCTTAGAACTGGGCGTCGATTCAATCGCCCTGTACGAGGCGACCATCAAAGAGTTCGTGACCGTCGCAAATAAGCTGATGGCAGAAGACATAACTGAGGATGAAGTTCTGGCATATTGCAACGTCCTACAGGCGCGTGGTCTCAGCGACCGTACCCGTACGACACGCTATGTGGCGGTGCGCGGGTTCATGTACTACATGGGCATCGACCCAGAGAAGATCATTTCGAAAGCGGTTCACAAAAAGCTCTACAAGAAGCCGGATGCACACACCGATCCTTACACGGACGCCGAAATTGACAAAATACTTGGGGCCTGCACCGCTTACTACCGCATGGTCTTTACGATGCTCCTTTCCACGGGAATGCGTATGCGAGAGGCGATGCACCTCACATGGCACAACATCAAGTGGGACGACGATGAAATCTTCATCCCTTCTGAACAGACGATTAATCACTCGGGAAGCGGCAAGGTCGTCAAATTTAGCACCAAAACAGGAAAAGGCCGCAAGGTGCCGCTGTTCCAATCACTGAAAACCGCCCTACAAGGCTGGCACAAGCAGAACCCCGATACCATCTACGTCTTGGGGACATTGCGCTCAGACTTGCCGAACAATCATTGGTTGCCGTACCTAAAGCAGTTTGCAAAGGACGCAGGGTTGAACTGCGGGGTTTGCGACACGTGACCAACGCTAGCGTGTCCTGCCCGCAATACTCCAACAACGCCTTCCTGACCATATCTCGCTCAGGCTGATCCAATCCGCCATTGACGAGCGACTCCCACGCCAGCCCCGCTGCCTGCCCATTCGCTACTGCCATGCCCTCATAAGTCATCTCCGGAACGAGTGCAGGCAGCACCGACTTCAAACTGTACGATCCTGAGAAAGCCGGATGGTACACGTGGCTGCGAATCACCGGGAGCAAGTACAAAAAACGGCGCTGGATGCGTTCGATCCGCACGGTGAATTCCGGCGACCATGCCGCAAGCTCGGCGAGCCGCTGTGATT
>ODAK010005246.1_pt1 | contig 13178 bp, 12 predicted proteins | sample 1539591 | NCBI WGS metagenome assembly ODAK01 (sample SAMEA3539303, study PRJEB22396) | soil metagenome | biome: tundra; feature: field; material: soil | place: USA | collected 2010-05 | depth 0.15 m | reverse complement strand
AGGTGCCAGTCGAGAAGGGCGATGTAGCCGTCGTGGCAGGCCACGACGGTCGAGAGCGCGAAGGCGTGGACGACTGCGCCTGGCGTCATGTTGTGCGTCTCCTGCCAGCCGGCGGCCCGGGCGACGTGCACGCGGACTCCGTTGACCGTTGCCAGGCATTCGAAACGCCCGAAGGCGCGGACCGTGGACAGGATCTGCTTCACGGTGTTGCCGAAGTCGAGCGTGCGCTACCTCTCGCTGAACAGCGGCGCATAGGAGCCCTCGGCCTGGGGTGTAGCGCCGGCCCAGAGTGCAGAAAAGTCCCCGCTCACCTGCCTGGCCAGCGCCGCCGCCGCCATCTGAGTCTTCAGATCCAGGATCTCGTGCGTATCCTGTGCCGCCACGTCGAAGGCGCGCTGGGCGAGGACGTCACCTGTGTCGAACTCGGGAGCGAGCTTGTGGCAGGTCACGCCCCAGCGAGCACGTTGCGCGAGCAAGCCGTTGATCAGCGGGTAGGAGCCGCGGAACTCCGGCAACAGCGACGGATGAAAGTTGATCGCGTGCGGGACGAAAGGCCGCCAGTCGCCAATGCGCCATGGATAGCTGGCGACAACCAGCACTTCCCAGCCATCGTCGGCCAGATGCTGAAGGTCGTGCTCGCCCATGCGCGAAAGCTGCATGCCGATCTTCAGGGCACATGCGCGTTCGATGGACGCTTTGGTAGCGAATATCCGGCCTTCGGTGGGAGAACTGAAAAGGCGGATCGGTTCCCAGCCCGCGTTCAGCAAGGCGTCGAACACGCCGAGGTAGCGATCGGAAACGGTGATGGCGAATCGCAAGATGGCCTCGGACTCTGATGGCGTCGGCACGGTCCTGCAGGCGCCGGACCATATCCCCTGTGAAGTCAGGGCATTTTCGGTTCGCGACGCGGTACGGACTGGCCGATAAACCGTGTGATCGCGCCGCTGTTAGCCAGCGGGACACACCAGCGACACACAGCTTCACATGACCGCCCGTGACGCCTGATTTCGCAGCGTCGGATGTGCCTCGCCCGCACCCCGCTGCAGCGCAGCGGGTCGCCTCAGACCAGCTCGGCGTTGATCGCGTCCAGGGCCGCCAGTCCGGGGCAGAGCTCCTTGGCCCCGAGACGGTTCAGCGGCGTATCCACGGTCCGCAGGTGGGCATGCAGATCCTCGGCCGCGGCGTTCACGTAGAGGAGGCCGGTGAGGATTTCACCGCGGGCGTCGTGAGCAGCGATGTGGCTCATCGCGGCGAGCCGGTCACCGGGGTCATAGCCTTCGGAGAGCTTGCGCAGGCGCAGCACGGTGCCATCGTGCTGGGTCACGTCGATGACTTCGCCGGGCGCATACATCGTGGTGATGGTGTCACGGCGGGGCATGAAGTCGAGGCGATTCACAGCTTCGTTGTGGGCGCGGACGTAGTCGTAGCTCTTCGTGCTGCCGGCGTGGTTGTTGAATGCCACGCACGGACTGATCACGTCGATCAGCGCCGCGCCGCAGTGGCTGAGCGCACCCTTGATCAGCGGCACGAGCTGTTTCTTGTCGCCCGAAAAGCTCCGGCCGACGTAGCTCGCTCCGAGCTGCAACGCCATCGCGACCAAGTCGATCGCGGTGTCGGTGTTGACGACGCCCTTCTTGCTCTTGCTGCCCTGGTCGGCTGTGGCCGAGAACTGGCCCTTGGTAAGCCCGTAGACGCCGTTGTTCTCGACGATGTAGGTCATGTTCACGCCGCGCCGCATCGCATGCGCGAACTGGCCGAGGCCGATCGAGGCCGAGTCGCCGTCGCCGCTGACGCCGAGGTAGAGCAGCTCGCGGTTCGCGAGGCTCGCGCCGGTCAGCACCGAGGGCATGCGGCCATGCACGGTGTTGAAGCCGTGCGAGGCGCCTAGGAAATAGTCGGGAGTCTTCGAGGAGCAGCCGATGCCTGAGAGCTTGGCGACGCGATGCGGTTCGATCTCGAGTTCCCAGCACGCCTGCACCAGCGCCGCCGAGATCGAGTCGTGGCCGCAGCCGGCGCACAGCGTCGAGATCTTGCCTTCGTAATCGCGCCGCGTGAAGCCGAGCTTGTTGGCCGGCAGCGTCGGATGGTGAAGCTTGGGCTTGGCGAGATAGGTCATGGGGTCTCCCGGGACGAGAAATTCGGGCTCATGCCACCTTCCCCTTTTTCTTCGTGATCGGCTCGACGTTGTCGGCGCGCACGTGCTTCGCGATCTCCTCGATGATGAAGCGCGCGGTGATCGGCGTGCCGTCGTAGTGCAGGATCGGCTCGAGCTGCGCGGGGTTGATCTCCTGCTCATTGACCAGCAGCATGCGCAGCTGCGCGTCGCGGTTCTGCTCGATTACGAACACCTTCTCGTGCTGGGCGATGAAGCGGTCGACCGTGGCGCTGAACGGGAACGCCCGCACGCGCAGCGCGTCGATGTGGATGTTTCGGGCCTGCAGCGCATCGAACGCCTCGGCCATCGCTGCGCTGGTCGATCCGAAGTAGATCGCGCCGAAGCGAGTCTCGCGCGCCGCCTTGCGCAGCACGGGCTGGGGCACGAGTTCCTTCGCGGTCTCGAACTTCTTCAGCAGACGCGTCACGTTGTAGAGGTAGTCGGGGCCGGCCTCGGAGTAGCGCGCGTAGGCGTCGCGCGTTGTGCCGCGCGTGAAGTAGGCGCCCTTGCTCGGGTGCGTGCCGGGCAGGGTGCGATACGGAATGCCGTCGCCGTCGACATCGAGATAGCGGCCGAAATCCTTGCCGGCTTCGAGCTCGTCGGCGCTCATCACCTTGCCGCGGTCGTAGGTGCGAGCGTCGTCCCACGCGAGCGGCTCGCACAGGCGATGGTTCATGCCGATGTCGAGGTCGGTCATCACGAAAATGGGCGTCTGCAGGCGGTCGGCCAAGTCGAGCGACTGCGCCGCGAAGTCGAAGCATTCGCGCGGGTCTTCGGGAAACAGCAGCACGTGCTTGGTGTCCCCGTGCGAGGCATAGGCACAGCTTAGCAGGTCGGCCTGCTGCGTGCGCGTCGGCATGCCGGTCGAGGGGCCGCCGCGCTGCACGTCGATGATGGTCACCGGAATTTCGGCGAAGTAGGCCAGGCCAATGAACTCGGTCATCAGCGAGACGCCCGGACCCGAGGTGGCAGTGAAGGCGCGCGCGCCGTTCCAGCCGGCGCCGACGACGATGCCTATCGAGGCGATCTCGTCTTCGGCCTGCACGATCGCGAACTTGTTCTTGGCCGTAGCCTTGTCGACGCGCAGCTTCGAGCAGTACTTCTGGAAGGCTTCGGCAAGCGACGAACTCGGCGTGATCGGGTACCAGGCGCACACCGTCGCGCCGCCGTACACGCAGCCAAGCGCGGCGGCGGCATTGCCTTCGATGAAGATGCGCTTGCCGACCGCATCCCGCCGTTGGATCTTCAGGCCCAGCGCGTCGTCGAAATACTCGCGGCCGTGGTGCAGGCCCATCATGAAGGCGTCGAGATTGGGCTGGAGCAGCTTGGTCTTGCCCTTGTACTGCTCGCCGAGCAGAGTCGCGATGACTTCGGGCTCCACCTCGAGCATCGCTGCGAGGACGCCGACGTAGACGATGTTCTTGAGCAGCTGGCGCTCGCGCGGGTCGGTATAGCGCGTCGCGCACAGATCGGCGAGCGGCACGCCGAGCACGTGGATGTCGTCGCGGAACTTCGAGGCCGGCATCGGCTTGGAGCTGTCGTACATCAGGTAGCCGCCGGGCTCGATCTCGGCCAGGTCCGTGTCCCAGGTCTGCGGGTTCATCGCCACCATCAGGTCGACGCCGCCGCGCCGCGCCAGGTAGCCGCGCTCGCTCACGCGCACCTCGTACCAGGTCGGCAGGCCCTGGATGTTGGACGGGAAGATGTTGCGCGGGCTGACCGGCACGCCCATGCGCAGCAGGCTCCTCGCGAAGAGTTCATTCGCCGATGCCGAGCCGGAGCCGTTGACGTTGGCGAACTTGACAACGAAATCGTTGACGGCTTCGATCCGAGGCGCCGTGCCGGCCTTCACGTTGGAGGTCATGTCAGTGCCCGCCTGGCCGTCCGAAGGACACTGAAGCCCCCTCGGGGGGCAACGAACGAAGTGAGCGTGGGGGTTTCATTTCAGTAGGGCTACCTTCTTCGTCACGCCGGCGCCGGTGCCCTTCGAGCGGCATCCGTGCCCGGCGCGAGTCTGCGTAATCATGAATTTCTGCATGTCCCACGCGCCCGTCGGGCAGCGCTCGGCGCACAGGCCGCAATGCAGGCACACGTCTTCGTCCTTCACCATCACGCGCCCGGTCTTGAGATCGCTCGACACGTAGAGCGCCTGGTCGGCGTGGCGCGCCGGCGCATGCAGGCGGGTGCGCAGGTCGGCCTCGTCGCCATTGGCGGTGAAAGTGATGCAGTCGGTCGGGCAGATGTCGACGCAGGCGTCGCACTCGATGCACTGGCCGGTGTTGAACACCGTCTGCACGTCGCAGTTGAGGCAGCGCTCGGCCTCCTTCCACGCGGTCGCGACGTCGAAGCCGAGCTCGACTTCGATCTTGATGTTGCGCAGCGACTTGTTGATGTCGCGCCAAGGCACCTTGCTGCGCAGGTCGTTCGTGATGGCGTTGTCGTAGCTCCACTCGTGAATGCCCATCTTCTGCGACACGAGGGTCACGCCGGGTGCCGGACGTACGGCCACGTCCTCGCCGTGCACGAACTTGTCGATCGAGATCGCGGCGGCGTGGCCCTGCGCCACGGCCCAGATGATGTTCTTCGGGCCGAGCGCCGCGTCGCCGCCGAAGAAGACGCGGGGCAGGCTCGATTGCAAGGTCGCCGGGTTCAGCATCGGCATGCCCCATTCGTCGAAGGCGATGCCAGTGTCGCGTTCGATCCACGGGAACGCATTTTCCTGGCCGACCGCGACGAGCACGTCGTCGCACTCGAACACCTGCTCAGGCTCGCCGGTCGAGACGAGCTGGCGCCGCCCCTTGGCGTCGCGCACCGCGCGAACCCTGTCGAAGCTCATGCCGGTGAGCCTGCCGTTCGCGTGCAGAAAGGCCTTCGGCACGAGGCAGTCGAGGATCGGGATGCCCTCGTGGACGGCGTCTTCTTTCTCCCACGGAGACGCCTTCATCTCCTCGAACGGCGAACGCACGATCACCTTCACGTCGGTGCCGCCGAGGCGCTTGGAACTGCGGCAGCAGTCCATCGCGGTGTTGCCGCCGCCGAGCACGATGACGCGGTTGCCGATCCGCGTGACGTGGCCGAACGAGACCGAAGAAAGCCAGTCGATGCCGATGTGGATGTGGTCTGCGGCCTCGCTACGGCCCGGGATCGACAGATCGCGCCCGCGCGGCGCGCCCGAGCCGACGAAGACTGCGTCCCAGCGCTCGCCGAGCAGCTGCTTCATCGAGTCGATACGCGTTCCCCCGCGGAATTCGACCCCGAGCTTCAGCACATAGCCGGTCTCCTCGTCGATCACTTCTTCGGGCAGCCGGAAGCGCGGGATCTGCGAGCGGATCATGCCGCCCGCCTTCGTGTCGCCGTCGAACACCACCACCTCATAGCCGAGCGGCGCGAGGTCGCGCGCGACCGTCAACGAGGCCGGTCCGGCGCCGATGCATGCGATGCGCTTGCCGTTCTTCGCCGCGATGAGGCGCGGCAGGTGCTGGGTGATGTCATCTTTGTAGTCGGCGGCCACGCGCTTCAGTCGGCAGATCGCCACCGGCTCCGGCTTGGCGGCTTGCGCCTCCTCGACGCGGCCGCGCCGGCATGCCGGCTCGCAGGGCCGGTCGCAGGTCCGCCCGAGGATTCCGGGAAACACGTTCGATTCCCAGTTCACCATGTAGGCTGCGGTGTAGCGGCCCGCCGCGATCAAGCGGATGTATTCGGGGACGGGAGTGTGGGCGGGACATGCCCACTGGCAGTCGACGACTTTATGGAAGTAGTCGGGATCACCGACATCGGTAGCCTGCAACGAACCCTTTCCGCACGTACGGCCGCCGGAGCGCCGGCGCACTGCTTTTGCACACCCAGAAGGTGCCTATGCTAGGTCGTGGCGGCTGGCTTGTCAGCAGAGATTTGCGAGGCGGTGTGTCGTTCGACACGAAGGTACCGGCGCGAATAACTCGGCAGGCGAGCGGGACACGGACACGCATTGCGACCAGGTGCCCCCGATAGGCTGAAGTGGGAGCCGCCGACGATCGACACTATGAAAACCGACGAGAAAAAGGTGCGGCCGGAGGGGCACTGGAGCCCGTAATCAAGAGCTGGTGCGCGAGCTCCATGACGCGCCCGTTCGATGTGATGCGCTCGGCGCCCAATGTCGACGAGAGGCATGGGTCGAGGTCTGATTTCAAAACCGCATCAATGGCAGCCGAAAGGGCGAGCGAAAGCTCCGCGCGGATAGGCGGCAGGCCCGTCATGACTCTTCGGATCTACTACGCGGTGGCGGTGAAACCAGCAGCCCAAAGCCAACCCCGGATCGCCGAGCGGCCGGAGCGGCGCGAGGAATACGCGACGGCTCGGCCAAGACGCGGAGTCGGGCGAGTAAAGCACCCCAGAGGTTCTGCCCATAAGTTAACATAATATACATTGTAGCCAGTGATGCTGAGCCTTGGATCAACAGCTCTCGTGTCTATGCTGTTATCGACTCACCGCCCAACGAAGACTCTTCTTCCGGAATCGCTTCGACTTGCTCATCGAAAGCCTTCACTTCGACCGGGGCCTGCCCGGGCCGCGGTTTGTCCAATGGGTGGCAGATGGTGCTTTTCAGACGCGCCAGACGATCCGAGCGTTCGATGGCGGCAAAGATTGCTTCCGGCGCGATCATCAGCGCGAACGGGTTGGCCGAGACGGTGGTTTGTTGCATGACATCTTCCTTGAGCGTTGTGTGGCCGGGCCACTCTACGAACAAGGCTGACGATCAAAAAGCCGGCGCCTGGAGGTTTGTCGCGTCAGAAGGATTCCGACATGCCTGTCTGCCTACCGTCGTTCAATTCGTAGAGTGAATCACGAATACTCCTTGTCTGATAGTACCTTGAGATTACTTCTTCAAGCTAATTATTAAGTTCTTTGTGACGGGGCTTCGGCACATTAAATGTGGTTCTTCAAGTGATTTCGAGGGTTCGGGCAAAGAGTCTCTCGAAGTTGCGGCTCGTTGCCACAGCAACCTCCTCGACATCCATCCGCTTCAGCTCGGCAAGCTGACGCGCTATCCAAGGCACGTATGCGGGCGAATTCGTCTTGCCGCGATATGGCACCGGCGCGAGATAGGGGCTGTCGGTTTCGATCAGGCAACGGTCGAGCGGCACGAAGGCGGCGACCTCGCGCAACTCGGTCGCGGTCTTGAAAGTTAGGATGCCGGAAAACGAGATGTAGAAGCCGAGATCGAGGGCCGCACGGGCGACCTCGGCCGTCTCTGTGAAGCAATGGAAGACGCCGCCCGCGAGCTCACCCTGCTCCTCGCGCAGGACGCGCAGCGTGTCGTCCGAAGCGCTCCGCGTATGAATCACGAGCGGCAGACCACTTCGGCGCGCGGCGCGAATATGCACGCGAAAGCGATCGCGTTGCCATTCCATTTCGACGACGGTACGCCCCGCGAGCCGGAAGTAGTCGAGGCCGGTCTCGCCGATGGCAACGACCTTCGGCTTGGCCGCCAGCGCAAACAAGTCATCGACGCCGGGCTCGCGAACGTCCTCACTGTCCGGGTGGACGCCGGCACTGCACCAGAAGTTGTCATGGCTCGTTGCAAGCGCGTGGACGCGATCGAACTCCTCGAGGGTCGTGCAGATGCAGAGCGCCCGATCGACGCGCGCCTCGGCCATGGCGGCACGGATCTCGGGCAGCCGCGTGGCGAGCTCGGGAAAGCTCAGATGGCAATGCGAATCGACGTACATGAAGCGATTTTGCCCGCGAGGCGCACCGCGCCGTTGCGCGTCGCCGTGTGCGGAGACGCCGGTCAGATCGTCTGCGTCGGCTTGGCGGACGAAAGCGACGTGCCGAGCGTTTCCTCGATGCGCTGACGTAGGCCGCGGCTCTTTTCGTCGGACGGGAAGCGCACGCCGACGCCCTGCGTGCGCCCGCCGGAGGCATTGGCCGGAGTGATCCATCCGACCTTGCCCGCGACCGGGTAACGCTGAGGGTCGTCAGGCAGCGACAGGAGTAGGTAGATGTCTTCGCCGAGCTTGTAGTCGCGCGTCGTGGGCACGAAGATGCCGCCATCCGTGAACATCGGCATGTAGGCGGCGTAGAGCGCGCCCTTCTCGCGAAAAACGAGCTGGATGACGCTCGGTCGCGCCACAGCCGGCGTCGGCGCGACGATGCCGGGCGTCGTACCGCGAGCAGCAGGTTCGGCCATGCGCGGGAGTGTAGCCACTAGATCTGCCGGTCGCGGCGCAACGATCGAGGTGTTTGCAACGCTTCGCGGCCCTGCGCCACGAGGCTTTCGACGCTCAGGTCGGCGATCCAGGGATGTTCCACATGGCGGGCGAAACGGCCAAGGTCGCGCCCGTACCGCAGCAGCGATTCGAGATCGCCCGACCCGGAGATGGCGGCAGCGGGAAAATAGCGCGGCGGCGCACCTGCAGCCATGGAGGCCGCATCATGGCAGAGCTTCTGCAAGGCGTCGACGACCCAAGGCAACGGCCAGCCGCGCAATGCCGATACATCACCCTCGGCAACGCGTCGCGGCAAGGCGCACCACGCGGATGCGTCGATGCCGAACTCGGCGCGGGCCAAGGCCTCCTGCGGCTGACCGCCGGAAGCGCCGAGCAGGATTGCGGACTCGGCGATACCCTGCTGCGCGAGCCACGCGACCGCTTCGGCCGGCACCGGCAGCCTCAGCATCAGCGCCTGGCAGCGGCTTCGGATCGTCGGCAGCAAAGCGTCAGGTGCGGCGCTACAGAGCAGAAAGCGCACGTCGCCGGGTGGCTCCTCGAGCGTCTTCAGAAAAGCGTTCGCGGCGACCGTGTTCATCCGCTCGGCCGGATGCACGACGACGACCTTGCCGCGGCCGCGCGCCGAGGTCGTGAGCGTGAAGGCGACGGCAACGCGAACCTCGTCGACGCGGATTTCCTTGCTCGGCTTTTTTTTGCCCGACCTGTCCTCGCCACCCTCTTCTCCTTCGCCGGCTGCTCCACCCAGTGATCCGCGCATCGCTTCGGGGGCAAGGATGAGCAGATCGGGATGCGAATGCGCGTGGACAAGCCGGCAACTCGCGCAGACGCTGCACGGCCGGGCGCCGATCGGCACCGTGCTCGATTCGCAAAGCCAGCCCTGGGCCAGAGCCATCGCAAGTTCGAACTGGCCGACGCCACTCGGGCCGTGCAAGAGCAGGGCATGCGCGCTTTGCGTTTCGAGCGCGCGGCGCAAGGGCGCGGCGAGCCACGGCAGCTTTTCGGCGGCCACGTCAGCCACCGACGTGCGCATTCAAGGCTTCGACGACTCGGCGTTCGACCTCGCGTCGATCGAGCGACGCGTCGACACGAACGAAGCGATGGGCGGCCGCGTTCATGCGCGCGACGTAGCCGGCGCGAACGCGCTCGAAGAACGCCAGGTCCTCGGCCTCGAAGCGATCGGCGGCACGTGCAGCGGCGCGCCGCTGCGCCGCGACTTCGGGATCGAGATCGAACCAGAGCGTGAGGTCGGGCTGCAACCCCTGCTGCACCGCGGCTTCGAGACGATCGAGGAGCGCGAGATCCTGGCTGCGGCCGAAGCCCTGGTACGCAAAAGTCGCGTCGGTGAAGCGATCGCAGAGTACGACCTCGCCGCGCGCCAGCGCCGGCGCGATGATCCGGCCGATGTGATCGCGCCGCGCCGCGAAGACGAGCAGCGTTTCGGTGATGCCGTCCATCGGCGTGTGCAGGATTGCTTTGCGCAAGCTTTCGGCGAGCTCGGTGCCGCCCGGCTCGCGCGTCACGGTGACGCTGCGGCCGACGCCACGCAATCGCGCCGCGGCAGGCTCGATGTGAGTCGACTTTCCTGCGCCGTCGATGCCTTCGAAGGTGATGAATCGACCGGTCATGGCGTGCCAAGCTTTCTCTGATAGCGGTTGACGGCACGATTGTGCTCGGTGAGCGTTGCGCTGAATTCGCTGCTGCCGTCGCCGCGCGCCACGAAATAGAGCGCCTGGGTAGCCTCGGGCCGCACCGCGGCAAACAGCGCGGCCTTGCCGGGAATCGCGATCGGTGTCGGCGGCAGCCCGGTTCGCATATAGGTGTTGTACGGCGTGTCGGTCTGCAGGTCGCGCTTTTTCAGGTTTCCGTCGAAGGCGGCACCGAGGCTGAAGATGACCGTCGGGTCGGTCTGCAGCGGCATTCCCAGCCGTAGGCGGTTGACGAACACGCCGGCGACGAGGCCGCGATCCGCCTCGACTCCGGTCTCCTTCTCGACGATGGAGGCAAGCGTCAGCGCTTCGTCAGGGTCGCGCAATGGCGTATCCGGCGCACGCTCCTGCCACGCCGCGGCCAAGCGCTGCTCCATCGCACGATAGGCGCGCCGGAGGACGGAAAGGTCGGTCGATCCCTTGCTGTAGGCGTAGGTGTCGGGATGGAACCGGCCCTCGGGCGAAATTCCCGGTGCGCCGAGGGCGCGCATCACCTCGGCGTCGCTCAGTGCCGCCGTCGTCTGCTTCAGTGCATCGGCTCGCGCCAGCTCGGCGCGAATCTGGCGAAACGTCCAGCCCTCGTTGAAGCGCACGACAGCCTGCGTCTCGTCGCCGCGAACCATCTTTTCGAGCAGGCGGATCGGCGTCGTTCCGGTGGGGATCTCGTAGCTTCCGGCGCGGATACGGCGCGCCTGGCCCGACCAGCGGAACCATTCGTAAAGCGCCAGCGGCTCGGTCATCACCCCGGCGCGGACCCAGGATTCGGCGATCTCGCGCGGTGAAGTGCCGGGCTCGATCGAGAGCTCGACCGGATCTGTCGCGATCGGCAAAGGGCGATGCAACCACCACCAGGCGCCGGCCGCCGCCGCGGCCATCGCGACGAGCAGCAGCGCAAGCACGATACGCCGGAGCTTCATCGGCTCGCGACAACCTCGCTAGCGCTCGACCCCATTGCGATGCAACCCATGGCGGCTGATGATAATGGCGTATGAACAGTCGACTTCGGATCAGTGGCGCATGCCGCCTTGGCGACTGGGGCGTGATTCGCGCTCGCGGTGCCGACGCCGGTACGTTCCTGCAAGGCCAGCTCACCAACGACGTTCTCGGCCTCGCTGCGGATCGCGCCTGCCTCGCGGGATTTTGCTCGGCGAAAGGCCGGCTGCAGGCGAGCTTTGTCGTCTGGAAGGCGGCCAGCGACGAGTTTCTTCTCGCGTGCTCCGCCGGGCTCCTTGCGCCGACCCTCAAGCGCCTCTCGATGTTCGTGCTACGTGCCCAGTGCAAGCTCAGCGATGGGAGTGACGCAGTCGCGCTTTGGGGCGTCGCCGGGGAAGAAGCGAAGACGAGGCTTGACGGCGCGGCGGTATGGGCACGGCGAGAGCGTGACGAGGTGTCGGCGATTCGACTGCCCGACGGCGCGAGCGAAACACGTGGCCTCGTCGCGGCGCCAAAAGACGTCGACATCGGCCTGCTCGCGGGCGATGCCCTCAGCCTCGATGCGTGGCATTGGCTGGCGGTGCAGAGCGGCGTTGTCACGATCGAGGCGGCAACGGTCGATCGCTTCGTGCCGCAGATGGTCAACTTCGAGCGTGTTGGCGGCGTCGATTTCAAGAAGGGCTGCTATCCCGGCCAGGAAGTCGTCGCCCGCAGCCAGTATCGTGGCACGACGAAGCGACGCACTTTTCTTTTCGACTGCGACACCCTCCCCGCGGCCGGCCAGGACGTATTCGCTAGCGGTTCGCCCCAGGAACCTGCAGGAACGGTCGCGAACGCGGCACCGCATCCTCAGGGCCCTGGCGGTAGCGCGCTGGTCGAAATGCGCCTTGCCGCGCTCGGCGACGGCGAATTACGCCTAGGCAGCGTCGACGGCACGTCGCTCCGTCGAGCCGAGATGCCGTACGTCGTGCCGCTCGAGGCCGAGCCCGGGGCCTGAGCGAGCGGCGCGCCCACGTCGGCGATGCGCGAGCTTTACGTCTACTACCGGATTCGCGACGACGTCGCGACGAGGGCTCGGGAGGCGCTCACGACCATGCACTGCGAGTTGCGCGCGGCATACTCCGGACTCGTCACCCGAGTGCTGACGCGTCGCGACGAGACCGGTGCCGCGACCTGGATGGAAACCTACGCGCTCACCGGGTCGGAAAGCGGATCAGCCGGCATCGACGCGCGGATCGAAGACGCGATTGCCAAACAGGCGTCGGCGCTCGGGTCTTTCATCGACGGGCCGCGCCACGTCGAGGCCTTCGACAGCGACGAGAAGCGCTAATATGAATCAGTCTTCGGCCCGCTCTCAGAGCGTGCGCAGCATCTCGACGTGGGCGATACCCGCTTCGTCGAAGACCGGCCCGCGGCGCGTGAATCCGGCTCGCTCGTAGAACGGCGCGGCGGCGATCTGTGCATGCAGCACGGCTTCGCGATCGCCGCGCGCACGTGCCGCGTCGAGCAGGGCATCGAGGACAGCGCGTCCCACCCCGCTGTGCCGTGAGCTCGCGACGACCGCCATGCGCCCGATCTTCGCCACGCCCGGAACGTGCTCGAGCATGCGCCCGGTCGCGAGGGCTCGGCCGAGGTGATTGAAGGCGACGGCGTGAACGGCGCCTTCGTCGGCATCGTCCCATTCCATCTCTGCCGGGATCTTCTGCTCGCCGACGAAGACCGCGGTGCGGATCGCCCGCGCCGGCTCGGCCAGCTCGGTCCAGGTGCCGAGGCGGACGTCGACCATGGATAGCCCGGATTCGAAGCGATCGAAGAGCAGGCGCAGTTCGGGCGGCACCGGCTTCGACGCCGTCCCCTCGGCGTCGGCGAAGACATAGGTCAGCGCGCACGTCACCAGCAACTGTTCCTGCCTGAAGGCGCCGCCTGCAAAGGCAATCGAAGAATTGCCGACGCGGGCGCAGCGCATGCCGATGTCCAGCGCGTCGTCGTAGTGCGCCGAGGCCATGTACTCGACTTCGGCCTTGCGCATGAAGAGATCGCCGCCGAGTTCGTGCATCGCCTCCGCGTACGGCAGGGCCAAGGCGCGCCAGTAACCGGCCACCGCCGTATCGAAGTACATGAGGTAGTGGCCGTTGAAGACGATCTTCTGGGCGTCGATCTCGGCCCAGCGGACGC
>ODAK010005245.1_pt1 | contig 13181 bp, 13 predicted proteins | sample 1539591 | NCBI WGS metagenome assembly ODAK01 (sample SAMEA3539303, study PRJEB22396) | soil metagenome | biome: tundra; feature: field; material: soil | place: USA | collected 2010-05 | depth 0.15 m | reverse complement strand
GGGAAGCCACCGCCGGAGCAGCTGGTTGTTCACCTCGTCGCTGTGGGCGCGCCAGAGCCGGTGCTCGACGGTCGGCTTCCAGCTCTCGAGTACACCGTCCCAGTAATTGCCGTTGGGGCACGGCTTGGGGTTGCTGTCCGTGCCGATTCTGAGCGCCACGTCGGCAAATATAGCCTGCGGGCCCGGCGAGTTAGTCGCGGCGCCACCGACCACGTACAGGCCTTCCAGCCGCTTGCGGTGACGGGGTCGCGGCCAAGTTCGTGTACGACCGCCGCCGCGGGTCCGGGGTGCCGCGTGGTCGTGCCGTGCAGGGTCAGCTTGGACGGGCGACACGTCGCGAGGATCTCAGCTCACAAGGTGGTTGACGACGCCGGGCATCCCCAGGTATTGGTATTGGCCCTCGTACAGCCGGTCTTGCGACCTCTGGTGAGCGGATCGACGAACTCTTCTGCACCGGAGGATCGCGCCGTAACCGGGCCAACTCCGGCACCTGCGATTTGACGGCGAAGCCGCCTGGTAGCACGTGGTATCAATCGATCGGAGCTAAGGAGAGGCAAATGCTCGTAGCTTTAATCGTTCTACTGCTGGTACTCGCCGTGGTCGGCGGGATCGCCGTTCATCCTCTGCTGTTCCTACTCGTGCTCCTCGCGGCGCTTCTGTTCGTCGGGGGTCGCGGTCGGACGGTGCCGTAGTTCGGCGCACGGGCTCGGCGGCGACATCGGCACGCGCCGAGTCGCCGTCCGGGCCGTTACGCAACTGGCGATTCGCCTACGCGAGCTTTCGGTAATCGCGGGGATCCCAGGCGAGCAGCGCTAACAGCTGCACGATCGCACTCTGGTCAAGGAGAGTCGCACCCGCGCCCGAGAAGCGAAAGCGCCCGCGCCGATTGGACCACAGACGGTCGGCGTAGCTGCGCATCGCCTCGATGATCTGCGTCCGCAAGGTGGCGTCTTCCGTTGCCGCATGGAGCAGCAGCAGGTTGCGGAAGAAAATCGCGTTGAACGCGGGGGGCTGCTCCTCGTAGCTGCCGCGGTAGTGCTGTAGGGCTTTACGCGCGATCGCCTCGGCGCGAGCCAGGTATTCGGTTTGCGCCGCGCCGGCACGGCGGTGGAGCAGGACGTTCGCGCCGACCATGCTGCCCTGGTTATAGCTCCACAGTGCCTTGTCGAGCGTGTGGTCGCCCCGCAACTTGTCCCAATAGAGCCCGGTGGCCGGGGGGCCACCGTCGGAGCCGGCGTCAAGCGTCGCGTTCACCCAGTCGTACATCTGCTCGGCGCCAATCGAGCCCTCGGTCGCAGGGGACACGCCGGTGAGCTCGGCGAGGTGCAGCCCAAGCCCGGCGTTCGGGGCGCTAGAGACGGTGTTGCGGTCGTGGTTCCGCCTTCCTGCTCCGCGCCCCTGCTCGACCCAAAACACGCCGCCGGGGCTTGGCACGTCCCGCCGTCGGTCCCAGCCGGCCACGGCGAAGCGGAACAGGTCCGCGGCCCTCTGCAGGGGGCCGGCGCCGGGCCGCATGCGCTCGAGCTGGACGAGCGCGAGGCCAACCCATGCATTGTCGTCGTAGTAGCGATCCCCGCCGAAACACGTCCCGACCACGTCGGATGAATACGCCGGCGGATCGCCGGCCGGATCCCAGTAGCGCTCGAGCGCCGCTAGCCGCTCCGCGATCGCGGCGTCGGCCTCAAAGCCACCGATCAGGCCTTCGCGGACGCCCGCGAGATCGAGCGTCGCAACAAACGCGCGCGCGAACGGCCAGAGGTGCGCGGTGCTCCGCCGACCACGCAACAACCGGTCGCCCCGATACAGACCCTCACTGGTGCGAAAGCGGGTCTGCATCGCAGCGTATGCCTCCGCCGCCCGCGCGGCGTAAACCGCCGGCGCATCGCCGGCCTCAGCGACGATGCTTGCGGGCGTGTCGCTTCCCAGGATGTGCGGAGCGCGGCAGCAGTGTCGCCCTCGCGGTCGCCGGCAGCGGCAGGAAGAAACTGCCGCTCGTGCCGAGCTTGGCGCCCGCGCCGCCACAGTGGGCGCCTCGCGAGACGACCGCGTGACCGGGAAGCGAGCGAGAGGATGACCCGGCGGCCAGCCCGTAGCAGCCTGGGATTACGCGCCAGCCGGTGCTGTCCCAGGTGGCGAACGATCGGTCATTGAGTGGGAAGCTGACCCGGACCGTGCGGCCGGCCGGCACCGTGACCGAGTCGTAGCCCACGAGCTGACGCAGCGGCTGCGGCAAAGCACCAACGGCCGGCTTGCTGATGTAGAGCTCGGGCACGGCGATCCCGGCCCGCCGTCCCGTGTTGGTGATGTCGATCGTCGTCGTGGCGACCTGATTCGCGCGACGCGTGACGCTGACGTGCAACGGCCCGTAGCGGAACGTGGTGTAGGACAGCCCGTAGCCGAAGGGGTAGGCGGGCGTGAACTTGTGGGCGTCGTACCACTTGTAGCCGACGAACACGCCTTCGCTGTAGCTCTCCTCCTCGGCGACGCCTGGGTACTTCATCGGATCGCCGGCGGTCTGCAGCTGGGAGGCGTCGGCGGGGAAGGTGGCGGGGAGCCGCCCACCCGGGTTGACCTCGCCGAAGAGGACCCGCGCGATCGCGGTTCCACCCTCCTGCCCGGGGTACCAAGCTTCGAGGATGGCCGGGACTTGCGCGCGCCACGGCGTCAGCACCGGCGCGCCGGTCTCGAGCACCACGACCGTCTTCTTCTGCGCCGCGGCGACGGCGCTGACGAGCCCATCCTCGTTGGTCCCGTTGAGTGGACAGGACTGCGCGCCGCACGAGGATCCGCTGGTTTCCAGGACCGCCTCGCTGTTGACGGTGTCGCTGGTGCAGTTGAGCCCGATGCAGTCCTTGTCCTGTCCCTCGGTCTCGACGTCGCCGACCACGACCACCGCGACGTCGGCTGCCTTGGCGAGCGCGGCCGCAGCAGCCTGGTCGCTGCCGTCGGCGTAGGTGACCGTGACGGGCTTGCCGGCGCGAGCGATGATCCCCTGAAGCACGGTGATGATCCGGCGCGGAGTAACCCCGCCCGAGCCACCCCCGGTGACGAACCGGTTGGCGTACGGCCCGATCACCGCGATCTTCTTGATCCCGGGCTTGAGCGGAAGCACGCCGTCGTTCTTGAGCAGCGTGATCGCCCGCTCCTCGGTCCGCTCGGCCGTCCGCTGGTCCGCCGCGACGTTGATCTGGCTGTCGCTGTTGGCATAGCCCGGCCGGTCGAAGACCCCGAAGGCGAACAGCGTGCGCAGGATCCTCCGCACGTGGGCATCGAGCGTCGCGCGGCTCACCTGACCGGTCGCCAGCGCGGCCTGGATCAGCTGGGGCTGGTAGGAGAAGTCGACCTGCCCCTCATCGGGGACGAAGTCGAGCCCGTTGTTCATGTTCCCGGCCGTGTCCTTCGATGCGCCGTAGTCGGCCAGCACGATCCCCTTGTAACCCCAATCGCCCTCGAGCACCTGCAGCAGAGTGTGGGGGTTCTCGCACGCGTAGGTCCCGTTGACCTTGTTGTAGGAGCACATCAGCGCACCGGTCTTAGCCTGCTTCACCGCCGCCTCGAACTGCGGAAAGTAGACCTCGCGCAGCGTCCGCTCATCGACTTGGACGTCGACGAGCTGGCGACCGCCGTTGGTCGCGACAAACGGCGGGGCGCCGCCCTGACCCTCCTGGTTGTTGGCGACGAAGTGCTTGACCGTCGCGATCACTCCGGTGCTCTGCGCGCCCTGGATCCAGCCGACGGTCGTCTGCGCGTTGAGATACGTGTCCTCGCCGTAGGCCTCGTAGGTTCGTCCGCCCTGCGGGGTGCGCATGATGTTCACCGTCGGGGCGAACACGATGTCGTTGCCCTTGTCCTTCGCTTCGGTCGCGATCTCCTGGCCATCGGCATGGGCGAGCTGCTGGTTCCACGTCGCGGCGAGCGCCATCGGGACCGGCATGGCCGTCGCCGACCCCTGCCGCGGTCCCACCGGCCCGTCGCTGAAATAGATCGCGCGCAGCCCCAGCCGCGGGATCGCGTAGGTCGCGCCGGTGTGACCCGCTGCCCCGTTCGCGTCGCCGCCGACGAGCGTGATCTCCTCGTCCTGGGTCATCGCCTGCTGGAACAGCAGCGCACGCGCGTCCGGCGAGAGCGACCGGTTACACCAAGGATGGGTCTGCTGCGTCGGGCACGGGGCGGGCGGGGCGTCGGTCGCGGCAGCCACTGAGGACGACGAGCCTGATCCAGCCAACGCGACGGCGGTGGCGGCCAGCGCAAGACCGAGCGCTGGCAGGCGGGGACTGAATCGGACGGGTCTCATGCATTGCTCCTAACCGCGTGCTTGGGGTTCAGAGGTCTAATCATTGGCCGCGGCTGCTCATCCCGCGAACGCCGCGGCGCGCCGCGGCGCGTGGTGCGTTCGCCGATGGCGCGCGGGCGGCGCTGGCTTTAGCGTCCCGACGTACCCGGTCGTCGGGACCCTGCTGTTGGCGTCTGGGGGCCCGAGCTGCTTTACGAGTCCGGCCCAGAGGTTCCCTGAACTGTCGTAGGTCACGCCGATGAAGTCGGCCCGCGGCGTGTCGCTGCCGGCATAGTCCTGGAAGATCGGATGGGCCGGATCGTTGAGCCCGGCGCTGTAGAAGAGCGGTCGGTGAGCGAGTGCGTCGCTCGTCTCGGTGAGATAAGCGGTGAGCGACTTCGCCGAGGCATTGGTGCTGCCGTAGTACGCCACGCCCACGTGCCCAGCCGCACCGGCAACGAGCGCGGGCAGGTCGACCTGCCGCAGGCCGGGCGCGGCGACCGCGAGCGGGCCTCCCCACCGCTTTCCGCCGTCACGCGAGATAGACAGCTCGAGCTGGCCGCCGTCGGGCCACAGCGCGTACAGGTTGTTGGCGCGGTCGATCGCGAGCTGGAGGCCCGAAAGGAGCCCCCTGGTGCCGGGTGCCCCGGTGATCGGGAGCCAGGACCAGCTCGCTCCCTCATCGTGGCTGACCGCGACCCACGAACCGCCTTGGCAACTCTGGGGCTGATAGAAGGTGCCGTCGCTGCCGACGCCCCCGCCTGCGCCGCCCGCCAGCGGCTCGCATACGTCGTGGGGCGAAGATGCCGATGGCAGTACGTAGCCGGCCAGCGCGAACGTTCGCCCCCCGTCGAGCGAGCGGTAGCAGTCGCGGCCGGGGCCGCTGACTTCGAACGGCGCGTTGGCGCACATGTAGACGACGTCGGGGTAGCCGCTCGGCTGCGGCGCGCCGGCAGCGGGCGGCCCGACGTAGATCTTCTCCCAGTCGCCGGTGGCCTCGTGCTGGTAATCGGCGGTTACCCAGTTCTGCCCGTCGTTGGTCGAGTAGACCTGAAAGCCGTGGGCGTAGGCAGTCGCCGTCGCCGCCTGCCAGCCGAGTGGCGATTCGTCGACCAGGATCGGCGCCGTGCGCAGGTCGCCGGTCGCCCGCACCCAGAACACCCGACCGGTGCGCCGGTCGACGATCACGTCTGGGTCGACCGTGTTCCACAGCGAGGTGTACTGCATCTGCTGCGGGTCGGCCAGGAACCAGCTGGCCCCCTTGTCAGAGGAGCGCCCGAGCGAGTTCTCGCTGTTGGCCGGGGAGAAGTAGAGGCTGCCGCCCGGGGTCGCGGCGATCGTCGTCTCCGACGTGGCGTAGCCGGTCTCGGTCGCGCACGGGATTGGCAGCGGACCCGGGGAACGCACTCGTGCGCCGCCGGCGTGGTGCGCCATTACCGGCCAGTGCGAGTTGCAGCCGACGGGGGCAGGCGCGGCCGCTTGGGCCGGCGCGGCGAGGGACGAGAAGCTGCAGGCGCTCACGGCGCCGCAGGCCAGCGCCGCCACGACGATCGACTTCTGCCGCATAGGTTCCCTGCTCCTCTCCTTGCTGCGGTCCGCGCGCCTGGGGCGCCTCCTCCGTATAAAAATACACGCGCTTACCCAAAACTGTCGAAGTCCCGATCGAGCTGCCGGCGGACGAAGCCCGTTACCGCTGATCCGGACGCGTCAGACCCCGCAGCAGAGCTCGCGCGGAGGCTTGGAGCGCGGGTGTGTCGACGTCCAGCACCTGGCGCATCCGGTGTAGTACCGGCGGAGCGATCGCGCTGAGGATGAACCCGGCGACGATTATTTCGTCGAGGGCGGGGTCGATCTCGTGCACGAGCGCTCCGATGTGGATGGCCAGCGTGGCGTATACGGGGGTTAGCGCGTGTCTCGCCGGCGCCTCGGCCGCCAGCGCCAGCTCGAGGTGGTCGGCCTGGCGGCGAACGAGCTCGACGACGAACGCTTCGAGGCGCTCGGCGGGCGGAGCGCCCGGACCCAAGGGAGGGGGGCCGCGGAGAAAGGCATCCTGAAAGTCGCGCATGTACTCGTCGAGCAGTGCTTGGGTGAGCCCGTCACGGTCGCCGAAGCGGTGAAACACAGTCCCCTTGCCGACGCCGGCCGCGGTCGCGACGGCTTGCATCGTCAACGCGCCTGACCCCTGCTCGACCAACAGCTTTCGCGCCGCGCACAAGATGCGCTCGCGATTGGCGGCTGCGTCGCTGCGCTCGCGCCGCTGCCCCGCCATCGGAAGCTCGCGGATCTGCTCGGAATCGCTACCCGGCGCTGAATTTATCTGGACCATAGGTCCAGTTATGCTACCTTGTCTGCCCTAAGCGGACCTATGGTCCAGATCTGCGACTTAGGAGGCATGAAGCAGTGGCTACCACACAAACCACAGAGGCGCATCCGACCCCGCTCTCTCCCGGCGACTGGCAAGTTGACCCGGCACGAAGCGAGCTTGGCTTTCAGACCCGCGTCATGTTCGGGCTCCTCCCCATGCGCGGCCGCTACACCGGTTACGAGGGCGAGCTTCACGTCGACGACGCCGGCAACGCGAGCGGAGCCCTTCGTGTCGAAGCCGAGACGATCAGCACCGGAATCAAGAAGCGCGACACACACCTTCGTGCCAAGGACTTCTTTCACGTCGAGCTGCACCCGCACATGACATTCGAGCTCACGGGGCTCACCCCCAACTCGGATGGCACGGTGACGTTGACGGGAACGCTGCATATCCGAGACCGGGCGCTGCCGATCAACACACCCGCATCCGTGGCCCTGGTGGGCTCGGACGGGCTGCGCATCGACGCCGACTTCGATGTCGACCACCGCGCCGCCGGCTTTGAGTTCAGGATGCTTCCCCGCGCCGTTCGCATCCGGGCGGCGCTCACGCTGGAACGGAGCAGCTGACGTGTCACTGTTTCGACTCGACGCCAGTATTCGCACCGACGGCTCCCACAGCCGCCAGATTGCCGACATCGTCCAGCAGGAGTGGCGCAGCGCTCACCCATCCGACCCCGTGATCAATCGCGAGATCGGGATCGAGCCGCTGCCATCCAACGCGTGGGCGACGGCGGTCTTTGCGCGATACACGCCGGAGGAGGAGCGCTCGCCGGAACAGCGAGAGGCCATTGCGCTCGCCGCGACGCTGACCGACGAGCTGGCGGCAGCCGATGCCCTGCTGTTCGCGGTTCCGCTCTACAACTTCGGGGTCTCCCAGCACTTCAAGACCTGGGTTGACCTCGTCGTCACCGATCCGCGCATGAGCGCAGCTAGCGACCCGGTGATCGCCGGAAGGCCGGCGGTGCTCGCGACCGTTCACGGCGGCGCCTACGGAGCAGGCACGCCGCGCGAAGGCTGGGATCACGCAACAGGATGGATGCGCCGGATCCTGGAGGACGTATGGAAGCTCGATCTGCGGGTCGTCGAGAGCGAGTTCACGCTCGTCGGCGTCAACCCGGCGCTCGACGAGTTCAAGGAGCTGGCCGCGCAGATGCGTGTCGAGGCGGAGGAGCTCGCACGCGAGCACGGCCAATCGCTGTCCGCGAAGCTCGCTGCTTAGATGGTGGTGGTGAGCGACCCGGCGACCGCCCCGCGACGGAGCCGTACCCCGCGGCTCACCGAGGTCGTGGAGGTCGAGCGCCTGAGTCCAGGGATGATCCGCATCGTCCTCGGTGGCGCGGGCCTCGCCGGCTTTGACGCTGGAGAGTTCACCGACCGCTACGTCAAGCTTCAGCTCCCTCCGCCGGGAGCGTCCTACAGCGCGCCGTTCGACGTTGAGGAGGTCCGCGGGCGACTGCCCAGCGATCAGTGGCCGCGCACACGCACCTTCACCGTCGCGCACTGGGACACCGAGCGCCAGCGGCTGACGATCGACTTCGTGATCCACGGCGACAGCGGCGTGGCCGGCCCGTGGGCGGCGGCGGCGCAGCCGAGCGACAAGCTCCAGCTGCAGGGCCCCAGGGGCGCGTACGCGCCAGACCCGCACGCCGACTGGCACCTGATGGTCGGCGACGCAAGCGTGCTGCCGGCGATCTCAGCGTCACTGGCGCGCGTCGCCGCCGGGATCCCCGTCTACGTCCTCGTCGAGCTCGATAGTCCGGACGAGCGGCGCGAGCTGCGAACGCCGGGAGAGCTTCACGTCACCTGGGTCGATCACGCCGCCGCCGATCAGGGTGACGACGGCGGGCTCTACCGCGCGGTAACCAAGCTGGCCTTCCCTGCCGGCCGCGCCGACTGCTTCGTGCACGGCGAGGCGAACGCGGTCAGGGCGATCCGGCGCCACCTGCTGGTCGATCGCCAACTCGATCGAGAGGCGCTGTCGATCTCGGGCTACTGGAAGCGCGACCGCACCGACGAGGGCTGGCGCGCGGAGAAGCCGGAATGGAACCGCCTCGTCGAAGAGGACCTTCAAGCCGCGGGTGACCGAGTGGGTCGGGCCTAGCCTACGGACATGGACCCACGCCTCGAAAACTACGCCGTCGAGCACACCTCGCCACTGGCGCCGGAGCTCGAGGTCGTGGCCCAGGCGACACGCGAGCTAACTCCCCGGCCGGGAATGATGAGCGGGCTCGTCGAGGCCCGCCTGCTGCAGGCGCTGCTCCACGTGGCGCGAGCGACGCGGGTGCTCGAGGTCGGGACCTTCACGGGTCTCGGCGCGCTCGCGATGGCGGAGGCCCTCGAACCGGGGGGCACCGTGACGACGCTGGAAGCCGACCCCGATCACGCGACACTGGCTTGCGCTCATATCGACGCGCACCCGCTGGGCGATCGCGTCGAGCTGGTCACCGGCGACGCACTGCAGCTGATCCCGACGCTGGAGGGGCCGTTTGACCTGATCTACGTCGATGCCTGGAAGCCGGACTACCCCGCCTACTTCGAGCTCGTCCTACCGCTACTCGAGCCGCACGGGATCATCGTCTTTGACAACGCGCTCCACCACGGCACCGTGCTGGAGGAGGGCGACGCCGTCGGCGCGTTCAACGACGCGATCCAGGCCGACGCCCGCGTCAGCAACGCGCTGCTCACGATCGGCGACGGCGTGCTGCTCGTATGGCCGCGCGGAGAGAACACCGGTTGATGGCCCCTCTCCAGGAACGCGCAGAGCCCAACCGCTGGCTGATTCTCGCGCTGGTGGGCGTCGCGCAGCTGATGGTGATCCTCGACTCGACGATCGTCAACATCGCGCTGCCCTCCGCGCAGCGCGCGCTGCACTTCTCCACCGACAACCGGCAGTGGATCGTCACCGCCTACGCGCTGGCGTTCGGCAGTCTGTTGCTGCTGGGTGGAAAGCTCGGCGACCTGTTCGGCCGCAAGTGGACGTTCATCGCCGGGCTGATCGGCTTCTCGGTGGCCTCGGCGATCGGCGGCCTCGCGCAGTCGTTCGGGACGCTGGTGGCGGCGCGGGCGCTGCAGGGGGTGTTCGGCGCGCTGCTGGCCCCCTCGGCGCTGTCGCTGCTGACGGTCACGTTCGCCGGGTCAGCGGACCGGGCGAAGGCGTTCGGGATCTTCGGCGCGATCGCCGGCGGGGGCGCGTCGATCGGGCTGCTTCTCGGCGGAGCGCTCACGCAGGCGCTGTCATGGCGCTGGTGCTTATACGTCAACCTCGTGATCGCGCTCCCGACCACGATCGCAGCGTTGCGGCTGCTGGTCAACCAGACCGATCCGGCGCGACCTCGGATCGATCTGCCGGGCGTGCTCGCGGGATCCGGCGGACTGTTCGCGCTCGTCTACGGCTTCTCGAACGCCGAGACCCATTCCTGGACGGCGACGCTGACGACCGTCGCGCTCGTAGCCGCCGTCGCTCTGCTGGTCGCGTTCGTCGTGATCGAACGACGCACCGAGCACCCGCTCCTGCCTCTACATATCGTGCGGGATCGCGCTCGCGGCGGGGCGTACGCGTCGATCACGCTCGCCGGCTCCGGCGTGTTCGCCCTGTTCCTATTCCTCACCTACTACATGCAGCAGAACCTCGGCTTCTCGCCGCTGAGCACGGGCGTCGCATTCCTCCCTATGACCGCCGTGATCGTCGTCACCTCCACCACGGTCCAGACGAAGGTGCTGGCGCGTACCGGCGCAAAGCCGCTCGTGGCCGGGGGCATGATTCTCGGGATCGTCGCGATGGTCCTGTTCACCCGCCTGGCGCCCGGCAGCAGCTACGCCAGCGATGTGCTCCCGGGACTGATCGTGATCGGCGTCGGGATGGGTTGCATCTTCGCCCCGGCCTTCAGCACCGCCACGCTCGGTGTCGACGGCCACCAAGCCGGGATCGCCTCCGCGATGGTCAACACCTCGCAACAGGTGGGAGGGTCGGTCGGAACAGCACTCCTGAGCACCCTCTTTGCCAGCGCGGCGGCCAGCTACGCTGCCAGTCACGTTCACCTCCACGAAGCGCCCGGCGCGGCCCAGATCTACGGCTACACGACCGCCTTCTGGTGGGCAGCGGGGATCTTCGCGGTCGGACTGCTCGTCGCGTTGCTCGTCCTTGCGGCGCAGACCAAACCGCGCGTCGCTATCGGCGAGCCATCGCCGGTCACGGACTGAGCCCAGCGGTCGAGGGCTACGCCTGGCGGGGTGGCTCCGGGGAGAGCAGGTGGTGGACCTCCTGTGTGGAGTCGCGTGCGGGGCTGCGGCCGTGATCGCGGCTTCTCAAGAGGTCGTGAAGGTCGGTTAGGGCGTGCATGATCGCCTCGCGGCGGCGGGCCGGGAGCTCGGCGAGCAGCGGCTGTAGGACCTCCTCGTTGGCGTTCCGAGCCTGGACGTGTCTTGCCCGGCGCTGCACTTCGTCGGGCACCTCGACGATCGTGCGTCGCCCGTCCGCTGGATCTGAGCGGGTCTGGGCCCAGTGGCGCTCGCATAGGCCCACAACCGCGCTTGAGACGCGGCTTTGCGCGTAGCCGGTTCGTTCGGCGAGCTCGGTGATCGTGCTCGGCCCGTGATCCAGTAGGTCGTACATCACGATCAGCTCCGCCGTCGGCACGCTCGGCGCTAGCTCGCGGATATCGGCTTGGCCCACCTCTTATTGCTCGACCGCGCCTTCGGGCGCCACGCCGCTACTCGAGCCTGAACACCGGATGATCCGGCGCGATCTGCCGCAGCTCTCCGTCGCTCGAGTCCGGACCGACCCCGTCGAAGAACACGCCGACCTCGACCTTCCAGCGCTTCAGGTAGGCGCGCAGCAGCGGCGGCTTCTCGTCGTCGGTCAGCTCGGTCGCGGTGAACGGCTCGCTTCGCCGGCCGAGCCACAGGCGGCCCTCGCCACTGGCTCGCAGGTTCCTGACCCATTGCGTGTGTCCACGCGGCGAGACGAGGTAGCGCGCGTCCTCATAGACCAGCAGGTTCACCGGCGTGCGCCGCGGCTCGCCGGACTTGCGCCCGCGGACCTCGAGCACGCGTGAGCCCATCACGCTGATGCCGGAGCGCGTCAGGCCGGCGACGATCCGGTTGAACACGTTCTTTGTGAACCAGCCGGGGCGGCGGTAATTAACGGCCATCGGTGCAGTATCGCCTCAGAAGACGACCGAGTCGAGCACCAGGCGCCCGGCCCAGCCGCTCCCGTCGTTGACCTGGAGGCCCAGCTCGTTCACCCCGGTGGTCGTGGCGGGAATCGACGCCCGAGCCGTCTACGAGCTGGCTTCCGGCGACCGCGATACCCGGCGGCACGGTCGCAGCGCTTGCAGCCGAGCTCGTGAGTGCAAGGGCAGCGCCGAGCGTGAGCAGGAACTTCCAGCAAGTATTCACGGCGGTCTCCAGGAGGAATTGGGGGTGAGCCGCGCACCCGGCCCGGTCCTTGTTTCGACCCCTTGGATGCACCGCTTGAGCCGTCGGTCAGGCAGCGGACATCTGGCCCTGCGGCGTACCGTTTGTCACGAGATGAATCCCACCTACATCACGGTTCGCCACGACGGCGGGAATGACGAGGTCGCTGTCGAGGAACCGCTGGAGATCCGGGTGGACGGGCAGCCGCTGGCCGTCACGATGCGCACACCGGGACACGACGAGGAACTGGCGCTGGGCTTCCTGTACGGAGAGGGACTGATCACCGAGCCCCGCGAGGCCGGCCCGACGGAGGACTTCGCGGCCAACACCGTCGACGTGCGTGGGCCGCTTGACCACGACCCCGGCCAGCGCCGCTTCTACACGACCTCCTCCTGTGGGGTGTGCGGAAAAGGGGCACTGGAGGAAGTAGCGGTGCACAGCGCGCCGCTGGCCGATGGACCGACCGTCCCCCGCTCGCTGCTCGCCCGGCTCCCCGACCTGCTCGAGCAGCCCACATTCGAGCGCACCGGAGGGCTGCACGCCACTGGCCTGTTCGACCCGGGCGGCCACCTGCTCGCCGCCCGCGAGGACGTCGGTCGCCACAACGCGATGGACAAGGTGATCGGCTGGGCGCTGCTGGAGGGGCTGGTGCCGCTCGGCGAGCGGATCCTGTGCGTGAGCGGCCGGCTGTCGTTCGAGCTCGTGCAGAAGGCGGCGGTCGCGGGCTCACCGATCCTGGTCGGCGTCGGTGCCCCCAGCTCGCTCGCGGTTTCGCTCGCTGACGAGCGCGGGATCACGCTGTGCGGCTTTGCCCGCCGCGGCAACATGAACGTCTACACCCACGCGAGCAGGATCCAGCGTCCCTGACGCCCGCAGGGCGGGAAAAGTCGCTACCGACCGGCCGCGAGGCTCGCGAGTCCCTCGAGCTCGTGCTCAGAGGACCACGCGCCGACCGACGCCCGCACCACACCGAAGGCCGGGATGCTCCGCACGACGAAGCCCTGGGCCGCCAGCCGCTCGACCTCGGCCTGCGGGTCCTCGGCCGCCCACGACACGAGCGTCGAGCGGCCGCGGGCGGCGATCAGGTTGACGCCCACGTCGAGCGTCGCACTGACCACCGCATAGGGCT